>Ga0335085_10001211_pt1 | contig 58488 bp, 55 predicted proteins | sample Lox_Sample_45_FD_206712 | JGI IMG/M metagenome (GOLD analysis project Ga0335085, IMG submission 206712) | Soil microbial communities from Loxahatchee National Wildlife Refuge, Florida, United States - Lox_Sample_4.5 | ecosystem: Environmental > Terrestrial > Soil > Wetlands | place: USA...
ACCGTCATCTTGCCGACGCGCTCGAGCGACATGCGCACGATCTTCTGGATGTCCTCGTCGTCCTCGACGTAGCAGACGCGTTGCAGCGGGTGCGCGGGCATCGGGCTCCTCGATCGGCTCAGGCCGCCTGCTTTGGCAGGTCAAAATAGAATACCGTGCCGCCGCCTTCGCGGTCCGCGAACGCGATGTGTCCGTCCATCAGCTCGAGCAGGCGCTTGCAGATCGCGAGCCCGAGGCCGGTGCCGCCCTTCTGCCGGGTGAGGCTCGAGTCGGCCTGCGCGAAGCGGCCGAAGATCCGGGCGCGGAAGTTCTCGGGAATGCCCGGGCCGCGGTCCAGCACCGACACGCGCACGCGCTCGCCGAGATCCTCCATCGCCACCTCGACGGCCCCGCCCCCCGGCGAGAACTTCGCGGCGTTGGACAGCAGGTTCGTCATCACCTGCAGCAGGCGCTTGCGGTCCGCGCTGACCCGCGTCGACAGCAGCGCGCCGCGCTTCTCGAGGCGCACGTGGAAGCGCTCGGCGAAGCCCTCGTTCAGCACCAGGGCCTCGTCGACCAGCTCGTCCAGCGCGATGACTTCGGGCACCATGGTGAGGTTTCCCGACTCGATCTTCTCGATATCGAGGATGTCGTTGATCAGGTCGAGCAGCCGCTGCCCGTTGCGCTCGGCCACGCCGGTCAGCTCGGCGACCTCCTTGTCGACGTCGCCGAGCACGCCCGAGTTGATCAGTTGCAGCGATCCGATGATCGAGGTCAGCGGCGTGCGCAGCTCGTGGCTCAGCGTCGACGTGAACTCCTTCTTCAGCTTCTCGGCCTCCATCTGCCGCGTGATGTCCTGGCCCTGGGCGATCACGCCCACCACCGCGCCGTCGGGATTGACCAGCGGCGTGACGTTCCACTCGCAGACCAGCTCGATGCCGTCGCGACGGGGGTTGCGGATCCGCAGGTGGGCCAGCGGCGTGCGCGACGCCATCAACTGGCGCCACTGCTCGTCGAACTCGGCGTGGTACTCGGGCCGCACGAGGATCTTCACCGACGCATTGCGGTCCGCGAGCTCCTGCGACGACCAGCCGAACAGGTTCTCCGCCGTGTGGTTGATGCGCTGGACGTGGCCCCCGGCGTCGAGCTCGAGCACCGCGATCGGGGCGCGCTCGGCGAACAGCGCCAGCTTGCGCCCCGAGGCCTCGACCTGGCGGCGAGCCTCCTCGAGCTCGACCAGCTGCTGCTCGAGGCGCTTGTTGAGCGCGGTGTAGTCCTCGGTCAGCCGGCCGTAGGCGTGGCGCAGGCGGTAGCCGGAGAAGAAGACCTGGTTCAGCCGGTAGGCGATCCCCACGTTGACGAAATAGAACAGGGGCACCAGCAGCGCGATCTCGGCGAACAGCCGGTTGCCGAAGTTCGCCAGCACGTAGGTGAACGGCATCACGATCGCGCCCGAGTACATCGCGAACATCGGCCAGGACGCGGCGTACGTCGGGATGCCCGCCGAGGCGATGCCCGCCAGCAGGAACGCGAGGAACACCTGCTGCTCGTCGGTGTGGGACGGAAAGAACACCGCGCCGGCGAAGCCCCAGTTCGCGCCGTTGGCGAGCGCGCTGATCGCCAGCCAGCGCAGCCACTGCCGCGCCTCGGCGAGCTTGTTGGTGGCGGCGCGGTAGCCGAGGTACAGGGCGGCGCGGGCGGCGGTGACCAGCAGCACCAGGCCCCACCAGAACAGCACCAGGTCCCGGGTGCGGGTGTCCCAGAGCTCGTAGGTCGCGATCGCGCCGATGACCAGCGTGACCAGGATGCCGATCGGCATCTGGCTGTAGAGCTGCTCGACGCGATCGGCGAGGACGCGCTGCGGGTCGGCGCGACTGCCCGCATCGGCGGCGCGCGAGGCGACATCCTGCGGCGCGGGCGCCAGTACGTCGGGCGCGGTGCTACGCGAATTCATTATCGGGGGCGGAGATCCACCCCCATTATAGCGAGAGGCTAGAGGCTCCTGCCGTTGCGGATCACGCCGACGGCGACGCCCTCGATCGTGAGCGGATCGCGGCGCAGGTCGACCTCGATCGGGGAGTAATCGGCGTTTTCCGGCAGCAGCTGGACGCTGTGACCGCGGCGGCGGTAGCGCTTGACCGTGACTTCGTCGGCGAGCCGCGCGACCACGACCTGCCCGCTGCGCGCCTCGGGCGTGCGGTGCACGGCGAGCAGGTCGCCTTCCAGGATTCCCGCGTCGCGCATCGACATGCCGCGCACGCGCAGCAGGTAGTCGGCGCGCGGCGTGAACAGGTTCGGGTCCACCTGGAACCGGCCCTGCAGGTGCTGCTCGGCCAGGATCGGGCTGCCCGCGGCGACGCGGCCGACGACGGGCAGCTCCATCAGCCGGCCGCCGCGCGCACCGGGGCGGTCCTTCACGCGCAGGCCGCGCGAGGCGCCCTGCAGGATCTCGAGCGCGCCCTTCTTCTCCAGCGCGCGCAGGTGCTGCTCGGCGGCGTTGACCGAGCGGTAGCCCATCTTCTCGGCGATCTCGGCGCGCGTCGGCGGGAAGCCCGAGGACTCCGTGAGCTCGCGCACGAGCTTCAGGATCTGGCTCTGTCGGTCGGTCAGGGGCTCGGCGTTCGGCATCGGCGGCTCCTCGCGGGCGCGCCCCGAAGGGGGCGCTACGGTGACTGCGTCCTACTGTGAGTGCATCCAGTGGTGGAAGTATATCCAGTACCGCGATCCGCGCAAGTAGAATGGCACATGGCCGGCATCCTGGTGCACGGCGGGGCGGGGTTGTGGCACCGCGAGGACGAGGCGCTCGCGGTCGCGGGGGTCGCGCGCGCGGCGGCGGTCGCCTGGCGCACGCTCGCGGCGGGGGGCGCCGCGCTCGACGCGGTCATCGAGGCCGTCTGCGCGCTCGAGGACGACCCGGTGTTCAACGCCGGCACCGGCTCGGTGCTGAACGCGGAGGGCGAGGTCGAGATGGATGCGAGCGTCATGTCGGGCGACAGCCTCGCCGCCGGTGGCGTGGCGGGCCTGCGCCGCGTGCGCAATCCGGTGCAGGTCGCGCGTCGCGTGATGGAGGCGACCGACTGCGTGCTGCTCGCGGGGCCGGCCGCGACCGCGTTCGCGCGCGAGCAGGGCTTCGCCGACTACGACCCCGGGCTGCCGCGGCCCTCGCGCCGCGGCGAGGGCGGCGGCACGGTCGGCGCGGTCGCGCTCGACGCCGCCGGGCGCCTCGCGGCCGCGACATCGACGGGCGGCCGCGGCGGCAAGCGCGCCGGCCGCGTCGGCGACTCGCCGATCCCGGGAGCGGGGAACTACGCCGACGCGCACGCGGCGGTATCCGCGACGGGCTGGGGCGAGTACATGCTGCGCTACGCCACGGCGAAGGACGTCGCGTGCCGCGTCGCGAGCGGCGCGGACCCGCAGCGCGCGCTGCAGGACGCGCTCGACGACATGGCGCGCCGGTTCGGCGAGCCGATCGGCGCCATCGCGCTCGACGCGCGCGGCGCGCTGGGCGTCGTTCACGGCACGCCGGCGATGCCGCACGCGTGGCGGCGCAGCGGCGAACCGGCGGTCACGGCGCGATTTTCGGCCGGTAGAATCGGCGCATGATCATCCGGTCGCTGCTGGACACCGATCTCTACAAGTTCACGATGATGCAGGTCGTGCTGCATCATTTTCCGGGCGCGCAGGTCGAGTACCGCTTCACGTGCCGCTCGCCCGGCATCGACCTCGCCTCGCACCTCGCGGCGATCGAGGCCGAGGTCGCCGACCTCGCGCAGCTGCGCTTTCGCGAGGACGAGCTCGCCTACCTGCGCGGGCTGCGCTTCATGAAGTCGGATTTCGTCGACTTCCTGGCGCTGTTCCACTTCAACCCGAAGTACATCCGGATCGGCCGCGGCGAGCGGCCCGGCGAGATCGAGATCGTGATCCGCGGGCCGTGGCTGCACACGACGCTGTTCGAGATCCCGGTGCTCGCGGTCGTCTCCGAGGTCTACTTCCGGCGCACGCAGCCGGGCGCGGACCTCGCCGAAGGACGGCGCCGCCTGCGCGCGAAGATCGGCATGCTGAACGGGGTGGAGCCGGCGCTCGACTTCAAGATCTCGGACTTCGGCACGCGCCGCCGGTTCTCGCTCGCCTGGCACGAGGAGATCGTGCGCACGCTCAAGGTCGAGGGCGGCGACCGCTTCGCGGGCACCTCGAACGTCCTGCTTGCCAAGCAGAACGGCGTCACGCCGCTCGGCACGCTCGGCCACGAGTACATGCAGGCCTGCCAGGCGCTGGGCCCGCGGCTGCGCGACGCGCAGGTCTTCGCCATGGACACCTGGGCCAAGGAGTACCGCGGCGACCTCGGCATCGCGCTGTCGGACACCTACGGCATGGAGGCGTTCCTGCGCGACTTTGACATGTACTTCTGCAAGCTGTTCGACGGCGCGCGGCACGATTCCGGCGACCCGTTCGAATGGGGCGAGAAGATGATCGCGCACTACCAGCGCAACCGCGTCGATCCGCGCACGAAGACGCTGATCTTCTCCGACCAGCTCTCGTTCCCGCTCGCGATCGAGATCTCGCGCCGCTTCCACGGCCGCGCGCGCACGGCGTTCGGCATCGGCACCAACCTCACCAACGACGTCGGGTTCGAGCCGATCAACATCGTGCTCAAGATGGTCGAGTGCAACGGCCAGCCCGTCGCCAAGGTGTCCGACGCGCCGGGCAAGGTCGTCAGCCGCGACGTCCGCTACCTGGCCTACCTGCGCCAGGTCTACGGCCTGGAGCCGGCGCAGCATTGAAGGCGCAGGAGCGCACCGCGGTCGCCGTCCTGGCGACGGTGTTCGTCTTCAACCTGCTCGGCCGCGGCAGCGGCGACACCTACGCGGTCTTCCTGCTGCCGCTGCAGCACGAGTTCGGCTGGGCGCGCTCGCAGCTGACCAGCGTGTACTCCATGTACCTGCTGGTAGGCGCGTTCATCGCCCCGCTCGCGGGGACGCTGTTCGACCGGTTCGGCCCGCGCGCGACCTACAGCACGGGGCTGCTCTGCCTGTCGGCCGCGTTCTTGCTCGCGTCGTCGCTCGGCAACCTGTGGGAGTTCTACCTCTTCATCGGCGTGACGATCGGCGTCGGCGTCGGGCTGGTCGGCATGGTTCCGGCGTCGGCGCTGCTCACGCGCTGGTACCGCGCGCGCCTGTCGACCGCGATCGGCATCGCGTTCGCGGCCACCGGCACCGGAGCGCTCGTGTTCGTGCCCGTCGCGCAGGCGCTGATCGACCATATCGGATGGCGGGACACCTACCGGACGCTCGCCGCGCTGGTGTTCCTCGCGGTGCCCGTCGCGCTGTTCGCGGTGCCCTGGCGCACCTACGTCGCGGGCTGGCAGGACAGCGTGAGCGGGCAGCGCGAGCGCGCCGCGGCGCCCGGCTGGACGGTGCGCGAGGCGCTGCGCACGCGCATGTTCTGGTCGCTGTCGCAGGTGTTCTTCTTCACCGCGACCGCGATGTTCGCCGTTCTGGTGCAGGCGGTGGCGTATTTCATCGACCTCGGGTTCTCGCCGCTCGCCGCGGCGACGGCCTACGGCGTCGTCGGCATGCTGTCGGTGGTCTCGGTGTCCTCCAGCGGCCTCGCCGCCGAGCGCTTCGGCTTCCGCAACACCGTGAGCGCGAGCTTCGCCGGGACCGGCACCGGCGTCGCGCTGCTGATCGCGCTCTCGTACGTGCGCTCGGGCCTGCTGCTGGCGGTGTTCGTGGCGGTGTTCGGCCTGTGCATGGGCGTGCGCGGGCCGATCATCTCCGCGATCGCGACGCGCAAGTTCACCGGGCCCAAGGTGGCGAGCATCTACGGGCTGATCTTTTCCGCCAATGCCGTGGGCGCCGCCTTCGGCTCGCTGATGGGCGGCGTGCTGCACGACCTGACCGGCGGCTACCGCGCCGGCTTCGCGCTGTCGCTGGTCAGCGTGGCGCTCGCGGTCGCGCCGTTCTGGCTGGTGAAGGAGCTCAGGAACTTCCGCTAGCGAGCGCGCGCAGGCGCTCGGCGCGCTCGCGCAGCGTCAGGCCGCGCAGGTCGGCCGCGCCGCGCTCGGTAACGATCACGCCGGCCTCGCTGCGCGGCGTCGCGACCGGGCCCTGCAGCGTCTCCACGATGCGTCCGGCCGGGATCAGCATCAGCGAGACGCCGCCCGGCGAGTGGTTCGCCGCGCGGACGAAGTCGAGCGCGCCGCCGACCGCGCCCAGGTAACTGCCGCGGGCGACCTCGGCGTTCACCTGGCCGGTGAGGTCCACTTCGACGGCGGAGTTGATCGCGACGAAGCGCTCGAGGCGGCCGAGGACGCGCGGGTCGTGCGTGTACTCGGACGAGCGCAGGCGCAGCGCCGGATTCTCGCGCGCGTGCTCGAACAGGCGCCGCGTGCCCATCAGGTTGCCGCCGTCGGCCTCGAGCATCGCGCCGCAATCCATCAGGCCGACGACGCCGTCGCCGACCGAGCCCGAGTGCAGGCGCAGGTTACGGCGATCGCCGAGCTGGCGCAGGACCGCGTCGGGCAGCGCGCCGAGCCCGGTCTCGATCACCGCGCCGTCGGGAATGAATGCGAGCGCGTTGCGCGCAATCGCCTGCTCCAGCGCGCCGGGCTCGCCGTACGGCAGCGCGACCGGCTCGCGCGAGGTCTCGACCACGGCGGCGAGGTCGCCGCGCATGAGCCGGCGCTCGCTGTGGGTCCAGGGCACGCGATCATTGACCTCCGCGACGATCGCGCGGCACGTCTGGAGCGCCGGCACGAGGTACTCGGCGGCGAGGCCGAGGCTGTACTCGCCCTTGGCATTGGGCGGGCTGAGCTGCAGCAGCACGACGTCGGCGCGGATGCGCCGCTCGCGGATCAGCGCGCCGAGGCGCGAGTACGGGTGCGGATGGATGTCGAGCAGGCCCGCATCGGCCAGACGCCGGTTGTGGCCCGATCCGCAATAGGCCTGCAGGCGTAGATGGTCCGCGTGCTCGGGCCGCACCGTGCCCGACCAGTTGACGCCCATGAACAGCGTCGCACCGGGGAAGCGCTCGCGCTGCCCGACGAGGAGCTCGACCAGCGTCTGCGGCTCGGCGCAGGCCTGCCCGAAGAGCACGCCGTCTCCGGGGCGAATCCAGCGCGCGAGATCCATGGCGGCGATGCTAACATCGCACACGGGCCCACACGGAGGACGCAATGCTCGACGATCAAGCGCTCGATCTCATCTTCCGCGACGCTCATACGCCGCAGGGTTTCCTCGACACGCCCGTGACGGATGAGAAGCTTCGCCAGGTGTACGAAGTCATGAAGTTCGGCCCCACGACGCAGAACTCGCAGCCGATGCGCATCGTGTTCGTGCGCTCGAAGGCCGCGAAGGAGAAGCTGGCGCCGGCGTTGAGCCCCGGGAACCTCGACAAGACGATGAAGACGCCGGTCACGGCGATCATCGCCTACGACTCGCGCTTCTACGAGAATCTGCCGAAGACCTTTCCGAACAACCCCAAGGCGCGGGACAACTACGTGGGCGAGGACAAGAGGCCCATGGTCGACCGCGTGGCGCTGCGCAACGGCTCGCTGCAGGGCGCGTACTTCATCGTCGCGGCGCGCGCGCTCGGCCTGGACTGCGGGCCGATGTCGGGATTCGACAATGCCAAGGTGGATTCCGCGTTCTTTCCCGACGGACGCTGGAAGTCGAATTTCCTAATCAACCTCGGGCAGGCCGATCCGGCCAAGGTGTTTCCGCGCAATCCGCGGCTTTCCTTCGACGAGGCCTGCCGGATCGAGTAGGCTGGGCCGCAGGCCCGCCGATCGTCACACGCGAATCGTTCCGTCGACGCAAGTCACGGCTTCGCCGCCGATCTCGATCGAATCGCCGCGCACGCGCACCGCGACGCGCCCGTCGCGCCCCACCTGCATGCCCTGGCGCGCGGTGTAGTCCGGGCCGAACTCCTTCAGCAGCCCGGTCTCGCGCAGGAAGGCGGCGACCGACACGTTGCCGCTGCCGCACACCGGGTCTTCCGGGACGCCGTGCGCGGGCGCGAACGACCGCACGTGCAGGGGCGCGCGCGGATTCCCGGTGCGGCCGAACACGGTGACGCCGGTCGCGCGCAGGGAGTCGCTGAGCTCCGCGATCGCCGGCAGGTCGGGCGCGAGCGCATCGACGTCCGCGGCGGCGCCGAGGTCGACCACGACCCAAACGGCCCCCACGTCCACGCGCAGCGCCCGCGCGGCGCCGAACAGCGGCACGGCCGCGGGCGAGAGGTTCGCCGCCGGCGCGCGCACGAAGATCCGGCGCCGGCCGCCCTCGGCCTCGACGCGCAGCGCGAGCAGCCCCGCTCCGCATTCCTGGGTGAGCGCGCCGTCCCTCGGTGCGACGCGCCCCGCCTCCAGGACGGCGTGCGCGCTGCCCACCGTCGGATGGCCGGCGAACGGGAGCTCCTGGCGCGGCGTGAAGATGCGCAGGCGGTAGTCCGCATCCGGCCGCGTCGGCGCCAGCACGAACGTGGTCTCGGACAGGTTGGTCCATGCCGCGATCCGCTGCATCTGCGCCTCGGGCAGCGCGTCGGCGCCGATCACGACGGCCACCGGGTTGCCCTGGAACGGCGCGGCGGTGAACACGTCCACCTGCTTGAAAGGGAGAACCGTCATCCGAGGCCTGCAATTTCGGCTCTCGCCGACCGCCTGTCCAGAGGCAGTTGCGCGAGCCAATCCGGCGCGCACTGTTCGAATCCGCCGGGCTACCGGATCAGTGCCTGGTCGTCGTAGGAGCCCGGATCCTCGATTGGCTCGAGGTGGGTGAGCACGGCGCTTCCGGGCAGCGCACGGCGGATCTGCTCCTCGATTTCGTCGGCGATCCGGTGGCCTTCGCGCACCGTCATGACGCCGGGAACGAGCAGGTGCATTTCGACCATGCGCAGGCGCCCCGCGCGGCGCGTGCGCAGCGCGTGGTAGTCCAGCCCGCGGTCGCGATACGGCTTGAGGATGCCGTGAATGCGATCCAGGTCGGTGTCCGGCAGGGAGCGGTCCAGCAGGCCGAGCAGCGAGCGGCGCAGGATCCGCCCGCCGGTCCAGACGATGTGCAGGGCCACCGCGATCGCGACCAGCGGATCGAGCACGAGCCAGCCCGTGAGGACCGTCGCGCCGACGCCGACGACGACGCCGATCGAGGTCCAGACGTCGGTCAGCAGGTGGTGGCCGTCGGCCTCGAGCGCGATCGACTCGTGACGCCGCCCGGCCCGGAGCAGGACGAGCGCCACGCCCAGATTGATGGCCGCCGCGACCAGCGACACGAAGATGCCGACGTCGATCGCCGCGATCGGCTTTGGCGACACCAGCCTGGGGAGGGCCGTGGCGACGATCGCCATGGCCGCGAGCAGGATCAGCGCGCCTTCGACCGCGGAGGAAAAATACTCCGCCTTCGTATATCCGAACGGGTGCGCGTCATCGGGCTCGCGCGCCGAGATCGTCAGCGTCACCACCGCGATGGCGGCGGCGCCCAGGTTGACGAGCGATTCCAGGGCGTCCGACAGCAGCCCGAGGGAACCCGTCAGCCAGGCGGCGTAGCCCTTGAGCGCCATGGTCAGCAGGGCCGCGCCGACCGAAAGCCACGCGAAGCGAGTCAGGCTGGGCATGACCAAAAGAGTAGCAGGGGATTTGCGTCCGGCCGCCGTTGGATCTAGCATGGCGTCCAGGGGTCCACGCGTGAGGCCTAGTCCATGACAAACAAGGCGTTAGCGATAGCTCTTCTCGCAGTACTTGGAGTCGTTCCCGCGGCGACGCTGTGCGCGCAGTCGGAACCGTCCAAGGCGCCCGCGATGAAGCTCGAGCAGGGCAAGGCGTCCGAGCACAAGCCCGACGCGAAGCCGATGAAGACCGCATCGGCGGGCTCGGCGAAGCACCCGATGCACATCAACGACGACGCACGGTACTGCCTTGACTTGCCGACTACGGCCGAGATCATCAAGTGCGCCGAGCCGTTCCGCTACTGACGCGGGGACCTCAGTAGGCCCGGTATCGGATCAGCCCGCGGGGTGTGGGGCGCGGTTCGTCGCCGAGCTCGTGCAGCGCGACCCAAGCCGGATTTCCCTTGGCGTCGTAGAAACGCCGCGACTGCAGGGCGCCTGCCGGCGGTGCTGCATCGGCACCCCGTAGATCGAGCAGCAACGCGCGCGCGTCCGCACGCGGCCCGGCGTCGCCCGGCGAGCGCTGCTCGCAGGCCCAGCGCCGGAAGACGACGCACTTCCCCAGGCACCTGCGCGACCATGGGGTGGGCGCGTTGAGCCGCGCGAGGTAGGCGGGCGAATCGAGCACCGCGGCGCAATCGAGCTCGTACGTGGCGAGGTAGCGCCCCGCGCCGGGCGGCCCGTCGCCCACCCATCGCCTGGCGGAGCGGAATCCGGGGATCGCGAGCCGCTCGGGCAGGTGCTCCTCGTCGTACCACGCGTTGAATTCCTCCTCCATCCCCGGCGGGGGCTCGGTCACGGTGAGCAGCAGTCCTCGGTTCATGTCGGCGTCACTCCGTCACTCCGATGCGTATTGTGACCGGACGCTGTCGAAGCCGCCGCTCGCCACCACGCGGCCGCGCTGGAGCAGGCACGCGCGATCGGCGATCCTGCCGGCGAACGCCGGCCCCTGCTCGGACAGCACGATCGCGAGGCCCTCGTCCCGAAGCTCGCGCAGCGTGGCGACCAGCCGGGAGGCGACGACCGGCGCCAGGCCTTCCGCAGGCTCGTCGAGCAGGAGCACGCGCGGATTGCCCATCAGCGCGCGCGACAGCGCGAGCATCTGCTGCTCGCCGCCGGAGAGGCGGCCGCCGAGCCGGTCCTGCAGCGGCGCGAGTTCCGGAAATAGTCGCAGGATGCGCTCGATCGTCCAGGCGACCGCGCCCGGTCTCGCGGGACGCCGTGCAAGCTCGAGGTTTTCACGGACGGTCAGGTCCGTGAAGATGCGCCGCTCCTCCGGCACGTAGGCGAGGCCCTGCCGCGCGATGCGATGGGTCGGGAGCGCGTCGATGCGCACGCCGCCCAGCGTCGCCTCGAGCCGCCGGTCCGGGATCAGGCCGACGAGGCTCTTCAGCGCCGTCGACTTGCCCGCGCCGTTGCGCCCGAGTAGCGCGAGCACCTCGCCGCCCGCCACGGCGAAGGCGACGTCGAAGAGCACGCGCGCGCGCCCGTAACCGGCGTTCAGCCCGCGCACGTCAAGCATCGGCGTCGCCGAGGTACAGCGCGCGCACGCGCGGGTCGCCCCGGATCGCGGCGGGCGGACCCTCGGCGATCGCCTCGCCGGCTGCCAGCACGAGGATGCGGTCCGCGTGGCCGAACACGACGTCCATGTCGTGCTCGGTGAACAGCAGCGCGACCCCGTCCTCGCGGGCGAGGCGCGTCACCAGCCGCATCAGCTCGCCGCGCTCGCCGAGGGCCATGCCGGCCGTGGGCTCGTCCATGAGCAGCAGCCGCGGGCGATTCGCGAGCGCGAGGGCGAGATCGACGCGCTTCAGGTCGCCGTAGGCGAGCTCGCTGCACGCGCGTCCGGCGAGCGACGTGATGCCGGCGCGCGCGAGCAGGGCGTCCGCAGCGCCGGCCTGCGCGCGCAAGGCGGACGGACGCAACGAACGGAGGCGCCGGCCCGACGACAGCAGCGCGACCTGCACGTTCTCCCGTACCGTCATCGACGCGAAGGTCGTCGCCACCTGGAACGTGCGGCCGACGCCCAGGTGCCAGAGCCGGTGCGGTGCAATTCCCGTCACCGGCCGGCCCAGCAGCGCGACCGTGCCGCAATCCGGTTTCTGCTGGCCGCCGAGAATGTCGAAGCAGGTCGTCTTGCCTGCGCCGTTGGGGCCGATCATCGCGACGACCTCGCCGGCGGCGACCTCGAAGCTCAGGCTGCGCAGCGCTCGCACGCCGCCGTAGGACTTGCCGATACCGCGGACGGAGAGCACGTTCATTCGGGCGCGCCGCGCCGCCCGAGCGACGCGAGGCCGCGGGGGAAGGCGAGGACCAGCAGCAGGATCGCCGCGCCGAGCGCCGCGCGCCAGTATTCGAAATTGCGCGACGCGGCATCCTGCAGCCAAGTGAACAGCGCCGCGCCCCACACCGGGCCCGTGAGCGTGTGCAGGCCGCCCAGCAGGACCATGACGAGCCCGTCGACCGAGCGGGGCACCGCCAGCGCTTCCGGCGATACCGAACCCTTGGAAAACACGTACAGCGCGCCGGCAAGGCCTGCCAGCAGGCCTGCGAATACGAAGGCGAGCCATTGCTGCGCGCGCACGGGAATGCCGATCGCCTCGGCGCGACGCGGCGCGTCGCGCGCCGCGCGCAGCGCGTAGCCCGCCGGCGAAAAGTGCACGATCCAGGCGCCCGCGATCGCGGTCGCGACGAGCGCCAGCGTGAAGTAGTAGTACGCCACCCGCCCGGAGAGGAACTCGGCGGGCCACACGCCGAACAACCCGTTGGAGCCGCCGGTGATCGAGCCGGCCTGGTACACGAGCGACCACGCGATCTGCGCGAACGCGAGCGTCAGCATGGCGAAGTAGACGCCCGACAGCCGCACGCAAAGTGCCCCGAAGACCGCCGCGGCGGCGGCGGCGGCAAGCGCACCGCCGATCAACGCCAGGCCCATGGGCGCGCCGGCCTTGAGAAGCAGAGCGCCGGCCGCGTAGGCGCCGATGCCGAAGTAGGCCGCATGGCCGAACGACAGCAGGCCGCCGGGCCCGACGAGCACGTGCAGGCTGACCGCGAACAGCGCGAAGGCGAGGATGTCGACGAGCAGGACCAGCGGATAGCCCGTGCTGAACGCCGGAAGCACGACGAGCGCAATCGCGATCGCCGCAAGCGCCGCACGCAGGGCGGCGCCTGGCGCGGGCATCGGCGGCGCGCCGCCGTCGGCAGGCGGCCCGGCGGGCGCCGGTCGACCGAGCAGGCCCCAGGGCCGCGCGATCAGCACCGCCGCCATCGCGACGAACTCGACGGCGAGCTCGAGCCCGGCGAGGCCGAACGCGACGCAAAAGCTCTTCAGTTCCGCGATGAGCAGGGCCGCGAGGAACGCGCCCGGAATGGACCCGAGGCCTCCGACGACGACGACGACGAAGGCGTCCGCGACCGTTGGAATGTCGAGCGCGAGGCTGGCGGGCTCGCGCGGCACCTGCAGCGCGCCGCCGAAGCCCGCGAGGACGGCGCCGGCCACGAACACCGACGTGAACAGTAGGCGCGAGTCGACACCAAGCACCGCGGCCATGTCGCGGTCCTGCGCCGCAGCGCGCACCTGCACGCCCCAGCGCGTCCGGTGCAGAACGAGCCACAGCGCGGCCAGCATCGCGGGGCCGACCGCGATCAGAAACAGGTCGTACGTCGGGACGCGTCCGCCGGCCAGGGCCAGCGCGCCGTCCAGCCCCGGAGCGCGCGGCCCCAGCAGGTCGGCGGGGCCCCACGCCCAGAGCGCTGCGTCGCGCACGATCAGGACCACGCCGAACGTGGCGAGCAGCTGCAGGAGCTCGGGCGCCGCGTAGAGGCGCCGCAGCACGAGGACCTCGATCGCGAGGCCGACGCCGCCGACGACAAGGGCTGCGACCGGCAGGCTCGCCCAGAATCCGAGGCGAGGCGCGAGCGCGATCGCGGCGTAGGTGCCCAGCATGAACAGCGAGCCGTGCGCGAAGTTGACCACGCGCGTCACGCCGAAGATCAGCGACAGGCCCGCGGCGACCATGAACAGCGCCGAGGCGCCGGCGAGGCCGTTCAGGAACAGCAGCAGGAGGGCGCCCGCGGTCACTCCTTGCGCATCGCCCGCACCGCGTCGTCGGGCGGCTGGTACAGGGCGCCGTCGCAGTACCGCCAATGCACCATGACGCCGTTCCCGTCGCGGCGCGCGAGCTGCCCGACGAACGCGCCCATCGTCGACTGGTGGTCGATCGCGCGGTACTCGATCACGCCGAACGGCGTGCGCACGTGGAGCCCCTTGAATGCCTCGACCACCTTTTCCGGGTCGGTCCCGCCCGCGGCCTGCAGCGCGTCGGCGACGCTGTACATCGCGCTGTAGCCCACGACCGAGCCCAGGCGCGGGTAGTCGTGCCAGCGGGCGCGATAGGCGTCGAGGAAGTCTCGGTGCTCGCGCGTCTGGACCTGGTCCCAGGGATAGCCCGTCACCCACCAGCCGTCCGGCGTCTCGTCCTTCAGCGTGTCCAGGTACTCGGGCTCGCCGCCGAGCAGATCGACGATGGACCGGTCGCGGAACAGCCCGCGCAGGTTGCCTTCGCGGACGAACTTCTGCAGGTCGGTGCCGAACAGCGCGCTGAAAATCGCGTCGGGATGCGCGTCCGCGAGCGCCTGCGCGACCGCGCCAGCGTCGATCTTGCCGAGCGGCGGCGCCTGCTCGGTCACGAATTCGACGCCGGGCTGCGCGGCCGACAGCAGCTTGCGGAAGGACGCCGCGGCCGACTGGCCGTACTCGTAGTTGGGAATCACGATCGCCCAGCGCTTCCTGGCGAGCTTCGCGGCCTCGGGCACGAGCATCGCGACCTGCATGTACGTGGAGGGCCGCAGCCGGAAGGTGTAGCGGTTGCCGTCCTCCCATACGATCTTGTCGGTCAGCGGCTCGGCGGCGAGGAACGGAACCTTGCGCCGCGCCGCGAGATTCGACACCGCCAGGCCGACGTGCGAGGCGAACGTGCCCACCAGCACGGATACCCGGTCGCGCACGATGAGCTCCTCGGCGACGCGCACGGCCTCGCCGGGATTGCCGCCGTCCTCGCGCGAGACGACCTCGAGCGGGCGGCCGTTGACGCCGCCGGCCGCGTTCAGCTGCTCGAGCGCGAGCTGCCAGCCCTTGCGGTAGGGCTCGAGGAACGCGGGAAAGGTCTTGTAGCTGTTGAGCTCGCCGATCCTGATCGGCTGCGCGTGCGCGGCGCCCGCGCCGAGCAGGCCGGCGGCGACGGTGATGCAGGCAAGGACTTTCATCGCTCTCCTTCGATCTTTGCGCCCCGGTCCGGACGGACCCTGTCGGTTCCGCCCGGGAAGACACGCCAGAACTCCCTGCGGACCAGGCTCGCCAGCGTCGCGCTCTTGTTCAGTCCGTGGTAGCGCGCGACCGCTTCCAGCATCGCGAGATCGCGCGGCGTCGCCGAGAACGTGCTCACCTTGGCCCGGGCCATGTATAAAGTATATATAAAAGTTATACTGGCGCAAGGCGTTTTGCGCGCGACGCCGGGCGCTGCACTGCGGCATCGACGGCATCGCCTCGGTCGGAGGCATCATGGTGCGCCGCATCATCCCCAAGATGAGGCGAGACAAGTGGCGGGAAATACCGCAGAATTCGTGAACCCCGGCCCCCGGACCGGGTCGAAAATATCGCTGGCGCCGACGTCAGTTTCCCCCGCGACCGGGTGGTGCGAGCGCCGCGTGGTCATCATAGAGTGGAGGAGGAGACGATGGAACCGTTCGTCATCAAGCAGTTCACCCGTACGGCCTGCGCGGCCGCGCTCGCGCTGGCTTTCGCGTCGCCCGCGATGGCCAAGGTCGAAGGCGACAAGATCATCCTCGGCAGCGCGATCTCGATCACCGGCAAGTACTCGCAGGAAGGCAAGAACGCGATGGACGGGTACAACTTCGCGGTGAAGCGCATCAACGAGATGGGCGGCGTCACGGTCAACGGCAAGTCCTACAAGCTCGAGATCAAGTACTACGACGACGAGTCCACGCCGGCGCGCACGGCGCAGCTGCTCGAGCGGATCATCAACCAGGACGGCATCAAGTACACGCTGGGACCGTACGCGTCGGGACCGACGAAGGCCGCGCTGCCGGTGATCGAGAAGTACAAGATCCCGATGGTCGAGGCCGAGGGCGCCTCGCGCTCGCTGTTCTCTCAGGGGTACAAGTACGTATTCGCGGCGCTGTCGACCTCGGACCAGTACCTCGCGCCCGTGATCGACCTCGCGGCCGAGCTCGCCGAGAAGCACGGCAAGAAGCCGGGCGACATGACCGTCGCCATGTCCTTCGAGAACGACCCGTTCTCGCTCGACGTGCGCGCGGGCGTGGTCGAAAAGGTGAAGGAGCACGGCATGAAGATCGTCGTCGACGACAAGATGCCGCGCGACCTGAGCGACATCTCGGCGACGCTGACCAAGATCAAGGCGGTCAAGCCCGACATCATCGTCGTTTCCGGCCACACGAAGGGCGCGACCACGGCGACCCGCCAGATGAAGGAAATGGACGTCAGCGCGCCGATCGTGGCGATGACGCATTGCGAGTCGGCGAAGCTGAGCACGACCTTTCCGGCGGCGAGCGAGGGCATCCTGTGCCCGACGCAGTGGGCCGAGACGCTGAAGTACAAGGACGACGTCTTCGGCACGGCGATGGACTACAACCAGGCGTTCCTGCAGGCGCATCCCGAGTACAAGATCGTCCCGTACCAGACCGCGCAGGCGAGCGCGGTGATCGAGATCTGGGCCGACGCGTTCAAGCGCGCGCAGAGCTTCGACACCGAGAAGCTGCGCGACGCGCTGGCCGCGACGCAGATGCAGACCTTCTACGGGAACATCAAGTTCGGGCCCGAGGGCAACAACGTCGCCAAGCCGATGGTGCTGCGCCAGATCCAGGGCGACAAGTACGTCGTGGTGGCGCCCACCAAGTACGCCTCGGAGCCGGTGACGTACCCGCGCGTGGTCGCGGCGCAGTAGCCGGGCACCGCGTTCTGGACGCAATCGAAGCGCCGGCCCATCGGGGCCGGCGCGTCCTTGCGCATGTGGGATAGCCTACAGATCCTCGGCACGGCGCCGGTCTTCAACGCGCAGCTGCTGCTGAACGGGCTGGCGGTGGGGGCGATCTTCGCGCTCGCCGCCTACGGGCTGGCGCTGGTGTGGGGCGTGACCAGCGTCAAGAACCTGTGCCAGGGCGACCTGGTCATGATGGGCGGCTACGGCGCCTACGAGATCTCGCGCCACGGGCTGAATCCGATGTGGGCGCTGCTGGCGGTGCCGCCGGTCATGTTCGCCTTCGGCTGGATCCTGTACCGCCTGATCATCAAGCGCGTGATCCAGCTCGACCTGTTCACCTCGCTGCTCGCGACCTTCGGGCTCGCCATCACGATCCAGCAATCGCTCAACCTCGCCTTCGGGCCGGAGGTCAGGGCGCTGAAGGCGGGCTTCGGCATCTTCCACCTGTTCGGCGACAAGGTCGAAATCTCGGAGGTCCGGGTCATCGCATTTGCCCTCTGCGTGCTGCTGGCGCTCGGCATGGTCCTGTTCCTCGGCCGCAGCCGCCTGGGCCAGGCGATCCGGGCGACCGCGCAGGATCCGCGGGCGGCGCGGGTGCTGGGCGTGAACACCGATCTCGTCTACGCGATGACGTATTCGATCAACGCCGCCATCTGCGGCGCGGCCGGGGTGCTGATCTCGATGATCTGGGTCATCCAGCCCTTCTACGGCATCGCGTACTCGGTGCGCGCCTTCGTCATCGTCACGGCCGCGGGCCTGGGCAACCTGCCGGGCGTGATCCTCGCGGCGCTCGGGCTCGGCGTGGTCGAGCAGTACAGCGGGTTCATCCTCGGCGCCCAGTTCCAGCAGGCGACGATCGTCGGGCTGCTGCTCGCCATCCTGATCTGGCGCCAGTTCGCGCTGATGCGCCACCGCAAGGCGCTGCAATGAATCCCGCAGCCCCGTCCAACCGCCGCATGGCGGTGCTGTACGCCGCGCTGCTCGTGGCGGGCGTGCTGGCGCCGATCCTGTTCCCGGGGCACACGGTGCAGTTCGCGGTATTCTGGATCTTCGTCCTGTTCGCGCTGACGTGGGACATGATGGGCGGGCAGATGGGCTACAACTCGCTCGGCAACATCCTGTTCTTCGGCGTGGGCATGTACGTGTGCGCGGTGGCGCAGATCTCGATCGTGTACGACGTCGCCGAATACACGGCGGCGAACGGCGCCATCAAGGTGGACTTCGCGCCGCACCAGTACTTCGAGGGACTCGCGCTCGGGCTGGCGTGGGCCGGTTTGATCCCCGTGGTCGTGGCCGCGGTGCTGAGCTGGATTCTGTTCGGGCTGCGCGGGCCGTATTTCGCCATCGGCACGCTGGGCGTGGCGATCGCCGCGGCGGAGCTTACGAACTCCTGGGACTACGTCGGCGGCGGCATGGGCATCGCCATGCCCGTCTACCCGGGGGGGCCCGGCTCGCGCGAGCGCTTCTTCTACGTGGCGTGCATGATCATCGCGATCCTGTGCTTCCTCACCGTGCGCTGGGTGTATCGAACGCGCTTCAGCCTGGCGATCAACGCCATCCGCGACGATGAGGACAAGGCCGAGGCGCTCGGCCTGCACACGGGACGCTACAAGATGGTGGCCTGGTCGATCTCGGCGTTCTTTCTCGGCATCGCGGGCGCGCTGTTTGGCAACATGACCGGCTTCATCGAGCCGATCGACACCGCGTTTCCGACGCTGACGTTCGGCATCTTCATGGTGGCGATGACGCTGCTCGGCGGCAAGGGCACGCTGTGGGGGCCGGTGATCGGCGCGACGCTGTTCTATGCGCTGCGCGAGGTCACCTGGACCTACCTGCTCGGCTGGCAATACGTGGTGCTCGGGCTGCTGATCATCTTCAACGTGGTCTACTTCCAGCAGGGCATCATGGGCTGGCTGCGCGCGCGGCGGCCGGCGTGGTTCGGCGTGCGCGTGGAGGCCGACCGCGCGCACGGCACCAAGGCGGAAAGCGGCGCGTGAGCGAGACGATCATCGAGGTCTCCGGCGTCAGCAAGGCGTTCGGCGGCGTGGTCGCGAACAACAAGGTGTCGCTGCGCGTCGCGCGCGGCGGCATCACCGGCCTGATCGGCCCGAACGGCTCGGGCAAGACGACGCTGTTCAACTCGATCGTCGGCTACCACCCGATCGACCAGGGGTCGATCCGCTTCGAGGGGCGCGAGATCTCGCGCCTCAGCGTGGCGAAGATCGCGCGCCTCGGCATGCTGCGCACGTTCCAGCAGACGCGCGTATTCGGCAAGATGGACTGCATCCAGAACATGCTGATCTCGCTGCCGCACCGCCAGAGCGGCTGGCGCGACATGTTCAAGCGCTACCCGCTGTCCCTCATCGAGCGCGCGGAGCGCCTGCTCGAGTTCGTCGGCCTGTATTCGAAGCGCCGGCTGCTCGCCGGTTCGCTGTCCTTCGGCCAGCAGCGCCTGCTCGAGTTCGCGATGGCGCTGATGAACGAGCCCAAGGTGCTGCTGCTGGACGAGCCGACCGCGGGGATCAACCCGACGCTGATCAACGCGCTGATCGAGCGATTGAAGCGCGCGAACCAGGACTTCGGCATCACGCTGTTCGTGATCGAGCACAACATGCGCGTGATCATGAACCTCGCGGACCATATCTACTGCATGTCGCGCGGCGAGCTGCTTGCCGAGGGCCCGCCGGCGTCGGTCCAGAACGACCAGCGCGTGATCGACGCCTACCTGGGAGCGCACTGATGGCCGCCGCGCCGGAGGCGCGCGCCGGCGGCTACCACCTCGGCAGCGTCGACACCGTGATCTCCGTCGAGGAGGTCGCGCGCCAGGCCGAGCGCCTTCGCGTCGCGATCGGCGACGGCGAGCTGCGCAAGCTCGCCAAGGGCCGGCCGTACGTCTCGATCGAAGGGCTGCGCGCCGGGTACGGCAACATGGAGATCCTGCACGACTTCACGCTGCACGTGGCCAAGGGGCAGTCGCTGTGCCTGATCGGCCCCAACGGCGCCGGCAAGTCGACCGTGCTGCACTCGATCTTCGGCTTTACCCGGATCATGGGCGGCAGCATCAAGGTGGGCGAGAGTGCAAGCGCGATGGACGTCACGCGCATGCCCGCGGACCACAAGCTGAAGGACGCGCGGATCGCCTACATCCTGCAGGACAAGTCGGTCTTTCCCGACATGACGGTCGAGGAGAACCTCCTGATGGGCGGCTACCTGCTGCCGTCGCAAGCGGCGGCGCGCGCGGCCGCCGAGCGGGTCTTCGCCAAGTACGACCGCCTCGCGGCCCGCCGTAGGCACAAGGCGCGCGTGCTCTCGGGCGGCGAGCGGCGGCTGCTCGAGATCTCGCGCGCGCTCGTCATGGGCCCCGAGGTGCTGCTGGTCGACGAGCCCTCGATCGGCCTCGAGCCGCGCTTCATCGACATGGTGTTCGAGATCCTCGCCGACCTGCAGCAGAAGGACGGCAAGACCATCATCATGGTCGAGCAGAACGCGAAGAAGGGCCTCGAGTTCGCCGATCTCGGCTACGTGCTGGTGTCGGGCGAGCTCGCGCTCGCCGGCAGCGGCGACGAGCTGCTCGAAAACCCCGAGGTCGGAAAGCTGTTCCTCGGCGGCTGATCGATCAGCCGGCGCGCACCTCGATACGCCTCGGTCGCGCGTGCTCCGCCTTCTGGATGCGAAGGCGCAGCACGCCATGCCTCAGTTCGGCCTGCATGCGCTCCGGGTCCAGGTCCTTCGACAGCGCAAAGACCCGCCGATAGCGCGAAAGGTTCACCTCGACATGAGTGGCTTCCAAGTCCTTGGGCATGTCCAGGCCGAGCTCGCCCTCGATTACCAGCGTTTCGCCCTCCACGTGCACGTTCAGCCGGTCCTTGGACACGCCGGGCAGGTCGGCGTAGAGCGTGATGCCCGTCTTGTCCTCGATCACGTCCACCGGCGGCAGCAAGGCGGGCGCTTCGGCCCGCGCTTCCCGGGACGGCTCGTCGTTATGGTCGGTCATCGCCTGCCTCCCTAGCTGATCTCGATGCGCCGCGGCTGCGCCGCCGCCAGGCGCTGGATGCTGATATGGAGCACTCCGTCCCGGTAGGTCGCGTGCACCTGCTCCGGATCCAGGTCGTCCGAGAGCGCGACTACGCGATGGAATCGCCCCACGAAGCGCTCGTTGACGTGCACGCTCGCGTCGCCGAAGTCGCTCGCGCGCTCCCCGGAGACGCTGAGCACCCCGCGCTCGAGCTGCACATGGAGCGCGGCGGGATCGAGCCCCGGCGCGAAGGCGTAGACCTCGGCGGATTGGGGCGTGCTGGCGACGTTGAGCGCGGGAAAGCCGCCCCTCGCGAAGCCGCGGATGCTCGGCGAGAGTTCGAAAGCCTGCTGGACCTGCCGCTGCAGCCGGTCCAGTTCCGCGTAAAGGTCGCGGGGGAATGTCGGGTAATCCATGGCGGATCCTCCTCTGGTTGGGCTGGATCCGGACATAGGAGCGGGGCCGGGGATTTCAAGCCCCCGCCCCAGCGGGCGGCTAGGCCGCCTTGAGGACGGCCGGCGGGGGGAGCTGCCCCAGGCAGCGCCGGATCCACAGCGCCGTCAGCTTCTCCTGCACGCCGTTCTGCGCCAGCCGCTGGCCGAGCGCGCGGAAGTCCACCTCGTCGAGCAGCTGGTCCTGGTTGAAGCACGAGAACACGAAGCTCGTCTCGCCGGTGGCGGGGTCGACGTGCGGCTGCAGGCACTGCGCGCAGATCTCCTTCATCATGCACTGCATCGGCGAGTTGATCGAGCCGATCGCCACGTGGGAGGGCTTGAGCCAGGGCGCGAGGACGTCGTGCCGCGCGCGGCCGACCGCGGCCATCATCTTGTCCGAGCCGATGGCGATGATCCGATCGGTGTCGGACAACGCGATCGCCTGCGCGCCCAGCGCCCCCGACGCGTAGGCCTGCATGGCCTGGACGATGTTGCCGACGAACGCGCGGTCCTGCGGCCGCCGCGGCCGGAAGCCCGGCGCCTCGTCGCAGCACCAGACGACGACGTCGGACGCTGCCTCGATGTCGTCGACGCGGTAGCGGTCGCCGGCGCGCTTGTAGCCCGCGAAGTAGATCACCTTCGAGCCGGCCGCGCGCAACGCGCGCCCGATCGAGAACAGGACGGCGTTGCCGAGCCCGCCGCCCACCAGCGTCACGGTCTCGCCCGCCGGAATCTCCGTTGGCGTGCCCGTCGGCCCCATCAGAACCACCGGCTCACCGGGCTTCAGGTAGGCGAGCAGGTCGGCGGAGCCGCCCATCTCGAGCGCGATCACCGAGATCAGGCCGCGCTCGCGATCGACCCAGGCGCCGGTGAGCGCGAGGCCTTCCATCGCCAGGGTGGTTCCGGGCACGCGAAGCGCGAGGGTTTCGTAGTTCTGCATGCGGTAGAACTGCCCGGGCTGGAACCGGCGCGCGGCCACGGGCGCGCGCAGCACCACCTCGACGATCGTCGGCGTGTGGCGGCGCACCTGGTGCACCACCGCGCGCAGGTCGTGGTTCAGCGCCGCGAGGAACGTCGCGTCGTCCTTGGCCGAGGCCGGCGGGCGCTGCGCCAGCGCGCGGCTGACGACCGGATAGCCCTGCTTGGCGGAGCCCATCGCCTTCACCACGTTGCCGAAGTACGACGGGTGCAGGTCGCCGAAGAAGCTCATGAAGCGCCCGTCGGCGTGGCGGTGCAGCAGCACCTGGGGCAGCAGCGGCTTGGAGGTCTGCCGCTCGGGCTTGACCGGCGCGCCCGACTCGTCGCAGGCCATGAAGTACTTGCCGTCGAGCGCGAGGCTCACGCCTTCCTCGCGCGCGAGCACGGTGTTCGGTTGCGTGCCCGCCGCGATCAGCACCGAGCGCGCCGGCAGCGTCACGCCGTCCTGGAACGCCACGCCGCTCGCGTGCCCGTGGCGGTCGACCTCGATCTTCTGCGGCGTCAGGCCTTCGCGAAAGACGATGCCTTCCTCGAGCGCCTTGGCGACTTCCTCGTGGTTCAGGGTGTAGGAGGGGCTGTCCACCATGCGGCGCCGGTACGCGATCGTGGAGCCGCCCCAGGACTGCAGCAGCGCGAGGCGCGCGTCGGGCTTCGCGGCCCGCAGCGCGCGCGCGTGCGCGATGAATTCCTGCGCGATGTCCCGCTCTTCGGGGTTCCACGCGGGCTCCTCGCCCAGCGCCTCGTAGCGCTGCAGGAACTTCTCGACCTGCACCGCGTAGTACGCGAGGGACTCGGTGGCGGTGTCGATCGCGGTCAGCCCGCCGCCGATGACGACGATCGGCAGGCGGATCTGCAGGTTGGCGATCGAGTCGCGCTTGGCCGCGCCCGTAAGCTGCAGCGCCATCAGGAAGTCGGACGCCGCCCGCACGCCGCGCGCGAATCCGTTGGGAATCGTTTCCAGGACCGTCGGACGCCCGGCCCCGGCGCACAGCGCGATGTGGTCGAACCCGTTCGCGAACGCTTCGTCGATGGTCAGCGTTCCGCCGAAGCGCACGCCGCCGAACATCGCGAACTGCCGGCGCCGCTCGAGCAGCAGCCGCACGAGCTTGAGGAAGTTCTTGTCCCAGCGCACCGTGATGCCGTATTCGGCCACGCCGCCGAAGCCTGCCATCGTGCGATCGTCGAGCGGCTCGTAGAGCGCCTTGACGTCGCGCACCGGGTCGAAGGGCAAGCGCTGGCCGAGCGGATCGACGCCGGACAGCGGCGGGTCGAGCGGCTCGATCTTCAATCCGTCGATCGCGACGACCGTGTGGCCGTCGTTCATCAGGTGGTGCGCGATCGAGAATCCCGCGGGCCCGAGGCCGACGACGAGCACGCGCCGGCCGGTGGGCGCCCTCGGCAGCGGCCGGCGCAGGTCGAGCGGGTTCCACCGCGTCAGCAGCGAGTAGATCTCGAAGCCCCAGGGGAGCTCCAGCACGTCCTTCAGCGTGCGCGTCTCGGCCTGCGGAATGTCGACCGGGTCCTGCTTCTGGTAGATGCACGCCTTCATGCAGTCGTTGCAGATGCGGTGCCCGGTCGCGGCGGCGAGCGGGTTGTCCACGGCGATCATCGCGAGCGCGCCGATCGGCTGGCCGCGCGTCTTCACGAGGTGGAACTCGGAGATCTTCTCCTCGAGCGGGCAGCCGGCGAGCGGAACGCCGAAGACCGTCTTCTTGAACCCGGCGGCGGGCGCCTTCTCGCTCAGGCCCTTGGAGCAGGAGTCCTTGCCCTGCTCGTGGCACCAGATGCAGTAGTTCGCCTGGTCGAGCGCGCCGACGAGATCGGTGCCGGCGTCGGTGAGCGCGAAGCCCTGACGGTGCCGGAGCTCGGGCCGCACGGGGATCAACCGCATGAAGTCGAGCTTGTGCGGCGCCTTGAAGAGCACGCCGGCCTTGTGCTTCGCGCGCCCCTCGGGGGTCGTCGCCGCCCAGGCGGCATAGCGCGCCGCGCCCTCGAGCGCCGCCGCGTTCGCCGCCTCGTCCTTCTGCCACGCCGTGACCTGGCGCGCAAAATCGAGCTCGGTGGTGAACGCGTAGCCCGCGGGGCTCGCGTCCTCCGGCTTCACCTTGTGCAGCGCGCGCCGCTGCACGAACAGGCGCTTCACGGAGTAGAGCGGGGCGAGCTCGTGGTGGCGGGCCGCGAGCGCCTGCGCGTCGGACTCGATGCCGAACAGCCGCACGAGGAAATCCTCGGCGTGGGGCGCGAGCGCGATCAGCAGCTCGGACTCGTCCTTGCCGGACGGCGCCGCCGCGCGCGCCGCCTCGAGGCGCGTACGGAGCGCCGCGTCCGCCTCTGCAAGAAATTGCAGGAACGCGGCGTCGATTCGCAGCAGCCCGTCCCTGTCGTAGAGGTCCTCAAAGGCGAGACCGAAGGCGAGCCGCAGCGTCATCGAGGGCGTGAATTATAATCGCGCCTCTTCCCCTCTCGAGGCGCATATGCAAATCAAGAGCAGCGTATTCCTGGTCACCGGCGGCGCGTCGGGGCTCGGCGCCGCCACCGCGCGCATGGCGGCGGAGAACGGCGGCAAGGTCGTCATCGCCGACATGCAGGCCGAGGCCGGCGAGAAGCTCGCCAAGGAGCTCGGCGGCCGGTTCGTGAAGTGCGACGTCACGGCGGAGGCCGACGGCAGGGCGGCGGTCGCGCTCGCATTGAAGGAGTTCGGCGGGTTGCACGTGCTGGTCAACTGCGCGGGCATCGCCCTCGCGGAGCGCACGATCGGCAAGGAGGCGCCGCACGACCTCGGGCGGTTCGCGCGCGTGGTGACGGTCAACTTGATCGGCACGTTCAACATGATCCGGCTCGCCGCCGACGCAATGGCCAAGGCGGGGCCGAACGCCGCCGGAGAGCGCGGCGTGATCATCAACACCGCGTCGGTCGCCGCCTACGACGGGCAGATCGGCCAGGCGGCCTACTCGGCGTCCAAGGGCGGCGTGGTGGGCATGACGCTGCCCGTCGCGCGCGACCTGTCCCGCAATGGCATCCGCGTCTGCACGATCGCGCCGGGCATCTTCGAGACGCCGATGTTGCTCGGCCTGCCGAAGGAGGCCCAGGATTCGCTCGGCAAGCAGGTGCCGTTCCCCTCGCGCCTCGGCAAGCCGGCCGAGTACGCCCAGCTCGCGCGCGCGATCATCGAGAACGAGATGCTGAACGGCGAGACGATCCGTCTCGACGGCGCCATCCGCATGGCGCCCAAGTGAGTCAGCGCGCCGAAGGCGGGAGCGGCAGCTCCTGGAGTCCGGCGCGGTAAAGGCGCGAGCGCTCGACGTAGCCGTCGGAGATCTTGAGCAAGCCGGCGCGCTCCTCGGGCCTGAGCTCGCGCACGACGCGGCCGGGCGAACCGACCACCAGCACGCCGTCCGGAATCTCCTAGCCTTCCGCGATGAGCGTGTTGGCGCCGATCAGCGTTCCGTGCCCGATCCTCGCCCCGTTCAGGACGACGCTGTTGATGCCGATCAGGCTCCCGTCCCCGACCGTGCAGCCGTGCAGCATCACCTTGTGCCCGATGCTGACGCGCTCGCCGAGCGTGAGCGGATAGCCGGGATCGACGTGCAACACCGAGCCGTCCTGCACGTTGGTGCCCGCGCCGATGCGCACGACGTCGTTTTCGGCCCGGATGACGACCTTGAACCAGATGTTCGCCGCGTCGTACAGCGTGATCGCGCCGACGAGCGTGGCGTCGTGCGCGACGAAGTGATGCTCGCCGATCAGCTCGACGCGCCGGTCTCCAAGGGCGAACAGGGGCATGGGTCGCGGCTATGATACCGGCAGGTCGCCAGGGAAACATGAAGACGAGCGAATCGCTGTATTTCGACGTGCGCGGCCTGCGCTATCACGTGCGCCACTGGCCGGGCGACGGGGCGCGCCGCGTGCTCCTGCTGCACGGCTGGATGGACGTCTCGGCCTCGTTCCAGTTCATGGTCGACGCGCTGAAGGGAGGCTGGGACGTCTACGCCCCGGACTGGCGCGGCTACGGCCTCACCGACTGGGGGCGCTCGGACTGCTACTGGTTTCCCGACTACGTCGCAGACCTCGATTGCCTGCTCGAGCGCCTGCAGCCCGAGGGCGCGGTGGACCTGGTCGGTCACAGCCTGGGCGGCAACGTCGCCTGCCTGTACGCGGGCGTGAGGCCGGCGCGCGTGCGGCGCCTCGTGAACCTCGAGGGTTTCGGCATGTCCGTGACGCAGCCCGAGCAGGCGCCCGCGCGGTACGCGCGCTGGCTCGACGAGCTGCACCAGGCGAGCGGCTTCCGTCCCTACGGCGATTTCGCGGCGCTCGCCGATCGGCTGCAGAAGAACAATCCGCGCCTGGCGCGCGAGCGGGCCGAGTTCCTCGCGCGTCAATGGGGACGCGAGACCGCGGACGGGCGCGTGCTGCTGCGCGGCGATCCGGCGCACAAGATCGTGTACCCGGTGCTTTACCGCTACGAGGAAACGCGCGCCTGCTGGGCGCAGGTGAGCGCGCGCGTGCTATGGGTGGACGCGGCGCAGTCGGACACGCTCAAGCGCATCGGCCTGAGCCCCGCGCAGCACGCGGAGCGGCGCGCGGCGTTCCGCGACCTGCGCTACGCTACGGTACCGGATGCGGGCCACATGCTGCACCACGACCAGCCCGAGCGCGTCGCGGCCCTCGTCGAAGAATTCCTGAGCGCGCCGTGAACGTCGACCTGCACTGCCACTCGAGCGCCTCGGACGGCGCCCTGCCGCCGGCCGAAGTGGCGCGGCGCGCCGCGCGCGCCGGCGTCGCGGTCTGGGCGCTGACCGACCACGACGAACTGCGCGGCCTGGACGAGGCGCGCGCCGCGGCGCGTGAGCAGGGCATGCGGTTCGTCGATGGCGTCGAAATCTCGGTGACGTGGCGCGGCAGCACCTTGCATGTGGTGGGGCTGCGAATCGACCCTGGCAGCGCCGCGCTGCGATCCGGGCTCGACTCGGTACGCGACGGCCGCGTCGAGCGCGCGCGCCGCATCGGCCGCGAGCTGGCGGAGGCCGGCATCGAGGGGGCGTTCGAGGGCGCGCTGAAGCATGCGGACAATCCGGCGATGGTCGGGCGGACCCATTTCGCGAGATTTCTGGCCGCAGCCGGCGTGGTGAAGTCGAGCAAGGATGCGTTCCGCCGCTTCCTCGTGCCCGGCAAGCCGGGCTATGTGCCGCACCAATGGGCGGTGCTGGGCGACGCCGTGGGCTGGATCCGCGCCGCGGGCGGACACGCGGTGCTTGCGCATCCCGGGCGCTACGGCCTGTCGCCGGGAGCGATGGACAGCCTGCTGCTGGAATTCATCGGCGCCGGCGGCGCGGGGATCGAGGTGGTGACCGGCAGCCATACGCCCGAGCAGTACCGGCAATTCGCGGCGGTCGCGCGCCAGTACGAGCTCGCGGCCTCGCGGGGGTCGGACTTCCACGGCCCCGACGAGGGCGCCGAGTTCGGCACGCTGCCGCCGCTCGACCCGTCGCTTCGCCCGATCTGGCGCGACTGGGGACTGTGATCGCTTGGCGCAATACTTCGCGGTCCACCCGACACACCCGCAGCCGAGGCTGATCCGGCAGGCGGCGGCGATCGTGCGCGGCGGCGGCCTGATCGCCTACCCGACGGATTCCTGCTACGCGCTCGGCTGCCACCTGGGCGATGCCGACGCTCAACGGCGCCTGCGCCGCGTGCGCGGGGTCGACGACAAGCACCACCTGACGCTGATGTGCCTGGACCTCTCGCAGCTCGCCGCCTACGCGATCTGCGACAACGCGCAGTATCGCGTGATGAAGGCTGTGACGCCGGGACCGTACACCTTCATCCTGCGCGCGACGCGCGAAGTCCCGCGCCGCCTGCTGCATCCGCGCCGCAAGACGATCGGCGTGCGCATCGCCGCGCACGCGGCCGCGCGCGCGCTGCTCGCGGAGCTCGGCGAGCCGATGCTCTCGGCGACGCTGCAATTGCCCGGCGATGCGGCGCCGCTCGCCGACGCTCGGGCGATCCGGTCGCGCCTCGAGCACGAGCTCGATCTCGTGGTCGACGGCGGTGCGTGCGGCACGGTGCCCAGCACCGTCGTCGATCTCACGGGCGACTTGCCCGTGGTCCTGCGCGCGGGCAAGGGCGCGCTCGAGGCCCTCGGGCCGGTCAGCGCGCTCTGATAAACTCTGGCGGCCCACGATGGACTTCAACCTGCTCGTCCAGACGATCGCGATCTACGCCCTGCCGGTGCTCTTCGCGATCACGCTGCACGAGGCGGCGCACGGCTACGTCGCGCGGCATTTCGGCGACATGACCGCGCATGCGCAGGGCCGCATCAGCCTCAATCCGATCCGCCACATCGATCTCGTGGGCACCATCCTGGTGCCGATCGTGATCCTCGTCGCGGCCAAGCTCGCGGGCGGGGCGGGCTACCTGTTCGGCTGGGCGAAGCCGGTCCCGGTCAACTATTCGGCGCTGCGCCGCCCCCGGCAGAACATGCTGTGGGTCGCGGCGGCGGGTCCCGCGGCCAACCTCGCCATGGCGCTCGCCTGGGCGCTGCTGCTCAAGCTGAGCGACATGCTGCCGGTGAATCAGTTCAGCATGCCGATGCACCTGATCGGCGTGGCCGGCATCCAGGTCAACGTCGTCCTGATGGTGCTGAACCTGCTGCCGGTGCTGCCTCTCGATGGGGGGCGCATCCTCGCCAGCCTGCTGCCGCACCGGATGGCGGGGCAGTACGCGCGCCTCGAGCCCTGGGGCTTCCCGATCCTGCTGCTGCTGCTCTTCAGCGGCTACCTCGGCGTCTTGCTGCGTCCCGTCGTGCAGGCCTCGTACCAGGTCATCGGGGCGATGTTCCAGCTCTGACGATGTTCGAGACCCGCGTCCTCTCCGGCATGCGCCCGACGGGCGCGCTGCACCTCGGGCACTACCACGGCGTGCTGAAGAACTGGGTGCGCCTGCAGAGCGAGTACCCGTGCCTGTTCTTCGTCGCCGACTGGCACGCGCTGACCACGGACTACGAGCACCCGGGGCGCGTCGAGCAGAATGCATGGGAGATGGTGGTCGACTGGCTGGCGGCCGGCGTCGACCCGAACCAGGCGATCCTGTTCGTGCAGTCGCACATCCAGGAGCACGCCGAGCTGCACCTGCTGCTGTCGATGATGACGCCGCTCGGATGGCTCGAGCGCGTGCCGACGTACAAGGACCAGATGGAAAGGCTGAAGGACCGCGATCTCGCGACCTACGGCTTCCTCGGCTACCCGCTGCTGCAGTCGGCCGACATCCTGATCTACCGCGCGCGCTTCGTGCCGGTGGGCGAGGACCAGGTGCCGCACGTCGAGATGACGCGCGAGATCGCGCGGCGGTTCAACCACCTCTACGGCCGCGAGGAGGGCTTCGAGGACAAGGCGAAGGCCGCGGTCAAGAAGATGGGCACCAAGAAGTCGCGCCTGCTCAACGAACTGCGCACCAAGTTTCTCGAGGGCGGCGACGCGGATGCGCTCAAGCGCGCGCAGGCGCTGCTCGACGAGCAGCAGAACCTCCCGCGCGGCGACCGCGAGCGCCTGTACGGTTGGCTCGAGGGCGGCGGGCGCAAGATCCTGGTGGAGCCCGAGGCGCTGCTGACGGAGTCGGCGCGGCTGCCGGGACTCGACGGCCAGAAGATGTCCAAGTCCTACGGCAACGCGATCGGCCTGCGCGAGGCGCCCGAGTCCGTGGCGAAGAAGATCCGCACGATGCCGACGGACCCCGCGCGCGTGAAGCGCAGCGATCCGGGCACGCCGGAGAAGTGCCCGGTGTGGCCGCTGCACCAGGTGTATTCCGACGAGGCGCGGCGCGCCTGGGTGCGCCAGGGCTGCACCACCGCGGGCATCGGCTGCCTGGAGTGCAAGCAGCCGGTGATCGATGCGGTGCTGGCCGAGCTCGCGCCCATGCGCGAGCGCGCGCAGGCCTACCTCGACGACCCGACGCTGGTGAAGAGCATCATCGCCGACGGCTGCGAGCGCGCGCGCAAGCTCGCGCGGGAGACGATGCGCGACGTGCGCGAATCGATGGGCCTGACCTACACCTGATGGCCGACACCGCGCCGCTGCCGCTCGGGGCGCCCGTGGCCCGCCTGTACGGCGAGCCGCTGATCGAGATCCCGCACGACCTGTACATCCCGCCCGATGCGCTCGAGGTCATTCTCGAGGCGTTCGAAGGGCCGCTCGATCTGCTGCTGTACCTGATCCGCAAGGAAAACCTCGACATCCTCGACATCCCGATGGCGCCGCTGACGCGCCAGTACCTGGAGTATGTCGACGCGATGCGGGCGAAGAACCTCGAGCTCGCGGCCGAGTACCTGGTCATGGCGGCGACGCTGATGGCGATCAAGTCGCGCCTGCTGCTGCCGAGGCCGCCGGCGGCCGAGGCGACCGAGGAGGATCCACGCGCGGAGCTCGTGCGCCGGCTGCTCGAATACGAGCGCATCAAGAAGGCGGCGCAGGCGCTCGAAGGCCTGCCGCAGCTCGGGCGCGACGTGCTCGCGGTCTCAGTGTGGGTGGAGCGCACCGTCGCGGAGCGACTGCCGGAGGTAAGCGCGCAGGACCTCGCCGAGGCGTGGCGCGCGCTGCTGCACCGCGCGCGCATGACGGCGCACCATAGGGTGTCGCGGGAGGAGCTTTCGGTGCGCGAGCACATGAGCTCGGTCCTGCGGCGGCTGCAGGAGCGCCGCGTGCTCGAGTTCGGCGAGCTGTTCGACCCGGCCCGTGGCGTAGCGGTGCTCGTCGTGACGCTGCTCGCGGTGCTCGAGCTCGCGCGCGAGGCCCTGATCGAGCTGACTCAGTCGGAAAGCTTCGCGCCGATCTACGTAAAATTGGCCCATGCCGAATCCCACTGAAGCCAAGCGCGTGCTCGAGGCGGCGCTGCTCGCGTCGCCCGAGCCCCTGTCGCTCGCGGACCTGCGCCGGTTGTTCGACGACGAGCTGGCGCCCGAAACGCTCAGGAACCTCCTGGCCGAGCTGCGCGAGGACTGGCGCGAGCGCGCGGTCGAGCTCGCGAGCGTGGCGAGCGGCTGGCGCTTCCAGACCCGACCCGAATTCCGCCCGTTCATCGAGCGGCTGCAGCCCGAGAAGCCGCCGCGGTACTCGCGCGCGGTGATGGAAACGCTCGCCATCGTCGCCTACCGGCAGCCGGTCACGCGGGGCGACATCGAGGACATCCGCGGCGTCACTGTTTCCACGCAGATCATCCAGACGCTGGAGAACCGGGGCTGGATCGACATCGTCGGCCATCGCGAGACGCCCGGCCGGCCGGCGCTCTACGCAACGACCAAGGCGTTCCTCGACGATCTCGGGCTGCGCTCGCTGCAGGAGCTGCCGCCGCTCGAGGAGATCGCGAAGACCCTGCAACTTGAATCCGAGCCGGCGCCCGCCGTCCCCGAAGCGGCCAACGAACCCGCGGCCGGCTGAGCGGCTGCAGAAGCTCCTCGCCGCGGCGGGCCTCGGCTCGCGCCGCGAGATCGAGGGCTGGATCGAGGCCGGCCGCCTTCGGGTCAACGGCGGCGTCGCCGAGCTCGGCGGGCGCGCCTCGCCCGACGACCGCATCGAGCTCGATGGGCGCCTGCTGGCGCTCGCGCGCGCGCCGGACGGTCCGCGCGTGCTCGCCTACCACAAGCCGGAAGGCGAGCTGGTCACGCGCTCGGATCCCTCGGGGCGTCCGACGGTGTTCGCGCGGCTGCCGCCGATCGCGGGGGCCAAGTGGGTCGCGGTCGGCCGGCTCGACGTCAACACCTCGGGGCTGCTGCTCTTCACGAATTCGGGCGACCTTGCGCATCGCCTCATGCATCCGCGATTCGCGGTGGAGCGGGTCTATGCGGTGCGCGTGCGCGGCGCCTTGAACGCGGCGGACCAGTCCCGGCTGCGGGCGGGCGTGGCGCTCGAGGACGGGTCGGCGCGCTTCGAGCGGATCGAGCCGCTCGGCGCAGGCGAGGGCGCCAACCAGTGGTACCGGGTATCCCTGCGCGAAGGCCGCAACCGCGAGGTGCGCCGCCTCATCGAGTCCACCGGGCGGCAGGTGAGCCGCCTGCGGCGCGAGCGTTACGGGCCGGTCGCGCTTGCGCCCGACCTGCGCCCGGGCCAGTGGCGCGAACTGGACGCGCAAGCCGTCGCAGAGATTGTGAAAGCGGCGAAAAGCGGTTAAACTTCAAGCCGTTTCGTGGAGATGGGCTTCGGCCCATTTTTTGTTTGTGGCGATCGCGCTTGAAGGCCTTCTGGAACCGACCCTGGCGGGGCTGGGGTTCGAGCTGGTGGACGCCCAGGTGTCCAACCGGGGGCGTCACGTGCGCGTGTTCATGGACAAGCCGGGCGGCATTACGGTCGACGATTGCGCCGCCGTCAGCCGCCACCTGTCGCGGCTGTTCGAGGTCGAGGGCATCGATTACGACCGGCTCGAGGTGTCTTCACCCGGGCTGGACCGGCCGCTACGCCGGCCGGGCGACTTCGCCCGCTTCGCCGGGCAGCGGGTCGAGGTGAGGATGCGGCAGGCGGACGCGCTGGGGCGGCGGCGCTTTGTGGGCCGGCTGCGCGGACTGGACGGCGCCAGCGCCACCGTGGAGGTGGACGGCGCGCCGGTGGCGCTGCCGCTGGACGGGATGGAACGGGCGCGGCTCGTTCCCGAACTTTAGGAAGCGGGGTACAGGCGATGAGCCGGGAGATTCTGCTGCTGGTGGACGCGCTGGCGCGCGAGAAGAACGTCAATCGGGACGTGGTCTTCGGCGCGCTCGAGCTCGCGCTCGCCTCGGCGACCAAGAAGCGCTTCACCGAGGACGTCGACGTGCGGGTCGAGATCGACAAGAACACGGGCGACTACAAGGCGTTCCGGCGCTGGCACGTGGTGCCCGACGACACGCCCGAGTGGAACACCGCGCAGATGCTTTCGCTCGAGGAGGCGCAGGACCGCAAGCCCGACGCGGTGATGGACGAGTTCCTCGAGCAGCCGATCGAGCAGATCCCGTTCGGCCGCATCGGCGCGCAGACCGCCAAGCAGGTGATCCTGCAGCGCATCCGCGACGCCGAGCGCGAGCAGATCCTGAATGACTTCCTGTCGCGGGGCGACGAGCTGGTGACGGGCTCGGTCAAGCGCATGGAGCGCGGCAACGCGATCGTCGAGTCCGGGCGCCTCGAGGCGCTGCTGCCGCGCGAGCAGATGATTCCCAAGGAGAACCTGCGCGTGGGCGATCGCGTACGCGCCTGGGTCATGAAGATCGACCGCGGCGCCCGCGGGCCGCAGCTGATCCTGTCGCGCACGGCGCCCCAGTTCATCATGAAGCTGTTCGAGCTCGAGGTGCCGGAGATCGAGGAGGGGCTGCTCGAGATCAAGTCCGCGGCGCGCGATCCCGGAGTGCGCGCGAAGATCGCCGTGCACACCAACGATCGGCGCATCGACCCGATCGGCACCTGCGTCGGCATGCGCGGCTCGCGCGTGCAGGCGGTCACGCAGGAGCTGGCCGGCGAGCGCGTGGACATCGTTCTGTGGTCCGCCGACCCGGCGCAGTTCGTGATCGGCGCGCTCGCCCCGGCGGAGGTGAGTTCGATCCTCGTCGACGAGGAAAAGCACGCCATGGACGTCGTCGTGGACGAGGAGAATCTCGCCATCGCCATCGGTCGCAGCGGCCAGAACGTGCGGCTCGCGTCCGAGCTGACGGGCTGGACGATCAACCTGATGACCGAGGAGGAGTCGACCAAGAAGCAGGAGGAGGAGTCGACGCGGGTGCGCGAGCTGTTCATGCAGCGCCTGGACGTCGACGAGGAGGTCGCCAACATCCTGATCCAGGAAGGGTTCTCGACGCTGGAGGAGATCGCCTACGTCCCGCTCAACGAGATGCTGGAAATCGAGACGCTGGACGAGAACACGGTCAACGAGCTTCGCAGCCGCGCGCGCAACGCGCTGCTCGTGCAGGCGATCGCGAGCGAGGAGCAGGTCGAAGGCGTCGACCAGAACCTGCTCAAGCTCGATGGCATGGACACGCAGCTGGCCGCCAAGCTCGCCGAGGGCGGCGTGAGGACGCGCGACGACCTCGCCGACCTCGCGCTCGATGAGCTCGCAGAGCTGACCGGCGTCGACGAGGAGCGGGCCAGGAAGCTGATCATGGCCGCGCGTGCGCACTGGTTCGAGCAGGACGGCGCGGCGGCGGTCAAGGAGGCCCAGTAACGTGGCAACGACGAGCGTCGCGCAATTCGCGAGCGAGCTGAAGGTCCCGCCCTCGGTGCTGCTCGAGCAGCTGCGAGCGGCCGGCGTCGACAAGCACGCTGCGCACGATGCGCTGAGCGAGACCGACAAGGCGCGGCTGCTGGAGTACCTGCGCAAGTCGCACGGCTCGGTCGAGCCCAAGAACAAGATCACGCTCACGCGCAAGCAGACGAGCGAGATCATCAAGAAGTCCGACACCTCGGGCAAGGCGCGCACGATCCAGGTCGAGGTGCGCAAGAAGCGCGTGTTCGTGAAGCGCGACCCGGCCGAGCTCGCCGCGCAGGCGGCGGCGGTCGAGGCCCCGGCGCCGGCGCCCGCACCGGCCGAGCCGCCGCCCGCGGCGCCGGCCATCGACAAGCGCGAGCGCGAGCTGCGCGAGGACGAGGCCCGGCGCCACGAGCAGCTCTCGGCGCTGCAGGCGGCGGAGCTGAAGGAGAAGCAGGACCGCGAGCGCCGCGAGGCCGAGCAGCGCGCGGCCGAGCGCGAGGCGCAGGTCGCGATCGAGAAGGCGCAGGCGCAGACCGGCAACGCGCCGCCGGTCGAAGGCACGCTGCACGCGCCGAAGGCGGCCGACGCCAAGCCCGACAAGAAGGCGAAGAAGGCAAAGACCACGACCACCATGCGCGACGACTCCGTGCGTCGCCGCACGATCAAGACGCGCGGCGATCTCGGCGGCGGAGTCGGCGGCTGGCACGGCCGCGGCGGGACACGGCATCGGGGCGGCGCGCCCGCGGAGCCGTCGACGGCGTTCAGCGCGCCGGCCGAGCCGGTCTCGCGCGAGGTCGCGGTGCCGGAGACGATCGCGGTCGGCGAGCTGGCGCACCGCATGTCGGTGAAGGCGGCCGAGGTGATCAAGGTGCTGATGAAGCTCGGCACCATGGCGACGATCAACCAGGTGCTCGACCAGGAGACGGCGATGATCGTCGTCGAGGAGATGGGGCACAAGGCGAAGGCCGCGAAGCTGGACGACCCGGAGGCCTACCTGGCGGAGGCGCCCGACGAGAGCGCAGCGGCCAGGCCGCGGCCGCCGGTCGTCACGGTGATGGGCCACGTCGACCATGGCAAGACATCTCTGCTCGACTACATCCGGCGCACCAAGGTGGCGGCGGGCGAAGCGGGCGGAATCACGCAGCACATCGGCGCCTACCATGTCGAAACGCCGCGCGGAGTCATTACGTTCCTCGACACGCCGGGCCACGAGGCCTTCACGGCAATGCGGGCGCGCGGGGCCAAGGTCACCGACCTGGTCATTCTGGTCGTGGCGGCCGACGACGGCGTCATGCCGCAGACCGTGGAGGCCATCAATCACGCCAAGGCCGCGGAGGTGCCGCTGGTGGTGGCGATCAACAAGATCGACAAGGGCGAGGCGGATCCGGAGAAGGTCAAGCGCGAGCTGCTGCAGCATGGCGTCGTGCCCGAGGAATTCGGCGGCGAGGTGGCCTTCGTGCCGGTGTCGGCGAAGACCGGGCAGGGCGTCGACGACCTGCTCGAGCGCGTGCTGCTGCAGGCCGAGATCCTGGAACTCAAGGCGCCGGTCGATTCGCCCGCGCGCGGCGTGGTGATCGAGGCGCGGCTCGACAAGGGGCGCGGGCCGGTGGCGACGGTGCTGGTCCAGTCGGGCACGCTGCACCGGGGCGACATCGTGCTGAGCGGCGCGGTGCACGGGCGCGTGCGAGCCATGCTCGACGAGGCCGGCCGTGCGATCGAGGCCGCGGGTCCGTCGATCCCGGTGGAGATCCAGGGGCTGTCCGAGGTGCCGACCGCGGGCGAGGAAATGACCACGCTGGCCGACGAGCGCAAGGCGCGCGAGATCGCGCTGTTCCGGCAGGGCAAGTACCGCGACGTCAAGCTGGCCAAGCAGCAGGCGGCGAAGCTGGAGAACCTGTTCCAGCAGATGGGCGAGGGTGGCACCAAGATCCTGTCGCTGGTGATCAAGGCCGATGTGCAGGGATCCCAGGAGGCGCTGGTCCACGCGCTGACCCAGCTGTCCTCGGACGAAGTGAAGGTGGGCGTCGTACACGCGGGCGTGGGCGGGATCACCGAGTCCGACGTCAACCTCGCGCTGGCGGCCAAGGCCGTGATCATCGGCTTCAACACGCGCGCCGACGCCACGGCGCGCAAGCTGATCGAGAGCTCGGGCATCGAAGTGCGCTACTACAACATCATTTACGAGGCCGTGGACGAGATCAAGGCCGCGCTTTCCGGCATGCTGGCGCCGGAGAAGAAGGAGCAGGTGCTTGGCATGGTCGAGGTGCGGCAGGTGTTCCGCATTTCCAAGGTGGGGGCCGTGGCGGGTTGCTACGTGGTCGACGGCCTCGTCCGCCGCACTTCCCAGGTGCGCGTGCTGCGCGACAACGTCGTGATCCACACCGGGGAGATCGACTCGCTGAAGCGCTTCAAGGACGACGTGCGCGAGGTGAAGGCCGGCTTCGAGTGCGGCATGTCGCTGAAGAACTTTACCGACATCAAGGAAGGCGACCAGTTCGAGGTCTTCGAGGTGCTCGAGGTGGCGCGCACGTTGTGAGCGAGGCGAGGGTCCCCTCGTGAGCCGGGGACGGCCGCAGAAGGTCGCGGACCAGATCCAGCGCGAGCTCTCCGACCTGCTGCACCGGGAGCTGCAGGACCCGCGCCTGCGCCTGGTGACGCTCACCGCGGTCGACGTTTCCCCGGACCTGTCCAACGCGGTCGTGTACTACACCTGCCTCGAGGCGTCGCAAGTCGAGCCCGCCGCCGCGGGGCTGCGCCGGGCGGCCGGCTTCCTGCGCTCGCAGCTCGCGCGCCGGCTGCGGCTGTACACGACGCCCGAGCTGCGTTTCCGGCACGACGAGTCGGTCGAGCGCGGCGATCGGCTGTCGCGACTGATCGAAAGCGTGCGTCCGAAGTCCTGATGCGGCGCCGGCTGGACGGGGTGCTCCTGCTCGACAAGCCGGCGGGCATCGGCTCGAACGCGGTGCTGCAAACGGTCAAGCGCCTGTACGGCGCGGCGAAGGCGGGGCACGCGGGCACGCTCGATCCGCTGGCGAGCGGGCTGCTGCCCATCCTGTTCGGCGAGGCGACGAAATTCTCGCAATTCGCGCTGGACGCCGACAAGGCATACGTGGCGCTGGCGCGCCTCGGCGTGACGACCACGACCGGCGACGCCGAGGGCGAAGTGATCGAGCGGCGGCCGGTCAGGGTGGCCGCCGCGGAGATCGAGCCCGCGCTCGCCCGGTTTCGCGGCGAGATCGAGCAGGTGCCGCCGATGTTTTCGGCGCTCAAGCGAGGGGGTCGACCGCTGTACGCGCTCGCGCGCGAGGGCCGCGAAGTGCCCCGCGAGGCGCGCCGGATCCACGTCCGCGAGCTTGACCTGCTCGCGTTCTCGGGCGATGCGCTCGAGCTGAAGGTGACCTGCAGCAAGGGCACGTACGTGCGCACGCTCGTGGAGGACATCGGCCGCCGGCTGGGCTGCGGCGCGCACCTCGCCGCGCTGCGCCGGGTGCGGGCCGGCCCGTTCGACGTGGACCAGGCCGCGACGCTGGACGCCCTGCAATCGGAGGACGAATCCGCGCGCGACCGGCGGCTGCTGCCCGTCGCCCGGCTGCTCGAGCGCCTGCCGCGCGCCGAGCTCGATCCCGCGCGGGCGCGATGCTTCGTCCGGGGCCAGGCGGTGGCGGCTCCGGGCGCGCCGGCCGGGCCGTGCGGCGTCTTCTCGGAGGCCGGCGAGCTACTCGGGCTGGGCGGGGCGACGGAGAGCGGCGATCTGCGCCCGCTGCGCCTCGTGAGATGCGCAAGCGGCTGAAAAACATCGAAGATTGCTTGAAGCTCGATGCGGCCGTCGGCTACAATGCCGGCCTCAATCCAGGAGATGAATCGTATGGCTTTGCAGGTTGCGCAGAAAGCGCAGGTCGTCCGGCAGTACCAGCGGTCCGGGAAGGACACCGGATCGCCCGAAGTCCAGATCGCGCTGCTCACCGAGCGCATCAACAGCCTCACCGAGCACTTCAAGTCCCACGTCAAGGACTTCCACTCCCGCCGCGGGCTTCTCAAGCTGGTGTCGCAGCGCCGCAAGCTGCTCGACTACCTGCGCCGCACCGACGCCGACAAGTACCGCTCGATCATCGAGCGCCTGAGCCTACGCAAGTAGGCGATCCCGATGCCGCCGCGGGCCGCGCTCGTCGTTCGATGAGCGTTCGCTGCGCGCGCCCACACCTCGAGGTAACCCTTTGAACCCGATCAAGAAGACATTCACGCTGGGCGAGCACCAGGTCAGCTTCGAAACCGGCGAGATCGCGCGCCAGGCGCACGGCGCCGTGGTCTGCACGATGGACGACACAGTCGTGCTGGCGACCGTGACCGCGGCCAAGGAGCCGCGCGCCAACCAGGACTTCTTCCCGCTGACCGTCGACTACGCGGAGCGCACCTACGCGGCGGGCAAGATCCCCGGCGGATTCTTCAAGCGCGAAGGCCGGCCTTCCGAGAAGGAGACCCTGACTTCGCGCCTGATCGATCGCCCGATCCGGCCGCTGTTCCCGGACGGCTTCTTCAACGAAGTCCAGGTCGTGGCGCAGGTCCTGTCGCTCAACCCGGAGGTCGATTCGGACATCCCGGCGATGCTGGCGGTCTCCGCCGCGCTCACGCTGTCGGGAATCCCGTTCAACGGGCCGATCGGTGCATGCCGCGTCGGCTACGTGGACGGCCGCTACGTCCTGAATCCGACGGCGACGCAGCTGAAGTCCTCGAAGCTGAACCTGGTCGTCGCGGGTACGGAGCAGGGCGTGATGATGGTGGAGTCCGAGGCGCAGGAGCTCTCCGAGGACGCCATGCTCGGCGCAGTGGTGTTCGGCCACGAGCAGATGCAGTCGGCGATCCAGGCCATCGAAGAGCTGGCGGAAGTGGCGGGCAAGCCGGCCTGGGCCTGGCAGCCCCCGGCGAAGGACGAGGCGCTCATCGCGCGCGTCGCCGAGCTCGCGGAGGCCGACCTGCGCGCCGCCTTCGAGATGCGCCAGAAGCAGGCGCGCAATTCCCGGCTGGGCGAAATCCGCGCGGCCGCTGCCGCCAAGATCGGGGAGGAGGCCCGGGCCGCCGGACGCGAAGTCGACGAACGCGCGCTGAAGGACATCTTCTTCGATCTCGAGTCCAAGATCGTGCGCAATCAGATCCTGAGCGGCGAGCCGCGCATCGACGGCCGCGACACCCGCACCGTCCGCCCGATCAGCGCCCGCGTCGGCGTGCTGCCCCGCACGCACGGCTCGGCGCTGTTCACGCGCGGCGAAACCCAGGCGCTGGTCACCGTGACGCTCGGCACGGGCCGCGACGAGCAGATCATCGACGCGCTCTCCGGCGAGTACCGCGAGCGCTTCATGTTCCACTACAACATGCCGCCGTACGCGACCGGCGAAACCGGGCGTTTCGGCTTCACCAAGCGCCGCGAGATCGGCCACGGCCGGCTCGCCAAGCGGGCACTGGTCGCGATGCTGCCGGGCGCCGAGGACTTCGGCTACTCGCTGCGCGTCGTCTCGGAGATCACCGAGTCCAACGGCTCCTCGTCGATGGCCTCGGTCTGCGGGGGCAGCCTCGCGCTGATGGACGCCGGCGTGCCGATCAAGGCGCACGTCGCCGGCATCGCCATGGGGCTGATCAAGGAGGGCAACCGCTTCGCCGTGCTCTCCGACATCCTCGGCGACGAGGACCACCTCGGCGACATGGACTTCAAGGTCGCGGGCACCGAGGCCGGCGTAACCGCGCTGCAGATGGACCTGAAGATCGAGTCGATCAACAAGAGCATCATGAAGATCGCGCTCGACCAGGCGCGCGAGGCGCGCCTGCAGATCCTCGCCATCATGCGGCAGGCGATCGAGGGCTCGCGCGCCGAGCTGTCGAGCTTCGCGCCTCGCATCCTCAAGATCAAGATCAATCCGGACAAGATCCGCGACGTCATCGGCAAGGGCGGCGTGGTCATCCGCGGGCTGCAGGAGGAGACCGGCACCACGATCGAGATCGAGGACGATGGCACGATCTCGATCGCGTGCGTGTCGGCCGAGGGCGGCGAAGCGGCGAAGAAGCGGATCCTGGACATCACCGCCGACGTCGAGGTCGGCAAGATCTACGAGGGGCCGGTGCTGCGCCTGCTGGATTTCGGCGCCATCGTGCAGCTGCTGCCCGGACGCGACGGCCTGCTGCACATCTCGCAGATCAGCAACGAGCGGGTGAACGCCGTGTCCGACTACCTGAAGGAAGGCCAGATCGTCAAGGTGAAGGTGCTCGAGGCCGACGACAAGGGCCGCGTGCGCCTGTCGATGAAGGCGGTGGGCGCGCCCGAGGCGGCGAAGCAGGCCTAGCGCGGCCGCGGCGACGAAAAAGGGGCGCCCGAGGCGCCCCTTGTCATTTGCGCCGCCGGGCGGCTACTTGGCGACCTGCTTCTCGCGCAGCTCGTCCAGCGTCTTGCAGTCGATGCACAGCGTGGCGGTCGGGCGCGCCTCCAGGCGCTTCAGGCCGATCTCCACGCCGCAGCTCTCGCAGTAGCCGTACTCGTTGGCGTCGATGCGCGCGATCGTCTCGTCGATCTTCTTGATCAGCTTGCGCTCGCGGTCGCGGTTGCGCAGCTCGAGCGCCATGTCGGACTCCTGACTCGCGCGGTCGTTGGGGTCGGCGAACACCGTGGCCTCGTCCTGCATCGTATGCACGGTGCGGTCGATCTCCTCGGACAGCTCGGCCTTCAGCTGCTCCAGCATCTTGCGGAAATGCGCGCGCATCCGGGCGTTCATGTACTCCTCGCCCTTCTTCTGCACATACGGCGTGAAGCTCTTGCGCGTCAGTTCGACGGTCATTTCCGGAATCGGCCGAAAAAAAGAAGGCGCCTTTGTAGCAGAAAAGCCACCGAGCGGCAAGCAAAAATCGGAGTATCATGGCGCCCTTCGCGGGGTGTGGCGCAGCCCGGTAGCGCGCTTGCTTTGGGAGCAAGATGTCGGGAGTTCGAATCTCTCCACCCCGACCAGCTTTGCCCAGCGGCTGCCCGTAGCTCAACCGGATAGAGCACCAGCCTTCTAAGCTGGGGGTTGTGGGTTCGACTCCCGCCGGGCAGGCCAGACCGCAGCGATGCGTCGCAGTGGTGACCGTAGCTCAAAGGTAGAGTCCCGGATTGTGATTCCGGTTGTTGTGGGTTCGAGTCCCATCGGTCACCCCAATCTCCCGAGCTCCGCGCGCGTCAGCATGAATACCGCGCCGTCCTGGACCCAGGTGAACGGCGCGCGCGGATAGGCGCGCTCGAGCGGGCGTCGTCCGGCTCCCACTTCGCATACCAGCAGACCCGTGGGCGACAGCACGCGCGGCGCGTCCGCGAGCAGCCGTCGCACCAGCGCGAGGCCGTCGGCGCCGCCGGCCAGCGCGAGCGCGGGCTCGTGGCGGTACTCGCGCGGCAAGGCTCGCATCGAGCGCGCAGTGACATAGGGCGGGTTGCAGACGATCAGGTCGTAGGCGCCGCCGGGCAGGGCCGCGGCGAGATCGCTGCGAATCACGCGCACGCGCCCGCTCACGTGGTGGAGCGCAACGTTGCGGCGCGCCACGGCGAGCGCGGGGCGCGAGACGTCGACCGCGTCCACGCGCGCGCCCGGAAACGCCTTCGCGGCGAGAACGGCGAGGCAACCCGAACCCGTGCACAGATCGAGCACGCGGTGCGGGTCGCGCCGCAGCCATGGTCGAAGGCGCGCGCGCAGCAGCGCCGCGATGTGCGAGCGGGGCACGATCACGCGCCGGTCGACGTAGAAGCGCTCGTCCGCGAGCCAGGCCTCGCGCAGCAGGTAGGCTGCGGGCACGCGCTCGCGGATGCGGCGCCGCGCGAGCGCCTCGACGCGGGCGCGCTCCCGGGCCGTCACCGGCCGGTCTGCGGGCGCATCGAAGGGCAGGCGCAGCCCGCGAAGGACGAGGAACGCCGCCTCGTCCCGTGCGTTGCCGGTGCCGTGTCCGTAGTGCAGCGGCGCCGCGCGCAGGCGGCGCGCGACGTCGCGGACCAGCGATTGCAGCGTCAAGGCAACAGTGCGCGAAGCACGTCGAGATAGATCAGCGGCAGCCGCGCCAGCGCCTCCAGCTCGATGTGCTCGTTCAGCTTGTGGATGGTCGCGTTGACCGGCCCGAGCTCGACGACCTCGGGGCAGATGCCGATGATGAACCGCCCGTCGGAGGTGCCGCCGCCGGTGGAGAGCTCGGGCGCGCGGCCCGCGTGCGCGCGGACGGCATCGGTCACGGCGGTGATGAGCTTGCCCTCGCGGCTCTGGAACGGTCGCCCGCCGAGCTTCCATTCGACGCTGTAGTCCAGGCCGTGCCGGCGCAGGATCTCGTCGAAGCGGGCCTTCAGCGACGCGTCGCTGCTCGCGGTCGAGAAGCGGAAGTTGCACATGACCTCGACCCGGCCGGGAACGATGTTTTCGACGCCGAAGCCGGCATGGATGTTGGAGACCTGGAAGCTGGTCGGCGGGAACGCCTCGTTGCCGCTATCCCATTCGGTCGCCGCGAGCTCGGCGAGCGCGGGCGCGAGCTGGTGCACCGGGTTTCGCACCCGGTCGGGATACGCCACGTGCCCCTCGATGCCGCGCACCGTCAGCGTCGCCGACAGCGAGCCGCGCCGTCCCACGCGCACCGTGTCGCCGAGCGTGCGCGCCGACGAGGGTTCGCCGACCAGGCAGTAGTCGATCGTCTCCGCGCGCGCCTTGAGCCGCTCCACCACGCGCGCGGTGCCGTCGACGGAGGGCCCTTCCTCGTCCGACGTCAGCAGCAGCGCGATCGATCCGCCGTGCCGCGGACGCTCCGCGACGAACCGCTCGACGGCGACGACGAAGGCCGCGATCGAGGACTTCATGTCGGCCGCGCCGCGGCCATAGAGGCGCCCGTCGCGCTCGGCGGGAACGAAGGGATCGCTCAACCATTCCTCGAGCGGGCCCGTCGGCACCACATCGGTGTGCCCCGCGAAGCAAAAGAGCGGACGCGCCGCGCCGCGCCGCGCCCAGAGATTGGTGACGCCGTTGACGCTCGCGTCCTCGCAGCGGAATCCGAGCTTTTCCAGCCGCGCGGCGACCAGCGCCTGGCAGCCCCCGTCCTCGGGGGTAACGGACCTGCGGGCGATCAGCTCCCGGGCGAGCTCGAGGGCCGGCTCCACCTCAGGTCGTCATGTCGATCTTGATGTTGAAATCCGCGCCGCCGCCGGCGAGCAGGCCTTCCTTCTTGTCGCCTTCCTTGTCGGCGGGAACCTGCGGCATCGATACCTGGCCCGAGGTGATCTGCCCGGCGGTGTGCTGGTTGATGAGCCAGAGCATGTTGGTCGCGGAATCGGCGTTCGTCATCGCCTCGTCCTGCGTGATGTCGCCGGCCGCGAACAGCTTGAACAGCGACTGCTCGAAGGTCTGCGAGCCCGGCGCCATGCTCTTTTCCATCGCTTCCTTCATCTCGTTGATCTCGCCCTTCTCGATCAGCTCGGAGAGGTGGCGGGTGTTGAGCAGCACCTCGCAGGCGGGCTTGCGCGAGCCGGCCTTGGTGCGCACCAGCCGCTGCGAGATGACCGCCTGCAGCGAGGCCGACAGGTCGAGCAGCAGCGTGGGGCGGTTCTCGAGCGGGTAGAAGCTGATGATCCGGTTCATGGCGTGGTAGCTGTTGTTCGCGTGCAGCGTCGCCATGCACAGGTGGCCCGACTGCGCATACTGCAGCGCCATCGACATCGTGTCGCGGTCGCGGATCTCGCCGATCAGGATCACGTCCGGCGCCTGGCGCAGCGCGTTCTTCAGCGCGATCGGGAAGGCCTTGGTGTCGGTGCCGACCTCGCGCTGGTTCACGATCGCCTTGCGGTTCTTGAAGATGAACTCGACCGGGTCCTCGAGCGTCAGGATGTGGCCCGAGCGCTCCGCGTTGCGGTAGTCGATCATCGCCGCGAGCGAGGTCGACTTCCCCGAGCCCGTGGCGCCGACCATCAGGATCAGGCCGCGCTTCTGCATCACCACTTCCTTCAGTATCGGCGGCAGGCCGAGCGTGTCGAGCGGCGGCACCGTGCCGGGGATGTAGCGCACGACCACGGCCGGGGTGCCCTTCTGCCGGAAGGCGCTGATCCGGAACGTGCCGACGCCTTCCATCGTGTAGGCGGTGTTGAGCTCGAGCTCTTCCTCGAACTCGCGGACCTGGTGCTCGTTCAGCACCTCGTAGAGCAGCGTCTGCACCGCGCTCGAGGTCAGGATCGTCTGGTTGATGGGCATCGCCACGCCGTTGATCTTGATGTTGATCGGCGCGCCGATGGACAGGAAGATGTCCGAGGCCTTCTTATCGGCCATCAGCTGGAACAGGCGTTTCATCGCCGACATGGCAGTCCTCCCGGGGCGGGCAGTCCCATTAGTTTAATCCCCCCGGAGCAAATCGTTCAGGCTGGTCTTGGCCCGGGTCCGGGCATCGACTTTTTTCACGATCACCGCGCAGTACAGCGCGCAGCTGCGGTCGCCGGAAGGCAGGCTGCCGGCGACCACCACCGAGCCCGCGGGAACGCGCCCGTAGCGGACCTCGCCGGTCTCGCGGTCGAAGATCTTGGTGCTCTGGCCGATGAAGACCCCCATCGAGATGACGCTGTTCTCCTCGACGATGACCCCTTCCACGATCTCCGATCGCGCGCCGATGAAGCAGTTGTCCTCGATGATGACCGGATTGGCCTGGATCGGCTCGAGCACGCCGCCGATGCCGACGCCGCCCGAAAGGTGGACGTTGCGGCCGATCTGCGCGCAGGAGCCTACCGTCGCCCAGGTGTCGACCATCGTGCCCTCGTCCACGTACGCCCCGATGTTGACGTAGGAGGGCATCAGCACGACGTTCTTCGCCAGGTAGCTCCCGCGCCGCGCCATCGCCGGCGGTACGACGCGAAAGCCCCCGCGCGCGAACGCGTCGGCGTCGTAGCCCGCGAACTTGCCGGGCACCTTGTCGTAGTACTGCGTGGCACCGCCCGCCAGCACGCGGTTGTCCTCCAGCCGGAACGAGAGCAGCACCGCCTTCTTCAGCCACTGGTGGGTGATCCATTCGCCGCCGACCTTCTCGGCCACGCGCAGCGTGCCGGCGTCCAGTCCGGCGAGGGCCGCGTCCACGGCCTCGCGCAGCTCGCGCGGAGCGCTGGCCGGCGAGAGCGACGCGCGCTCGTCCCAGGCCTGGTCGATGATCTTCTGCGCCGCGTGCATGGGTCTCCTACAGTCCGCGTACGAATTGGCCGAGGCGCCGCGCGGCCTCCACGCATTCCTCGAGCGGGGCGACCAGCGCGATGCGCACGTGATTCCTGCCCGGATTGGCGCCTTGCGCGTCGCGCGCGAGGAAGCTGCCCGGCAGCACGAGCACATTATATTGACGCTGCAGCTCGCGCGCGAAGACGTCGTCGGCGATCGGTGTGCGCATCCAGAGGTAGAACCCGCCGTCGGGCATCGCGGTCGAGAGCGGCGGCTCGATCAGCGGCAGCACGGCGCGGTACTTCTCGGCGTACAGCCGCCGGTTCTCGCGCACGTGGCCCTCGTCGCTCCACGCCGCGATCGAGGCCTGCTGCACCGGCAGGCTCATGGCCGAGCCGTGGTAGGTGCGGTACAGCAGGAACGCGCGCAGCAGCGCCGCGTCGCCCGCGGCGAAGCCCGACCGCATGCCGGGCGCGTTGGAGCGCTTGGAAAGGCTCGAGAACGCCACGATCCGCTCGTAGTCCGCGCGCCCGAGCTGCCGCGCCGCCTGCAGCGCGCCGAGCGGCGGCCGCAGCTCGTCGTAGTAGAGCTCCGAATAGCATTCGTCGGACGCGATGACGAACCCGTGCCGGTCCGACAGCTCGAACAGGCGCCGCCAGTCCTCCAGGCCGAGCACGCGTCCGGTCGGGTTGCCCGGCGAGCAGACGTAGGCGAGCTGCACGCCGGCCCAGTCGAGCGACTCGAGGGGGGCGCCGTCGTTGAGGTAGACCGGCCGCGCGCCCGCGAGCAGCGCCGCGCCCTCGTAGATCTGGTAGAACGGGTTCGGGCACGCGACGCGCGCGTCGCCGCGCGACGGATCGATCACGGTCTGCGCGAACGAGAACAACGCCTCGCGCGAGCCGTTCACGGGCAGCACCTGCGTGGCCGCGTCCGGCGCGGGGAGGCCGTAGCGGCGGCCGATCCAGCCGGCAATCGCCTCACGCAGCGCGGGCGTCCCTGCCGTCGCCGGGTAGCCCGACAGGCCGTCGAGCGCGCCGGCCAGCGCGTCCTTCACCAGCGCGGGCGTCGGGTGCTTGGGCTCGCCGATCGAGAGGTTGATCGGACGCAGCGACGCCGGCGGGGTCACGCCCGCGAGCAGCGCGCGCAGCTTCTCGAAGGGATAGGGCTGCAGGCGCCCGAGCAGCGGGTTCAATCGTCGCTCTTCCAGCCCCGCCTGCGGTGCTCGGCGACCACCGCCGTGGCGATGCCGCCCCGGACGTTGAACCGCGCCGTGAGGCGCATGAAGCGCGGCTTCGCCGCCCGAACAAGATCGTCGAGGATGCGATTGGTGACCGCCTCGTGGAAGGCGCCCTGGTCGCGGTACGACCAGACATAGAGCTTGAGCGATTTCAGCTCGAGGCACAGGCGGTCGGGGACGTACTCGAGCTCGAGCACCGCGAAGTCCGGCTGCCCCGTGAGCGGGCACAGGCAGGTGAACTCCGGGATCGTCATGCGGATGCGGTAGTCGCGCGCCGGCGACGGATTGCGGAACGTCTGCAGGCGCTTGCTGGGACGCGAGGGCATCGGAAAAACGCGGCGCGGCGCGGGCTGATCGGAGCGCGCAGATGGTATCATTTTCGAAACGAGAAAACGCTCCGTGCGACTCATTCAGATCCGACTTTCCGGCTTCAAGTCCTTCGTCGATCCCACCTCGATCCACTTCCCCGGCCAGCTGGTCGGCATCGTCGGGCCGAACGGCTGCGGCAAGTCCAACGTGATCGACGCCGTGCGCTGGGTGCTGGGCGAGACGCGCGCCTCGGCGCTGCGCGGCGACTCGATGCAGGACGTCATCTTCAACGGCGGCGGCGCCCGCAAGCCGCTCGCGCGCGCGAGCGTCGAGCTGATCTTCGACAATGCGCTGGGCCGCGCCGGCGGGCAGTGGAGCCAGTACGCGGAGATCTCCGTGCGCCGCGTCCTGCAGCGTGACGGCGAGTCCTCGTACCACATCAACGGCCAGCACGTGCGGCGGCGGGACATCACCGACATGTTCCTCGGCACCGGCCTCGGCCCGCGGGCGTATGCGATCATCGAGCAGGGCATGATCTCGCGCGTGATCGAGGCCAAGCCCGACGAGCTGCGCGTGTTCCTCGAGGAGGCGGCCGGCATCTCGCGCTACAAGGAGCGCCGCAAGGAGACCGAGCATCGGCTCTCCGACACGCGCGAGAACCTCGCGCGCGTGAACGACATCCGGCTCGAGCTCGGCGGCCAGATCGAGAAGCTCGAGGCGCAGGCGGAGGTGGCCACGCGCTACCAGGCGCTGCAGGCGGAGCTGCGGCTCAAGCAGCAGCTGCTGTGGTACCTGCGGCGGCGGGATGCGGCCGCGGAGCGCGACCGGCATGCGCTGGAGATCGCCCGGCAGGGCAACGCGCTGGAGGGCGAGACGGCCTCCCTGCGCGAGGTCGAGAGCCGCGTCGAGACGGCGCGCGCGACGCACTACGCCGCGGGCGACGCGATGAACGGCGCCCAGGCCGCGCTGTACGGCGCGAACGCGGAAGTCGCGCGCCTCGAGTCCGAGCTGCGCCACGTCGAGGAGACCCGCCAGCGGCTCGAGGAGCAGCACGCCGAGCGCCGCGCCCAGCTCGGCGCCTGGCGCGAGCAGCGCGCCCAGTTGACGCAGGCGCTGCACCTGTGGGCGGGGCGCGCGGGCGGCGCGCGCGAGCGCCTGGCCCTGGCGCAGTCGCGGCTCGCGGGCGAGGGCGCAAGGCTCCCCGACGCCGAACGCGCGTTCCGCGCGGCCCAGGAGCAGCTCGGCGAGGCGCGCAGCCAGTCGCAGCGCGCGGAGTCCGCGGTCGAGCTCGAGCGCAGCTCGCTCGCGCACGTGGAGCGCGCGCTCGAGGCGTTGGCGCAGCGCCGCGAGCGTCTTGCCGCCGAGCGCCAGTCGCTCGCCCGGCCGGACGCGGCCGCGCTCTCGGCGAGGGAGCGCGAGCGCGCGTCCGGCGACGAGGCCATCGCGCGGGCCGAGGACGCGCTCGGCGCGCTTCAGGCCGCCTGCGACGCGCTCGAGGCCGAACGCGCGACGGCGGCCGAGCGACTCTCGGCGGGGACGCATGAGCGCGCGGCGCTCGAGGCGCAATGCGCGACGCTGGAGCAGATCCAGGCGGACACCGAGAACAACGCGCCGCTGCGCGGGTGGCTGGAGCGCAATGGGCTGGCGTCGGCGGCGAGGCTTTGGCAGCAGGTTCGGATCGAGCCCGGCTGGGAAGCCGCGGTGGAGGCGGTGCTCCGCGAGCGGCTCCACGCGATCGACCTGGGCGACGCGGCGCGCCTGGATGCGGTCGCGCGCGACGTGCCGCCGGTCAAGGCGGGCCTGTTCCGGCACGGCGCCTCGGCGGAAACGAGCGCGCCGGCGGGGCTGGAGCCGCTGCGCGCCAAGGTGCACGCGCGCGCCGCGGACCTGAGCGGCGCGCTGTCGGACTGGCTCGCGCAGGCCTACGCCTGCGAGGGCGTGCCCGCCGACGAGGCGCGCGCGCGGCTGCCCGCGGGCGCGGTGCTCGTCAATCGCGACGGCCACCAGTTCACGCGTTGCACGGTGTCGTTCCACGGCCCTGACGCGGCGGACGCGGGGATGCTCGCCCGGCAGGCGGAGATCGAGGCGCTGCGCGCGAGGCTCGACGAGCTCGTACGACAGGTGGCGGAGGCACGCGCCTCGAGCGAGCGGGCCGAGGCAGACTTGGCGCGCAGGCAGCAGGAGCTCGAGTCGGCGCGCGAGGCGCTCGGCGGGCTGCAGCAGGCGCGGCACGACTCGCACATCGCGCTGCTGCGGCTGCAGCAGGCCGATGAGCGGTTCCGCGAGCGCAGCGGCCAGATCGACGCGGAGCTCGCCGAGATCGCCGAGGCGTCGGCGCGCGAGGAGGCGCGGCGCGCCGAGGGCCGCGCGGCGATCGAGCGGCTGGAGGGCGAGATCGCGGGCGCGCGAGGTAGGCTCGAGGCGGCCCGGCAGGCGCACGCGGCCGCCGAGAACGGCCTGACGCAGCAGCGCCTCGCGCTGCAGCAGGCGGAGCGCGAAGCGCAGGAAGCGCTGTTCGGCGAGCGCGAGTGCGGCGCCAAGATCGCCGAGATCGACGGCTCGGTACGGCTGATCGACCAGCAGATCGGGCGCGCCGACGAGGAGCTCGCGCGGCTGGCCGAGGCGCTGTCGGTCGATCCCGTGCCGGCAGTGCGCGAGTCGCTCGGCACGGCGGTCGAGGCGCGCCTCGGGCGCGAGAAGGCGCTGGCCGAGGCCCGAGACGCCGTGGAAGGCGCGGCCGCGACGCTGCGCGCCCTGGAGGAGGAGCGTCTGCAGGTCGAGGCGCGCCTTGCGCCCTTGCGCGAGCGCATCGGCGAGCTGCGGCTGAAGGAGCAGGCCGCGCAGATCAACCGCGACCAGTTCGAGGGGCAGCTGCGCGAGGCGGGCGCCGATGACGCGCAGCTCTCCGCCGAGGCCGAGTCGGCCCCGCGGCCTGCGACGCTGCAGGCGGAGATCACGCGCCTCGCGCAGGCGGTCGGCGAGCTCGGCGCGGTCAATCTCGCCGCGGTCGAGGAGCTGCGGGCCAGCCGGGAGCGCAAGGGCTTCCTCGACGCCCAGGCGGCAGACCTCGAGGAGGCCATGCAGACGCTCGAGGACGCGATCCGACGCATCGATCGCGAGACGCGCGAGCTGCTGCGCGAGACCTTCGATCGCGTCAACCAGCATTTCGGGTCGCTGTTCCCGGTGCTGTTCGGCGGCGGGGAGGCCAAGCTGCTGATGACCGGCGAGGAGGTTCTCGACGCGGGCGTCCAGGTCATGGCGCACCCGCCGGGCAAGAGGAACAGCAGCATCCACCTGCTGTCGGGGGGCGAGAAGGCGCTGACCGCGATCGCGCTCGTGTTCGCGCTGTTCCAGCTCAATCCGGCGCCGTTCTGCCTGCTCGACGAGGTCGACGCACCGCTCGACGACTCCAATACGGCGCGCTTCTGCGACCTGGTGCGCCGCATGTCGGCGCAGACGCAGTTCCTGTTCATCAGCCACAACAAGATCACGATGGAGATGGCCTCGCAGCTGATCGGCGTGACCATGCCCGAGGCCGGCGTCTCGCGCGTCGTGGCCGTGGACATCGAGGAAGCCCTGCGCATCCGGGAGGAGCTCGCCGCTTGATCGCGGCGGGCGGCCTTCGCGCGAGGCCATGAGCGACCTGCAGCTCGGCCTGATTGCGGTGGGGGTGGCGGTCGTGGCGGGGATCGTCGCCTACAACGCGCTCCAGGAGCGCCGCGCGAGGCGCACCGCGGAGCGCGCGTTCGGCGGCACGCACGCCGACGTGCTGCTCGAGCCGGACGCCCGGCGCGAACCGCGGCTGGACGCGGGGCCGCGGCGCGCCGCCGGCGGCGAGCCGGCGGCGCTGCCCGACGCGCGGCTCGACTTCATCGTGGAGCTTTCGCTCGGCAATGCGCGCGCGCCCGCCGAGGTCGCCGCTCACTGGGCCGCGTTCGAGCATCGCTTCGCCGGCCGCGCGCTCCTGGCGGTCGGCGGCGGCGGCGCTTGGCGCCCGCTCGGCGGGGCCGAGCCCTGCACCGCGGTGCTCCTCGCGCTGCAGCTCGCGAGCCGCGGTGGCCCGGTCGCGGAATCCGAGCTGATCGAATTCCGCGCGGCTGCCGACGGCGTGGCGGCGCAGCTCGGCGCGTCAGTCAAGGCACCCGAGATCCGGCAGGCCGTGGACGCGGCGCGCGAGCTCGATCGCCTTTGCGCGGACGCCGATATCCAGGTCGTGATCCATGTCGTGCCCGAGGCCGGCGGCGAGCCGTTTCCCGCGGAAGCCGGCCGCGCTGCGCCGGGCGCGTTCGGCGTCGCGCGCGGCGAGGATGGCAGCTACGTGCTCTCGCTCGACGTGCCGCACGCGGGCGAGGTGCGGCGCAGCTTCGAGGCCATGGTGGCGTATGCCCGCGACCTGTGCGCGGCCTTGGGCGGGCGCATCGTGGACGACAACGGCCGGCTGCTGGACGAGCGCTCGCTCGCCGCCATCGGCGCGCAGCTCGACGCGGTGGGCGCGGCCCTCGCCGCGCGCGGGATCGAGCCCGGCGGCCCGGCCGCGCTGCGCCTGTTCGCCTGAGGATGGCGCGCGCGCGCAGCCCCGGCGACCGAGCGGTCGAGCTGCGCCGCGAGATCGAGCGGCACAACCGCCTGTACTACGTCGAGGACGCGCCGGAGATCACCGACGCGGAGTACGACCGGCTGTTTCAGGAGCTGCAGGCCCTGGAAGCCGCGCACCCCGGGCTGCGGACCCCGGACTCGCCGACGCAGCGCGTAGGCGGCGCGCCGCTGAAGGCGCTGGCGCCCGTACGGCACAAGGTACCGATGCTCTCGATCCGCACGGAGACCGACACCGAGTCCTCGGGCGCGGAAGCGTTCGATGCGCGCGTGCGTCGCGAGCTGCGGCTCGACGCGTCCGCGCCGCCGGTCGAATATGCGGCCGAACTCAAGTTCGACGGCCTGGCGATCAGCTTGCGCTACGAGCGGGGCGACCTCATGCAGGCCGCCACGCGAGGCGACGGGCAGATTGGCGAGGACGTGACCCAGAACGTGCGCACCATCCACGGCGTCCCGCTGCGGCTGCGGGGCAGGCCGCCGCAGCTGCTGGAGATCCGCGGCGAGATATTCATGACGCGCAGGGACTTCGCGCGGCTCAACGAGCGGCAGCGCCGGGCCGGCGAAAAGGAGTTCGTCAATCCGCGCAACGCGGCCGCCGGCAGCGTGCGCCAGCTCGACCCCGGCGTCACGGCCCGGCGGCCGCTGTCGTTCTTCGCCTACGGCCTGGGCGACGTCAGTGGCTGGGCCCTGCCCGGGCGCCACAGCGAGGTGATGGACGCGCTGGAGGCGATGGGCGTACCGGTCTCGGAGGAGCGCGCGGTGGTGAAGGGCGCGCGCGGGCTGGGCGACTTCCATCGACGCATCGGGGCCAAGCGCGACCAGCTCGCCTTCGGCATCGACGGGGTGGTCTACAAGGTCAACCGCCTCGCGCTGCAGGAGGCGCTTGGCTTCGTCTCGCGCGAGCCGCGCTGGGCGGTCGCCCACAAGTTCCCGGCCGAGGAGCAGGTCACGGAGGTCGTCGGCATCGACGTGCAGGTTGGCCGCACCGGGGTGCTCACGCCCGTGGCGCGGCTCAAGCCCGTGTTCGTCGGCGGCGTGACCGTCACCAACGCCACGCTGCACAACGAGGACGAGCTGCGCCGGAAGGACGTGCGGGTGGGCGACACCGTGGTGGTGCGGCGCGCCGGCGACGTGATCCCCGAGGTCGTCTCCGTGCGAACCGAGCGGCGGCCCGCAGGCGCGGCGGTGTTCCATATGCCGCGGCAATGCCCGGTTTGCGGGTCCGCGGTCGTGCGGCTGCCGGGGGAGGCGGCGACGCGCTGCACGGGCGGGCTGGTGTGCCGCGCGCAGCGCGTGCAGGCGCTGCTGCACTTCAAGGGCCGTCGCGCCATGGACATCGAGGGGCTGGGCGACAGGCTCGCCGAGCAGCTGGTCGAGCTCGAGATGGTGGCCAGCCCGGCGGACCTCTACACGCTGGACGCGGACGCGCTCGCCGGCCTCGAGCGCATGGGCGACAAATCGGCGCGCAACGTGGTCGAGAGCATCGACCGATCGCGCGACGCCACGCTCCCGCGCTTCGTCTTCGCGCTCGGCATCCCGGGCGTGGGCGAGGAAGTGGCCAAGATCCTCGCGCGCCACTTCGGCACGCTCGAGCGCCTGCTGCGGGCCGACTGGGACGCGCTCGCGGGCGAGAAGGAAGCCATCCGCAAGGACAACGCCAAGCGCAAGCGCCGCGGCGAGCCCGAGGCGCCGGTGCCGCTGGAGGGCATCGGCCCCGAGATCATGGAGAGCGTGCGCGGATTCCTGCAGGAGCCGCACAACCGCGAGGTGATCGAGCGCCTGACCGACGCGCGCCACGGGGTGCGCGTGCGCGCCGAGGCCGCCCGTTCGGCGTCGCGCGCGGCGAAGACGTTCGTGCTCACCGGGACGCTGCCCGGCATGACGCGCGACGAGGCGAAATCGCTGATAGAGTCCAAGGGTCACAAGGTGGCCAGCTCCGTGTCGAACAACACCGACTATGTCGTCGCCGGCGCCGAGGCCGGCAGCAAGCTCGAGCGCGCCCGCGAGCTCGGCGTGCCGATCCTCGACGAGCCCGGCCTGCGCCGCCTCGTCGCCGAGGACTGAGGCGTGACGCGCCCCCTGCGCAAGGCCGTGTTTCCGGTCGCCGGCTTCGGCAGCCGGTTCCTTCCCGCCACCAAGGCGAGCCCCAAGGAGATGCTGCCGATCGTCGACAAGCCGCTGATCCAGTACGCGGTGGAGGAGGCGGCGGAGGCCGGCATCACCGACTTGATCTTCATCACCGGGCGGCACAAGCGCGCGATCGAGGATCATTTCGACAAGGCCCATGAGATCGAGGCCGACCTCGAGGCGAAGGGCAAGCGCGCCCTGCTCGAAGTGGTGCAGCGGGTGCTGCCCGAAGGCTGCCGCTGCATCTATATTCGCCAGACCGAGCCGCTCGGTTTGGGGCACGCCGTGCTGTGCGCGCGGCCGGTCGTGGGCGACGAGCCGTTCGCGGTGCTGCTCGCCGACGACCTGATCGACGCCCGGCCATCGGTGACCGCGCAGATGGCCTCGCGCTACGCCGAGCACGCGTGCTCGATCCTCGGCGTGATGGAAGTGCCGCGCGAGCAGACGGGGAGCTACGGCATCGTCCGCACGGACGCGCCGCAGGCCGCGCTCAGCGCGATCAAGGAGATCGTGGAGAAGCCGAAACCGGCCGAGGCGCCGTCGACCCTCGCCGTGGTCGGTCGCTACGTGCTGACGCCGCGCATCTTCGACAAGCTCGCGGCGGTGACGCCCGGCAGCGGCGGCGAGATCCAGCTGACCGACGCCATCGCGGCGCTGCTGCCCGAGGAAAAGGTCATGGCGTACCGCTTCGCGGGGCGGCGCTACGACTGCGGCTCGAAGCTGGGCTATCTGCAGGCGACCGTCGAGCTCGGCGTCAAGCACGCCGAAGTGGGCGCCGGGTTCGCGCGCTACCTCGCGGAGCGCTCGCGTGCCTGACCTGCGGCAGGCCTGGGCCTTCCTCGAGCAGTCCGACCGCGTCTGCGCCGAAGGCGAGATCCAGGGAGCGCTCGCGCGCCTCGCGGCCGACATCGAGGCACGACTGAAGGAGGCCTACCCGCTGGTCCTCGTCGTGATGGGCGGCGCCGTGGTGTTCGCGGGGCAGCTGCTGCCGAGGCTGCGGTTTCCGCTGGACCTCGATTACGTGCACGCGACGCGCTACGGCGCGCAGACCCGGGGCGGCGGCCTGACCTGGCGCGTCAGCCCGCCGCAGGCAGCGCGCGGGCGCACGGTCCTGCTGCTCGACGACATCCTCGACCACGGCCAGACGCTGCGCGGCATCCGCGACGAGTTGCTGGTGCAAGGCGCGACCGCGGTGCTGAGCGCCGTGCTGGTGGAGAAGGCGCTGCCGGCGCCCAAGCCGATCCAGGCCGACTTCGTCGGGCTTCGCATCCCGGATCGCTTCGTCTTCGGCTTCGGCATGGACGCGAAGGGATTCTGGCGCAACCTGCCGGAGATTCGCGCGATGCGGGAGCCGGCGTGATCGCGGTCATCGGCGGCAGCGGGCTGTCGCGGCTCGCCAGCCTCGAGGTCACGCAGCGCAAGGCCGTGCGCACGCCCTATGGGGAGCCCTCCGGCGCGCTGACCTTCGGCCGCATCGGCGCGCACGAGCTCGTCTTCCTCGCGCGGCACGGCTACGGGCACACGGTGGCGCCGCACGAGGTGAACTACCGGGCAAACCTGTGGGCGTTGAAGGAGCAGGGCGTGGCGTCGGTCGTGTCGATCGCCTCGGTGGGCGGTATCCGCGCCGATCTCGCGCCCGGCGTGCTCGCGATCCCGGACCAGATCATCGACTACACCTGGGGCCGGCGCTCGACCTTTCACGAGGGCCCGGGCGCCCCCGTCACGCACATCGACTTCACCGAGCCCTACGACCGCGCGTTGCGCGCGCAACTGCTCGCCGCGGCGCGCGCCTGCGGCGAGTCGGTGGTCGACGGCGGCTGCTACGCGGCCACGCAAGGACCGCGCCTGGAGAGCGCCGCCGAGATCACGCGCCTCGAGCGCGACGGCGCGGACATGGTCGGCATGACGGGCATGCCGGAGGCGGCGCTCGCCCGCGAGCTCGACCTCGCTTACGCGGCGATCGCGGTCAGCGCAAACTTTGCGGCCGGCCGTGGCGACAGCGCGCACGCGGTCCCGCTCGAGCGCATCGAGGCGGTGCTCGCGGAGGCCATGGGACGCGTGCGCCGGATCATCGAGGTGCTGGTGGGGGCGGCGTGATCCGCGACGTGCTGCGCATGGGCGACCCGCGCCTGCTGGGCGTCGCCCGGCCGGTCGAGGGCTTCGGCACGCCCGAGCTCGCCGCGCTGCTCGCCGACATGCGCGACACGATGGCGCACCTGAGCGGCGCGGGCCTCGCGGCGCCGCAGATCGGCGTGCCGCTGCGCGTGGTGATCTTCGGCGTAAGGGCCAACCCGCGCTATCCCCGCGTCGAGGAGGTGCCCGAGACGGTGCTCATCAATCCGCTGCTCGAGCCGATCGCCGCGGACAAGGAGGAGGACTGGGAGGGCTGCCTCTCCGTGCCCGGCATGCGCGGCATGGTGCCGCGCTACCGGCACCTGCGCTATTCGGGCCGCGACGAGCAGGGGGCGCGCATCGAGCGCATCGTCGAAGGCTTCCACGCGCGCGTCGTCCAGCACGAGGTCGACCACCTGGACGGCATCCTGTATCCGATGCGCGTGCGCGATTTCCGCAAGTTCGGGTTCATCGAGGCGCTGTTTCCGGGCGAGTCCTTGCCGCCCGAGGAATGAGCTAGGCGGGCTGCAGGTCGCGCAGCAGCTGCTGCTCGAGCTGCAGCGCCTCGCGCGGGCGCGTGAGGGCCTCGCCCGAGACCAGGAAGACGTCCTCGGCGCGGTCGCCCAGCGTGTTGATCTTGGCCGAGTGCACGCCGATGCCGTGCTGCGACAGCGTGCGCGCGACCGAGTACAGCAGGCCGGGGCGGTCGCTGGCCACGATCGACAGCACCTGGTAGGCGCCGCGCTCGTCGGGCCGCAGGTCGACGACCGGCGAGACCGGGAAGTGGCGCGCGCGCCGCGACAGCCGTCCGCCGCGCGGCGCCGGCAGCGCGCCGCCCGTGTCGAGCTCGTCGGCGAGCTCCTTCTCGATCTGCATCAGCATGTCGCGGTAGTGCGCCCCGGGGCCGTGGCCCATGACGAGAAAGGTGTCCAGCGCGTAGCCGTGGCGCGTGGTGTGGATCTTCGCCTCGGCGATGTTGAACCCGGTGCGCTCGAAGTACCCGCAGATGCGCGCGAACAGGCCCGGCCGGTCGGGGACGTAGACCATGACCTGCAGCCCCTCGCCGATCGGCGCGAGGCGCGCCTTGACCACCGGCGTCTTCGCGTCGACCCGGTAGTGCAGGTTGCGCGTCTGCCAGGCGATCTCCTGCGCGTCGTGGCGCAGGAAATACGGCGTGTCGAGCTGCGCCCAGAACCGCGACTGGACGCCGTCCGACAGCGCGTACAAGCGCAGCAGGCGCGCGGCCTCGGCCTGCTTCTCGGCCAGCGCGGCGTCGAGCGCCGGCGCGTCGCCCGCGAGCACGCGCCGCGCGCCGCGGAACAGGTCCTCGAGCAGCTTGGCCTTCCACGCGTTCCAGACCTTGGGGCTGGTGCCCCGGATGTCGGCCACCGTCAGCAGGTACAGCGCGACGAGGCGCCGCTCGCTGCCGACGCGCCCGGCGAAGGCCCGCACCACCTCGGGATCGTGCACGTCCTCCTTCTGCGCGGTGCCCGACATGCTCAGGTGGTGCTCGACGAGGAACGTCACCAGCTCGGTGTCTTCCCGCGACAGGCGATGCCGGCGGCAGAAGGCGCGCACGTCGTGCGCGCCGAGCTCCGAGTGGTCGCCGCCGCGCCCCTTGGCGATGTCGTGGTAGAGCGCGGCCACGTACAGCAGCCATCGTCGCGCGAACCCGTTCATCAGCTGGCTGCAGAGCGGGAACTCGTGCGCGAACTCGGGCATCGTGAAGCGGCGCAGGTTCCGTATCACCATCAGTATGTGCTGGTCCACGGTATAGACGTGGAACAAGTCGTGCTGCATCTGGCCGACGATGCGGCCGAACTCGGGCAGGTAGCGGCCGAGGATTTCGTACTGGTTCATGCGGCGGAACTCGTGCACGATGCCGCGCGGCTGCTGCAGGAAGTGCAGGAAGAGCAGCCGCGCCGTCGGATCGCGCCGCAGGCGCGCGTCGACGCGCCGCCGCGCGCGCCACAGGGCGCGCAGCGTGCCGGCGCTCATGCCGCGCAGCTCCTGGTGCTGCTGCAGCAGCACGAAGCTCTCGAGGATCGCGCGCGGGTCGCGCTCGAACAGCGCCTCGTCGCAGGCCTCGAGGCGCTCGCCGCGCACGAAGAACCGCTCGTTGAGCGGCAGCGGCGGCGCCCCGGGCTCGCCCTCCAGCCGCGCCTCCAGGTTCTGCAGCACGAGGGTGTTGAGCTGGGTGATCGTTTTCGCGGCCGTGTAGTAGCGCTGCATCAGCTGCTCGCTCGCGCGGCGGGTCGGCGAGCCCCGGAACCCGCACTGTTCGGCGAGCGGCGTCTGGTAGTCGAACACGATCCGGTCCTCGCGCCGCCCCGCGAGATAGTGCAGGCGCGTGCGCAGGTCCTGCAGCAGCAGCTCGCGCCGCGCGAGCTGCGTGGCCTCCTCCCGCAGCAGCAAGCCGTGGCGCTCGAGGTCGCGCCACGTCGACCCGAGGCCGCAGGCGCGGGCCACCCACTGGATGGTCTGCAGGTCGCGCAGCCCCCCGGGCGCCTCCTTCAGGTTCGGCTCGAGCGCGTAGGCGGTGTCCTGGTGCTTCGCGTGGCGCTGCTCCTGCTCGAGACGCTTGCCCTTGAAGAAGGCGCGGGGATCCAGGTCGGCAGCCACGCGGTCGACCAGCGCCCGGTAGAGCGTGCGCTGCCCCGCGAGA
>Ga0335085_10001213_pt1 | contig 58436 bp, 45 predicted proteins | sample Lox_Sample_45_FD_206712 | JGI IMG/M metagenome (GOLD analysis project Ga0335085, IMG submission 206712) | Soil microbial communities from Loxahatchee National Wildlife Refuge, Florida, United States - Lox_Sample_4.5 | ecosystem: Environmental > Terrestrial > Soil > Wetlands | place: USA...
CATAAATTCTCCGCAGATACTCTCTTCTCGAAGCACAACTCATCACGTAACCCATGTCCATAACGGGTTACATTCTCAAATTGCGCGACGATACCTCCCCGGTTACATTTTAGGCTGCGCGATACGCTTCGTTGCGAGAGGGTTTGAGCGCCTGTTATACTGGGCGCGCTTCTTTCGCCTGGCGGGGGAGAATGGCCGCTGAGGGCACAAGCCGAGGAGGTCTAACCTGCCATTGAAGCGGCGCCAGGCCAGCCGCCACGTGACCATCCGCGACGTCGCGCGAGCCGCGGGCGTTTCGGTCTCTACCGTTTCCGCTGCCGTTAACAACACGGACTACGTCAGCGCCCGGATGCGGGCCCGGATCGAGTCCGCGGTGCGCCGCCTTCACTACCGGCCTAGCGATCTTGCCCGCGGCCTCAGGCTGCAGCGCACGCACACGATCGCCGTGGTGGTGCCGGATCTGTCGAACAGCTTTTACACTGAGATGGTGCAGGGTGTGAAGGACTTCGCCAGCGCGGCCGGCTACACCCTGCTGATCGGGGACTCGCGGGAGAGTGCCGACGAAGAGCGGAAGTACCTGGACACGTTTCATCGCCGGCGAGTGGACGGCGTAATCCGTATTCCTCCCATCGACGATCAGGTCGGCGGGGTGAACTCGGTCCTGGGCAACATTCCGGTCGCGTACGCGGACCGCTTCCTGCCAGCCCGGCCGACCGACGCCGGCCGCGTGGGCGTCAACAACGCCGAAGCCGCCTTCGATGCCACCCGTTACCTGCTCGGCCTCGGCCACCGGCGGATCGCCATCATTGTGGGGCCGCAGACGGTTTACACCGCCGCCGAACGCCTTCGGGGCTACACGCGGGCCCTGCGCAGCAACCATGTCTCTCTGCATCGGGACCTGGTCCGGACCGGCGACAATCAGATGCTGGGAGGGCACCGCGAGGCGATCGAACTTCTGACGCGCGCCGACCGGCCCACCGCCATTTTTTGTACCAACAATATGATGACTCTGGGCGCCTTTCAGGCCATTCAGGAGTTGAGGCTCCGCTGTCCCAAGGACGTCAGTCTGCTGGGCTTCGATGATTTCTATTGGGCGACGCTGCTACGGCCCCGGATTACCATGGTGCGCCAGCCGGCGCGGGAGATCGGCATGAATGCGGCCCGAGCGCTGATCGACTTCATCGACGGCCGGAAGGGCCTGAAAGCCGAGCAGTCGCTGCCGACCACGCTGATGGTGCGCGAGTCGTGCTGCCCGCCGTCTCCGGCAGCCGGCGGCGGAGCGCGCAGGCCGGGGCGCAGCCGGCGAACCACAGAACGGAGAACCTGATGACGAGCGCACTGATGAGAAATTTCGTGGGAGGCAGTTGGATTCAACCTTCGGCCACCGAGCTGCTGCCGGTCACCAATCCCGCCAGCGGCGAGGAGCTGGCGCAGGTGCCGCTCTCTTCGGCCGCGGATGTGGATCAGGCCGGCGCGGCGGGGCAGAAGGCATTCCCGGCCTGGCGCGCCACTCCGCCCGGCGACCGGATTCAATACCTGTTCAAGTTGAAGAACCTGCTGGAGGATCACCTCGACGACCTGGCCCGTACGCTCACCAAGGAATGCGGCAAGACTTACGAAGAGGCTGCGGCCGAGATACGGCGGGGAATCGAAAATGTTGAGGTGGCCTGCGGCATTCCTCTGATGATGCAGGGATACAACAGCGAGGATATCGCGCGCGGCATCGACGAGATCATGATCCGCCAGCCGCTGGGCGTGGTGGCGGCCATCGTCCCTTTCAACTTTCCCGGCATGATCCCGCTTTGGTTCCTGCCCTACGCCATCGCCTGCGGCAACACTTTTGTGCTGAAGCCTTCGGAAAAGGTGCCGATGACCGCCTGGAAGCTGTTCGAACTCCTCCAGCAGACCGGTCTGCCGGCCGGCGTCGTCAATCTGGTGAATGGCAGCAAGGCGGCGGTGGACGGAATTCTCGACCATCCCCAGATCCGCGCCGTCAGCTTCGTGGGCTCGACGCCCGTCGCGCGCTATGTCTACTCCCGCGCCACCGCCAACGGCAAGCGCGCCCAGTGCCAGGGCGGAGCCAAGAACCCCGTGATCCTGCTGCCGGACGCCGAGGTAGACATGACCACCAGGGTGGTGGCGGACTCTGCCTTCGGTTGCGCCGGGCAACGGTGTCTGGCGAGTTCGGTGGCCGTGACCGTGGGCGAAAGCCGCGAGATCTTCGGGAAGACGCTGGCCGACGCCGCCTCTCAACGCATCGTGGGATACGGGATGGATCGGGGCGTCCAGATGGGACCGGTTATCAGCTCGGAGAGCAAGGCGCGGATTGAAGGCCTGGTGGACGCTGCCCTCAAGGAAGGGGCGAAGGCCCGCGTAGACGGCCGGAACGCGCGCATCAGCGGCTATGAAAAGGGTCACTTCGTTCGGCCGACGATCCTGGAGGACGTTCATCCTTCCAGCACGATCGCGCGCACCGAAGTCTTCGGGCCTGTCTTGAGCATGATGCACGTTCAGACCATCGAAGAGGCCATCGATCTCGTCAACAGCTCGAATTATGGCAACATGGCCTGCCTGTTCACGCGCAGTGGAGCGGCGGCCCGCAAGTTCCGCTATGAAGCCCGGGCGGGCAACATCGGCATCAATCTGGGAGTCGCCGCGCCCATGGCTTTCTTTCCCTTCAGCGGCTGGAAGGACAGTTTCTTTGGCGACCTGCACGGGCAGGGGCGCGACGCCATCGATTTCTACACTGACAAGAAGGTGGTGATCGAACGCTGGCCGCAGGAGTGGTCGCGTAAGTTTTAACCCATGACGCCCAGGCCAAGCAACCTGCATCAATTCGACCCATGACCAAAGAGTGTCATAGCAACCCATAAAACCAAGGCTGACCTGGCCCCGCCGCTGATCCTCAAAAAGCCCATGATTGCTGGGCCGGACGCCAGTGGCAGCTGTCCGGTTGAACCGGCGTCAAAGCCGTCCTGACCGCTGAATTGCCTGTTTTGGCCATTGCGCGGACGACGGTTGCCGTGTATCTTGCACGTTAGCCTAAAAACGGGGAAAGGGGAATTGTGGCTCCTAGGGAGGCCTCATGAAGACCAAAGTGCTCCTCGCACTTGCTGGGACAGGACTCTTCGTATTGCTTGCCGGGTCGTTCTTCGTGTCGCGCACTACGGGCGCGCAGCAGCCGCCACCACCACCGCCGCCACCGCCGCCGGGAGCGCTGGGCGGGTCCCTGGTGGGTTTGAGTGCGGGCCAAACCAGTTTCTTCAACATCGGTTATTCTGATTTCAACGTTAAATGGGATCCCATCCGAGGGCTAGGCCCAGTGTTTACGCAGCCCGGCTGCTTCACCTGTCACGGCGGGGGCGTTGACGTGATCACCAACTGCGCTTTTAATCCCCCCAGCGTGGGGTGCGTAGCGGGCGGGAGCTCGACCGTCCTGGGGACGAGGTTCGGCAAGTGGAATAGCGATGGAACTTTCAACTATCTGGACGGATCCGGGACGTTTCCGGAGAACGAGGGCGGTCCGGCTCTGCATGGCCAGAGCGTGGCCCAATTCGGAACCCTCCAGGCCTGTTCGGTTATGGCGATTACGTCCGCGCCCACCGGCGCCACCGAGTCGGGCAATACGGTGACGATCACCACCACCGTGCCCCACCGGTTTCAAGTGGGACAAACCGCCCAGGTCTTCAGTGTCCCGGTCGCCGGCTACAACGGCAATTTTACCATCCTGCAAATTCCTAAGGCCAACATGTTCACCTACACGGACAGCGTGTCCGGCTTGGCCGCCTCGGGCGGGGGTTCGGCCAACAACATGCCTAACGAGACCCTGCCGGCGGATGCGACGGTGGTGAACAAATTGCGCTCCACTCAGTTATATGGCCTGGGCTTGATCGACTCGATTCCCGAATCCACCCTCACTTCGAATCAGAGCGCGCAATGCGCGAACAAGGGCAGCACCGGCATCTGTGGCACGCTGAATATGGTCCCGGACCAGAACGGAATTCTGCACGTCGGCCGCTTCGGGCAGAAGGCAAGCGTCCCCAACCTGCTCATGTTCACCGCGCTGGCCTTCGCCCGCGAAGCCAGCATCACGAACGCCTTCTTCCCGGTGCCGCATCTGCCCCAGGGACAGCCCTTCCCGGCTGCCTGCCAGCCGGACACCAGCAACCCGGAGGATGTCAATGGCAAGGACTTCCTTCAGGCTTACCAGTTCAACGAAATGCTGGCGTCGGTCGCTCCTCAGCCGCCAACCTCTCAGACCCTGGCGGGCAAAGCGGTGTTTGAAAACACCGGATGCAATACCTGTCACACGGAAAGCATGACCACAGGACCGAATATCAGGCTGGCCACGGACCTCAGCGGGGGCCTGACGGCCGTGGTCGCACCGCTCAGCAGTGTGCAGGTCAATCTTTACTCTGACTTGCTGCTCCACGATATGGGTCCGAAGCTCTCGGGTGGCATCCCGTTCGAGCCGGACCAACAGGGGCAGGCCACCATGACTATGTGGCGAACCGCTCCGCTGTGGGGACTGTCCACTCGATTGGGACTCGGGCTTCTCCACGATAACCGGACCACCGATTTGAAGACCGCCATCGTGTTTCACGGCGGCGAGGCTACGAATACTGTCCTCAGTTACAAGGCGCTGAGTCCCACGGACCAGGCGAACCTGCTCGCCTTCCTGACCTCGCTGTAGCCCGAGGGCTGGAGCGCCAGCGGGTGGCTGACAGCGCTCGGCCGCGCGAGGGTCCAGGAAATAGAGGCGCAGCCATCGATCCTGAAGCCGCGCGCCGTCCGCTTGGCGGCCAGGGGCCCGCGCGGGGCCCGGGACGCGCCCCAGTGCCAGCCTATGCCGCTTCCCCCGACTGAGCCCGCACCGGCAACACCCCCGAGCGCCGGCTTTCCCCGCTTTGACCTCGCCGGTCAGGTCGCCCTGGTGACCGGGGCCGCCCGCGGGCTGGGGCGCGCCATCTCGCTCGCCTTGGCGCACGCCGGGGCGGATCTCGCCCTGGGCCTGCGCGACGTCGCCAGCGGCGGCGGCCTGGCGGATGAGATTCGAGCGCTCGGCCGGCAGGCCCTGCCGCTGCAGATGGACCTCACCCGGCTCGACCAGATCTCTCGGGCCGTCTCCGATGCCGAGTCTCATTTCGGCCGTCTCGATATTTTGGTTAACAATGCCGGCCTCGCCCCCGGTAATCCGGCCGAGCAGGTGCGCGAGGAAGACTTCGACCTGACGCTGCAAGTGAATCTCAAGGGGACCTTCTTTGCCAGCCAGGCCGCGGGGCGGGTGATGATCCGCCGGGGTTACGGCCGGATCATCAATCTGAGCTCGCAGGCCGGGTTCGTGGCCTTGCCCACCGAGTCGGTCTATTGCATGACCAAGGCGGCCATCTCCCACCTCACCAAGTGCCTGGCGGTTGAATGGGGAAAGTTCAACATCACCGTGAACGCGGTGGCGCCGACGTTCATCTTCACCCCGGGCACCGAAGAGTGCCTGGCCGAACCGGCCTTCCGCGCCGACGTGGTGGAGCGCATCGCGGCTCTGCACCGCATCGGAGATCCCATGGATGTGGCCGGAGCGGTCGTGTTCCTGGCCTCGCCAGCCGCGTCGCTGATTACCGGCGGAACCATTCTGATCGACGGTGGATGGACGGCGCGCTGACAGGTCTGCCGTCCGGGCTGCGATTGACGACGGTCAATCGGCCTCGAAATCGCACAACTCTGTTGTGCGCCATCCCCGACCAATGAATTTGACAGCAAGCTGGTAGCGCGGACCGCCGGGGTTGCGGTCCGCGGTTTTTCCTCAACCTTGTACTCCGAGGGACCGCCCGAGCGGTGATGAAGAATATCGATGTGTTCTTTTGCGCCTCCTTGCCACTGCCGATTTTCGGGTTGACGGAATCGAGCTTGCGGAGTATACTCATCCGTTACTAATGCGATGTTTGAGCTTGGGATAGACCCGCCCAAAAGCGTGGACCCCCGCTTTCGCGGGGGTGACAGCGGACCAGAGTGGTCGGCTTGGACGACGCACGTCCGCCTTTGTGAGCCGCCCGTTGGCACGGATTCCTGCGCTTGGACAAGGTCAGTGCAGGCTTTGGCGGGAGGGGCCTGGGTGCCTCCGGTCATCGGTTGGCCAGCCGGTGCGTCCTTCGTCGGTTGCCTGGGCGGAGCGATTCCGCCGAGGCTCTTTCGAGGGCACAGGGAGGCCCATTACCTCCTACCCCCACTCCAATGAAAAACAAACCCAATAAGTTATTTAGAATCAGCGAAAGTCTCAAAAAACAAACCCAAAACAAACCCAAGCTTGGAGAAAGGTTGAGTAGGGTAAGTATCTTAGAATCAGTAAGCCGTCTCCAGGGAGGAGAAAACAGACCCAAGATTGAATCTGGGATGGATCAATCGGGTAGCGGCGATTATCGGGGCTCGGGGCTTGGAGGCTATCGCTAAGATTCGACGTAGGTTAGTATGGTACAGGCAGAGGCGGTTGTGGGGTGGGCTTTCGCCTGCAGGTCGCGCCGAGCAACGGGCAAGGCGCGTGCTATACTGTGACGACGGAGGCTCGGTGAAGAAGGCTGCTGGGATTCGTTCGACTACAATTCTGAGCGTGCGTCGCGATGGCAAGCTTGCCATGGCCGGAGACGGTCAGGTAACGATGGGCGAGGGCGTGGTGAAGGCCAAGGCCAAGAAGATCCGGCGCCTTTACAATGAGAAAGTCTTGGCGGGCTTTGCCGGCAGTACCGCCGACGCCCTCTCCCTTTTTTCACGGTTTGAGCAGAAGCTGGAGGAATACCACGGCAATCTTAGCCGGGCGGTGGTGGAACTCGCCAAGGACTGGCGAACGGACCGGGCCCTGCGCCACCTGGAGGCCTTGTTGCTGGTGGCCGACAACAAGAATACCTATCTCGTGAGCGGCAACGGCGACGTGATCGAGCCCGACGACGGCATCGTGGCCATCGGCTCCGGCGGCCCTTACGCCACCGCCGCCGCCCGCGCCCTGAGCAAGCACACCACCCTCGGGCCGCGCCAGATTGTCGAGGAATCCATGCGGATCGCCAGCGACATCTGTATCTTCACCAACGACCAGGTCACGATCGAGGAACTGTGAGCTAGGCCGGGAGTCAGGAGGTAAGGGCAGGAATCGGAATTCAGCAGCCGGAAGCCGAAGGTGGGAACTATGCGTTCCGTCGGGTGTTTCCGGCCCCTGCCTGGGGAGATGGTCTTCTATTTGCCAGAAACGCTGGAGTCGGCGTCGACGCTCGATGAGATGACGCCCCGCCAGATCGTGACCGAACTCGACAAGCACGTGGTCGGTCAGAAGGATGCCAAGCGGGCGGTGGCAATCGCTCTCCGCAACCGGCTCCGCCGCCAGAAGCTCTCCGAGGAGCTGGCGGAAGAGATCCTGCCCAAGAACATCATCATGATCGGCCCCACCGGCGTGGGCAAGACCGAGATCGCCCGCCGAATCGCTCGCCTCACCAATTCCCCCTTTCTCAAAGTTGAGGCCTCGCGGTTTACCGAGGTGGGGTACGTGGGCCGGGACGTCGAGTCCATGGTGCGCGACCTGGTGGAGATCTCGATCGACATGGTGCGGGAGGAGAAGGTCAACGAGATTGCCGACAAGGCGGAGCAGAACGCCGAGGAGCGCCTGCTGGATCTGCTGCTGCCTCCCAGTCCCGCCCGGGTCCGGCCGCCCGCGAACGAGGAAGCGCCCGCGGCCGGGACCCTTCCGGCCCCCGCGGCCGCTTCCGAGAATCTCGACCGCACCCGGGAGAAGCTGCGCGCCCAGCTGCGCGAGGGCAAACTGGAAGATCGCCAGGTGGAAGTCGACGTCCGCGAGCGCAGTTTTCCCGCTTTTGAAGTGATCTCCTCCCAAGGCATCGAGGAGATGGACATCAACATCAAGGACATCCTGCCCGGCCTCTTCGGCCAACGCTCCAAGAAGCGCCGCATGCTGGTGGGCGAGGCCATGGATTACCTGATCCAGGAGGAAGAGAACCGCCTCATCGATATGGACCAGGTGACGCGCGCTGCCGTGGAACGGGTGGAGCAGAACGGCATCATCTTTCTCGATGAGATTGACAAGATCGCCGGGCGGGAGCGCGGTCACGGCCCCGACGTCAGCCGCGAGGGCGTGCAACGCGATATCCTGCCCATCGTAGAAGGCACCACCGTCAACACCCGTTATGGCATGGTGCGCACCGAGCACATCCTGTTCATCGCCGCCGGCGCCTTTCATGTTTCCAAGCCCTCCGACCTGATTCCGGAGCTGCAAGGCCGCTTTCCGATTCGGGTGGAACTGCAATCCTTGAACGTGGAGGACTTCGTCCGTATTCTCAAGGAGCCCAAGAGCGCGCTGGTGAAGCAATATACGGCGCTGCTCGAAACCGAGGGCATCAAGCTCAGCTTCACCGACGACGCCCTTGGCGAGCTGGCCAAATTCGCCGCTACCGTCAACGAGCAGACCGAGAATATCGGCGCACGGCGGCTGCACACCATTATGGAGAAGCTGCTGGACGAGGTCTCTTTCGAAGGCCCCGACCTCAAGAAAAAGACGGTCAAGGTGGACGCCGCCTACGTCCAGGAGCGGCTGGCCGACATTGTGAAGAACCAGGACCTCAGCCGTTACATTCTTTGATCGACCGATCGCGCTGACGATACGGAATAAGCCGATTACACCGCTAAAAGTAGGCGATTTCAGCCGATTAAAGCGGCGAGGGGCCCTGCGGGCGTCCTCCCGCCACCCCTCCGGGCCGCGAGCCGTCCACCTTCTCCGCCGCGTTGCCGTCTCCGCCCTCGGCGGGCTGCTGCTTGCCTGCGCCGCTCAGTCTCCGCCGCACCCGCCGCGCGTCGAGCGTCCGGTGACCGTCAAGGATCTGACCGCCGACCAGGTCGGCGCCGTCGTCGAGCTGCGCTTCACGCTGCCCACCGAAGGGACCGACGGCGAGGATTTGACGAAGCCGCTGGAGATCGAGATCTTTCGCAGCCTCGCGCCCAAGGGTGCCAAGCTCAGCCCGGAAGCCGGCGCGAAGCCGGCAGCTCCCTGGCGTGTCCTGAAGGCCCCGGAGCTGAAACAGCACGTCGTCGACGGGAAGGAAGAGTACGCTGACTCTCTATCGCCCGCCGACCTCGGCTCCCTCGTCGGCTCGACGTTCGCGTATCGGGTGCGCGGCCTGACCCGCGGTTTTCGCGGCCGGCCGGTCGAGGCTGAGCCTTCCAACCTGGCCCGCCTTACGATCCTTAACGTTCCCGGGCCCGTGACGGACCTTTCGATCACGCCGACCGAGAAGGCGCTCGATCTTTCCTGGTCCGCTCCGGCGGGAAGCCTCACCGGCCAGCCCGGAGTTCCGGCGCTGCGGTACCACGTCTATCGCAGGGAGGGCGGCGAGGGCAAACCTGGTCCCTACCGGCTGATCGGTGAAGCTCCTCAGACGTCGTACGCCGATGCCGGCTTCGAGTTCGGACGCTATTACTCCTATCGGGTGCGGGCGGTGGTGAGCGAAGACGGACAATCCGCCGAGAGTGCGGACTCCGGCGCCCGGGCCATCGTGCCTCGCGACACGTTTCCTCCCGCTCCTCCCGCTGGTCTCACCGCGATCTACACCTCTGGGGCCATCGAGCTCATCTGGCATCCGAGTCTCGAGCCTGATCTGGCCGGCTACAAACTTTACCGGCGAGAGGGTGGCGGCCAGGAGGAGAAGCTGAATCCGGATCTGATTCGCACCCCGCTTTACCGCGACACCGCCGTGTCGGCCGGACATCGCTACGCGTATCGCGTGACGGCTCTCGACCGGACCGGCAACGAGAGCAGCCCTTCGTCCGAAGTTGAGGTCGAGGTTCCATAGCTGGCGAGGGGGATGCTGCAGCCGCCGGCCGGAGTGACGCTCAGTGGCAGTCGAGAATGAGGCAGGTGATATCGTCGTGCTGCGGGGCCTGGCCAACGAAGGTGTCGATCGAGGTCATGAGCCGGTGGAGGGCGCTCGCGGCCGAACTGCCTCGCTCGAGTTGGAGCGCCGCCAAGAGGCGGCCTTCTTCGAATTCGGCCCCGGACTCGTTCTCGGCCTCCACCACGCCGTCGGTGAAGATCACCAGACGGTCCTGCGGCGCCAGGACCACCTGGCCGGACTCGTAGCGCGCGTTCCGCATGATTCCCAGCGGAAGACCGCCCTGGCCGAGGCGTTCGAGACTGCCCGAAGCGCCCGGACGATCCGCTGCTCGCAGGAGCATCGGCTCGTTGTGGCCGGCGTTGACGTAGCTGAGGCGGCGGGTGGCGAGATCGAGTTCCGCCAGGAAAGCCGTGGTGAAGCGGCGTCCGGACTGGCTGTGCTGGCACGCATACGCGTTGAGCCCTCCAATGAGCTCGGTCACGGGGCCCGGCGACAAGGCGAGCGTTCGGAGGCTGGCCTGGAAGGTGGCCATGAGCAGCGCGGCGGGCACGCTCTTGCCGGCGACGTCGCCAACCACCAGGATGAGTCGGCGCGCGTCCACGCCCTCGGAGTCGGCCCGATCCGGCGCACCTCCCTCGCTAGCGGGTGCGGAACGAAGGAAGGCGTCATAGTAGTCGCCGGCCACCGTGTTGGCGGCGCGCGAGGCGAATGCAATGTCCACTCCGGGAATGAGCGGCGGAGTGTCGGGAACCAGCCAATGCTGGATCTCCTTGGCGATTTCGAGATCGCGCTTCATGGTCACGCGGTCGGCAAGTTCGAGCGCCAGCAGCAGGAGGAGTGCCAGCGCCCCGAAGACCGCTCCGCCGCCCCCCAGAGTGATCACCGTGGTGTCGGACACCTGGACTTGAAATCCCAGCATGCCGAGGACGATGAAGGCCAGGGCTACGATCAGCAGCACGCGTCGCGCCGGCGACAGCTTCATCACCATGGCCCAGAATAGCGCCTTGGCGATCCGCCGGTAGCGTCTCCCTTTGGTCTCGCCTTGGACGGGTTCCCAGTCGACCTCTTTCGAGTAGAGCCCGTAGCTGGCGCGGGCGTCGGCCTTGAACTGGCTCCAGAGCTGTTGGATCTCGAGGCCGTCGGTCACGCGGCGCCAGAAGGTGCGGGCGTGCTCTCCCCGGCCGGTGGGCCTGCCGCCAGGAACACTCTCGAACGATGCCATCGCCGTCATTATAGATCACTGCGCGGACACGAGGACCCGCGTGTCGAAACACGCCAGATCCTGGAGGCGCTCTTGATCGGGTATGAGGAGCCCAGCGCGCGGTCAGGCGACGACTCGGCTGTAGACTTCCCGCACCTGCTGCTGAACTTCCTGCAGCCGGGCTGTGGGATTGTCGTCTCTCGAGATGTAACCCCAGAGTCGAAGCAGATACTCCACCCCTTCGATCTGGCCAAGACGTTCGGAGAGCTTCCGTGCGGATTTGCCGGTGACCAGGCGGGCCGCATGGTCAATCGCGCGTATGAAGGCGGCTCCGCTTGCGAGGACCTGCGCATCGGGGTTGGACAAAGCTCCGGCCGAAGCCAGCGCCGCGATCCGCTGCTGCATGTTGGAGCCGGCGGAAACCCGCAGGCGGCTCCGTAAGCACAAGTACGAGACCGCGAAGTCAACGTCATAGTAGCCGCCCGGAGCTGTCTTGGTTGGTGAAAGCCGTCCCTTGGGTTCCTTCTCGAGCCGGCGCCGCATGTCCTGCAGCGCGCGCGCCAAATCCGCGTCGCCGGCAAAGTGCTCGAACAATCGCTCCGTAAGGCGCGCGGCCAGCCGCCCGCCGAGTTCGGCGTTCCCCGCGATGGGACACGCCTTGAGATAGGTCAGTGCTTCCCACGGATGCGCGGCGCCGGCCGCGTAATCCAGCAGAGCGTCTTCGGTGACCACCAATTCTCCCTCGGAACCCCGCGGCCGCAGCCGGGTGTCGACGGCCAGCACCACGCCGTCGCGGGTGTAGCTGGAGAGGGCTTCGATTACCTTCTCGGCGAGTCGCACCCCGTCCGCGATCTCCTCCGGCGTCGTCTGCGAAGCCGCCACGAACACGAGGTCCGCATCGGAGCCGAGGTCGAATTCGCTCAGGCCGAGCCTCCCGAAACCCAGGATGGCGAAAGGCGTGTCGTACCGGCGTCCGCCCAGAAGCATGGCGGGCGCGATGGAGAGCGCCGTTGCCACCGAGACGGCCGCCAGGTCCGACCAGCGGCCCAGCGACTCAAACACGTCCTGAAGCTGGGCGCAATCGTGAGCTCCAAGCTCCAGCATCCGAGCCCGAAAACTCTGTCGCAACAACGCCATCTTCTCCCGGCTTGCCAGGCGCTCCTCGGTTGCCCAGGCAAAGGCTGGTGCCGGTCGGGGACCGGCTCGCCAGCGGCCCGCCGTCTCCACTTCGGCTTCGGCGCCGGCGGCTCGCGGCGAGGCCGGCTCCAGGCGCATCTCCAGTTGCGCAGTCCCAAGGGGTTCGGCCACCTCCTCGGCCAGCACCGCCAGATCCTGAGGATGGCGGATCAGCAGGTCCGAAAGGTATTCGCTGGTGCGAAGGATCTTCAGCGCCCGCTCCGCCGCAGCTGGATTTTCGCGACCCAGCGCCAGCGCGTCCGCCGACATCAGTAGAGTCGCCACCCATCCTGCCGCCCGCGCGCGGGCTCGGGGCGCGAGAGCTGCTTCCCGGACGCGGCCGGCAAGCTCGGCAGAGTGGGCTTCCAGTTGGCGCAACGCAGCCGCGAACGAATGACGGCTGGAATCGCCGCCCGCGACCGCCGGGGTGAGCTCGAAGGCCGCCGCCGGGTCGCCGGATCCCGGATGGACCCAGCGCTCGTAGACCTGCCGCACGCTCTCCAGGACCTGGTTCACGCGGGCGACCAGCATCAGCCCGGGCTCCTGCGCCTCAACCGCCTCGACGCCCACCCGGCGCGCCAGCCGGTCGAGGGCCTCCGGGTCCGAAGGCAGTCGATGACTCTGCTGTCCGCGATCAAGCTGGATGCGGTGTTCTACTTTGCGCAGAAACTCGTAGGCGCTCGTCAAGGCAGCGTAGTCGCGGTCCGAAAGCAGGCCCTTGTCGTTCAACTTGCGCAAGGCGTGAAGAGTCCCGCCGGACCGAACCCAGGGGTCGCGGGCGCCGTAGAGGCGCTGCAGGCACTGCGTCAGGAACTCGACGTCGCGGATGCCGCCCGCCTGCCGTTTCACGTCGACCGTTTCGCGGCCGCTCTCGCGAAGGTGCTGCGAGGTGCGCTCGCGGCTGGTGAGGATGCTCTGCACGGCCTCAAAATGGGCTGGCGAGCGATAGATGTGCGATTCCACTCCGCGCAGGAAGGCGCGAGTCAGGCGGGCGTCTCCGGCCGAATGGCGGGCCTTGATCAGCATTTGCAGCTCCCAGTCGCGGGCTCTCCGGCCGTAGTAATCGAGCGCCGCCCCCAGCGACAGGGCCAGGTCGCCGGCTGCGCCCTCCGGCCGCAGCCGCAGATCAACCCGGAAAACCGGGCCTCCCGAAGCGGTCTGGGTCAGGCGGCGGGTGACCGACTGGGCGAGGCGAACGAAGTATTCTTTGTTCATCACCACTGAGCGTTCGGACCCCGGCTCGGCGCTGCCCGCCGTTTCGCCGTCGCGCGCGTAGAGGAAGAGCAGATCGATGTCCGAGCTGTAGTTCAGCTCGTTCCCTCCCAGTTTGCCCAGCGAGACGATACTGAAGCCGCTGCGCACGACGCGCCCCTGCGAGTCACGGTACTGCGGGTGGCCGTAGCGGCGGGCCAGCTCCTGATCGGCGTCGAGCAACGCCTGTGCCAGCAGCACGTCGGCCAGCTGGGAGAGCTCCAGGGTCACTTCAGCCAGGGTCGCCAGGCCCAGCACGTCCTTCAGGCCGATGCGGACGTAATTGCGCCGCTTGAACAGACCCAGCCGGGCCGAAAGATCCGAGGCCGAGTGGGTAGTGGCGAAGCGGGCGTAATCCTCCATCAGCTCTTCACGCGAACGCAGCTCGGTGAAGCGGCGGTCGCGGGCGAATTGCAGCACCAGGTTGGGTTCGGCTAGAAAGCTGTCGGCCAGCAGGCTGCCGTAGGCGAAGGCGGCGGTCAGATAGGTGAGACCGCTCGGACGCCGTCCCAGCTCGCGCAGCAGGTCCGGCGAGGCGGCTTGGGCATAGCGTTCGAGGAGATTGAGGGCGCCGTCGGGGTCGGGAGAATGCTCGAGCAGAGGCCCGAGGGGCTTGCGTGCCACCGCGGACAGCCGCTTCTCCAGCCGGAGCCAATTGTCCTCAGCTTTGCGGAGATCTCGAAACGGCGCCTGGGGGAAATCCGGTCGCATTCGGACTTTGCAACCGCTTCTCGGTTGACCACTTCAGCAGGCTAGGGCCCGTCGGGCGATCGAAGAAAGCCGGTCTCCCGGCTCCCCGATCACCCGACGACCCGATCAATCGATGACCTAAATATCGTAGTACAGCGCGAACTCGTAAGGATGCGGACGGGTGTTGACCGCCTGGACCTCGTTCTTCATCTTGTAGTCGATCCAGGTCTCGACCAGTTCCTCGCTGAAGACGTCGCCTTTCAGCAGGAACTCGTGGTCTTTCTCCAGGGCCCGCAACGATTCCTCGAGCGACCCCGGCATCGACGGCACTTTCTTCATCTCCTCCGGGCCGAGGTCGTAGATGTCGCGGTCGAGCGGCTCTCCGGGATCGATCTTGTTCTCGAGGCCGTCGAGTCCGGCCATCAGCATGGCGCCAAAGGCCAGGTAAGGGTTGCAGGAAGGATCCGGCGGCCGGAACTCAATGCGCTTCGCCTTCGGGCTGGCCGAGTACATGGGAATGCGGACGGCGGCGCTGCGGTTGCGCCGGGAGTAGGCCAGGTTCACGGGAGCCTCAAAACCCGGGACCAGGCGCTTGTACGAGTTGGTGGTGGGCGCGATTAACGCGGCCAGGGCGGGCGCATGCTTCAGCAGGCCGCCGATGTACCACAGCGCCGTGGGGCTGAGTCCGGCGTACTGATCACCCGCGAACAGGGGCTTGCCGTCCTTCCAGAGACTCTGGTGCGTGTGCATGCCGGAGCCGTTGTCCTGATAGATGGGCTTGGGCATGAAGGTGACGGTCTTGCCGAACTGCCGGCCCACGTTCCGGATGATGTATTTGTAGATCATCATCCAGTCGGCGGCGGTCACCAGCGGATTGAACTTCTGGTCGATTTCGCATTGGCCGCCCGTCGCCACCTCGTGGTGGTGGCACTCGATGGTCATGCCGGCGCGCTCCATGGTCAGCACCATCTCCGAGCGCAGGTCCTGGTAATGATCGGTGGGCGGCACCGGGAAGTAGCCTTCCTTGTAGCGCGGCCGGTAGCCCAGGTTGTCCTTCTCGCGGCCCGAGTTCCAGCGGCCTTCTTCGGCGTCGATGAAGTAGAAGCCGTGCTGCTGGGCCTGATCGAAGCGTACGTTGTCAAAGATGAAGAACTCGGCTTCGGCGCCGAAGTACGCCGTGTCAGCGGCGCCGGTATAGAGCAGGTACTGCACCGCTTTCTTGGCGATGTGGCGCGGGTCTTTGAGATAGTGCTGCTTGGTGAGCGGGTCGATGATATCGCCGATCAACACCAGCGTCGGCACGTCCGTGAAAGGGTCCAGCATGCACCAGCTCGGGTCCGGAACCAGCAGCATGTCGCTTTCGTGAATGGCCGCCCAGCCGCGGATGCTGGAACCATCCATGCCGAAGCCGTCCTCGAAGGAGTCCGCCTCCAGCTGGTGGATGGGGAACGTTACGTGGTGCCAGAGTCCGGGCAGGTCGGTAAACCGGACATCAACCATCTTGACGTTATTCTGGGCTGCAAAATCCAATACCCCTTTCGCGTCCATGAAACCTCCAGGTGTGATTTTCAGGTGTGGATCAAACCCGTCCGATGAAGAGCCTTGCAATCGGGACTTCTAAAATATCGTGCCCGGGTCTCCTTCGTCAAGCAATAGACGAGAACCCAGGGCTGCTCTGCGGACTGGACCCCACCGATTCCGGAGGGCAGCGGCCTCTGAGACCTCCCAGACCCCGGCCTTCCGGCACCCTCTCGCTCTCCCTGACCGGGGGACTATCTTTTTCGAGAAGAAGGGCCCATTTTGGGTTTAAGCTGCTGAAAACAAGACGGATAACCTCCTTGGCTTCGCTTTCGCCAAAATCCGCTCAAGCTTATGATTCCATTACGTTTAATCACGTCGGGTTCGCTTGGGTTCGTTTTCGCCCCTCCGCCCGCCCTGTGGGCCCTCATCGACCGGGGGAGCGCCATCAACCATCGTTTTGCGAAAAGCAGGCCCTTTTCGTTCGTAGCATGCTGAAAATAAGCAAGATAACCACCATGGGTTCGCTTTCCCGCGATTCTCCCTAACCCCATCAAATCAATCGACTTAAGCCTCCTGGGTTCGCTTGGGTTCGTTTCTTCATCCTTACTGGGACCCTCCGCCGGTCGGGACCCGGCGGACTGAGCGGCATACGCGGTTGCGGTCCAGAGGCCTTTGACCCAGCGGGACAAGCGCCGTGAAAGGGCGAATTGGGAAGGCCTCGATGTGGCGTACCGCCGCAAAGGCGCGGATTACTCATGAGCTAACTTATGACATAGAGTATACAGTTGTCAAGCGGCCTGCGGACCCGGCCAGATTAGGGCCGGGCTCTCAAGCGGCGCTCGACCTTGAGCTAGAATGCTCCTGAGGTGACGCCCCTTGACCCAGCCGATTCAAGTCGAGAACAACGACTCCTTCAGATCGTGGGTGAAAAGACGCTGGCAAGAGCTGCGCTTGAAGAGGATGGTTTACTACGCCTCCTGGGGAGTTCTTGCCGGCGCGCTCTTGCTTGAGGCGCTGGCTCACTTCATTCCTCTGCTCCCGCACGGAGAAGGTGTCCTCTCTCTTGTGGCGGCGATCGCTTGCCTCGGGATGCTGTTGATCCTTTTCGAATTGCTCCTCGAGGTTGAGTCGGAAGGGAAGCGCGGCGTGCGGTTTCCCAACCTGCAGGAGGCGACCTCGCACATCCTGGAGAGCCTGCGCAAGGCGCATGCGGCCCGGAAGAACAGGGACGGCGTGAAAGTGAAGATGATCACCTCGACGGCCTCAACCGCCGTCAGCCTCATTGATTTCGCCCTGAACCGAATTCAAGACGTGGATTCGAGAATGGTGATCATGGACCCCGTGAGGTCGCATGCCCGGTGGCTCGGCACCACCTGGACGCAAGAGATCCGGCTCAGCATCGACCGCATCGACGGCTGGAAGACCCTGCCCAGACTGCGCGAGCAGCGGGTGACCTTCGAATATCGAACCTACACCTCGATGCCGTGCCTGCAGGGTGTGCTGATCGGCGACCGGTTCCTGTACCTCGGCTATTACCAATGGACTGCGGAGACGGCAACGGCCGCCCCCACCCTCGCCGGGCCCGCCAATCCATTCTATTTCTACGATGGCGCCCACCCGGAAGACCGGCACTACCTCGATCTGTTCGATAGCTGGTTCGAGTACTACTGGAAGGAGAATGAACTCGAAGGCGCGGCCGGAACACCGCCCTTGAGAGTTCCCGATCCCTTCTGGATCATCGGGCACCGGGGAATGCGCCGCAACGGGGTTGAGAACACGCGCGCCTCCTTCAGCGAAGCGGTGGAAGCGGGAGCGGACTGGATCGAAATGGATGTCCATGGGGCGCGCGACGCGCTGGTGGTGTACCACGACGAGCAAGTGAACGGGCGGCCGGTGAAGGATCAGACCCTGGAGGAGATCCGTGAATTCAAGTACCCCAACGGTGAGCAGATTCCGACGCTCGAAGAGGTAATCGCTTCGACCCGCCCCGGCGTTGGACTGGGCATCGAGATCAAAGAAGGCGCCATCGAGAACCGGGTTGTCGATGCGCTCCGGCCGCTGATCGGAACGCGTCAGATCGTGGCGGCCTCCTTCGACGTCGCCATTCTGGGGCGCGTCAAGCGGCTGTGTCCTGAACTGAGGGTTGGAATCCTCACCGAGAACCTGCCGGTGGACTGGCAGCGGCAGATGGACTCGCTCGGAGCCGAGGTCCTGTTTCCGGCCGCCAACCTGGTCAACCCGGACGTGGTCAAGGTAGCGCACCAGGCCGGATTCCGGATCGTTCCCTGGAGCGTCAACGAGCCGGACGCGATGCGCCACCTGATCGGCCTGGGAGTCGACGGGATCATTACCGACGACCCGGCAAGTCTGGCGGCGTTGGTCAAGAGCCTGCGCGTTTAGCCGCGTGGAGCGGCCCAGCCTGCGGGCGCGGGGGATGCGGGCCGGCCTGGCGCCCAAAGCAGCCCACCACAGAGGCCCTGAGTTTTGCTCGGCTCTCTCGTCTCCGGGTTCTCCGCGTCCTCTGTGGTGAGGCTTTGTCCCCGCTGACGACGAGCACGGTCGGGGGGACGGTGTCAAACGCCCACGGCGAGAGAAGCGTTCGCGTGGCTACCACTTTTGACACCACTTCAGAGGTTGAGCAGTTCGCGTAGCTTGCGGGTCTGGGCGCGGCTGACCGGGATCTCAGTTTGCTTGCGGTCGTCCATCTTGAGCTGGTACGAGCTCTTGAACCAGGGGATGACTTCCTTGATGCGGTTGACGTTGATGAGGTAGGAGCGATGCACGCGCCAGAAGACCTTGGGGTCCAGCGTGTTTTGCAGTTCCTCAACGGTGCGGAAATTCGACTGGCCTTCGATCTCGCGGGTCACGATGCTGATCACGCCGTCTTCGATGCTGGCGTAGACCACGTCGTCGGAGTCGAGCAGGTAGAGCCGGCCGCCGGCCTTCACCACCAGCTTGTTCTTCTGGGGCAGGGGGCGGCGCTCGAACATTTCCACCAGGCGGTCGATCTTCTGCTGGGTGGCGTCCGTGGTTTCGGTCATGCGGCGCACGCGTCCCAGGGCCTTTTCCAGCCTGGAGCGTGCGATGGGCTTCAGCAGGTAGTCCACCGCGCTCACCTCAAAAGCCTGGACCGCGTACTGGTCGTAAGCGGTGACGAAGATCAAGAGAGGCAGTTTGCTCTTCTTCTCCGCCAGCTTCCGGCAGACGCCGAAGCCGTCGAGGCCCGGCATCTGAACATCCAGAAAGACCAGGCGCGGATTGAGTTCCCGGATCAGGCTGACGGCTTCCACCCCGTTTTTGCCCTGGCCGACCACCTCCACGTCCGGAAAGCTCTTCAGCAGGAAGGCGAGCTCGTCGCGCGCCGGCTGCTCATCGTCCACAATTAGTGCTGTAATCGCCATTGTTCCGTCCCCTTTCCAGTATAGAGAACATACGCCCGCGTACAAGTCCCGTGGTGGCCGAGGCCGTGACGGTGGTGCCGAATCCTAGCAGGGGTGGCGGACTTGTTATCTCCTCGGCCTTGTGATATGACAGGCACCCAAGAATCACGGAGGAAGCAGGTATGATAACCAGAACCTTCATGATGATGGTGGGCCTGCTGGCGGTTTTGGCGGCCGCGCTGACGCTGGGAGCGCCATCTCTTTGGGCCCAGTGCCAGGACGAGCGTTCCATGGCCGACGCCATGGTCAAGGATGCCGCGGCGATCGTTGACGAGGTCAAGAAGGAGAGCGACGCGGATTTTGTGGCGAAGTTTCACCAGAAGAGCTGTCTCACCAAGCTGACCTTCTCGATCAACGCGCTCGGCGAAGCCGTCGATTGCCTTGACAAGGCGGGCGGCAGCGCGGCAGCCGACGCGGCGGCCTCGAAGTCGGCCAAAGAGGCGGCCGCCAAGCTGAAAGACCGCCTGAGCGGTTACAAGACGGCGCTCAAGGCCGAGGAAGATCCGAAGGCCGCTAAAGCACTGGTCGGTACCTTCGATCTTTCCACCGGCGCGTCGATATAACCCCGCCGGCGAGGACGGCCGCCTTCGGATCGCCGGGGAAAAGAAATCTGGCATGAGTTCGCGACTCCGGGTGGTCGGGAGCCGGACGGTGTACCGTGGCCGGGTCTTGACCCTGAAGCTTGACGAGGTGATCGAGCCCGGCGGGATCCGGGCGCGGCGCGAAGTGGTGGTCCATCCCGGTTCGGTAGTGGTACTACCTTGCCTGGCGGACGGCCAGATCGTGCTGGTGCGGCAGTTTCGTTATGCCGCCCGCCGGAGTCTGTGGGAGCTGGTGGCCGGGAGTCTGGAGCCGGGCGAGGGCGTCCTGCCTGCCGCGCGCCGCGAGTTGATCGAGGAGACCGGCTACCGTGCCCGAAAACTGCGGCGGCTGCTGACCTTCTTTCCGAGTCCTGGCTTTCTCACCGAGCAGATGCACCTGGTGGAGGCGCGCGACCTCACGCCCGCGAAGGCGCGGCCCGAAGAGGACGAACGCATTGAGGTCGGCAGATTCCACCGCGCCGAACTCGAGCGCATGATGGTTTCGGGCAAGATTCAGGACGGCAAGACCCTGGTTGCGCTGCTTTGGTTGTTTCGCCGGCCTGCGCCGGCGGCGCACGCCAAGAACGAGAAGAAAAGGTAGGGCGGGCGCCGGGGGGGGCCATTTGGACTCTTCCGTTGCCTTGGATCGCGTGCCCGCCGCCAGATTGCAAAGTCGTGTCATTCGCCTCTTGACAACCGCTCAGAAGTGCGTATATTGATTTGCCCCGAGGGGGTCGGCTGACCTTAAGCTCCAGAGCAGGACCCCTGCCGGGACGAGTTCGCGAGCTTCGTACCTATGAGGGATGAGGCTGGAATCCGGGGACAGAATAAGAGGAGGCACCGCAGTGGCTCGACTTCAAGGCAAGGTCAAGTGGTTCAACAACACCAAGGGATATGGATTCATCGGCCAAGACACGGGTCCCGACGTGTTTGTGCACTATTCCGCCATCAGCATGGACGGCTTTAAGACCCTGAACGAGGGCGATCCGGTAGAGTTCGAGGTGGTCCAGGGCCAGAAGGGTCCTCAGGCCGACCGAGTAACCCGGTTGCAAAATTAGCACCCGCATATCGCGACTACCCGAGTGACAGCGGCGGCAGTATGACGGCGCCACGATGAGAGGTGTTCGTGTCGAGAGCCGGGCGCCGGAGCGGCGGAGCGCCCCGGGGCCCGCACTCGTTGCCGTGACGCTTGTGGAGGGCTCGTCCTGCCGGATGAGTGGAACGCCTTGAACCTCCCTCGGGAAGGCATTATGATCGTGGTTACGCAACCATGATCACAATCGAGAGATTCACCGAAGGCCTGAGCTCGATTCCGGAGCCGGAGTTCACGCACGAGGGTGTGCTGGCCTATCTGCGCTCCCACTCCGTGGACATCGACAGCCTTGACCGCTATCTCTACTTCAGCGACCAGCACTACACCCGGAACTTGATCCAGCACACCGATCTCTACGACCTGATTGCTATCTGTTGGGAAGTCGGGCAGCGAAGCCCCATCCACAACCACCGTGATCAGCGCTGCTGGATGGCCATCGCCTACGGCCGGGTGCAGGTGCAGAATTTCAGGTTGTTGTCTAAAGATCCTTCCCGTCACTACTGCGAGCTTGAACCCAGCACCCACTTCATTATCGACGCCGGCCGGCCCGCCGAGGTCGATCCCGAAGAGCCGATTCATCTGGTGGCCAACCCGGCGTCCTTTGGCTCGCGCGCCGTCACGTTGCACATTTACTCGCGCCCGTTCGACACCTGCGAAGTGTACGATCTCAAGGCGCGGCGGTATGAGGATGTGACGCTCGTGAACACCACCGAGTTCGGCGTGCTCAAGACCGAGCTCAAGCTCGAAAAGGGCGTCCTCGTACACTGAGACCGCGGCGGGCCCTCCGGCCTCTGAACCACCGCCAGATTGTAATCGCAGTTCCCAGCTTGGCGCTCGCCTCGGCGGGGTGCTGTAACGCGCGTCTCAAACTGCGCGTCCAAGAGGATGAAAAAATCATGAGACGACTCGTTCCGGCGTTGGGTCTGTTGGCCCTCAGCCTGTCCCTGACGCTGGCGGCCCAGGGGCCGGGGAGCCGTCCGCCCGGCCAGGCGGGCCCGCTCGGGAAGAAACGCCTGACTCCCGAGCTGGTGGTTCGCGAGGGTGGCCGGTTCGACGCCGGCATGTTCCGGATCACGTGGAGGCCGGGTTCGGCTGAGCTTGCCTACCTCAAAACAGAAGGCGTCGGGCGCGAGGCCAGGACGCGTCTCGTGCTCCACGACGCGGCCACCGGCCGGGAACGGCAAGTGCCGGAGCCGTCGGGCGGCAAGCCCGTGAGTCTGGCTTCTTACCAGTGGTCTCCCAAAGGCGACCAGTTGCTGGTGGAAGGCGGCACCGACCTCTGGCTCATGGATCTGAACGGCGGCGTTCCGCGACGCCTCACCGATGATCGCGAGGACAAGGAAGACGCGATCTTCTCGCCGTCCGGCGATCGAGTGGCCTTTGTCGAGGACAACAACCTCTACACCGTCGACCTGGCGTCTGGTCTGCTGAAGAAGCTCACCGCCGACGGCAACGAGAACCTGCTGAATGGCAAGCTGGATTGGGTGTACGAGGAAGAACTCGCCCAACGGTCCACGGGCCGCGCCTACGAGTGGTCGCCCGACGGCAGCAAGGTCGCCTACCTGAGCCTCGATGATGCCCCGGTGCCGCAGTACCCGCTGACCCACTATCTGTCGGACCACGTCAGCCTCACGAACCAGAGATTTCCCCAGGCCGGCGATCCTAATCCCAAGCCCGCCATGCACGTGGTGACCGTGACCGGAGGCGGGCCCAAGACGTGGAACTATCCGCTGCAGGATCCGGATGCAGAGTACTTCAGCCCGGAGTTCCGCTGGACCACCGATTCCAAGAGCGTCGCCTTTTCCACCTTGAACCGCGGCCAGACGGATCTGGTGGTGCACCTCTGGGACCCCGAGGTTGGCTCCGACCGGAAGCTTTTGGAAGAGAAAGACCCTTACTGGATCAACGCCATTGACGCTCCTTACTTCCTGAAGGACGGACATCGTTTCCTCTGGCTTTCCGAGCGCGACGGCTGGCTGCACCTGTATCTGTACAATCTCAATGGGCAGCTCGAGCGCCCGCTCGGTTCGGGCGACTGGATGATCGACCGGTCAACATTTTCCAATCCGGGCATCAGCGCCTTTCAAGTGGATGAGCGGGCCGAATGGGTGTACTTCACCTCCACCAATCCGGATCCGCGCGAGCGCCAGCTCTACCGGGTGCGCATCGAAACCGGCGCTATGGAACGCCTCACCCGGGATTCGGGAACGCACGGTCTTAATCTCTCGCCCGGCGGGGAATATCTGGAGGATACCTTTTCGAATGTTGCCACGCCTCCTGAGACGCGGCTCCTCAAGGAGGATGGCACGCTGGTGTCAACCGTGCACAAGGCCGAGAACCGCCTGGCGGATTACGCGCTGGGCGCCACCGAGTTTGTGACGATCAAGGGTTCGGACGGCGCGACGCTCTACGCCCGCCTGGTCAAACCGCCGGACTTCGATCCCCAGAAGAAGTACCCTGTGATCGTCGATGTCTACGGCGGCCCGGCCGTGCAGCTCATCCGGGATGTCTGGGGCGTCACCGGGGCTGACGATCAGCTTCTCAGCGAGCAAGGATACGTCATCTGGTCGCTCGACAATCACGGCTCCTGGGGACACGGGCACGCATGGGAGTCGGCGATCTATGAGCACATGGGCGAGCATGAGGTGGAAGATCAGTTGGCCGGCATCAACTATCTGAAGTCGCTTCCTTACGTCGACACCCGACGCATCGGCGTGCACGGCTGGTCGTACGGGGGCTACATGACGCTCGAGCTGCTCACGCGCGCGCCTGGGGTGTTCAAGTGCGGGGTGGCCGGCGGTCCGGTCACGGCCTGGAAGTTCTATGATTCGATCTATACCGAGCGCTACATGCGGACGCCTGGCGAGAACGCCGAGGGATATCGCGCTTCCTCGCCCCTCTACGCCGCCGGCAAGCTCAAGGCCAGACTGCTGCTGATTCACGGCACCGACGACGACAACGTCCACCTGCAGAACACCCTAAACTTCGTGGACGAGCTGGTGAAGGCGCGCATCCCGTTCGATCTCTATCTTCAGCCCGGTGAGAAGCACGGCTTCAGCAAGGAAAGCTCACGCATCTACCACGAACAGCGCGAGCTGGATTTCTTCAAGGCGAATCTTTAGGTGCACGGCGCAAGCGGCGCGGGCTTCCAGCCCGGGAATCCCTCTTCCGCTGAGGAGGGGGCGCCGCAAGACTTCCGGAGGATATCTAATGGGTCGTACTGCTCTGATCATCTCTTTGTTGGTGGCAGCGCTGGTGCTGTCGGCGGCGGCCGCCGGGCCGCCCCAGCGCTTGCTGGGGTTCTCGGACGAAGCGGGGCGCGCCGAGCTCGAGTGGGAAGCGAAGTTCAAGGCGATTCCCTCCGTCGACCGCTTGCGGGAGTACAATCGCCGTCTTTCCGCCCGCCCGCACAACGTCGGATCGCCGTACGACAAGGAAAACGCCGAGTGGATACTCTCCCAGTTCCAGCGGTGGGGCTGGGACGCGCACATCGAGACCTTCAAGGTCCTGTTTCCGACGCCGAAGGAACGCGCGGTTGAGCTGGTGGCGCCGTCCCGTTTTGTCGCCAGACTCGAGGAGCCGACGGTTCCTCAAGATCCGACGTCTAACCAGCATGATGAACAGCTCCCCACCTACAACGCTTACTCCATCGACGGCGACGTCACGGCCCCGCTGGTCTACGTCAATCACGGCGTGCCGGCAGACTACGAAGACCTTGACCGCCTGGGGGTCTCGGTGAAGGGCGCCATCGTCATCGCCCGCTACGGCGGGAGCTGGCGCGGCATCAAGCCCAAGGTGGCCGCCGAACACGGCGCCGTCGGCTGCCTCATCTACTCCGATCCTCGCGACGACGGCTATTTCCAGGGCGAGGTCTTTCCCCAAGGCGCGTGGCGGCCCCTGGAGGGAGTGCAGCGCGGCAGCGTCATGGACATCCCGGTGTATTCCGGGGATCCCCTGACGCCGGGCGTGGGCGCTACCGAAGACGCCAAACGTCTGCCGCTCGATCAGGTGAAGGTCTTCACCAAGATTCCGACCCTGCCGATCTCTTACGGTGACGCACAGCCGCTGCTGGCGGCTCTCGGCGGGGCGGTGGCGCCCGACGCCTGGCGAGGCGCTCTGGGCCTGACCTACCACGTGGGAACCGGGCCGGCCCAGGTGCACCTCAAGGTGAAGTCGAACTGGGACCTCAAGCCCATTTACGACGTGATCGCGAGGATGCCCGGCTCCACGGAACCGGATCTGTGGATCATCCGAGGCAATCACCACGACGCCTGGGTGAACGGCTCCGAAGATCCTATCTCCGGCCAGTCTCCCCTGCTCGAAGAGGCTCGAGCCCTCGGTGAGCTGGTCAAGCAAGGTTGGCACCCGCGCCGGACCATCATTTACGCGGCCTGGGATGGCGAAGAGCCGGGACTGCTCGGTTCTTCGGAATGGGCCGAGACGCACGCCAGCGACCTCGACCGCCACGCCGCCGTGTACGTCAACTCGGATTCCAACGGGAGGGGCTACCTCCAAATGGAAGGCTCCCACACCCTGGAGAAATTCATCAATGGGGTGGCAAAAGACATCGAGGATCCTGAGACCAGGCTCACGGTTTGGAAGCGCGCCCAACTTAACGCCATCCGGCATGCGGCAGGTGCGCGGCCCGAAACCGGTGGGCCTGGCAGTCCACCGCCGGGGTTGGGGTCGGATCGCGAAGAGATTCGCGAGAGGGCGGACCTGCGGATTGCGGCCTTGGGCTCCGGCTCGGACTACACGCCTTTTCTGCAGCATCTGGGAATTGCCTCGCTCAATCTTGGCTACGGCGGCGAAGGCGGGGGTGGGATCTATCACTCGATTTACGACGATTTCTACTGGTACAGCCATTTTGGCGATCCCGGCTTTGTCTATGGGCGCGCCCTTTCCCAGACCGCAGGCACGGCCGTGATGCGTCTGGCCGATGCTGAGCTACTGCCCTACGACTTCTCCGATTTCACGGACACCATCCGCCGCTACGAGACCGATCTCGAGAGGCAGTTGGCGGCCGAGCGCGACGAAATTCGCGAGCGCAACAAGGAGATTGACGAGGGCGTCTTTACCGCTACCTCGGACCCGACCAAGACCTCCGTCCCCCCCGGCAGAGAGCCCGAGCCGCCGCACCTCAACTTCGCCCCTCTTCAGAATGCGGTGGATGCGCTGGCCGCCAGTGCCGATCGTTATCAGAAAGCCCTAAATAGGGCTGATGAGAGGGGTGGCGGCGTACTCGAGCATGCTTCGCTCGCATCCCTGAACCAGACGCTGATCGAAAGCGAGCGCAAACTGATCACGCCGGATGGCCTGCCCCGCCGGCCCTGGTACCGTCACCAGATCTACGCCCCTGGCTTCTATACCGGGTATGCCGTAAAGACGATTCCGGCCGTGCGGGAGGCCATCGAGCAAAAGAACTGGGACGAGGCCGAAGCACAGATTCCCGTGGTGGCGAAGGTTCTGCGCGATGAGGCGTCGTTGATCGACCAGGCGGCTGGAGAGCTCGATCGTGCCGCTGCGGCCGGCCCATGAGGTCGCGCTAGGGGGTGCCGTGTCCGGGCCCTCAGGCCCGCGACTACAGGGTTTGAAGGTATAATCGCTTCTCGCTGGGACGGCTTCGATCGTCTGGGACGGTGAGGGCGGTTTTCTGGCCGGAGGCCGATAAACTCGGCAAATTCACATAGGAGGGAGCATGAAACGACTATTGATGGCGATTTGCGTTTTCGGGTTCTACGCGGCCACGGCAGGTCCCGCGCTTGCGCAAGGCCACTCCCGCGGCACCTCGGAGTTGACCCTCGGCAGTACCAAGGTCTCGGTGGAATACGGTCGGCCGTCGCTGGGCACCCGCACCGTGGAGGCGATGCTATCCGGCCTCGGTCCGGAGCATCCCTGGCGTCTTGGTGCCGACAAGTCAACGACCTTTACCACCAGCGGTGATCTCGACTTCGGCGGCACAACCGTCCCTAAGGGGGTTTACAGCCTCTGGGCCCGCAAGGACGCCGACAACTCCTGGAAACTGGTCTTCAACACCCAGCATGGCCAGTGGGGAACCGATCACGACGCCTCGAAGGATCTGGCGGCAGTCCCCTTGAAGCAGGATAAGGAGTCTACGCCCACCGATCTGGTGACGATCAAGCTGGAGCGGGACGATGGTGGCGGCGAGATCTCGATTCTGTGGGGTGATTTGGAGCTCTCGGCCGGCTTCAAGGCAAAGTAACTCCGTCAGGCCAGCTCACTGCCGGTAGACCAAACTTAGAGGCATGCCATCCCTCCGGGGAGCCCGCTCACGGCGGGAGGGATGGCACCTGCTTGCTGGCATCGACTCCCGATCCAGAGGATTAATCATGTCGTTCCCGTCTCTTTGGCGCCTTCGTCTGCTGGTTCAGCTTGGCCTTGCCTTCACTGTCTTTACCCTCGCTCCAAGGGCGGCGAGCCAACCGCAGATAACTCTCCAGGTCGACGCGACTCAGATCCAGCTCAAGATCGTGCGCGTGCGGATGGAGATGGCTGTGCAGCCTGGCCCGCTCACGCTTTACTATCCCAAATGGATTCCCGGCGAACACAGCCCGGACGGGCCGATCGACAGTGTCACCGGGTTGGTGATGAAAGCGGGCGGCCAGACCCTTCCCTGGCGTCGCGATCTTCTCGACGTTTTCACCTTCCACCTGGAAGTGCCGCCGGGCGCCGCTATGCTGGAGGCTTCCTTCGACTACATCGAACCCTCCGGCGGCCCCTTTACCGGTGGCGCTTCGGCGACCGACAAGATGGCGGTGATCGACTGGCATCAGGATCTGCTCTATCCCGCCGGCATGCCGGCCAGGGAGATCACCTACCAGCCGTCGCTGCGCTTGCCCGGTGGCTGGAAGTATGGCACGGCCCTGCCGGTCGATCACGAATCGGGAGGCGAGATTGAGTTCAAGCCGGCGGACCTGGAACGGCTGGTCGACTCACCCGTGATTGCCGGCGAGTACTTCAACGCCGTCGACGTGACCCCGCCCGGCGAGCCGATCCATCATGAGATTGATCTGGCCGGCGACAGCGCTTCGGCCGTCGACATGAGCTCCTCGCTCCGCAAGGAGTACACCAACCTTGTGGCCGAGTCCGCGAAGCTTTTCGACACGAGGCACTATCGCGACTATCATTTCCTGCTGAGCCTGAGCGATCACGTGGCTCACTTTGGCCTCGAGCATCATGAGTCCGATGACAGCCGCATCGGCGAGGACGGCCTCACCACAGGGCGGGTGAGTTCGGCCAGCCTGCTCCCCCACGAGTTTGTGCACTCCTGGAACGGCAAGTTCCGGCGCCCGGCGGATCTCACCACGCCCGACTACGAACAGCCGATGAAAACGGACCTGCTCTGGGTGTACGAGGGTCTGACCGATTACCTCGGACCGGTGCTCACCGCCCGCAGCGGCTTGTGGGCTCCGGAGCAATATCGTGATCACATTGCCAGCATTGCAGCCGAACTGGGGCCAGGACGCCCGGGCCGCACCTGGCGCAGCCTGCAGGACACCACGCTCGCGCCGCTGCTGCACGGTGGATTCGGCGGAGGCTGGCTGAATTGGAAGCGCGACGCCGACTACTACGATGAGGGCGATCTTGTCTGGCTCTGGGTCGACACGATCATCCGCGAAGTAAGCCGCGGCCAGAAGTCGATCGACGATTTTTGCCGCCTCTTCTACGACGGGCCCAACAACGGCCCTGAGGTGAAGACCTACACCTTTGACGACGTCGTCAGCGCGCTGAATCAGGTCGCGCCGTATGACTGGGCAAAATTCTTTCACGAGCGGCTGGACTCGCTCTCGCCCGAGGCGCCGGTCGGGGGCATTGAGGCGGCGGGATGGAAGGTGGACTACACGGACCAGGAGCCCGAAGGAGGGCGCCGGGGAGGTGGTGGCCCGCGCGGCAACTCTCTGAACGCCACTTACTCCTTGGGCCTGACCCTCGGCGCCAACGGGCGTGTGACGGACGCGGTCTGGAACGGCCCTGCTTTTCGCGCTGGCATCACTCCGGGAATGCAGGTGGTGGCGGTCAACGGGCGAAGGTTCACTTCAGAGGTCTTCGAAACCGCCCTGCGCGGCACCAAGACGAGCGCCGAGCCGCTGCAGCTGCTCGTTGAAAACAACGACTACTTCAAGACCGTCAGCATTGACTACCACGGAGGACCGCGCTTTCCCCACCTCGTGCGTATCGAAGGCAAGCCAGACCTGCTCGGCGACATCATCAAGGCGCGCGTTTCTCAGTAGCGGCTGTGGACGTCCGGCGCCGGAGCTGGGCGAGCAGGGAGCTGGCGAGCGCCAGCCCGATGAGGGCGTAGAACACCCGCTCGTTGAGGGTGGCGGCGAAGGCTGCCACGGCTACCGTGAACAGCCACATGAAGGTCTCGCCTAGCCAGGCCTGTCCCCAGCGCGCCTTCGCCCCGCCCGAGGGGAGCCGAGGTCGCAGGCTGGGCGCCAGCCGCGGGACCTTGGCCAGAAATTCGCGATACGATTCCCCCTGGGTCTCGAGCAGCGCGGCCTCCTCGCGCCGCAGCAGGCGATAGTAAAGCAGCGTCTGTCCAACGACGATGACGACGAAGCCGATGCGGCTTGCCAGCAGGCCGAATGCCACCGCCAGCAGGAGGCTGCCGAGGTAGAGCGGATTGCGAACATAGCGGTAAGGTCCGTCCGCGACCAGAGCCTCGGCGCGCAAGTTGGGATCATGGACCACCTCGCTCTGCAGATAGGCGGCGCCCCAGGTGCGAAGCAGCGCCGCCAGGATCGCCAGCACGGCCGCCACTCCGAAAACGGCCTGCAGCACATGACGATCGGCGGCGGAGTCGAACTGCAACGGGTGGCCCGCCAGCCGGGCGGCCAGTGCGACGGCGGTGGTCTCATGATCGAAGACGTAGCACCAGAATCCGGCCGCGTAAATAGCGAGGATCACCCAGAAACGGTGGCGGAATTCAAAGTCGGTGGCATGCATGGAATTGTGACCGGCATGAGGTTTGCCGGCAGTACGGCCGCAGAGAAACGTTCGCCATCGGGTTCACACCTGATTCCCGAAGCTGCTTACGATAGGCCACTGCGCCGAGTATATCAGAGGATCGCGAGCCATCATGCGGCCCTTTGAACGCATCGTTCTCGTCGTGTTGGACAGCTTGGGCATCGGCGCCCAGCCCGACGCGGCGGAGTGGGGCGATGCCGGCCGGGACACGCTCGGTCATATCGCCGAGCGCCGCGGCCTGAAGATCCCGAATTTTGCGCGCCTCGGCCTGGCCAACATCCGGCCGCTGGCCGGCGTCGATCCCGTTGCCAGCCCCGACGGCGCTTACGGCAAAGCGACCTTGCTCTCGCCCGGCAAGGACACCACCGCCGGCCACTGGGAGATGGCCGGCATTATCCTCGGCCGCCCTTTCCCGACCTATTCGCATGGCTTTCCTCGCGACCTCATGGACCGCTTCGAGCGGGCGATCGGACGCGGGACGCTCGGCAACACTCCGGCTTCGGGAACCGAGATCATCAAGCAGCTGGGCGAGGAGCACCTGCGGACCGGGCGGCCGATCGTCTACACCTCGGCCGACAGCGTTTTTCAGGTGGCCGCCCACGAAGAGGTCATTTCCGTCGAGGAGCTTTACCGCATCTGTAGGATCGCCCGTGATCTTCTCCAGGGACCGCACCGCGTGGGGCGTGTGATCGCGCGCCCCTTCACGGGTCCGCCCGGAGCCTTCCGCCGCACCGAGCGCCGGCACGACTACGCCGTGGAGCCGCCGCGTCCCATGCTGCTGGACCTCCTGGCCGAGGCCGGACTCGAAGTGACCGGCGTGGGCAAAATTCCCGACATCTTTCTCCAGCGCGGCATTTCGCGCTCCCTGCCGGGCCGCAATAACTCCGAAGCGCTGGAGAGCACCGTGGCCGCCCTGGAGACGGCCCGCGCCGGTCTGGTGTTCACCAACCTGGTTGACTTCGACATGCTCTACGGACACCGCCTCGACATTGAAGGTTACGGCCGCGCCATCGAGGAGGTCGACGCCTTTCTCCCCCGGCTGCAAAGCGCGCTCGCCCCCGCCGACCTGCTGCTCCTGACCGCCGATCACGGTTGTGATCCCGCCGGTCCCTCCACTGACCACTCCCGCGAATATGTGCCCGTGCTGGCCTTTGGCCGGCTCGCCGCCCGGGGCGTGAACCTCGGCACCCGCGCCAGTCTGAGCGACCTGGGCGCCACCATTGCCGCGAACTTCGGGTTAGCGCTTGGCCGCGGAACGAGCTTTCTGGCGGAGATCACCCCAGGCGCGGCAGGTTAGGCTGCTGCTAAAGCAGCCTCCATCTCCTCGCGCGGTTACTGTCCGGAAGTGCTGGCGTTCTCGGCCGTCTGCTGTTCGGCCTTGGGGGCGTAGTAACCCGGCTTGGTGCGCACCACCAGCCGCTTGCGGGTTCCGTGCTCGAAGGCCTCCACCCGCACGGTGCGGTAAGTGCCGTCCGCCGCCTTGTTGGTGGGATAGTAGGCCAGGGTGTACTGATTGCGGATGTCGTGGGCGATCTGCCGGCAGGTCGGGTCTACTTCAGCCAGCGCCGCAGGAAAGTAGGCGGCACCTCCGGTGGCCTGGGCCAACTGCTCCAGGACCTTCTTGGCGTGCCGATCGCCGCCGCTGTGGATTTTGAAGAGACCGGTCTGGTTCTCTTCGTCTCCCAGCAAGCCGATGGTGTAAATCACCGCGTTCGAATGCTGCGCGTACCGGACCAACTCGGAGAAGCTGTAGCGGCTGGCATTGTCCTCTCCGTCGGTGACCACCAGCAGCGCCTTCTTGTCGCGGTTGCCGAGATGCAGATGATCGAGTGACGCATAGACAGCGTCGTAGAGGGCGGTGCCGCCCCGGGAGTCAATCTTGGTGAGGGCGCTGCGCAGGTCCTCGGTGTTGGCGGCGAAGTCGCCGGGAGTATCGAGGTAGTAGACGTCGTTAAAGTTGACGATGAAGACCTGGTCCTGAGGATTGGAGGTCTCCACGAAGGCAAGCGCGGCGGCATTGACCGCCGGCCGCTTTTCCTTCATGCTGCCGCTGTCGTCGATCACGATCCCCATGGAAACGGGGACATCCGCGTGCGAGAACACCGAGAGCTTTTGCGGCACCGAGCCCTCGTAAACTTCGAAGTCACTTTGGGTCAGGTTGTTGACCATGCGCCCTTTTTTGTCCAACACGGTCGCGGGCAGCACCACCAGATCCACCTTGGCGCTGATCGTGAACCCTCCGCCTTTCTTTTGAACAGCGGGCGTCTGGCCGGAGGCGGGGGCGGGCGGCTGTGAGCCCTGACCGGCCTGGTCCGAGGGCGAGCCCGGCTGGCTTTGACCCTGACCGGAGGCGGCCTGAACTGGCCGTGCCGGTGGGTTGCCGAAGGCCACGGGTTTGACGCCCAGGCTCAATCCGGCCCCCAGCAGCAGGCAGGACAGGATTATCAATGGCCGCTGCCGCTTGCTTACCGACCCGAAAACGGAGTCTGCAATTGGACGCGGCTGGAACGTCTTACTGGGTTGGGGCATAGTATCCCGTGCGGGCATAGACCTGCAGCGGCGGAAGACCGCGTGGCGGATCCAGCTTCACTTTGATGCGGCGCCAGCGCCCGTCACGAACCAGGTTCGAAGGCTTGTAGCCGATAATGTACTCGTTGCGCAGCTCGATCGAGATCTTCTCCGCGATGTCCGGCAGTTCCCCCGGATCTTCCACGCTAAACATGCGGCCCCCCGAGACCTCGGCCAGGTCCGACAGCAGCGAAGGACCGGCCGCCTCCTCGGGTGTGCGGTTGCGGGACGCCAGCGGCTCCAGGATGGCGACAGCGTAAATCTGGGCGTCCGATTCTTTGACCGCCCGCTTGATTTCGCTCTCGGTGTAACGGCTGTGGTTGTCGCCGCCGTCGGAAATCACCAGCAGAGCCTTGCGGCTGGAACGCGCCTGCTTCATCTGGTTGAGCCCCAGATAGATGGCGTCCAGCAAAGCGGTGCGCCCCCCGGCCTTGACGAACAACAGCCGGTCCTGAAGTCTTTCAAATTTCGAGGTGAAGCTCGAGATCAGGTTTGCCCTCTCGCTAAAGTTGATGAGCATGAACTCATCTTCAGGATTGGATGTCTTGAAAAACTGCAAGGCTGCCTCTTTGGATTTCTCGATCTTGTCGGACATCGAGCCGCTGGAATCAAAGATCATGCCCACCGAGATGGGGGCGTCTTCGGTGGAGAAGGTGGCAATCTGCTGAGGAACTTTTTCGTCGAACACCTGAAAATTGCTCTTGTCGAGTCCGGTGACAATGCGATCGAAGGGATCGGTCACGGTTACGCCCACCACCACCAAATTCACGTCGACCTGGATGGGGCGGGTGTGGATGTTGGAGGTGCGAATGTTGACGTCGGCCGCCGGATCCCCGGGCGGCTCGGCTTTGGCCGAGGCAGAATCCGACCCCGTGGCGGCTGGAGCCTGCGCTGCCTTTTCGGACGGAGCGGCGTCGTTGGCGTCCGTAGCGGCGGCTGCCGGCGAAGTCTGCAGCCCGGTTGGGCCGTAAGCGCGCAAGATAAGCACGGGCGCTGCCAGACCTACCACCGCGCCCGCCACGGCGCATAGTACCCAGCTCTCTTTCTTGCCCACCCGATCCAGCGTCATGGCCGCGGCCCTTCTCCCCGCCCTGGGAGTTCTAACTGCCACGGACCGATTCCGAGACTGCCGGCGGACGCGCCGGCCGAACCGAAAACTCTGCCCACTACACTATACCATACCGGGAGCGCAGTGAGGCCGAGACCGGCGTTCGGCGCTCAGCACGATTCCCGCCTTCAAGGACGCAAGCCCGAGAGCTGCGCCAAACCGCCTGGAACGAACACTGAACGGGCGGTCACCAGCTCTGGAACCAGCCCCTCCGCCCAAGCCGTGGAATGGAGACCAGGCATGTCTCGCGTCGTCCTTCTGCCTGGGGCGTCCGCTTCGTCCTGTCGGAGATTCGTTCTCGTCTCATCTCTAAGACGCTTGGGGGTTCTGCGGCAACTGTCAGAACTACTTATGGACGACAGGGCATTACTTCTAGCGTTATTATGAGCGGACGTTATTCTTGGCTCCCCGTTCCTGATATGCTGCTGGGCTGGCCCTCGCCGGCTGGGTCGAGGTCGAGACTCACGCGCCAGCACGATTGCGACATCAGGTTCATTCAGACGTGCAACTACTCTACCTCATCTCCACCGGCGGCACGATCGAGAAGGTCTATCACGAGCCCACGGGCGCAGTGGCCAACGTGGACAGCAAGATCGAACGTTACTTCCGCCTGCTCCGCCTGCCAGACCTCAAGGTCGAGGTCACCCACCTCATGAATAAGGACAGCCTGGAGCTGAGCGATGCGGACCGCCAGGTGGTGCTCGAGGTGGTCCGTCACAAGCTCCAGCGGCCGGCGCCCGTCGTGATCACCCACGGCACCGACACCCTGGTGGAGACCGGGGCGTTGCTGCAGCGGAGCCTGCCCGCTCTCAGCGTCCCCATCATTCTTACCGGCGCCATGACCCCGCTCGGCTTCGAAGGCAGCGACGGCCTGCAGAATATGACCGAGAGCTTGCTTGCGGCCCGCCTGCTGCCGCCTGGGGTCTACCTGGTGATGCACAACCAGGTGTTCCCGATCGACCGGGTCCGCAAAGACCGCGACCAAGCCCGCTTCGTGCCAGCCTGACCGCTGGCGACGCGAGGAGCCTATACAAATCCTCTCCTCAAGTGAGGAGGAGCGGCCAAAGGCCCGGGGTGGCGTCCGTGCTCCCACTATTTGACGCCACCGCCCACCCTCCCCGGTGGAGCAGGGAAGTCCCCAAAAGGCACGCGTACGCGCCGTTGGTGGCGGCGGAAAGTGTGCACAATTGACGCACTCTTCCTCCGGTTTTCTCGACCTTGCTCGAATTGTGAAGCTAACTTTCAGAAAATACAGCGCGAAAAATAAATCAGACGAACTGGCGTCCTTGTCGCCACGGTCGCATTTTCTCTTGTTACCCTGATGAGAGGCGCTGGCGATAGGGTGCCAGGCGTCGGGTGCCCTCCGTTACCCTCCGGCCAGTCGTCGAGGATGCTTGCGATGTCTTGCGCAAATTGCCTACCCGCACCCCGGCCTTGCTGGCGGCCCGATTGCGCCAGCGCCGCCAAGGGCGCCGGACAACACCCAGCAAGGCAGGCATTATCGCGGTGCCTGGAATGCTTGTTCCCTAGGCGGTGACGCGGCGCCGCCCGGGCCCAACTGCTATACATCAGCGGGAGCGGATACCAACGAAGCCGGAATGTGTAACAAACGAATAGGGTTGGTGAAAACGTGCCGATTCGTGAGATCTTCGCGACCCGCGGGTGTGCGCCGGCCACCCGGTTCGTCCCCGCGCCCTGCGTCCGATCTCCGCTTTGACAACGGCCCGGAGGCGATGACTTGATTGTGAATGGTAACCATCGGGGCGGAGGGTCCGTCATAAGACCTTGACTTCGGCTTGCTTTTGCGCGGAGACCGAGCCATAATGCTGAAACCTGAGGTTCGTACCGGGCTGTGCTCTCTCCGGGTTGCTCACAGGGGGAGGCCGGATGGGACGGAAAGTGGAGGGGTTCGCATGAAGATCAGGGCTGTGCTCGCAATGGTTGCCATGGCGGCGTGCTGGTCGTGGCCCGGAATCCTGGAAGCAGCTGGTGCGCCGGAAACGTCGCGAGCGCTGGTTCCTTCAGCCGCATTGCCGGGCGCTTCGCCCTTCCTGACGGTACCCGCCGAAACCGAAGCCAGCATTGTGCTGCTGTCGGGCCTGCACACCAAGATCAGCGACGTGAATGACCGGGTGGAGGGCCAGGTTGTCTCGCCCGTTTACGTCGATGGTCAGCTTGCCCTGCCATCGGGAACGCTGCTCTTTGGGCGCGTCACCAGCGTACGTCCTGCCGGGAGGCTACACCGGCCGGCCCAGATCGGCTTTCGCTTCGACGAGGTCACTCTCCCCGACGGCGAGACGGAGTCGGTCACCGGGCGCCTGGCTGCGCTGGAAGGTCCCAGCCACCTGCGTCTGGATCGGGAAGGTTACCTGACGGGCGGCCGCCAGTTCTCCTGGCATTTTCTCACCGGGGCCTTGGTGGGAGCCAGCGCGCTCACGATTATCCCCAGAGTGGCCGGCGCCGCGGCCGGGGCTTCGGCTGCTTCCATCGCCGCCGCCGGCTTCCTGGGTTACTGGGTGCTGGTTCCGCGCGGGCCGGAAGTTCACCTGCCGCCCGACACCCGCTGTCGTGTGCGCTTCGACTACTCCTTCACCGTGCACGGCCAGTCTTGAGCCCGCCCGTGTCCCGAGATGTCTAGCCTAGCTTGATAGGCGACAGCGGGCCTCCGCTCTTGCCGGTCTGGGCCTTATGGATCCCCTCATCGTTCACAACGGCCGCATCCTGCCCCTGGCCGAGGCTCGTCTCTCGCCGGGGCAGTCGGGACTGCTGGTGGGCTGGGGGGTCTTCACCACCGTGCGTCTCTACGGTGGGAGGCCCTTCGAGTTTCATCGCCACTGGCAGCGGATGGCGCGCGACGCCGCCCGCCTGGCGGTGGATCTGCCCGAGGGGGAAGCCCGGGTCCATGACCAGATCGTAGAGCTGGCGAAGGCCAACGGCCGTGTGGAAGGGTCGGCCCGCGTCTCCTTCGTGCGCAATGGGGGTGGGCTGTGGTCCGACAGCGCCGATCGTCCTCCCACGGACCTGCTGCTTTTCACCCGCGAGCTGGTCGCCTGGCCCCGGGCGCATCGCCTCCTGCTTCAGGAAAACGCCGTGCTGGCCACCGGCCTTCTGGCCGGCGCCAAGATCCTGGCGTGGGCGCAGAACGCGCTGCTGCTGGAGCGGGCGCGATCGCAAGGCTTCGACGACGCGTTGCTGCTCAACGAGCGCGGCGAGTTGGCGGAGTGCACCTCGGCCAATGTCTTTCTGGTGCGCGGCCGCAAGGTGCTGACGCCGCCACTCTCTTCCGGCTGCCTGCCGGGCGTGACGCGTGAGGTTCTGTTCGAGATCGCGGCGGGAGCGGGCGTGGAGGCCGAAGAGCAGGTGCTGCGGCCCGCGGACCTTTCCCGGGCCGACGAAGTGTTCATCAGTTCGAGCACGCGCGAGGTCGCGGGCGTGGGTGCGGTGAGTCCGCGCTGGAGCTACGCTGCGCCTGGCAAGATCACCGCGGAACTCGAGGCGGCGTTCCGGCGTTACGTCGAAGCGATGTCGCCATGAGAGCTGACTGACACCGTGCCTTTGCGGTGATTCAAGCTCTGGCGGTGCAGCGCCGGAAGAGCTGATCCAAAAGCTCGAGGGCGAGGTCGGTCTCCTGGCGCGTGATGGTGAATGACGGCGCCAGCGTAAACACGTTCTTGAAGTAGCCTCCGACGTCCAGCACCAGGCCGTAGCGCTTGCCTCCGGCTTCGAGGCTGCCCTTCAGCCCTTCGGCGAAGATGCGATCGGTGAGTTCCCGGTCGGGCGTCAAGCCGTCCTCGCGGCACACCTCGATGCGCAGGGCCAACCCGATGCCGTCCACCTGGCCTATGGCCTTGGGGTGGCGCTGTTGCAGCTCGCGGAGGCCAGCCAGGAAATAGGCGCCCTTCTCGTTCACCACCCGGCCGTAGTCTTCCTCTTCCAGCATCTTCAGGGTCTCGAGGGCCACCGCCGTGCCTAGCGTGTTCGACGAGAAGGTGGAGTGAGTCGAGCCGGGCGGAAAGAGTTCCGGCGTGATGAGATCTTCGCGGGCCCAGAGCCCCGAGATGGGATTCAGGCCGTTCGTCAGAGCCTTGCCGAAGACGATGATGTCCGGCGTGATGCCAAGGTTCTCGATGGCCCAGAAGGTGCCGGCGCGATAGAAGCCCATCTGAATCTCGTCGTCCACGATCAGAATGTTGTGCCGGTCGCAGGTCTCCCGCAGCCGGGCAAAGTACTCGCGGGGTGGAATCACGTAACCGCCGGTGCCTTGCACGGCCTCGATGTAGAAGGCTCCGTACTCGCATGATTCGGCCTTGGAGTCCCAGACGGCGTAGTATTCGCTGTCGAACATCCTGGCGAATTGGTCCTGGCAGTAGACGCCGCAGCTCTCGCGCTTGAGCCCGTAGGGGCATCGGAAGCAGTAAGGGTAAGGAATGAACTGGGCGCGATCCCCGAAGTGTCCGTAGCGGCGGCGGTAGCGGTAGCTTGAGGTGATGGCCGAGGCCCCGAGGGTCCGGCCATGATATCCGCCCGTAAAGGCGAACATCAGGTTCTTTCCGGTGTAATTGCGGACGAGCTTGAGGGAGTCCTCGATTGCCTGCGAGCCGCCCACGTTGAAATGCACCCGGCCCTTGACCCCGAACCGCTTCTCGCAGTATTGCGCGATCCGGGCCGCCACTTCCACCTTTTCGGCGTGCAGGTACTGGCAAGCGAGCTGGGGCAGTTGGTCGAGCTGGCGCTTGAGGGCGGCGTTGAGCCGTGGGTTCTTGTACCCAAAGCTGGCCGCCGAGTACCACATTTGCAGATCGAGATAAGGGATGCCTTCCTCGTCGTAAAGGTAGGAGCCCTCGCAATTCACAAAGACTTTGGGTGGTTCAAGGTAGTGAACCGTATCCCCGAAAGAGCAGTAGCGGCGCTCCAGATCCAGAAGTTCGGCGGCGCGCGTCGTGATGGCAGTCAAGGGTGATCTCCTAACGGTGGGTTTGGTGCTGCCCGGCTGGCTGGCTAGGTTCGGCTGAGCGCCAGCCGGCGGGCGCCTCGCTGACGGCGCCTGTCGGCCGCAGGAGCATCGCCGAGAAAGGGCTGCAGTTCGCGCTCGATATCTCCGAAGCTGGAGAACGGCCGGCACCACAGACCGTGCTGGCGGCAATAGGCCAGCAGTTTATCTTTGGCAAAAACGACATCCGCCTCTTCGACGGCAAAGCGGTCGGACAGGCCGTCCCCGATGAAGATCACGGGAGAGTGGCCTCGCCGTACGCGCCGAATCACCTCGGGCTTGCAGGTTGCGCATCCGTGGGCACAAGGTGCGGGCCAGTGCGGGAAGTCAACGACCACCTTCGATTCTTCGATCCACATTGAGCTGGAAAACAGGTGCGAGCCATTGAGCAGCTCGCCGTTGACGCCACAGTTGCGCAACACCCGCCGCAACACGTAGTCGAAACCGTCGCTCACCACGTAAAACGGCACCTCGAGTTCCCGCATGCGGCGATGAAATTCCGCGAAGTACGGATCAATAGGAACCGAATCGATCAGCGCATCCAACTCGCTCGAGAACGGGCGCACCAACGCCATTTGCCGGCGTAGACACTCTCGCGACCCGATCCGGCCCTGTACCCACTCCTCTTCGATCCCTCGCCAGGCGGGATCCGCGAGCCGTTCGAGAATCACGTCGGTGATGTCCAGCTGGGCGATGGTGCCGTCGAAATCTGAGAAGATCACTGGACCGTCGGTACGCTCGGATTTTGGCTCAAAAATGTCTGACAATCTTGGTCCTTTCGAGGGCATGGCGCCCAAGGGCTAGGCCGCGCGCTCGTCCACCAGGCGCCGTGCCTTCCTTCTGTCGCGCAGCGTACCCAGAGGCAGGTAACAGAAGTCCAGCCGGTACATGTCGCAGAGATAGTTCGCCCAAACCTCCGGATAGCGCGCCTCCAAGTTCCGCCGCACCTCCTGTTCCACCCGCTCCGGCCCAACGCCGTTCGTCAGTTCGAGCCGGAATTCGAGGACGTCCTGCAGCCCTTCCTGCCGCACCGCGACCTGCCAGTTGCCGGAGATGCCTTCGACGTCGTGCAGGATGCGCTCGAAGATCTCCGGGTGCATGTTGCCGGCGCCCATCACCACCATCTCATCGCGCCGTCCGCGAATGGGCTCGATCCGGCCGAGGGTCACGCCACACTCACAAGGCTCCGCAGCGAAGCGGGTGACGTCCCGCATGCGATAGCGAATCAGAGGTTGAGTCCGCCGGGTGAGAGTGGTCATCACCAGCTCGCCGTAACCGTCGGCATCGGGTTCCACCACCTCGAAAAGAAAGTCATATTCATCCAGGTGGTAACCGCGGCGCTGCTCGCATTCCATCCCCACGCCGCCGCCGGCCTCGGTCGAGCCGTAGCCCAGCACCACCGGCGCTTTCCAGACGTCCTGCACGTAGCGGCGGTAAACCTCGGTCATGCGGTCGCCCGCTGCAAAGATCAGCTTGACCGGGAAGACACCCTCCTTCTCGGCTATGGCCGACAAGCTGACAAGCCACGTGGGATCGGCTGCGATCACGTTGTACTTGTAAAGAGCCATGCGGTTGTACAGGTCGCGCGGGGCCGGCTTGCCGATGGACGAACAGAACACGTCTATCTGTCGGAAGGCCAGGAATGTGACCCAGCCCGAGATCCAATAACCGCCGTCGAAAGTACAGACGACGCGGTCCCCGGGCCGCACGCCGTTTTTGTAGAACGCGGCCGCCTGATGCCGCGCGGAGGCGTCGAGCTCCTCGTAACTGAAATGAACCCGCTTCGGCGAGCCGGAGGTTCCCGTGGTCTCAAAGACCGCTTCTGGCGCGCCGCAAAGGAAGTCCTCTGCCGGCAGGCTCAGCAAGTCCTCGGGCGTGGTGAAGATGTCGCCGAGATCCTCGGGACGGTTGACCCTGCTGGGGTCAATTCCCGCGTCGCGGAGTTTACGCGCGAAGAACTTCTGGCGCTGGGCGGCGTAGCGCACGACCTCGCGAAAGGCGTCTTCTTGGAGGCGCTTAATCACGGGGCGCGGCAGCGACCGGCCCCATCGCACCAGCGAAGGGATCGAGTCGCCTACCACCACGCGCTCAAGGCCTCTTTGTACGCTCTTTAGCATCTGTCCGCCAACTTCCTATCAGGGTTTCCAGGCCCGCCGCCTCGAACTCTTCTTTACATGAGATACGCCGGATCAGCCATGCCTCGCATCGGGGCGGCGACCAGATCCATGTACTCGGTCTTCTCCATCAGGGCGCGGCATACCTGGGCGACGGCATAGGCCGCATCCGGACGGGCCATTTCGCGCTGCTGCTTGACCATGCGTGCCCGGCGCGACGGGCTGGTCAGAAGGCCGGAGGCCAGCATCGGAACCTGATCCAGAGCGTGTGCGTAAACCGCTGCCCCCCGGGCGACCAGGTATTCGACATGGCGCTCCTCAGGGCCAGGAATCGGATCGGTCAGCAGCATAGGAACGCCCGCCGCCAGGGTCTCCGCCACCGTCACTCCGCCCGGCTTGGTGATCAGCAGATCGGCCGCCGCCATCAGTTCCGGCATCCTCGTCGTCCAGCCAAAGGCATAAAGGTCAAGCCCGACCTTGCCCTGCAACTTCTCCAGCCGGCTCCTCATCCGTCGATCGCGTCCGGCAATGGCAATCACCTGGACGGGAAGTTCGCAGCGCTCGAGGCTCCGGACGATGTCGTCCAGCGGCGCAAGCCCCATACCACCGCCCATCACCAGCACCAAGGGCTTGCGAGCTGCCAGGCCGAGCGAGCGAAGGACCTCTAGCCGATCCATAGGAAGGGCAAAGCTGGGATCAATGGGAACGCCGGACACCAGGATACGGTTCGCCGATGCCCCCCAGGAGACGAGTTGCTCCCGCGCCTCTTCACTGCCTACGCAGTAATAGTCTACCTCCGGCTGAATCCAGGGTGGCTCGGCATGGTAGTCGGTCTGGACCGCGAGGATGGGCGCGTCGAACCAGCCCTCGCGCCTTCCGATTGCCGCAATCTCGACGGCGCCAATTTCGGTCGCGATGACGAGGTCCGGCGCGAAGGCCTCAAACCGCTCGAGCACCTTCGTGCACCCACGCCGGAAAATCCACTGCGGCGCGGTCGCCCGGTGACGCTTGCGGTTTCGGCGCTCGAAAAGGCTCCGCCATGCCCCGGGAGCATGCTTCAGCATCAGAAAATACGAGCGCACATAAACCCAGTTGAACCATGCTCGGGCGAGTTCCAGGGCGTCTACCAGCAGGATCTCGTGGTCTTCGCTGCCATCGCGTAGGGCCCGCTCGATCACCGACGAGGCCTGGACGTGGCCCGATCCCACGCTCAGGGTCAAGATCGCGATCCGCTTTTTCATGCTCGTGCCCTTCAGCTTGATTTCGTTCCGGTGCTCCGAACATCCGGAGCCTGCATGTCTACTCGAACCGCCGCACCAGCAGCACCGCGTTTAGCCCGCCGAAAGCAAAGGAATTGGAGATGGCCGCCCCAATGGCCACCTCGCGCGCCTGGTTGGGCACGTAATCGAGATCGCATTCCGGGTCCGGAGCGGTATAGTTGGCCGTCGGTGGGATCACACCTTGCTGCATCGCGAGAACGGTACCGACCAACTCCAGGGCTCCGGTGGCTCCCATGGCATGGCCGTGCATCGATTTCGTCGAGCTGATGGCCAGCTTGCGAGCGTGGTCGCCGAACGCTTTCTTGATAACTTGCGTCTCGGTGGCGTCATTGAGGCGCGTTCCGGTGCCATGGGCGTTGACATAATCGATCTCGTCCGGACAGAGATGAGCGTCCTCGAGCGCCATTTGAATGGCCCGCACCGGTCCGTCCAACGTCGGCTGGGTAATGTGGCCGGCGTCGGAACTCAGTCCGTAACCGGCAAGTTCGCCATAGATCTTGGCGCCCCTCCGCTTAGCGTGCTCCAGTTCTTCGAGCACCAGCACGGCCGATCCCTCGCCCAGCACCAGCCCTTCGCGATCGGCAGAGAATGGTCGGCAGGCGCGGCTGGCATCGCCGTTACCACTTGCCATGACCCGTACCGATTCCCAGAAGCGCATGATTCCAAAAGTGATCGGTGACTCGCTCCCACCCGCCAGCATCACATCCGCGAGATTGAACCGGATATAGTGCAGAGCGGTCCCGATGGCGTGGCCCGCGGACGAGCAGGCCGTCGAGGTGGCAAGAGACGGACCCTGGGCGCCAAATTCCATGCAGATCTGCGAGGTGGCCGCGTTGTGCATGCTCTTCGGAATGGTGAAGGGATGCACTCGCGTGGCGCCTTTGGCGTACAAGCTTGAGTAGCCGACCTCATAGGTCTGCGCGCCACCCATCCCCGACCCCATCACCACGCCGAATCGAGGCTGTTCCTCTTCCTTGATTTCCAGGCCACTCGACGCCATGGCTTGGCGCGCCGCAATCAGCCCGAATTCGGTGAAGCGGTCAAGCAGGTCCAGCCGCTTCTTGGGAAAGTAGTCCGACGCGCAGTAATCGGGCACCTCAGCGGCGATCTGCACACTGAGGGCGGACGGATCAAACTGCTGGATCCGCCGGACCGCCGAGCGGCCCGAAATCAAGTTGGCGATAAAGCTGTCAGGATCCTTGCCCGTGGAGGCGAGAACTCCCAGGCCGGTTATAGCGACTCTTCGCACCGTGGGCCTCGGACTTCGGGGGTTTAGCTGGCGGCAACCGGAGCGTCGGTCTTGGCCATGGCAACCAGATCCGAGATGTCCCGACCCTCGAGCACCCTGGTGAGGCTGTCCACCACCTGCCGGACTCCTCTCATGTTTTGCGCCACCGAGTCGGGGATGTCGATCTTGAACTCTTCCTCGAGGGCGAAGAGGATGTTGACTCCATCCAACGAGTCAATTCCCAACTCTTCGAACGTCGAATCGAGGGTTACCACATTAGGATCAAGATGTTGCTCCCGAACGATGATCTCAATGACCTTGTCAGCTACAGACATGCTAATTCTCCTCTCGGGTACTTCTGGGTTGACACTGCCGAAACTGTGCGCTAGTCCAAAGCGCTGACCACTCTCTGGTCTGCCACCTTGTTCACAACGTCCAGCAACTGGCTTAGCCTGAAGGGCTTCTCGAGCAGGGCGCGAGCGCCCAACTTGAGAGCCTGTTCCTTTTCATTTACCGTCATGAAGGACGACATCAGGATTAAGTCCTGCGTCTGCTTGCGATTGTGGAGGTCGCGTAACAGGTCCAGCCCGCTTCCGTTGGGCATCCGCAAGTCGGCGATTACAATTTGATAGCCTGACTCGCGCGACAGTTCATCACGGGCGGCGACGCCATCTGAAGCCGCTCCAACAAGATAGCCGTTTGCCGTGAGAACTTCGGCCAGCAGCTCGCGGCTACCCTGATCGTCGTCAACGATGAGAACTCTGGTCCCCACTCTCAGATCCTTCCACCGTCTCGAATAAGCATGCCTGCTGCCGAGAGTCCCCGGATGACGTGTAAGTCTAATATCAGTAAAGACTTGTATCTCTTTGACCCCGGAATATGGGGCATCGGGCCCACCGGCGGATGTGTAGATTCTGCACGCTTTTTCCAGGTTTGAAGGCGCTCTAGCCGCTCGAATGTGCAGATTGTGTCAGCCGATGCCAACCCCTCGCAGGTGCTAAGCTCCCGATGTGCTGAGCGGAACTTCTTACGGGCCCGATCTCACTTTCGATCGCTCAGCCGCAGGCTCGAACACAGAAGTCGCGTGGGAGCAGTTCGCGCGCACGAGCCTCGATGTGGAAGATTACCTTTTGAAGCGGCAGCAGGTCCCGAGCCCGGGATGCATTCGCCTTATCTGATGGATCTGGCGAGGTTGCAGGCCTGGACGCTCAAGCCTGCCGTCCTGCACGCCCGTCCTTGATCGAATTGCCGGGGCGAGATTCCTGCTAATCTAATAGTCGTCGGTGCCGAACCTGATCCTGCGCCATCTGCTTTGGAAACCAACACCTATCGCCGGACCTGGAAGACCCTGCTCGCCTTCGCGATTATTTACCTGGTGTGGGGGTCTACCTTCCTGGCCATTCGGGTGGGCGTGCGCGAAGTTCCGCCGTTTCTGCTGGCGGCGATGCGTTTCCTGGTGGCGGGGTCGGCGCTTTACGCCTGGATGATTGCGCGCGGTGAACGCTCGCCGAGCGGGCGCGAGTGGGCGTCAGCCTCTCTGCTCGCCATCCTGATCTTTGCCCTCGACTACGGACTGCTTTTCTGGGCCGAGCAGCGCGTGCCATCGGGGATTGCGGCGGTCATGCTGGCTACCATTCCGGCCTTCATGGCGTTATCCGAGATCATTCTGCTGCGAACCCAGAGGCTGACCGCCCGTCTGGCTTTGGCGTTGCTGATCGGAATCGGCGGGGTGGCCGTGCTGATGAGCCACTCCCTGAGCCTCGGCGGGTCGCCGATCGACCGGCGAGGCGCCGTGGCGCTGATTATCGCCTCCCTGAGTTGGTCGGTATCGGCGGCGCTGACTCGCAAGCTGCCGCTGCCGCCCTCCAAAATCATGAGCTCCGGGGCGCAGATGCTCGCCGGCGGAGTCCTTCTTGCCTGCACGGCGGCGGCGCTGGGCGAATTTCGGGGTTTTGAACCTTCGCGGGTCTCAGGCAAGGTCTGGCTCGCCCTGCTCTACCTGATTGTCGCGGGCTCCATCGTCGGATTTACCGCTTACGTCTGGCTGATCCATCACGAATCGCCCACCAAAGTCGGGACCTACGCCTACGTGAATCCGGTGGTCGCCGTGCTGGTGGGATACTTCCTGGGCGGCGAAGCGCTTGGGCTGCGCACGATTCTCGGCTCCCTGCTCGTTCTGATCAGCGTGGCGGTCCTCAGCACGGCGTCTTCGAAGAAGCCTTCAGCGCCGCTCCAGGTGGAGGACACCGCCGAGGTCGTGGGATCGTAGGACTCGAAAATGTCCCCGGCCGTGTCATTCTGAGCGCAGCGAAGAATCCCTGTATTCTTGCTGTCAGGAAAATGCGGCGGGCCTAGCGCAGATCGAAGATCTGCGATTCAAGGTACTCTCTGATGGCTCCGAATCTTCATCTAACAACAGTTTTCGGACCCCGCTCGTTATCGCACCTGCATCGCTGGCTTCAAGATCGCACATCTGCGATGTGCGCCAGCCCCCGCCCAGAGTGCCAGCAACCGGGAACGCCCGGCCCGGTCTGCAGGGAACGAGAGGCCGGGCTGCTCTAGCTGGCCCTGATCCTCCTCTTGGAGGCGAACCCTTCGCGAAAGGTTGGTTTGATTCGTAACAGAGCCTCGCGTTAGACTGTGCCGTCTCGTCGACGCCCACAAGGGAGTTTCGTCGATTTTACCCGCTATCGTCCGGCCTACGACGGCATGAGGGTTGCCGCCGCGAACTTTGGTAAGGAGGTGGATGCCCTCGAAGAGGGAGGGAGGGACCATGCCTTGGTACCAATCATTCGCTTCGATGCTGCGAGCTACCGGGCTCGGCTTCCAACAGCGCATTCCTGTACTCGGTGGGAACGCACATCGTGCCATAACCCTTTTCCTTGGCGGGTTGTTGAAAGCGGGTTCACCGTTGTCAACAACCTGCTACAGGCACTGGTTCCCCGCGCGATGGAACAGTTGACAGAACCAGGTCAATCCGTTTGGAAGAGGGAGGAAAGTATGAGATCAAGGATCGTTACTGGCGTGCTGATGGGGCTGTTGGCCGCGTTGTCGATCGCGGCGCGACTGTCCGCCCAGGAGAAACCCGAACCGGAACAACCCGGCTCCGCTCTGACGTTCAAGACATTATTTACCTTCGACAATGCCGACGGGGCCGAGCCGTCTACCGCCCTTGTGCAGGGCACCGACGGGAATTTGTACGGCACAGCCTACACCGGCGGGCTTTATAACCAAGGGACTATCTTCAAGATTACTCCCGGGGGAACGCTGACCACCCTTTACAACTTCTGCGCCGAGACCAATTGCCCTGACGGCGACGGCCCGGAGGCGGCCCTGACTCTCGGGACCGATGGTAATTTTTACGGCACCACGTATTTTGGCGGAGTGAACGCAGACGCTTGCCGGGCGGGGTGCGGCGTGGTCTTCAAGATCACGCCCGCGGGCGCCATGACGACACTCTACAGCTTCTGTGCGCAACCCGGCTGCGCCGACGGCGCCGCGCCGGGAGCGCTGGTTCAAGGCAGCGACGGCAACTTCTACGGAGTAACAGAACAGGGAGGAAGCGCCAACTGCGTGAATACTTGCGGCACCGTCTTCAAGATCACGCCCGCCGGTGTACTCACCACGCTTCACAAGTTTACCGGTGCGCACTTGGGCGGTTACTCCCCAGATCATTTTCAACGCCTCGTTCAGGGTACAGACGGGAATTTTTACGGCACAACTCTTTTCGGAGGCGCGGGTACCCGCTGCTTCGGTAGCTGCGGTACGGTTTTCAGGATCACGCCTGAAGGCGCGCTGACCATTCTGTATAACTTTCAAGGCGGCGCCGGAGAGAGTCAGAATCCCGGCGGGGATCTGATTCAGGCTGCCGATGGAAACTTCTACGGGACGGCCGGCGGAGGGTACGTCGGCCCCAATTGCGTCGACTACTGCGGAACAATCTTCAAAATGACCCCCGAAGGCGTGGTCACCACGCTCGTCAGTCTTCACAACAACCAGGGTGCGGGCCCCGTGGGGCTGATTCAGGCCACGGACGGCAATTTTTACGGCGCCGCGGACTCTGGCGGCCTTTATCTTAACCACGGTACCATTTTTGAGCTGACGCCCGAAGGCGTATTGACAGTGCTCTATAACTTCCGGTACCACAGCGGCGGCTACCTCCCTTTTTCCGGCGTGGTTCAAGCTACCAATGGAACCTTCTACGGGGACACCGAAACTTCTTACACAGGCGACGGCGTCATCTACAGCCTGTCCACAGGACTCGGCCCATTCGTAAAGCCGGTGCCGACCGCGGGTACGATCGGAACAACCGTCAAGATTCTGGGAAACAATCTAAAGTTCGCGACCAGCGTCGCCTTTAACGGCGTCGCAGCGAGCTTCACTGCCGAGTCCTCGACCTATATCGAGGCCACCGTCCCGACCGGCACCACGACCGGCCTGATCCAGGTGACTTTGCCAACCGGCACCCTGACGAGCAACGTGAATTTTCAGGTGCTGCCGTAGTTCCCGTTTCCCCTTAGGCGGTCGGCCTGATCCCATGCTCCGGCGGTGCCCAACTCCGCCGGATATCGGCTTCGAGTTGTTCCTGCCTCGCCCGCACCCACGGCGAATAATGGCGCTCCGTCGCTTTGATGCTGCTCTGTCCGAGCTCGTAGCGCAGCCCTTGACGAGTCTCCGGCCTTGTTATATACTATTCGGGTAACGTTGATATGATTATTTGTCTCGTTACTCCGGAGGGGGGCATCCGATACGCCGGCGTGAGGATATCCGTGCAGCGCCTCCGGTACGGGAGCGTCAAGGATGGTTCTAATACGCAGCTTGTGGAATGGAATACGATGGCGGCGGGCATGGCGGGACGCGTGGAAGGTGACATCGAATTTTTACGAACGAAGCCGTCATCTTATTGAAAACAAGTCGCTTCCATTTTTGGAATCGGCCCGATCCCGTCAAGTAATTGAAAAATAAGATCGTTACGCTGGATATCCCGTCATCTTGCTGATAGGAAAGGTAGTTGGTTAGGGGTTCGATTTCACTCCTGGCTTTGAGACCGTCTCCACCCGGAACTTCTGGTAATTCGAGTATCGCTGGGTGAAATTTCCGCTCAGTCCCTTGAAGAGCAGCAGCCGGGCGTTGACGTGAGCTTCGAGGTAAGAAGGCAGCCACACTTCGTCATTGATCTTGGCCTGCTCGAAGACGAAGGCTGAGCCTTTTTGCACCGAGGCAAACAGGCCGCCGCCCATTTTGAAAGGGTTATTGAGGTAGGCTTCGAGCCGGACCACGTCTGCGGCCTGTTCGTCGATCCAGACCGCGCCCGACACGTCATGCAGCAGACGTTCGGTGGTGTTGGCGGGCTTGTAGCCCGGATTCGGCTCAAAATCGAAGACGATCACTTCGTGCCCGCGAAAGACCTCGCGGCGAGGATTGGTGAAGTGGTCGATCCGCAGGAAGTCCGAGACCGTCACGTCGTCCCGCTGCCTCTTCGGTTCATCGGCGCCCTGTTTCGCCTCTTTAGCGTGACGCTTCTCGTAGTCCCGCACCGCCTTCTGGATGTGCTCGTTCTCCTTCTGCTGTTCGGCCGGGCTCAGATCCTTGCCGTCTTTCTTCACCAGGCGATCGACTTCATCACCGTCCAGATAGAAGACCTCATACTCCTTGACGGACCGCGATTTGGTGGCGCCGTGCGAGTCCACCTCGAACTCTTCCGAGGTCTTGTCGCAGGTGTATTGTTCCACCAGCTTCTCGATTTCCTTCTGATGACTCTCAACCGACCGCAGCAGTTCCGGGATGTCGGGCAGAGGACGGCCGGCGGAGGCTGGAAAGGCGAAGACGGCATCGCTCACCGGCTGGTTATGAGATACCCGCGTCATCGCCACCACCCACTGATGACCGGGTGCGGCAAACTCCATCCGATAGGGCTCCGCGATGCCGTCCACGGTGCGGTAATCGTCGTAGAAAACCCGCTCCTCGTTCTTTCCGGGGTCGCGGCCGGCTTCGTGTGCGGCTTCATGTCCGGAGCTGGGGATCACCTCTTCCAGCACCAGGTGGCTGGCGTCATCGATGGCGATCTCGCGCTTCACGCCGGCCGTGGTGGTCGCCTCCAGGCGCTCGGCCGTGTGGCCGCGAACCGTCTTGCTACCGAGCGGCACGAGGCGCACCTTCTGCTGGCGATAGTGCAGGAGGCGGTCATTGCGATAATCCGCCTCCCATTCGAGCCGCGTACCCTCGGCCCCGGTGAGCGTGCGCAGGCCGGCGGCATCCTGGCGCCAGGCGGACTTGCCGTTGTAGGCTTCACGCACCGTTACCGCCCCGACCGTTACTTCCCGGTAGAGACGATTCGGCTGCTTGAGGATCAGCGTGTAGGTTCCAGTGGCTTTGCCGTCCGGCGCCGTGAGGGTTCCTTGATACTCCACCGTCTGCAGCGCCGCCAGACGCTTGGCGCCGCCTTCGGCCTGAATGCAGGCGTTGACGATCCGATGAGCGTTTGCGCTCCCTTCGCCGCCGAAACCGGGCTGCGCCGGACCAAGCGCCAGTGTCACCCCGAATGTGATGGGCAGGGCTGCGGCCAGGGCTTGCCGGAAGATCATGCTTTGCTTTGATGCGCTCAAAGGGGGGCGCGGCCATGGGCTGCCGTTCTCAAGCCGGCGTCAGTCGGTGGAGAAGTCCGCCGCCATCTCCTCCACGCTCAGCGTGCGGGTCTTGAGGGTGCCCAGAACCACGCCGCCCACAAGCCAGAGCGCTCCGACCGTGAGGGCGAGACGCGGCAGGCTGAGCCAGATCGCCAGGCAGGAGAGCAATCCAGCCAGAGGGGCGGCGGCGTCGCGCCAGAAGCGCCGCTCCGGACCGCCCTGCAGGTAAAACTGCCAGAAGGCGGCGAGGTCCACCGCCATGTAGGCCGCGAAGGCGCCGGAATTGAGCACCTCGGAGGCCTTCTCGAAATTGAGCACGCCGGAGACGGCGAAGCTCAAGGCGCCGATGGCGATCAGGCCGACGGCCGGCGTGCCCCGCTTCAGGTTGACGCGGGCGAAAGCTTGCGGCAGGACGCCGTCGCGGCCCATTCCAAACAGGATGCGCGACGCCACCACCTGGCCGCTCAGCGCCGAGCCGAAACAGGCCACGATCAGCACCAGGGCCATGGCGTGAAACAGCGGAGCCCCTCCGACGCGCCCGTAGACGTCCATGAAGGCGGTCTCGGCGTTGGGAAAGGTGGTGTAATCCGGCCACACTTGGTGGGCCAGGTACACCTGGGCGCCGCTCAGCAGCGCGGTGATGATCACCACCAGCACCACCGCTAGGAGGACGTTGCGGCGCGGGTTGTGGACATCCTCCGCCAGCGTCGTGACGCTGTCGAATCCGATGTAGGTGAGCGCCGCAAAGGACGTGGTGGTGGCGAACGCGCCCAGATTGAAGGTGTGCGGATTCCAGAAGGGTGCGGTGGAGAATATCCCGTGAAGGCCTTGAGCGTGCCAGAGATAGCGCACGGCCAGCACGCCGAAGAGAGCGATCACCGAGCACATGCCAAACAGCATCAATTCGTTGGCACGCGCCGTCCAGCGGATGCCGCCGAGGTTGAGCAGGGTGATGAGCAGAGCGAATCCCAGGGCGGCCAGAGGGTAGGGCAGGGCGGGGAATTCGCGGCGCAAGGTGACGGCGCCGTAGATCACGTTAATGAGCGGCATGAAGAGATAGCCCAGTAACATTGCCCAGCCGGCCAGAAATCCGGCAAAGGGGCTGATGGCGCGCGCGGCGTAAGTGTAAGCGGAGCCGGCCGCGGGATAGAGCGTTGCCAGCCGGCCATAGCTGACGGCGGTTAGCAGCGCCGGCACCATGCTGACGAGCAGCGTGCTCGCCACGTGCCCGCCCGACAGTTGCTCGGCGATGCCGTAGACGGTCACGGCCGCAATGGGCTGGATGATGACAATGCCGTAGAAGATCAGATCGCCGAGGTTGAGCACCGGTCTGAGATGCGGTCGTCTGTCGTTGGTCTCGGTAGGGATCGGGGGTTCAGCCAATGGGTGGAACCTCGCCGCGCCGTCCGGCGCATTCGTCCAGCGAACGCTAGTATCGCACGGTTGTCGCGGACGGCCTTACCGCGGTTCGAGTCGCCCGCCTGGCAAGGGGTTCCGCCGGCCCCGCGTGGTCCGGCTCAAAACGGCCTTGATTTCCTCGTGAGGTATGAATATACTCAGAAACAATACAAGGATGGCGGAAAGGAAGACGGTCCGCTGGAGGCTGTAACGATCAGGCGAAAGCAGCTCGAGACACGCGTAACCCCCCCCGTTACCCCCCTGGTCCCAAAGCTGGAATGTGCTCTGGAATCAGTAAGATCCTGCAAAGCCGTAGCCGCCCCAAACCTGGAATATCTTTTAGAATCAACAACATCGCAACTTTAGACTTGTGCAAAATAGCACTTTCGCATGTTCCCATAAATAACTGATAAAAGGCCACATAGCCGGGCCTCTGCGGAGAAATGGTGTCAAATTGGGAGGAATAAACAGTGGAGCTTATGTGCTACACGCCTAAAGCCTGTCATGCTGAGCGGAGCGAAGCATCTCGGCATTTGTGAATGAAGGAAATACCCGAGATTCTTCGTCGCCTTCGGCTTCCTCAGAATGAAAGGACTGCACTGTGGCACTTTCTTTGGTTTACCGATCGCTAGCTTGCGCCCCGCCTGACGAATTGCCTGGCGGCGAGCAGGATCGCGCCGCAGCCCATCAGTGTGAGTGCGGCCGCATTGCCCCACAATTCGCCGAAGCCGGCGCCGCGCAGAATGATGCCGCGCAGAATGCGGATGTAATAGGTGGTTGGAATGAGCTGGCTGATTCCCTGGAAGAACGGCGGCATGTTCTCAATCAGGAAGATATAGCCGGAGAGAAATACCGAAGGCAGGATCGTGCCCATGGACAACTGAAACGCTTCCGCCTGGGTGCGCGCTTTGGCCGAGATCACGAGGCCGATTCCAAGCACGGTCAGCAAGAAGGGCAGCGACATCGCCAGCAAGGTGAGCACGCTGCCGTGGATCGGCACCTGAAAGACCACGCGCATCACGGCCAGAATGGCGCACAGCTCAACAAAGGCCAGCAGGCCATAGGGAATCATCTTGCCGACCATCAGCCCCAGCGGCGCCACCGGTGTCATGGTCAACTGCTCCAGCGTCCCGCGCTCGCGCTCGCGCACCAGGCTCAGCGCAATCAGCAGAATCACCATGACCTGCAGCAGAATCGCGATCAGGCCGGGCACGAAGAAGTTAGCCGCTCGCGTGGCCGGGTTGTAAAGCACCGAGGGCCGAACCTCGATGGGCATTTTGCCGCCCGGAAGGACCCGCGCCAGCGATTGCCGCAGGGTCACTCCGGTTGAGGTGCTCACCGCTTGGCCGGCGACCGTGGAATCCGAGCCATCCACCAGCACCAGGACGGTCGCGGTCGTGCCGTCTTCGAGACGCCGGGCGTAATCGTAGGGAATCCTGATTCCCACGCGGGCCTTGCCGGACCGGATCGTCTCATAGAGCTCTTCCTTGGACTGCGCGTAGCTCTGCAGATGAAAGACGTCGGAGCTGGCAAAGCTCTCGAGCAGCCGCCGGCTGTCCTGCGTATGGGATTCGTCGAGCACGACCGTGGGGATTTGGCGAACGTTAGTATCGATGGCAAAGCCAAAGAGAAACAGCTGCAACATCGGGATCAGGAGCGCAAAGAACAACGTTCCCGGGTCGCGTACGACGTGCACGAACTCCTTCCGGCAGACGGGCAGCAGACCATGGAAAAGAGGCCTCATGCGGATGCTTCCATGATGCGGTAAGTCAGGGTCACGAAGACGTCTTCGAGCGACGGCTTGATCAACTCCAGGTTCGCGTTCGGCACCTGCTCTTCGAGCGAGCCGATTCTTTCGCTATCGACAAGCGCGTGGACGGAACGGCCAAAGATGGTCGCCTCTCGCACCCCGTTGATCTTACGCACCGCATCGAGCATGGCCGACGGATTGGCGGCGGGAATTGCAACCCGCGAAGTCCCAGCCGGATTGGCCTCCGGCAGCCGCTGCAACTCGGCCACGGTCCCAACCGCGATCAGCTTCGAGAGGTAGATGTATCCCACGCGTCCGCAGCGTTCCGCCTCGTCCATGTAGTGGGTGGTCACGAAGAAGGTGACGCCCTGACCCGAAAGGCGGAAGAACAGGTCCCAAAGGGCCCGCCGCGCCACCGGATCAATGCCGGCCGTCGGTTCATCCAGAAACACAACCTCCGGCGAATGGATGATGGCGCAGGCGAGGGCCAGCCGCTGTTTCCAGCCACCCGAGAGCTGGCCGGCCCGGCGTTTTAGGTAAGGCGCAATGCCGGTAAGGTTCAGCACATCCTCCGTGCGCTCCTCGGCCTGCCGCCCGCTGAGCCCGTAAATGCCCGCATAGAAGCTGATATTCTCGGCGACCGTCAGATCCTCATAGAGGCCGAATTTCTGTGACATATAGCCCACGCGGCGCTTGATCTCGGCCGCGTCGTTTCGGATATCCATGCCCAGAATCGTCCCCGTCCCCGCGCTCGGCCGCAGCAACCCGCACAGCGCCTTGATAATGGTGGTCTTGCCCGAGCCATTGGGCCCCATAAAGCCGAACAGCTCGCCCTGACCAACCTTCAGGCTCACGTCGTTGACCGCCGTCAGCGAGCCGAAGCGAATGGTGAGATGCTCTGCGGTGATCGTCGCTGTCATCGCAACTGCGCTGTGGCTGACATCCCGGATTTCAGAATCCCCTGAGGGTTGTCGACGTAAACCTTCACGCCGAAGACCTGGTGCTCGCGGTCGTCCCGCGTCTGCACGTTGCGCGGGAGGAATTCCGCTTGCGACGCAATCTGCTCGACCCGGCCTTGGAAGACCCGGCCGGGAAGCGTGTCGACTTGCACGGCCGCGCTCTGTCCCAACCGTACGTGGGCCAACTCCGTTTCCGGCACATACAGTTTGACCCACAACTGTGAGGTCTCCAGCATGGTTACCACGATCTGTCCCGGTGGCACCAGGTCGCCCGGCCGTACGCTGACCACCTCGATCACGCCCTCGGCCGGCGCAGTCAGCTGCGCTTCTCTCAGCCGGGCATCCAGTTCCGCTAGGCGGCCTTGGGCCTCGTCCAGCCGGCCACGCGCTGCTTGAATATCTTCCTGGCGGAATCCCTTGCGCGCCAGCACCTCGGCGGCGCGCGCCTGCTGATATCGCGCTTCTGCCGCCTGCAGATCCTCGGCGCGCGTGCCTGCCTGCAGCAAGGCCAGGCGTTGCCGGGCTGATTCGGCGCGCTGGGCCGCCGCGTCGCGCCTGTCGCGGGCATCGTCGAATTGCTGTCGCGAGATCTCTTCCTTCGCCACCAGCCTCTCCATCCGCTGGAAGCTGGCCTCAGCGTTTACAGCCTCGGCCCTTGCGGCGGCATAGTCGGCCCGGGCCTGGTCGATTTCCTGCTGCCGTGGTCCGTTCCTCGCCGCCTCCCAGGCGGCGCGTTGGGCGTGCGCGGCCGCTTCTGCCTGCTCGATCTCCTCGGGACGGTTTCCACGCACCGTACGTTCCAGTTCCGCTCGCGCTTGCTTTACAGCCGCCGCGGCCTGGGCGCGCTGCGCAGTCAGTTCGTCGCATTCAAAGCGCACGAGCAACGTTCCGGCCTTTAGGGCCTGGCCTTCTTCCACCGAAACCTCAGTCACACGGCCTCCGACCTTCGACCCTATCTGGATCTCGCGCGTTTCCACCGTTCCCCAGTATTCATCTTTGGCGCGCCGCCCCCCCAGCGCGTAAAGGATCCAGACTCCGGCGATCAGGGCGGCCAGGAGCGGCGCGATCCAGATCAGACGTCGCCTCACGCCGCTCCCTCCCACGCCATCCGCAGCCGCTCTTGCATCGTTGTCACCAGCCATTGTTGCGGGACACCCTCCCGCATGAGCCACTCTAAAGTTGTGGCGAGGTAGACGGCGAAAAGGGTCTCCGCGGCTACCCTGGCGTCCACGCTTTTGTGCCCTGTGATCCGCTCCACTACCGTTGTTAATGACTCGATGGCCTTCTCGCGCGCAGCCAACAGCGGCCCCTGCGAGGCTTGATGGAAAAACGTGTCGAGCAACAGTTTTTTCGATCGCCGGCTGATGCGGGCATTCTCTTCGGAGATCTTCAGCATCAGGTCCAGGATGCTTTCGAAGGTTGGAGGAGCGCCGCCTCCAGCAAATCTGGCCAGGATGCTCTTCAGCTTCTCCGCTCGCGCCGTCGCAATCTCGCGAAGGATCAGCTCTTTTTGGGGGAAGTAGTTGAAAAAAGTGGCCCTAGAGATGCCCACAGTGGCAGCGATCATTTCCACCGAAACTCGTTCGTAGCCGTGTTTACCGAATAGATCGAAGGCGGCGCGAACAATCTCCTCCCGGGTTTGCTGCTGTTGTCGCGTTCGAAGAGAGAGTCTTCCGGGGCCCACTGCCTGGATCATAGTTCAATTAATAGACGTCAGTCAACGATGAGACTGCAGAGCGCGGTCCGCTCGAGACGTACTCTCCGGTCAACCCGCGACCAATGGGTGGTTGCTGCTGTGCGAACGATGCTTTGCGGGTCCCCAGATCGCCCCGTGCCTACACGCTCTGCTCAATCGCGTGATGCCTTAAGGGAAATGTTTAGGTGGTCGAAAGAGCGCTCGGTGTCGAGGAGGCGTCGGCGAAAGACGATCCTCGATGCTGCAGGGAAGCGCGGGCCCGGCCCGTAGAATAATTGGGACTCTTTCTGAGATTACTCGGCCCAGCGTGTTGATATGACTGGAGCCGGCGAAGGGAATCGAACCCCCGACCTACGGTTTACGAATTCTGCCAAGGCTGCTGATCCTGAACAGAATCAACACGTTGACGCGGCAGATTCCGCACAAGTTCGCAAACTTCCGCAACACCCGCGCAACAACGACCGACCCATCGCTAAGAACTCCCGGCCCGGGCCCGACAAGGAAGGTGAGGAATGATTCCGGATCTTCCAGTCACATTTGCCGCCTGGCCAACAAGTCATTCTCGCACCGGACTAGAATCTACTTCCACCATCCTCAAATCCGCCGGCATCACTCGGCGGCGGATCAGGAAGCTTGACGCCATCGTTGAAGCCCGCGAGCGGTGCCGAGACCCTAAAACTGAGAAAGCTTATAGCGCGAGGCCGTTCGTCCTTTGTGGAATCCCCGTCCGACGGCTTGCCAAGCATACCCTTGAATATTCCCGGCAAAACGGCCGTTTCCGGCTCCGTGTCATTGGCCACCCGGATTATGGCCGAGCTTTACACGCCAGTCGTGGGCTCTCCCTCTCTGGCTTGGTGGTGTAGGGCAGTGAAATGCGCCGCTCAGCCATCGAGCCCTCCTGGCTAGCAGTCTTTCTTGGCTGTAATTCCCGTCGGCTTCGTCTGGTCGGGCGAGTTCTTGCCGGGAGTCCTTGTGATGTTGACCGGGAGAGCGGCCGGGGAGAGGCTCAGACCGGGATTGACCACCGTGAGCCCCTCGTCGGGATGAACATCCGCACAGTTTCCACCACACAGCCCGGAGCCGTCAGTCTTGACCACGAACAGCACCCCGAGCTGCTTGCTGTAGTCCTCCGAATAACCGGCGGCGATGTAGCCGCCGTCCTTTGCCACGTCTCCTCCAGCGAAGTACTCGCTGAGGGACAGGCCGTTCAGCACTTGGTAGTAGAAATGCTCCCAGAGCAGGTTGCCGCCGCTGGAATCGACCTTTCCGAGCCAGGGTACCAGTTCGACCACGCCGCCTGACAGCACTACCTCTCCATCACCTGCGAGAAAGTATCCGCCGTCCGCCGCCTGCTTCACCGAGTAGATGCCCACGCCCAGCTCTTCGCCACAGGAGGTGATTCCACCGCTGTAGGTGTTTTGCCAGAGGATGTTGCCATTCGAGTCGAGCTTCACCAGCAGCCCGCCTTTCTCACGGGTTCCAAACCATTCACCGGCGGTGACGTAGGCGCCGTCGGACGCCTCGATGATAGAATCGGTCCACGATCCTGAGCCCGGCCCGGTGAGGACGTTCTGCCACAGGACAGCGCCCTTCGAATCGAGCTTGGCGACCACGCCGTTTTCACACGGAAGGGGGTCGCACTGGGGATAGGTGTAGTAATTTCCCGTTGTCACATAGCCGCCGTCCGAGGTCGGCTGAATGGCGTTGAAGAAAGCAAGAGTCGACCCCAGCGGTCCAAGAACGCTGTGCCATCGGACGTTTCCCTGAGCGTCAAGTTTGAGGACCAGGGCACCACTTGCCGTCGTCCCGGCTCCGTACACTCCTCCGGCGGCGATGTACCCGCCGTCGGGTGTCTGTCGGATCGCCGAGATGCCATCGCCGCCGATGCCCATGGGATAGATTCTCGACCAGCTCAGATTGCCATTGGAGTCCAGCTTTTCCACAATCGCGCTTTGGACAGGGCCGTTCGCGCAGTTGTCATAGTTATTCTCTCCGCCCCCGACGATATAGCCTCCGTCGGTGGTCTGCTGGATAGAGGCGCCGATGGTGTTCTGGCCTAAACGGCTGAAGCAGCCCAACTCCTTCTGCCACTGCGGGTTGCCGAAGGCGTCGGTCTTGACGAGCCAGTTGACGAGAGGATTGATGTTTCCGTTCGCCTGGATACAGGCCTCCGTCTGGCAATAGGCCGAGGCCAGAAAGATGTAGCCGCCGTCCGAGGTGGCCTGCACTCCATAAGGTTCCGTGAACTTTTGCTGGGTTGTCCTGAAAATGACGTCCGCGTAGGTTTTTGCGAATGTCACCGGGCCTGCCGCTCGAGCCGCGGCTGCCGACAACGTGATGGCTGAAAGCACTGCGGCACACGTCAGCGCGGACAATCGAGCGGGTTCGTGTCGGATCATGATAGGCTCTCCTGAATTGAGGTAAGGGCAACGTATGGTGCTCACCGGCGGCTGCTGGTTGGTGCCTTATTCTGTCGCTCATTGGAGCAATATCCCCCGCTTTCGGCGGCAATTATTTTGAAGGAATCTGGGTATCCGCTTGACTCAGGTGACCCGCCGGTGGCGAGTATGCCCCGGAGATGAAACTGATCCAGGGAAGCGAGCTGAGCGACTGTCAGCGTCTGACCTTCAGGCGCGCGCGCCGCGAGTGCCGACTGGATTCGGCCGGTCAGGCCCGCGGCGCTGTGGTGTTCGCGCACTTTGCTATTCGTGTCGGTGTCATTCGCCAAAACACTGTCATGATGCGTTCGCTGAAGAAACGCCGCCCATAGGCCGTAGCCTCGGCCCGTCTGTGGCGTGGTTTCTGTTCCGTGATGTTATCGGGCTGGTCGAGCCATTGGATGAAGACGTGTCCGCCGGCAGGTTGCGGTTTTTGATTGCCATGGGACTGTCGCC
>Ga0335085_10001215_pt1 | contig 58412 bp, 52 predicted proteins | sample Lox_Sample_45_FD_206712 | JGI IMG/M metagenome (GOLD analysis project Ga0335085, IMG submission 206712) | Soil microbial communities from Loxahatchee National Wildlife Refuge, Florida, United States - Lox_Sample_4.5 | ecosystem: Environmental > Terrestrial > Soil > Wetlands | place: USA...
AACACCCTTCTGCAACACTATCGGCACGTCTCGGAAGTGCCGCGGTCACGCGTGAAGTTCTGCTCATGGGGGAAGAGCGGAATTGCGCGGGAGCTGGCGGAAACACCGAGTTGGCTCCGAGCCGACATCGAGACCCGTAGCCGCCTCGGTGCCGCGGTCAAAGGCGTGCGGGGCTTCTCGGCGCAAGTTGCCGCCGATGCCCGCGAGGCGCCGACGCGGCACGTCCACTCAGGCGGCGCCGCCGCGAGCGCAGAAGCAGGACACCGTCACAGGCAGATCGGCGCGGGCGGCGGCGAAGTCCACCCGCTGGCGGATCAACGCGGCCTCCGCAGTCTCGCCGCGCCGATCGAGGCACTCGAGCAACCCGCGCAGGGCCCATAGGTTGTCCGGATGGATCTGCGCGCGAGGCAGCGCACCGCCGAGACCGAGGTCCTCGCGATAGGCCGCCTCGGCCTCCGCGGCGCGGCCCTGCTCCAGCAGAAGCGCGCCGAGAGCGTGGCGCACCGGCTGCATCCAGCCCCAGGGCTCGTCGTAGGGTAGGTCGTCCTCCAGCGCGGCCGCGGCACGGAGGTGGGCGAATGCCGCGTCGTGCTGGCCGCGGCGATAAGCGATCTCGCCCGCCAGCATTTCCTCGGCCACCGCCAGCAGCTTCACGCAACGCACGTTGTGGAGGTAGCGCGATTTGGGCACCTGTTTCGCGGCCGAGCGGAACAGCGCCTGTTCCTTCTCCGCCGCGGGAACGTCGCCGAGCGCGGCATGGGCGACGCCCTTGGCGTAGTGCATCATCGCCGTGGTGTTGCAGTAGAAATCGCGGTCCCGCGGCAAATCCTGAGCGATGATCTCGCGCCATTTGCCGAAGCGGATGAGGACGTGTTGCCGGATCGAGACATAGCTCTCGAAGAAGTCGGCCATGGGCGGCGAGGGGATGCGCAGCAGCTCCTCGGGCATGGTCTCGATCAGCTCGTCGGCGGCGGCGATCGCGGGCGCGTACTGGCCCAGAAACATCGCACCGTAGGCCGCGAAGTGATAGTTGTGCACGCGGTAGCCCGTGTAGAAGTTCATCGGGCCGGCGCGGTCGTAAAATTTGCGGTCCGCGATGATCGCCTTCTGATTCCAGTGCATGGCATCGCGGTAGTGGCCGCACTGTATGTCGATGTGGGTCGGCATGTGCACGAGGTGGCCCATGTCCGGGCTGAGCTCGCGCAACCGATCGCCGGTCGTCAACGCGACCTCCGGATGCGGCGACATCTCCATCAGGTGGACGTGGAGGTGCAGAAGGCCGGGATGGCTCATTGCGCCCGGCAGATCGCGGAATGCGGACTCGAGCACGTCGCGCGCCTCGAGCGTGCCGGCGCCGGGGGCCGGCTCGCCGGTGCGCAGGTCCCACATGCGCCAGGGCGTGCGGTTGAGAATCGCCTCCGCGAAGATCGCGCGCAGATCGAGGTCGTCGGGATGCGACCGATGCGCGAGCCGCATCGCGTCGGCGAAGGCGTCGTTCCAGGGATCCGCATCGTCGATGGGCTCGCGTTGCGGGTAGCGCGCAGGCAGCGCCTCGATCAGCGCGCGCTCCGGCGCGGTGACGCCGTCCGCCAACGCAAAGGCGGCACGGGCGGAGTCATAGGCGCGGGCGAGAGCTTTGGCCTTGCCGACGGGGTCCTGCAGTTTCCAAGGGAAGTTGTAGTTCGGCCCGACGGCGTAGGAGATGCCCCAATGGGCCATGGCGCAGCTCGGCTCGATCTCCAGCGCCTTCTCGAAACAGGCGATCGCTTCCTCATGGTGGTAGCCGAAGCACCAGTTGAGGCCGCGGTCGAACCAGCGCTGAGCATCCGCCGACTTGACGGTCACCTTGCGGGAGTAAGGGCCGAGATCGTAGGGATAGTCCATGTTGCCTCCGTCGCCATCGCCGCTCAACTCCGCTCCCTCGCACAGCGGCCGCGAGCGGTCATTTGAAACATACCATACCGGCTAAAGGAGTGCCGGCAACCTGTCGAGAGCTTCTACCCGTCTCGGAGGACCGATTGAGCGTACACCGACGTCTGGCATCGGCACTTCCGAGACTCCTGGGAAAGTCCGTATTGCCGCAGATGTCGGTGCGATAGCGGACATGGCCAATCCATGAGTACGCGCCCTGGCTGCCGTTGCGCTTCGACGGCCAATCCGATTTCGCGCTCGCTCACTGTGCTTCCGCGGGACAGGAGCATCGCGCCCCTTTTGACGCGACTCGATTCGCGCCGTCGAGCGGTCGTGCCGCCGTGGTGAAACAACTGTTTTCCGCGACACGCTCGCATCCCGAAAACCGACCCTGTAGATTGACCGCCTCGATTTTCCAAAGCGGACCCCCATGCACGACGAGTTCTATCGCATCAAGCGCCTTCCGCCCTACGTCTTCGCCGAGGTGAATGCGCTCAAGGCCAAGGCGCGCGGGGCGGGGAGGGACGTGATCGATCTCGGCATGGGGAACCCCGACGCGCCCACGCCCGATCACATCGTCAGGAAGATGATCGAGGCGGTGCAGAACCCGCGCGCGCACGGCTATTCCTCCTCGCGCGGCATCCCCGGGCTCCGGCGCGCCTATGCCGCCTATTACGCCCGCCGCTTCGGCGTCGAGCTCGATCCCGAGCGCGAGATCATCACGACCTTGGGCTCGAAGGAGGGCTTCGCGAACCTCGCGCAGGCGATCACCGCGCCCGGCGACATCGTGCTCGTGCCCAACCCCTGCTATCCCATCCACGCCTTCGGATTCATCATGGCCGGCGCCTCGGTGCGGCACGTGCCGGTGGGGCCAGGGGTCGATTTCATGGGCGAGCTCGCGAAGGCGATGGCGCACAGCGTGCCGGCACCCACCGCGCTCGTGCTCAATTTTCCGGCAAACCCCACCGCACAGACCGTCGATCTTGATTTCTACGCGGAGGTCGTCGCCTTCTGCCGCAAGCACGGCGTGATCCTCCTCTCCGACGTCGCCTATGCCGAGGTCTACTTCGACGGCAACCCGCCGCCCTCGGTGCTGCAGGTGCCGGGGGCCAGGGAGATCGCGGTCGAGTTCTCCTCGCTCAGCAAGACCTATTCGATGGCGGGCTGGCGGATCGGCTTTGCGGTCGGAAACGCGCGCCTCATCGGAGCGCTGGCGCGGGTCAAATCCTACCTCGACTACGGCGCCTTCACGCCGGTCCAGGTCGCCGCGACCGCGGCCCTCAACGGGCCCCAGGACTGCATCGAGGAGATGCGCGAGCGCTATCGCGCGCGGCGCGACGCGCTGGTGCACGGGCTCCGCCAGGCCGGCTGGGAAATACCCGTGCCGGAGGCGACCATGTTCGCCTGGGCGCCGGTGCCCGAGCGCTTCTCCAACATGGGAAGCCTCGCCTTCTCGAAGCTGCTGCTCGAGGAGGCCAATGTGGCGGTGGCGCCCGGCGTCGGCTTCGGTGAGTACGGCGAGGGCTTCGTGCGCATCGCCCTCGTCGAGAACCGCCAGCGCCTCCGTCAAGCCTGCCGCAATATCAAGCAGTTCCTGGCCCGCGCGAGCGGCGGGGAGCAGCCGCGGCAGCCGCGCCGCGCGCGCGCCGTCGCCGCATCCTCCGGCGGCTGACAAGATTCTGGTAACCCGCCTCTGCTGAAGTGCAGGGCGGCGCCCCAGCCGCTCGGGGCGCCGTCCGCGCTTTCCTGAGGGGTCTTCGGTGTCGTTGGTCGCTCACGCCTTGGATGGCCGGGTACAGCCGGCGCTCTCCGCGGTCCTCGCGCGGCTGCGCGCCTGGGTGGGCGTCGGCGGAGCCGGGACCCCGGCGGCGGGTGACGAGCCGCTCCTTCTCACGGACCGCATCCCGAACGAGGACGAGATACCGCCGCTCGACCGTCTCACCATCGCGCAGTGGCTTTGGGGCGCGGGGTTCCACCTGCCCGGCGGCGCCGAGCACGTCCTCGAGCTCGTCAAGCCCTTCGCCCTCAACCCCGCCATGAGCACGCTCGACGTCTCCGCCGGTCTCGGCGGCGGCGTGCGGTCGATCGCGGCGGCATTCGGCGCGTACGTGACGGGCCTCGAGCGCGATCCCGAGCTCGCGCGGCGCGGCATGGAGATGTCGGTCCTCCAGGGCATGCAGAAGCGCGCCCCGGTCGAGGCCTACGATCCCGAGACCCTCGAGCTCAGGACCGGCGGCTACGACTGCATCCTCGGGCGCCTCGCGACCCACGGGCTCCGGGACAAGGAGCGCTTCCTGCGCGTCCTCAATCTCGGCCTCAAGGCGCGGGGCCAGCTTCTGCTCACGGATTTCGTCGTCGAGCCCAAAGCGGCCGCGGCGCCGGAGCTCGCGGCCTGGGAGCGCGGGCAGAAGCCGCCGCCGCAGCTCTGGAGTCTCAGCCGGATGGCGGGACGACTCTCGGCCCTAGGCTTCGAGATCCGCGTCACCGAGGATACGACCGAGACCTATCGCCGCCTGATCGTCGCGGGCTGGTCCCAGCTCCTCCATACCGTCGATCTCCGGAGCATGCCGCGCAAGCATCTGGTCTCGATCCTCGACGAGGCTGAGGCCTGGGTGCGCACGATCGCCGCGCTCGAGAGCGGCGCGCTCAGGACCTATCGCTTCTACGCGCTCGCGAGCAAAGGCCACGCGGGCGCGAAGCGCTGAGTCCTCGCCGGAATCATTTGCGCGCGAGCTCCTGCCCGAACATCAGGCGATGGCCGTCCGGCGTCGTCACGAGCATCTCGCGCATGCCCCAGGACTTGTCGGTGGGCTCGGAGCAAGTGGCGCCGCGCGCGGCGATCTCGCGATGGAGTGCATCGAGGTCGTCGACCTCGACATAGCCGAACCAGCTGTGGTCGCCGATCTCGGAGGCGGCCGGCGTCTCCGGGCACCTTCCGAGCATGATCCGCACGCCGTCGCGCTCGACGAGCCGCCAGTCGCTCGCGACCCGCCAGGCCGTGCGAAATCCGAGCACCTCCTCGTAGTAGCGGGCACTACGGTCCAGGTCCTGCACTGCCAGGACGAAGGCCCAGGACCGTAACGCCATGGCGTCCCTTTAGCCCTGCTTGTCCAGGAAGATCTCGCGATCGGCGCCGCACTCCTTGGAGCTGTATGTGCCCTTGAAGTGAGTGCCGCTGAAGCTGCCGTTGAACGCGTAGGCCGACCACTTGCCGGAGGCGCTGCCGTCCGGCTTCACCGCGCCCACGATGTTGAAGGTGTATTGCAGCGACGTATAGCTGCCGGTGATCTTGCCGTCCTTGATGGTGACGGTCGCGGTCGTCGCGGGGCACTTATGCCCGGCGGACGTCCCGCCGCCGGCCGCCGATCCGCCCTTCCACTGGCCGTCGTATGGACTTGCGGCTTGCGCGGGGCCGACCTGTGCGATGGCAATCACGGTGGCGGCGATGAGCAAACGACGCATGATTACTCCCCCCTGCGAATTAAGGTGTGGAGGCGAAAGCGTAGCTCGCGCAGGGGTCGCGAGCAATCGCGGCCCCGGAGCTCCGCCGGATTGACAGGCGCATCTCTCCCCACTATGGTCCCGGCCTCGCGCGGGGCCCTGGGCCCCGCCGCTCGTTTTCGAGGACCCGTCCGATGAAGATCGCGAACTCGCTGAAGTCGCTGAAGAAGCGCGATAAGAACTGCCGGATCGTGCGCCGCAAGGGCCGCGTCTACGTCATCAACAAGACGAACCCCCGCTACAAGGCGCGCCAGGGCTGAGCCCGGCGCCGCCTTCGGGCGAGCCCAGACCGCGCCTTCGGGCGCGGTTTTTTATTGGTTTTGCGGCCCCTCTCTGACTAGATACCGGGCATGCGCATGCCCGAGCCCGATGCCGGCATCATCGCGCGGCGCGCCGAGATCGCGGCGGCGCTGCGCAAGATCGTGCCGGGCGAGGGCGTGATCGAGGCCGAGGAAGAGCGCCGCCCCTACGAGAGCGACGGCCTCACCGCCTACCGCAACCTGCCGCTCCTGGTGGTGCTGCCCTCGACCACGGAACAGGTGGCGGCGGTGCTGCGCTACTGCCGGGACAGCAAGATAAAGGTGGTGCCGCGGGGCGCCGGGACCTCGCTCTCCGGCGGCGCCTTGCCGCTCGCCGACGGGATCGTCCTCGGCATGAGCAAGTTCAACCGCATTCTCGAGATCGATTTCCCCAACCGCTGCGTCGTGGCGCAGCCCGGCGTCACCAATCTCGGCATCACCCAGGCCGTGCAGCACGCGGGCTTCTATTACGCCCCCGATCCCTCGAGCCAGATCGCCTGCACCATCGGCGGCAACGTCGCCGAGAATTCCGGCGGCGTCCATTGCCTCAAATACGGCCTCACCACCAACAACGTGCTGGGGATCGAGCTCGTCACCATCGACGGCGAGGTGGTCCGCCTCGGCGGCAAGCATCTCGAGGCCGAGGGCTACGACCTCCTCGGCGTGATGGTGGGCTCCGAGGGGCTTCTCGGCGTCGTCACGGAGGTGACGGTGCGCATCCTCCAGAAGCCGCCGACGGCGCGCGCGATGCTGATCGGCTTTCCCAGCAACGAGACCGCGGGAAGCTGCGTTGCCGCGATCATCGCCGCGGGCATCATCCCCGGCGGCATGGAGATGATGGACAAGCCCGCGATCCACGCCGCCGAGGATTTCGTCCATGCGGGCTATCCCCGCGACGCCGAAGCGCTTCTGATCGTGGAGATCGACGGGCCCGCCTCCGAGGTCGATCACCTGATCGGCCGCGTCGAGGCGATCGCCCGGCAGAACCAGGCGCTCTCCTGCCGCGTGAGCCGGAGCGAGGAGGAGCGTCTCGTCTTCTGGGCCGGCCGCAAGGCCGCCTTCCCCGCGGTTGGACGCATCTCGCCGGATTATTATTGCGTCGACGGCACCATCCCGAGGAAGCGGCTCTCCGACGTGCTCCAGGGGATGGAAGGGCTCAGCCGGAAATACGGGCTTCGCGTCGCCAACGTCTTCCACGCGGGCGACGGCAATCTCCATCCGCTGATCCTCTACGACGCGAACAAGGAGGGCGAGCTCGAGCGCGCGGAGCAGCTCGGCGCCGACATCCTCTGCCTCTGCGTCGAGGTCGGCGGCGTCCTCACGGGCGAGCACGGCGTCGGCGTCGAGAAGCGCGACCTCATGGACCGGATGTTCGCTCCCGTCGATCTCGGGCAGCAGATGCGCCTCAAATGCGCCTTCGATCCCGAGGGCCTGCTAAATCCCGGCAAGGTTTTCCCGCAGCTCCATCGCTGCGCCGAGCTCGGCCGCATGCACGTGCACAAGGGCCGGACGGCTTTCCCCGACATCCCCCGCTTCTGATCGCCCCGCGATGACGCGCCTCCGCCCGAAGGACGTGCGCGAGCTCGCGGAGCTCGTGACCTCCGCGGCGGCGAAGGGCGAGGCGATGGAGGTGATCGCCGCCGGCACCAAGCGCGGCCTCGGTCGTCCCGTCGAGGCGCCGCATCAGCTCGATACCACGGCCTTCGCGGGCATCAAGTCCTACGAGCCCGAGGAGCTGGTGCTGACGGCAGGGCCGGCGACGCCGATGACGGAGGTCGCGCGCATCCTCGCGGACGCGCAGCAGATGCTGCCCTTCGAGCCCGGCGACTGGGGCCCGCTCTACGGCACGCCCGCTGGGAGGCAGACCTTGGGCGGCGTTCTCCTCTGCAACGTCGCGGGGCCGCGCCGGCCGAAGCAGGGCTCGGCGCGCGACCATCTCCTGGGCTTCCACGCCGTGAGCGGACACGGCGAAGCCTTCAAGGCCGGAGGCCGTGTCGTCAAGAACGTCACGGGCTACGACCTCTCGAAGCTCATGTGCGGCTCCTTCGGGACGCTCGCGGTGCTGACGGAAGTGACGGTGAAGGTGCTCCCCGCGCCCGAGGCGATGCGGACCCTGGTCCTGCCCGGCCTCGAGGATGCCCGCGCGGTGGAAGCGATGACGCGGGCGCTCGGCGGCGCGCAGGACGTGAGCGGCGCCGCGCATCTGCCGGCGGGATTCGGCGCGAGGACGCTGCTGCGCCTGGAGGGGCCGGCGCCCTCGGTCGAGGCGCGCGCGGAGGCGCTCCGGCGCGAGCTTGCGGAATTCGCCGCGGCGGAGGTGCTGCGCGATGCGGCCGCGGCCGCACCCTGGCGCGATCTCGCGGACCTCAAGGCTTTCGCGGCCGAGCCCTCCCCGGCGCTCTGGCGCGTCTCGGTTGCGCCGCAGGCGGGGCCCACGATCGCCGCCGCCGCGCGGACATTGGGGGCGCGCTATCTCTACGACTGGGGCGGCGGGCTCCTCTGGATCGCGGTCGAGGCCGCGGGCGATGCCGGCGCTGCCGTGCTGCGCGGGGCGCTCCGCGAGGTCGGCGGACATGCGACGCTGGTGCGCGCCTCGGCGGCGCTCCGGGCGGAGATCCCGATCTTCGAGCCGCAGCCGCCGGCGCTCGCGGCCTTGGGAAAGCGGATCAAGGAGAGCTTCGACCCCGCCTGCATCCTCAACCCCGGCCGCATGTACCGCGAGCTCTAGATGCAGACGAGCTTCTCCCTGGCCCAGCTCGCCGATCCCGACATCCGCGAGGCCGACAAGATCCTGCGCGCCTGCGTCCATTGCGGCTTCTGCACCGCGACCTGCCCCACCTATGTCCTGCTCGGCGACGAGCTCGACGGTCCCCGCGGCCGCATCTACCTCATCAAGGAGATGCTGGAGCGCGATGCGCCCGCCACCGCCAAGGTCGTGAAGCATCTCGACCGCTGTCTCTCCTGTCTCTCCTGCATGACGACCTGTCCCTCGGGCGTGCACTACATGCACCTCGTCGACCAGGGCCGCCGGCGGATCGAGGAGACCTATCGCCGGCCGTTCCTCGACCGCGCGCTGCGGGAGGTATTGGCGAGGGTGCTGCCGCGGCCCGGCCTCTTCCGCCTGGCGCTCCTGGGCGCGCAGCTCGCGCGGCCCTTGGCGCGTCTCCTTCCCGAGCGGCTTGCCGCGATGCTGCGCCTTTCAGCGCGTCCCGCACATGCGCCGTCGCCCGTCGACCGCCCGCAGGTGTTTCCGGCGGAGGGGCCCCGGAGGAAGCGCGTGGCGCTGCTCACGGGCTGCGTGCAGCAGGTGATCGCCCCGGAGATCAACGAGGCGACGGTCCGGGTCCTCACCCGGCACGGCTGCGAGGTCGTGGTGGTAAGGGGCGCGGGCTGCTGCGGCGCGCTCGAGCATCATCTCGGACGCGAGAGCCTGGAGCGCGTCCGCGCCAACGTCGACGCCTGGAGCGCGGAGGCGGCGGGGGCGGGGCTCGATGCGATCGCCATCAACGCCTCAGGCTGCGGCACCATGGTGAAGGACTACGGCTTTCTCCTGCGCGAGGACGCGGGCCACGCCGAGCAGGCGGCGCACGTCTCGGCGCTCGCCAAGGACGTGAGCGAGCTGCTGAGCGAGCTCGGCTTGCGCCGGCCCACCATCGCGACCGGACAGCGCGTCGCATACCACTCCGCCTGCTCGCTGCAGCACGGGCAGAAGATCCATGCCGTGCCCAAGCAATTGCTGCAGCAGGCGGGCTTCGCGGTGCAGGAGGTGCCGGAGGCGCATCTCTGCTGCGGCTCCGCCGGCACCTACAACATGCTGCAGCCGGAGCTCGCCGGCGCGCTCAAGGCGCGGAAGCTCGCGAGCATCGCGAGCGTCGAGCCCGAGATCGTCGCCGCCGGAAACATCGGCTGCATCGCCCAGCTCGCCGACGGCGCGGGGATACCCGTCCTCCACACGGTCGAGCTCCTGGATTGGGCGACGGGCGGACCTAAGCCGGCGGCGCTCCGCTGAGAGGTCGCAGCCTCGGTTTCTTCGGACGCCGAGCTGTGATATGATTTTTCAAATAAAAAAACGTCTGTCGAACAAGGCGCCAAATACACAATTGGCTCAACCAGGGAGGACAGATCATGGCTCGGATTCATCGTCGCAAGTTCTTGCAGCTCTCGGGATCGGGAGCGCTCGCTGCCGGGACGGGGGGATTGTCTGCGATTCTCGCCTCGGGGAGGGCGCCGGCCTACGCCCAGGCCTCGACGGTGCACTGGCTGCGCTGGAACGATTTCATCCCCGCATCGGACGAGGTGCTGCGCAAGGAGATCGTGCCGGCCTGCGAGAAGACGCTGGGCATCAAGCTCAACCTCGAGACCATCAACGGCAACGACATTCAGGCGCGCACGACCGCGGCGATCCAATCGGGCTCGGGGCCGGACGTCATCTGCGGCCTTAACAATTGGCCGCAGCTCTATGCCGAGAGCGTTGCCGATGTCAGCGACATCGTCGAGGAGATCGGCAAGGCGCAGGGCGGCTTCTACAATGAATCGAAAGCGGTCGCCAACGACGGCAAGAAGTGGCTCGGCGTTCCCTGGTGCGTGCTCGGCGCGCAGATCGTCTACCGCAAATCCTGGCTCGAGGAGGTCGGCGCCAAGGCATTCCCCACGACTTGGGACGAGTACCGCGAGGTCGGCAAGAAGCTCAAGGCGAAGGGCCATCCGGTCGGCCAGACCCTCGGGCACACTTTCGGCGACGCGCCCACCTACACCTATCCGCTGCTCTGGTCCTTCGGCGGCAAGGAGGTGGAAGCGGACGGCAAGACCGTGGTGCTCAACAGCAAGGAGACCATCGAGTCCGTGAAGTTCATGGCCGCGTTCTGGAAGGAGGCGCATGACGAAGGCGGACTCGCCTGGGACGACACCAACAACAACCGCGCTTTCCTCTCCGGCACCATCAGCGCGACCTTGAACGGCGCCTCGATCTATCTGCTCGCGAAAGGCAAGCCGGAGACCTACCAGACCGAGAAGGGCAAGCCGATGTGGGAGGATTGCCTGCACGCGCCGCTGCCCAAGGGCCCGGCCGGGCAATTCGGCTATCACCTGCCGATGTCGAACATGCTCATGGGCTATTCCAAGAACCAGAAGGCGGCAAAGGAATTCCTGCGCTGGATGCACTCGAAGCCGGTTTACCAGACCTGGTTCAACTCGCAGAAGGGCTATTCCGTCGGCGCCACGACCATCTGGGAGAGCGATCCGCTCTGGAACGCGGACCCCGTGATGCTGCCGTTCCGCTCGGCGGCGCGGGCGGGAATTTTCCCCGGCTATGCCGGTCCCGCGGGCCGGAAGGCCGCGGAGGTCGTGAGCAAGTACATCATCACGGACATGTACGCCAAGGCGGTCCAGGGCATGTCTGCCGAGGACGCCGTGAAGTGGGCCCATTCCGAGGTGGTCAAGGCTTACGCTTGAGGCGGTGAAATAGGGGGGCGCGAGCGCTCGCGGCGGTTCAGTCTCTGAACGCCCGGCGCTCGCGCAGAGCCTGACGGGAGTCTCGATGGCCCTCAGCTACGCTGCCGGAGAACGACGGACCTACGCCGGCGCGCCCAAGCGCGGTCCGGTGACGCGGCTCCTCGAGGACGAGCGCTGGCTCGCCCTCGCTCTCCTCGCGCCGACCGTGGTGCTGCTCGGCGTCTTCATCGCCTATCCCTTCGTCAAGGGCGTGCTGCTCTCCGTCACCGATGCCAAGGTCGGCGTCCCCGGCAGCTTCGTCGGGCTCGCGAATTTCGCGACGCTCATGCAGGACAGCATCTTCCGCGTCGCCGTCTGGAACACCTTCGTCTACACCGGCGTCACGACGGTCTTCAAGCTCGCGCTCGGCCTCTGGCTCGCCATGCTCCTGAACCGGCACTTCCGGGGCAAGGCATTCACGCGAGCCTTCGTGCTGCTGCCGTTCATCATTCCGACGGTGCTCTCGACCTTCGCCTGGAAGTGGATGTTCGATCCCACCTTCAGCGTCATCAACTGGGCGCTCTTCCGGATCGGCCTCATCACCGGGCGGATCAACTGGCTCGGCGATCCCGACCTCGCGCTCATTTCCGTGATGATCGTCAATGTCTGGCGCGGCGTGCCCTTCTACGCGATCAGCCTCCTGGCGGGCTTGCAGACCATCAACCCGGAGCTGCAAGAGGCCGCCGCGATCGACGGCGCGCGGCCCTGGCAGCGCTTCTGGCACGTGACCTGGCCGCTCCTGCTGCCGGTGACGATGGTGGTGGTGCTGTTCTCGGTCATCCAGACCTTCGCGGACTTCCAGCTCGTCTACGTGCTGACGGGCGGCGGGCCCGCGAATGCCACGCAGCTTTTCGCGACCTACGCCTATCAGATCGGCGTCGGCACCGGTCTCCTGAGCCAGGGTGCCGCGATCTCGCTCGCGATGTTCCCGGTGCTGCTGATCGTCGTGATCGTGCAGCTCCTCTACATCCGCCGCGTGGAGACGCACTAGGCCATGATCGAGGGTGCGCGCTGGCGGCGCTGGGTCTTCTTCTACATTCCGATGGGATTCTTCGTGCTGGGGCTGCTCTTCCCCTTCTACTGGATGCTGGTCACGACCTTCCGGCCCGATCCGGAGCTTTACCGTCCCTGGATGGCGCCGAACTACACGCCGCTCTGGACGCTGCATCCGACGCTCGAGCACATCGACTACCTCCTCAGCGAGACGCTCTTCGGCCGCTGGATGCTCAACACGCTCGTGATCTCGATCTCCGCCACGCTGATCTCGCTCTTCTGCGGCCTGCTCGCGGGCTACGCGCTCTCGCGCCTCAAGTTTCCCTTCGCCGGCGGGCTCGGCACGGGGATCTTCATCACCTACTTGGTGCCGCAGACCCTGCTCTTCATTCCGCTCGCCGACATCATCCGCGACTTCAAGCTCGGCGATACGCCCTGGGCACTGATCCTGACCTATCCGACCTTCCTGGTGCCGTTCTGCACCTGGCTCCTGATGGGCTATTTCAAGGCGATCCCCAAGGAGCTCGAGGAATGCGCGCGGATCGACGGCGCGCCGCGCTGGAAGGCGATGGTCTACATAATCTTCCCGATCGCCGTGCCGGGCATCCTCTCGGCCGGGATCTTCGCCTTCACCTTGTCCTGGAACGAGTTCATCTACGCGCTCGTCTTCCTGTCCTCGCCGGAGCAGAAGACGGTTCCCGTGGGCGTCACCTCCGAGCTCATCCGCGGCGACGTCTTCTTCTGGGGGCCGCTGATGGCGGGAGCGCTCCTGGGCTCGATCCCGGTGGCGCTCATCTACTCCTTCTTCGTCGAGCACTACGTCGCGGGCCTCACCGGCTCGGTCAAGGGGTGAGGCGATGGCGCGCGTCCTGATCCGGAGCCTCAACAAGAAGTTCGACGAGGTGCATGCCGTCAAGGACGTGAACCTCGAGATCCGCGACAAGGAGTTCGTGGTGCTGGTGGGGCCTTCCGGCTGCGGCAAGACCACGACGCTCCGCATGGTCGCCGGCCTCGAATCCATCACCTCGGGCCAGGTGGTGATCGGCGAGACCGTCGTCAACGAGCTGCCGCCGATGGACCGCGACATCGCGATGGTGTTCCAGAACTACGCGCTCTACCCGCACATGAGCGTCTACGACAACATGGCTTTCGGGCTCAAGATGCGGAAGTTCGACCGCGCGGAGATCGCGAAGCGCGTGCGGGACGCCGCGGAGATTCTGGGCATCCAGGACTACCTCAAGCGCAAGCCGCGCCAACTTTCCGGCGGCCAGCGCCAGCGCGTGGCGCTGGGACGCGCGATCGTGCGCCATCCTCAGGTCTTCCTCTTCGACGAGCCGCTCTCGAACCTCGACGCCAAGCTCCGGGTGCAGATGCGGGTCGAGATCAAGAAGATCCACGACCGCCTCGGCACCACGGCGATCTACGTCACGCACGACCAGGTCGAGGCGATGACGCTCGGCGACCGCGTGGTCGTGATGAAGGACGGTCTCGTGCAGCAGGCGGGCGAGCCGCTGGAGCTTTACAATTCGCCCGCCAACCGCTTCGTCGCGGGCTTCATCGGCTCGCCCGCGATGAATTTCGCGAGTGTCTCGGTGCGGCGCGTCGACGACGCGATCTGGGCGGAGAACGGCGCCATCCGGATCAAGGTTCCCGCCGCCATCCAAGGCCGCCTCGGCCGCTACGCCGAGAAGCAAGTGACGCTCGGCATAAGGCCGGAGGATTTGCGCGTGGCGACCGCGGCCGATCCCGCGGAGCTGGGCTTCGATGCCTCGATCGTCGTGGTCGAGAAGCTCGGCTCCGAGACGCTCCTCGACGTCGAGGTGGGCTCGCACACCATGGTGGCGGCGGTCGAGCCCGGCATCGCCGCCAAGGCGCACGACCGGCTCCGACTCGCGCTCAATCCGGAGCGGCTCCACTTCTTCGACGCCGAGACCGAGGCCGCGATCTGAGGCTCCGTGCTCGGGGAATGCAACTCCGATCTCCGGCCCTTCGCCGACGCAACCGAGCGCGAAGCCATCGAAGGTAAGCGCGACTGAACCGTTCTTGGCGAGCTCGTCCGCGCTCCACGCATGACGGCGTCGACGACCGCGGGCGTCTGCAGAAACCGTGCTATTATCTGCACCGCGACCGGGCGATGTGAACACCTCGCGGGGGGCTGAATGAGGCGGCGCGAGTTCGTTTCTATTCTCGGGGGGATGGCGGTCGGCTGGCCTCTAACGGCACAAGCGCAGGCGACGCTGCCGGTCATCGGGTTCCTCGCGAGCACATCCGCCGAGCGCTATGCGATCCGGCTGGACGCATTTTGGCGCGGTCTGAGTGAAGCGGGCTATGCCGAGGGCCAGAATGTGGCCATCGAATATCGTTGGGCGGATGACGACAACAGCCGACTGCCGTCACTCGCTGCCGAGCTCGTTCAGCGGCACGTTGCGGTGATTGCGGCAGCCGGCGGCCTCCCCTCGGCATTGGCGGCGAAGGCCGCGACATCGACGATCCCAATCGTGTTTGCGACGGCCGCCGATCCGGTAGCAGCCGGGCTCGTCGCCAGCCTCAAGCGACCCGGCGGCAACGTGACGGGGGTGACCAGCCAGAACTCGGACATAGGGCCGAAGCGGCTGGAGCTGCTGCGCCAGCTGCTGCCTGCCGCAACCACCGTCGGCGTGCTGGTCAACCCCACCAACCCCGGGATGGCGGAGCAATTTGAGCGCGGGATGGAGCCGACTGCTCGCGCGCTTGGACTGCAGCTCCATGTCTTTCGAGCGAGCAACGCAGAAGAACTCGATTCCGTGTTTGCGGCCCTGGCCCAGCTGCGGGTGGAGGCGCTCGTCGTCGACCCGGATCAATTTTTCAGAGGTCAAGCCGAGCAGATCGCGGCACGGGCGCTTCGCCAGAGATTGCCCACGGTCTACCAACTTCGCTCGTTCGCCGTCGCTGGCGGCTTGGTGAGCTACGGCAGCAATGAAACCGAATACTACCGTCTGGTCGGAAGCCTTGTGGGAAAGGTACTCAAGGGCGAGAAACCGGCCGAGCTGCCGGTCCAGCAGTCAACGCAGATCGAGCTGATCATCAACGTCAAGACCGCCAAAGCGCTCGGACTGACGGTCCCCGGCTCGATCCTCGCTCGCGCCGATGAGTTAATCGAATGAAGTCGACCGCAGTCGGTTCAATTGCCCGCCCGGCAGCGCGTCACTCCGGCAACCCGGCCTTGCGCAAGCCCTCGACGTAGACGGCAAAGTCCTGCGGCCGCATCGGGCCGAAGCGGTCCTTGAGGTTCGAGATGCGCAAATCCGGATCGAGCTCCAGCGCGCGCGCAACGTAGCCTCGCGCTTGATCCAGCCGTCCCGCGAGGGCGTTGCTTACGGCGCCGACGCGGATCGCAGCCAGGAAATTCGGTTGCTCCCGGCATGCCTTCTCGCCGAGCGCCGACGCTTCGTCGTACCGACCGGCGAGCATGTGCGCCATGGCCGCGTAGGTGAGCCTCAGGTACATCAGGGGATCGAGCGGGCTCAGTCGCATCGCACGCTCCAATCGCTCGATCGCCGCGTCATGATGGCCGAGGAAGGCGTGCAGAATCCCGCTGGCGGACCACGCGGCCGCCATGTTCGGATTGAGGACCAGCGCGCGATCCGTGAGCGCGACGCCGGCTTCCGGGGCTGCGTTGACGTAGCCGAGCGCGAAGCCTCCGAACGTGAGCGCAACGGCATCGTCCTTGCCGAGCTCGGCGGCGCGATTGGCCAGTCGAGCCGATTCCGCCGTCTCTCGCGCCCGGTCGGCCATCCAGCCATTCACGCGGCGCCAGAAATAGCACCAGGCGGCGACGCCGTAGGCGGAGGCGAAATCCGGATCGAGCGCGATCGCCCTGTTGAGCTGCTCCAAGGCATCGCTCACGCCCTCCTTGGTCCAGCGGTAGAGGCTCGCCAGTCCCCGCAGATAGTAGTCGTAGGCGTCGAGGCTCTCGGTGGGCTTGCGCTTGGCGCGCTCGATCTCCGCCTGCTCGAGCTTGGGCGCGATCGCGCCGATGACGCTCTCGGTGATGCGGTCCTGCAGCTCGAACACGTCCTCGATCCCGCCGTCGAACCGGTCCGCCCAAAGATGCGTTCCCGTCGCGGTGTCGATGAGCTGGCCCGTGATGCGCAGGCGGCTTCCGGCCTTTCGCACGCTGCCCTCGAGGACGTAGCGCACGCCCAGCTCGCGTCCCACCTGCTTCACGTCCACCGAGCGGCCCTTGTAGGTGAAGGAGGAATTGCGCGCGATGACGAAGAGCCAGCGCATGCGCGAGAGCGCCGTGATGATCTCCTCGACGATCCCGTCGGTGAAATACTCCTGCTCGGCGTCGCCGCTCATGTTCTGGAACGGCAGGACCGCGATCGAGGGCTTGTCCGGCAGGACCAGCTGCTTCTCCGGCGCGCGCGGCGCGGCCTGCCGCTGGGTCGTCTCGACCACGATGCGGTGGACGGCGATCGGGCGGGCGATGTTCTTGACGGTCTGCTCGCCCATGTCCTCGAAGGCGAAGCTCAGCTTGTCGCGCACCTGGTCGTGGACGACGCGCGAGACGCAGATGCCGCCGGGCGCGGAGAGCGCCTCGAGGCGTGCCGCCACGTTGACGCCGTCGCCGTAGATGTCGTCGGCGTCGCTGATGATGTCGCCGACGTTGATGCCCATGCGGAACTCGATCCGCCGGTCCCGCGGGACCTCGGTATTCCGCTCGGCCATCCCTCGCTGAATGTCTACGGCGCAGCGGACGGCGTCGACGACGCTGACGAATTCCACGAGCATGCCGTCGCCGGTCGTCTTGACGATCCGGCCGCGGTGCTCGGTAATCTTCGGATCGACCAATTCCTTCCGGTGCGACTTGAGCTGACGAAGCGTTCCCTCCTCGTCGACGCCCATGAGCCCGCTGTAGTTGGCGACGTCGCCCGCCAGGATCGCCGCAAGCCTGCGCTCGACACGATCTTCAGCCACGTCGCCTCCTGGAGGCACCGCTCCGGATTTGCCGCACAACCAGCCGTGAAAGAGAAGCGTATCGTCATTCCCGGAAAAGGACAAACGATGCCGCGATTGAGCCTCCTCGTCGCGACAGCCGCGGCAGGAGGATCGAGATCGCTCGACGGGGCGATCTCCGCGACTCCAAGGTCTCGGCGAGCGGATGTAGTATCCGCCTCTGGGGATCGAGGGTTCCGCACGGAGGCGCACCGTCGATGTGGGCCGACTACGAGCCAAAACCGCTGACGCCCAAGCAAGGCGCGTTTGCTCCGCCTCGATGGGTCAAGAAGCACCCATGGTTCGCCGCCATGGCGATGGCCGTTCTGCTGGCGGCCGGTGTCGTTTACGGGCAGTGGGTCATCGCGTTCGCCGACGAGCATTTGCGCGTTCTGTTGCCCGACGATCTCAACCCCGTTCGGCCCGGACAAAAGATATCGCCGGAAATTGCCGCCTTCGCGGGATTCTGGGGCGGGGATCGCTGGGACGGCGGATCGCTTCCGCACTCTTTGGTCGTGGAGCGCATCACCAGCGACCGCGCCGCGACCGTCGTTTATGCCTGGGGCACCGATCTCGAGGAAGTCAGCACCCACGGCTGGTGGCGGCTTGACGGCAGATTTTCCCACGGACAGCTCGTCATGCCGACGCCGACCGATCGGTCGCTTGCATACGGGATCGGGGCGGACGGTCGCCTCCTGGGCCGCGAGACCGACCGCGCGGGCTGGCGCAGGTACGTATTGCTGAGCCGTATCGACAGCGAGGATGAAGCCGCGGCAGTGGCCGAGGCGGGCAAGCGCGCAGGCCGTCTGTGGCGGGAGATCGAGATTCCCGAGCACGCGCAGATCGGCGCCGACAAGAGCTCGGATGTGACGCTGCGCGCAACCCTCTATCGCACAAAGTTGCCCGGTCGTCAGCCGCTCATCGTCCTGAATCACGGGTCTTCCCTGGTCGGGAGCCGAACGGAGATCTACCGGTACGAGCAGCAGGCGCGCTTCTTCCTCTCGCTCGGGTACTCAGTGGTCGCGCCGATGCGAAGAGGCTACGGGAACTCCGGCGGCACTCGAGAGGAGGAGGAGCGTGTGGCTGCGCGCACGCAAATCGATGCCGGGCTCGAGGATGTCGACGCGGTCGTCGAGGCCATGAAGGCGGAGCCCTTCGTCGATCCCAATCGCATCGTGCTCGTAGGCTACGAGCGCGGCGGACTGCTGAGCCTCGACTATGCCGCTCGGTTTCCCGGCAAGGTCGCGGCCGTGCTGAATTTCTCGGGGTATTGGTCGCCGGCGATGTCGCGGGAAGGGGCCGTCAACGCCCAGGAGTTCGCGGCGCTCGGCGGGGTGAAGGTGCCGACGCTCTGGCTTTACGGCGCGACCGATCAATTCTACCCCTTCGAGCAGGCGCGGCGGAATTTCGATGCGTTCGTGGCTGGCGGCGGCGTCGGCCGCTTCGTCGCCTTTCCCGACGCGCCGAGCGTCGCGACTTACGGCAGCCGGCTTTTTTTCTGGACCGCGAAATGGGAGGCGGTCGTCTCGGCGTTTCTCGGCACCGCAACCGCGCCCGCGGGCGCGGGAGTGACCCTGATGGAGATCAAAGAGCCCGTCGGCAGCGGGCTGATGTCGGCTGCGGTCTACTATCCCGCCATCGAGTCGCACGACATGAGCAGGCTCGGCATCTGGACCGTCGATGCGCTCCGCGACGCGCCGCCGCGCGACGGGCGGTTTCCATTGATCCTGCTCTCGCCGGGATACGGCGAGACGCGCACGACTTTTCACGATGTTGCCACGGGCCTCGCCGAGAACGGTTTCATCGTGGCGACCGTCACGCATCCCGGCGACGATCCGCACGATCCCGATGCGTGGCGGAGCGACCGCGTTCTGGTCGGGCGGGAATACGATCTGCGCGCCGTTCTCGACGCGGTCCTCGCGGACCCGGTCTTCCGCGACCACATAGATCCCGATCGCATAGCGGCCGCGGGATTCGGGATGGGGGGATACACCGCTCTCCTTCTCATGGGTGCAACGCCCGATTTCGCGTCATTCGCCGATTATTGCCACAATCCCGATGCCGGGCTCGCGTGCCCGGCGAATGCCGGCCCGCCCGTCGTCCGAGCCGAATTGCCTTTCTTTCGCGATGCGCGCGTCAAGGCGGGTTTCTTGATGGCGCCCGGCCCCGGGTATTTCTTCACGCGCGAGGGATTGCGCGGGGTGACGGCGCCGGTCCACATCGACGATCCCGAGCTGGACGACGTGATGACGCGCCCGTTCAGTGCCGAGCGTATCCGCGATAACTTGCCGGCTCCTCCCGAATACAATCTCGTTCCCGGCGCCGGGCATTACATTTACTGGGCCCCTTGCCCGGCCATTCTGCGCGGGGAGTCCCCCAGAACCTGCGTCGATCCCCTCGGCAAGAGTCGCATCGACTTCCATGCGGAGCTGGTCGCGGAAATGACCACCTTCTTCCGGCGGAGCCTGGATATCCGATAGGTGCTCGCTCAGCCCTTTCGCCGCAGCAGCTTCGGCAGAAAGATCGAGATCGCGAGTACCACAGCGCCGATCATTGTCGGCAGCACCCAGTTGGCGCCGCCCGAGAGCGCCTCGTTCCCGGCGGCGCCGAACTCGACATAGGCGACGGTCATGGGGATCTGCCCGAGGATCGTGCCGAGCGTGTAGTCCGCGAGAGAGAGCCGCGTCAGGCCGAGGCCGTAGTTGGTGAGGGGATGCGGCAGCATCGGTATGAGGCGCACCATCGCGACCGAGCGCCAGCCGCCTTCCTCGGCCTTGACGAGGAGCGGCCCTAGCCTCGGCAGCGTCTCGGGCTCGATCAAGCCGCTGTTGACGTAGCGCGCGAGGAGAAAGCCCCCGAGCGCGCCGAGGGTGCTCCCGACCGTCGCCCAGAAGAGGCCGCCGGCGACGCCGAAGAGGAGCCCCGCCGCGATCGACAGCAACGTGCGCGGGACGAACGCGATGCTCGCCGCGAGATGCGCGAGGACGAAGATCAAGGGCGCCATCGGGGCCTCGGCGATCGCGTCCTTGATCGCGCCGGGGCTGAGCGCGCTCCGATGCGTCAGCACCCAGAGGACGCCGGCGAGGACGAGCGCCGCCAGCAGCACCCGCCCGGCGAGACGAAGCGTCCTCATGGCGGCGGCGCGTCCGCCTCGTCGAGGAGCACGGGGTTCTTCGCCCGCCGCATCAGCCACATCACCCCCAGGAGATCGACGATCCCGATCCAGAGCCGGTCGAAGACGCCGTAATTCGAGCGGCCGCGCTCGCGCGGGCGGTGATTGACGTCGACGGAGACGGTGCTGCCGCCCTGGCGCCGCACCAGCGCCGGGAGGAAGCGGTGCATGTGATCGAAGGCCGGGAGATCCATGAAGAGGTCGCGGCGGAAGAGCTTGAGCCCGCAGCCGGTGTCGGGCGTCGCGTCCCGGAGTAGCAGGCGCCGGACGCCGTTGGCGATGCGCGAGGACATGCGCTTGACCCAGCCATCCCGGCGCTTGCGCCGGTGTCCGGCAACGAGAAGCGGCGGCGCTGGAGGCGCCGCGCGCGCGATCTCCCAGAGCCTCGGTATGTCCGCGGGATCGTTCTGCCCGTCGGCGTCGAGCGTCGCGATCCAGGGTGCCTGCGCGGCCTTGACGCCCGTGCGGATCGCCATGCTCTGGCCTGAGCTCGAGCGGTGGCGGAGCAGTCGAAGGCGCGGGAGCTCCGCCGCGAGGCCGCGCACCGCCGCGGCGGTCTCGTCGCTGCTGCCGTCGTCGACGTAGACGATCTCGTAGTCGATCCGCCCCTCGAGCGCGCGGCGGATTTCCGCGACCAGAGGCGCCACGTTAGGCGCCTCGTTGCGCGCGGGTATCACCACCGAAAGTTCCATTCATCCGCTGCTGGGCCAGGGTCCCCCGAGGGGCGGCGGTGTAGCACGTTTCGGAGGCGCGGGCCAAATCGCCGCGGCCGAATTTCCTCTCCCCAACGGGGAGAGGCAAGGTGAGGGGCGATACGGCCGGAAGGCCGGGGAAAAATCCCGGGCGACGGAGCTGGAATGCCCCCTCACCCCACCCCTCTCCCCGTCGGGGAGAGGGAGGGTTCTCCCAATGCGAATTCTTTGGGTCGGCGTTCCTATGAACCGCTTCACCCCGCCTGCGGACGCCGCTGGTGACAGGCTGCGGCCTTGGTCGCTACTCTCTGCGCCGGCGGCCGGGGTCGGGCTGTCGGAACGAAGCGCGCTGCGGAGGTTTTCATGACGAAGTCCCCCTCGAAGGAACCGGTTCCCGGCATCAAGCTCGAGAAGTCGGTGGCCGATCGCCTCGATCCCAAGCGCGTTCACAACCCGCCGAAGCCCGCCGAGGTCGAGGGACAGTTCAAGTACAACGCCTTCATCACCTGCCCCTATTGCGGGATGCATTTCCACGCGAGCCTCGATACCGACGTCTACACCGTCGTGCGCTGCCCGAGCTGCGGCCAGGTGAGCCTCTCGGTCGGGACCTGAGCGCGAGCGCCCGTCAGGGCCACATCGCCTCCGGCGGGAGCGACATCAGGATCGCCTCGGTATTGCCGCCGGTCTTGAGGCCGAAGAGCGTGCCGCGGTCGTAGAGCAGGTTGAACTCGACGTAGCGGCCGCGCTTGACGAGCTGGGCGCGGCGCTCCTCCTCCGTCCAGGGCTTGCGGAAATGCCGGCGCGCCAGCGCCGGATAGATCGCGAGGAAGGCCTCTCCGACCCCGCGGGTGAAACGGAAGTCGCGCTCGAAATCGCCGGTGTCGTGATAGTCGAAGAAGATGCCGCCGACGCCGCGCGTCTCGTTCCGGTGCGGCAGGAAGAAATACCGGTCGCACCATTCCTTGAAGCGAGGGTAGTAGCCCCCATCCTCGGCGTCGCAGGCGGATTTGAGCGCGGCGTGGAAATCGGCGGTGTCCGCGGCGACCGGGAATACCGGCGTCAGGTCGGCGCCGCCGCCGAACCAGGCCTTGGTCGTGACGATGTGGCGCGTGTTCATGTGCGCGGCGGGGACGTGCGGCGAGCGCGGGTGGATCACCACGGAGATGCCGCTCGCCCAGAAGCGCGGGTCCGTCTCGGCGCCGGGAATTTGCTTGCGGAACTCCGGCGAGAACTCGCCGTGGACGGTGGAGACATTGACGCCGGCCTTCTCGAAGACGCGGCCCCGGAGGACCGCCATGGTCCCGCCGCCGCCGCCGGGACGGGTCCAGCTCTTGCGCTCGAAGCGCCCGGCGGGGCCCTCGCCGGGCCGCTCCGCCGCGAGCTCGTCCTCGACCGCCTCGAGCGCGGCGGTCAGGCGGTCGCGGAGGCCCTCGAACCACTCGCTCGCGGCTCGCTTCCCGGCTTCGGCCGTCACGTCCTCGCCTCCTCCGGCAGCAGTCCCGTCTGGCGCAGCGCCTCGCTCAGCACAATCGCCGCGGCGAGCGCCACGTTGAGCGAGCGCAGGCCCTGGCGCAGGGGAATCCGCAGGCGCGCATCGGCCGCGGCGTGCACCGCGTCCGGCACTCCCGCCGATTCGCGACCGACCAGGATGATGTCGTCGGGCTCGAACACGAAGCGATGGTAGAGCAGGGGGGCTTGGGTCGTCAGCAGGACGAGCCGGGACTTGCGCGGACGGGCGCCTTGAAACACATCCCAGGAGACATGCCGAGTAAGATCCAGGCTCCGGACATAATCCATCCCCGCGCGCTTCAGCCGCCGGTCGCTCAGCAGGAAGCCCGCGGGCTCGATGATGTCGAGCGGGACGCCGAGGCAGGCCGCGAGACGCATCAGCGTCCCCGTGTTCTGCGGAATATCCGGCTGGTAGAGCGCGAGGCGCATGTGGCCGCCGCTTCCTCCGGTGATTTTGTCGCGGAAACCCAAGCGTTTCCCGCTTTGCAAGCCTTCGCCCGATCGATTATACCGAGACCCGCCGCGACGCACCGATCGCGCGCGCGAGCGGTCCATTCTGCGGCAGGATGTCGCATGGGCCGGGCGGGCCCGGCATCTGGGGTGCGGCAGGATTTTCTCGGCCCGGCAGAGCCCTGCCGGGCGCCCAAGGGATGAGGTGGTGGGAGATGGCAGAGACCGCGCAAGCCAAACCGATTGGCGCGCATGGGGGCGGCGAGGGGACGCGGCGCGACTTCCTCGTCCTGACGGCTTCCGCGCTCGGCGCGGTGGGAACCGCGGCGATCGCCTGGCCCTTGATCGATAGCTTGAACCCCGCCGCCGACACGCTGGCCGCGGGCGCTCCGATCGACGTCGACATCTCCAAGGTGGCGCCGGGCATGAGCATCCGCGTGCTCTGGCGCAGCCGTCCGATCTTCATCGTGCGCCGTACGCCCGAGGAGCTGAAACTGCTCGAGAGCGGCAAGATGAACCCCGAGCTCAGCGATCCCGATTCCAAGGCGCTGCAGCAGGCGGACTACGCGCGGAACTGGCATCGCTCGATCAAGCCGGAGCTCCTGGTCCTCGTGGGCATCTGCACCCATCTCGGCTGCATCCCAAGCTTCGCGCCGCAGCCCGGGAACACGCCCGTCGAGAATTGGGAGGGCGGCTTCTTCTGCCCCTGCCACGGCTCGAAATACGATCTCTCCGGCCGCGTCTTCCGCGGCGTCCCCGCGCCGCTCAACCTACCGGTCCCGCCCTACAATTTCGTCAGCGACAGCGTGATCCGCATCGGCGAGAACCCCAAGGGCTCCGACTTCGATCTGAGCTCGGTCGAGCAGCTCTAGGAGCTCCGCCATGGCCGCCCCCCGCACGCAGAACCGTATCATTCGCTGGATCGATTACCGGCTGCCGGTCTTTTCCTACCTCGATCACGAGCTGAACGAGTATCCGACGCCGAGGAATCTGAGCTACTGGTGGAACTTCGGCTCGCTCGCGGGCTTCATGCTCGTGACCATGATCGTCACGGGCATCTTCCTCGCGATGTACTACACGCCCAATGTGGACATGGCCTTCGACAGCGTCGAGCGCATCCGGCGTGACGTGAATTACGGCTGGCTCATCCAGTACATCCACATGAACGGGGCGTCGTTCTTCTTCATCGTGACCTACATCCACATCTTCCGCGGCCTCTACTACGGCTCCTACAAGAATCCGCGCGAGCTCCTGTGGATCCTCGGCGTGATCATCCTGCTGCTGATGATGGCGACGGCCTTCATGGGCTACGTGCTGCCCTGGGGGCAGATGAGCTTCTGGGGTGCCACCGTCATCACCAACCTCTTCTCCGCGATCCCCAAGATCGGCAACGCGATCGTGACCTGGCTCTGGGGCGGCTACGCGGTCGGCAATCCCACGCTCAACCGCTTCTACTCGCTCCACTACCTGCTGCCCTTCGTCATCGTGGCGGTGGTGATGCTGCACGTGATCGCGCTGCACCAGCACGGCTCCAACAATCCCCTGGGCATCGACCGCAAGGGGCCGCAGGACAGCATCCCCTTCCATCCCTACTACACGATCAAGGACATGTTCGGCCTGGGGGTGTTCCTGATCCTCTACGCCGCCTTCATCTTCTTCCTGCCGAACTACCTCGGCGACCCCCAGAACTACATCCCCGCCAATCCGCTGGTGACGCCGCCGGAGATCGTGCCGGAATGGTACTTCCTGCCCTTCTACGCGATCCTGCGCTCGGTGCCGGACATCTGGTTCATCCCCTCCAAGCTCGCGGGCGTGATCTGCCTCTTCGGCTCGATCGGCGTGCTCTTCGTCCTGCCCTGGCTCGACACCTCTCCCGTCAGGAGCGCGCGCTTCCGTCCGATCTACAAGTGGTTCTTCTTTGTCCTGGTGGTGGACGTAGTCGCGCTCGGCGTCTGCGGCGCGCACCGTCCCGAGGGGACCTACATCGTGATCGGCCGGCTCGCGACCCTCTACTACTTCTTCCACTTCCTCATCCTGCTGCCGCTGCTCGGCAAGATGGAGCGGCCCCGGCCGCTTCCCGCCAGCATCGGCGCCGCCGTCCTCAAGGGCGGCGCGGTTTCCGCGGAGTAGGGCCGATGCGCAAGATCTTCCTGATGGCGGGATTGGCGGGCCTGGTCTCGCTCTGTGTCGCGGGCTCGGCGCCGGCGGCGGAGGAGACCATCGAGCTGCCGAGCCAGGCCTGGTCCTTCGACGGCGTCTTCGGAACCTTCGATCGCGCATCGGCGCAGCGCGGGTTCCAGGTCTATCACGACGTCTGCGCGAAGTGCCATTCGCTGGACCTGGTCGCCTACCGCAATCTCGAGGAGCTCGGCTTCAGCGAGGAGCAGGTAAAGGCGATCGCTGCGGGCGACCAGGTCGTCGACCGCGACGCGCGCGGGATGCCGGTCACGGACGACAGCGGCAAGATCGTCATGCGCCCGGGCCGGCCCTCCGACAGCTTCGCCCAGCCCGACAAGGCCGTCACCTCCGCCCTGCCGGCCCTGCCGCCGGACCTCTCGCTGATGGTGCGCGCGCGCGAGGACGGCGAGAACTACGTCTTTGCGCTGCTCGCGAAGGGCTACGAAAATCCGCCCGCGGGCTGGGATCCCTCGGCGATCTACAACAAGTTCTTCCCCAGCCATCGCATCGGGATGCCGCCGCCGCTCGCGGACAATACCGTGACCTATGCCGACGGCACCGCCGCGACCCTCGATCAGGAGGTACGGGACGTCGTCAATTTCCTCGAATGGGCGGCCGATCCCAACCTCGAGGAGCGCCATCGCACCGGGCTCAAGGTGATCCTGTTCCTGATCGCCATGACCCTCGTCCTCTACGCCGCGAAGCGCCGCATCTGGTCCGACGTCCACAAGGACGAGCACTGATAAACCGAGTTGGTCTGCGTCCACCGCGGATCCTCTGCGTCCTCTGCGCGAAATAGACCTAACCAGCGCGCAGAGGGCGCAGAGGTATTGCGGAGGACGCAGAGAAGTTTGTCGTCTCCTTATACCGCCTCAATTCGTATTTCCCTTCAACGTCCTCGCGAAGAAGGCGGCGACGCGCGTCTTGCTGTCGGCCCAGGCGTCGGGGTCGCCGCCGGTGGTGGCGCCGCGGCGGTCGGGGGCGTTGACGTTCCTCCGGTTCGGATTGAAATTGACGCGCGCGGCGCTGTCGAAGGAATGCCGCGCGCCGGCATAGACCACGATGTCCACCGGGAATCCCGCGGCGTGCGAGCGCTCCGCGAGCGCCTGGCAATCCCGGGCGGGCGTCCAGTCGTCCTTCTCGCCGGCTAGGATCAGCAGCGGCCCGATCGGCCGGTAGACGCCGTCATAGGCGATGACGGGACCGTGGTCCCCGAGCTCGCGTCTGACGGACCAGAGGCCGTAGCGGTCGCCGCAGCCGGGATAGAGCGCGATCCCCGCGGCGAAGCCCGCGCGCTTCTCGGCGGCGAGCAACCCGGCCGCGGGCTCGACCATCGAAATGAGCGTGCTGCTGCCGCCATGCGAGCCGCCCATGACGCCGACATGCGCGCCGTCGACGAAGGGCTGCGCGCGCAGATAGGCGAGCGCGGCATAGGCGTCGTACATGCGCTGGATCGGAAAGGTCCGGCGGAGCTGCTCGATCGGCGTCTCGGCCGACGCCGTGCAGATGCCCTCGGGGAAGCCGCGGCTCGAGAAGCTGTCGGGCATGATGACGACGTAGCCCAAGGGCGTCAGGAAATCCGCCCAGCGCCGCGGCGCGCCGCTGGAGCGCGACCCGAGGCCGCTGCAGTCGTGCAGCATCACGATCGCAGGAAAGGGGCCGCTGCCGTCGGGCTTGAGGATCGTCGCCGGGATCTGCTCCGTCCCGCCCTCGCGCTTTTGCGTCTCGAGCGTCACCGCCCAGCCCGTCGCGTCCGCCCTGGCCTCCGGGGCCGCCGCGCCGGCGAGCAGCGCCGCCATCAGGAGTAGTCGCGCAATGTTCCCGATCATGCCGTCCTCGCTTCCGGGGCGGCGGATCGTGCCACAGGGCATCTCAGCGCTCCAGGGGTCGATGGCATCTCGTCCTGTCAGCATGCATAGGGCTTGTCTGAGTTTGCGAAATCCCACCTTAGCCACGGGCGTTTCGGACGTGAGAATCACGGCGCTGCCGTGGGCTTCAACAGTGGCGCGGTACAGACCCAGGATGTCGGCCGCTCGATCCAAGGCGGAAATCGCATGCTCGCCCCGAGAACTTGCTGGATTTGACCCGATTTGGGCATTTCTTTGGTCTGAGCGAGTGCGGGAACTGGCGAGATCGGGGGCCTTCGATCCGCGCGATCGCGCCGCGGCGAACTTCCGGGAAGGATCGGGTTGTCAAAGACGCGCCGGTGAAGGAACCTGGGATGCGAAATGTGTTGAGATTGAGGCTACCCCACAGCGTGGATAAGCCAGATGTCAGACGCAGATCTGCAACAGACGATTGCGGACCTCCGGCAGGAGCTTGCTCGGCGCAATGCCGAGCGCGACGAGGCGGCGGCTCAGCAGCGGGCGACCATCGAAGTGTTACAGGTCATCAACTCCTCGCGGGGCGATTCCGCCCCCGTCTTTGCGGCGATACTCGATAACGCATTGCGTCTTTGCGAGGCCGCCTTCGGGTTTCTGGCCAGCTATGACGGGGAGCGCTTCCAACGGGTCGCGCAGAAAGATGTGCCGGCCGCGCTTGCTGCCTATTTCAGGACAGGGATGGATCAGCCCCGACCGGGAGACGCGCATTGGCGACTTCTCGCGGGCGAGAAACTCATACACAACCTGGATCAGAAGGACGAGGACGCCTATCGGCAGGGTAATCCCCTTCGCCGCGCCGTCGTCGACTTGGGAGGCGCTCGCACCGCATTGGTTGTGGCGCTTCGCAAAGAGGATGCTGTTCTGGGAGCGCTAACGATCTACCGCAAAGAAGTTCGACCGTTTTCGGAAGTTCATGTCGCCCTCCTGCAGAGCTTCGCCGCCCAGGCGGTGATCGCAATGGAAAACGCGAGAGTACTTAGCGAACTGCGCGAGCGAACCGAGGAAATCGCGGGCTGGAACCGAGAGCTCGAAGCCCGTGTCGCCGCACAGGTCTCCGAGCTTGAAAGGATCGGGAAACTGAGGCGGTTCCTGGCACCGCAAGTCGCCAACATGATCATCTCCCAGGGCGACGAGAGCATCCTCGAGAGCCATCGCCGCGAGATCGTCGTTGTCTTCTGCGACATTCGCGGCTTCACGGCCTTTGCCGAGCGCGCCGAACCGGAAGAGGTCACGGCGATGCTGCGTGGATTTCATGCCGCGCTCGGGCCAATCGTGTCGCGCTTCGAGGGCACGCTGGACCACTACGGAGGCGACGGGATTATGGTGTTCTTCAACGACCCGCTGCCCACGCCCGAGCCGGCGAGGCGTGCGATCGACATGGCCATGGCGATGCGGGAAGTGGCGGCCGAAGTAGTCAAAGCGTGGCGCAACCAAGGGCATGACATTGGCTTCGGTGTCGGCATCTCGCAGGGATATGCCACCCTGGGTCAGATCGGCTTTGCGGAGCGCATGGACTATACCGCGATCGGCACCGTCACCAATCTTGCCGCGCGTCTCTGCGGCGAAGCCAAGCACGGTCAAATCCTTGTTAGCCGGCGCGTTGCCGCCGCTGTCGAAGGCATGGTGCCACTCGAGCCGATAGGCGAAATTTCGCTGAAGGGGCTCAGTCAGGCAGTTGCCGTCTACAACGTGGCGCAATAGCGATCCCGATCGATCGTACGGACGTTCGCTCGTGGCACGACTCGGACCCCACCTCGACATCCGGCATGCATCTGCGAAACAGCGTAAAGCGGACGTCAGAACAAGCGGTCCCGACATTCGATTTATAAGTACATGCCGTAGGTGCTCAGTCCCGCACATGGAGAGTATCATTCCTACGGCTTACTCGAAAACTATTGCCCCCGAGGGTGCCCGCTGGAACACTCCCGCGGCGCAACGGCGGGAGCGGCAATGGGCGAGGGCATCGAGCCGGTCATCGGCATCATCGGCGGCAGCGGGCTCTACCAGATCGACGGCCTCACGGAAGTGCAGTGGGTCCGCGTGGCCTCGCCCTTCGGCGAGCCCTCGGACGAGCTCTGCTTCGGGAGGCTCGGCGGGACGCGCGTCGTGTTCCTGCCGCGCCACGGCCGCGGCCATCGGCTCCCGCCCTCGGAGATCAACTTCCGCGCCAACATCGACGCGCTGAAGCGCGCGGGCGTCACCGATGTGATCTCGCTCTCGGCCGTGGGGAGCCTCCGCGAGGACCTGCCGCCCGGGAGCTTCGTCCTCGTGGACCAGTTCGTCGACCGCACCTTCGCGCGGCCCAAGAGCTTCTTCGGCGCGGGCTGCGTCGCGCACGTTGCGCTCGGCCATCCCGTCTGCTCCCGCCTCGGCGACGCGCTCGCGGCGGCGGGAAGCGGCGCGGGCATGACGATCCGCCGCGGCGGGACCTATCTCGTGATGGAGGGGCCGCAATTCTCGACCCTCGCGGAGAGCCGGCTCTACCGGAGCTGGGGCTGCGACGTCATCGGCATGACCAACATGCCGGAGGCGAAGCTCGCGCGCGAGGCGGAGCTCTGCTATGCGACGGTGGCGATGGTCACGGATTACGACTGCTGGCATCCCGAGCACGACCACGTCAGCGTCGAGATGATCGTGCGCGTGCTCCTGGAGAATGCGGAGAAGGCGAGGGGCCTCGTGAAGCGCCTCGTGCCGCTTCTCGGAGCCGCGCGCGGCCTCTGCCCCGCGGGCTGCGACCGCGCGCTCGAGCACGCCGTCATCACCGCGCCCGAGGCGCGCGACCGCGCGCTCGTGGCGCGGCTCGATGCGGTGGCCGGACGCGTGCTGCGCCGTTACCCTGCCGCAACGAAGGAGGCGGGGACATGAAGGTCGCGGGGAAGCCGATGCGGACGATCTGGCGCGAGCCCGACGGCGCCGTCGGGATCATCGACCAGACGCTCCTGCCGCACCGGCTCCAGCTGCGCCGCATCGCCGATGTCGAGGAGATGGCGGAGGCGATCCGCACCATGCAGGTCCGCGGCGCGCCGCTCATCGGAGCCTCCGCCGCTTTCGGCGTGGCGCTGGCGCTCGACCGCGATCCCTCCGAAAAGAGCCTCGATACCGCATGCCAGCGCCTGATGGCGACGCGGCCGACCGCGGTCAACCTGCGCTGGGCGCTCGAGGAGATGCGCCGGGCGGTCGCGAACCAGCCGCCGGAGCGCCGCGCCGCCGCCGCCTTCGCGCGCGCCCAGGAGATCGCGGACGCCGATGTCGCGGTCAATCGCGCGATCGGCAGGCACGGGCTCCCGCTCATCGAGCGCGCGGCCGCGCGGAAGCCGCGGGGCGCGCGCGTCAACCTGCTCACGCACTGCAATGCCGGCTGGCTCGCGACCGTCGATTGGGGGACGGCGCTCGCGCCCGTCTATGCCGCGCACGAGAAGGGCATCCCGCTCCACGTCTGGGTCGACGAGACGCGCCCGCGCAATCAGGGCGCGAGCCTCACGGCCTGGGAGCTGCTGCAGGAGGGCGTGCCGCACACGGTGATCGCGGACAATGCCGGCGGGCACCTGATGCAGCGGGGAGAGGTCGATCTCGCGATCGTCGGCACGGACCGCACCACCGCGACGGGCGACGTCGCCAACAAGATCGGGACTTATCTCAAGGCGCTCGCGGCGCGCGACACCGGCGTCCCCTTCTACGTGGCCGCGCCCAGCTCCAGCATCGACTGGGCGCTCGCGGACGGGATCGCGGAGATCCCGATCGAGGAGCGCGCGGCGAGCGAGGTGACGGAGATCGCGGGCCGCCTGCCCGACGGCTCGGTCGCGCGGGTGCAGGTGACGCCCGAGGGCAGTCCCGCCGCCAATCCCGCTTTCGACGTGACGCCCGCGCGGCTCGTCTCGGGCCTCATCACCGAGCGCGGCGTCGCCGAGGCCTCGCGCGCGGGCCTTCTCGCGCTCTTTCCGGAGCGGAAATGACCACCGCGCGAGAGGCCGTCATCGCGGCGGCGCGCCGCATGAACGCGCTCGGCATCAATCAGGGCAAATCCGGGAACGTGAGCCAGCGCATCCGCGGCGGCTTTCTCATCACGCCGACGGGCATGCCCTACGACAGGCTCAAGCCCGCGGATATCGTGCCCATGCGCTTCGACGGCAGCTACAGCGGGACGCGTCTGCCGTCGTCGGAGTGGCGCTTCCATCGCGATATCCTGAAGGCGCGGCCGGAGGTCAACGCGATCGTCCACACCCATGCGATGTTCGCGACGACGCTCGCCTGTCTAGGCCGCGAGATCCCGCCCTTCCACTACATGATCGCCGTCGCCGGCGGCGACACGATCCGCTGCGCGCCCTATGCGACCTTCGGCACGGAGGAGCTCTCGCGCCACGCGGTGAGGGCGCTCGAGGGGCGCAAGGCGTGTCTGCTGGCGAACCACGGGATGATCGCTCTGGGCGCCGACTTGGATGCGGCTCTCGCGCTCGCGGTCGAGGTCGAGACGCTCGCGGCGATGTATTGGCGGGCGCTGCAGGTGGGCAGGCCCAAGCTGCTGGGGCGCGCGGAGATGAGGCGGGTGATCGAGAAGTTCAAGACCTACGGGCAGCAAAAGCGATGAGGTCGCGACCCTCACCCTCCCGCGCTCCGCGCGGGCCCCAACCCTCTCCCACTTCGTGGGAGAGGGACAATATTGCCCCTCTCCCACGAAGTGGGAGAGGGTTGGGGCCCATCGCGAAGCGATGGGAGGGTGAGGGTGGCGCCTTACAGTGACTCGATCGATCCGTCCGCGCCGACCCGCACTCTCCCCTCCGGCAACCGGTCGAGCTCGGCCACCTCGAGCGCCGGCAGCGTTCGATGGCCCATCTCGCCGGCGACGACGATCCCCAGCGCGAGGATCGCGTCCGCCTCGCCGAGCAGCACCGCCGCGGGCGCGAGGCCGCGCGCGATCAGCTCCAACATCACCGCGCTCGATGAGCTGGAGCCGCGCGGCTCCGGCAAGGCAAGCACGGTCCCGGCGATGGAGCGGCCGTGCTGGGGATGGCGGGGGTCGCTGACGCGGCCCGTCCTGGGATCGATCCCGCCCCAGAAGCTCAGGGGCGCGGTGAGACGCAGCAGCGGGCCCTCCGCGCTCCCCGCGACGAGCACGCGTCCCTTCAAGACCACAGAAGCTCGTCCCTGACGACGCGCCCCGCGACCGCGGAGGCGACGCAATCCCGGAGGCTCCCGTAGACGGTGGCGAAGCCGGTGTTCGCGGGCGCGTAGAACGCGAACTTCCCGGAATTCGTCATGAGCACGCCCGCCTCGGGCGGAAGGATCGGCGCCACCACGACGCAGGTGTCGACGATGACCTCGACGCCGGCATCCCTAAGCGGCGCGAGCAATCCCGCGCGCTCGATCTCCGCGAGGACGCCGCGCCCGGTGCAGGCGTAGAAGGGCACGCGGAAGCGCTGCCCCTTCGCGAGCTCCGCCAGCGCCCGGAACTCGGCGCCGGAGAAATGCGGGCTTCCCACGGCGACCGCGTCGATCCCGTCGCTTCCGGCGGCGGCGGTCGAGAGCCGGTCGCGCGCGTGGCGCAGCAGCTCCGGCGTCAGCGCGACCGTGCGCTCGGGCTCCGCCCTGCCGAGCGCCGTCGCGAGATCGGGCGCCTCCGGCGTCACGCCCACGGCATGGAAAAGGCCGACGGCGCCCGTCGATGCTGCGGCCGCGCCGAGCGCCTTCAGGCGATCCTCGTCGGTGCCTGCGGGAACGCCGAGGACCGCCGCGACATCGGAGCCCGCCTCGGCGCCGAGAAAGGAGCCGAGCACGGGATAGAAGGCATCGAGGCGGCGCAGATTCTCGGAGAGGCCGCGGGCGTCGATCACGACCCGCGCGCGTCGCTGCTCGTCGAGATGGAGGCCGTAGCGCGGCGCGCGCGCGGTGATGGCGCAGCAGAGATCGAGGAAATCGCCGAGGCGATTGGTGCGCGCGCCCAGCACGGAATTGACGAACGCGACCGCATTCGATTCGCCCCAGGCGACGTGCGCGCCGAGCCGCGGCCGGTGGCCCGCCTGATAGGGCGCGCAGGTCCAGGTGGGCTTGCAGCCCAGGGCCTCGGATGCCGCCATCAGCCGCCGCGCCATGCCGTGCGTTTCCGCATCGAAGCGGACGCGTCCCGGATGGAGGAGGTCGAGCGCGCCGACGTTGAGCGTCGAGGGCACGGCGACGCGGCCGCCGAGCGCGACGAGCCGCTCCGCGAAATGGACGCCGCTGTCGCCGTGATAGAGGCAGCCGTCGATATGCGCGCTCTCGACCTCGACGAGGCTCGGCGCCCCCATGAGCCGCGCGGCCTCCGCGACGATCCGCATCGCCATCGCCGCGGCGGGACCTCGGCTCCCCTCGAGGAGCGCCCGTTCCGCCGCGGTGAGGGCGAGCGTCATGCGTTCCGGGCGCTCATCCGATGTGCTGCGCGAGGAAGGTCATGGTGCGGTCGAGCGCCTGCTTGGCGCAGCCGGCGTCGTAGCTCCCGCGCTCGTCGCAGTTGAAGCCGTGGGCCGCGGGATAAACGAAGATCGTCACGTCCTTGCGCGCGGCCTTGACCTTCTCGACGTCGGTCATGGGGATGCTCGCGTCCTTGTCGCCGAAGTGGAGCATGGTCGACACCTTCGGCTTCTCATTCGCCGCCGCGGCGATGCCGCCGCCGTAATATCCCACCGAAGCCGTGAGGCCGTTGAGCCGCGTCGCCGAGAGGAAGGCCAGGGTTCCGCCCCAGCAGTAGCCGACCGTCGCGATCTTGCCCGCGCCCTTCACCGCGTCGATCGCCGCCTGGATGTCCTTGAGCGGGCCCTCGTCGCCGACCTTGCCGCGGATGTCGCGGCCCGCCGCGATGCTGTCGGGATCGTAGCCGAGCTGCACGTCCTTCTTCGCGCGGTCGAAGAGCGCCGGCGCGATCGCGACGTATCCCTTGGCGGCGAAGCCGTCGGTCGTGCGCTTGATGTGGTTGTTGACGCCGAAAATCTCCTGGATCACGACCACCGCGCCCTTGGGCTTTCCCGCGGGATCGGCGCGGTAGGCGCCGAATTTATGGCCGTCGGACGCGGTCAATTCGAGCATCTTTCCCATGTGCAATCTCCTTGGGGTTTTCTCGATGGGGGTTCAGACGTTGGTGCCCGCGAGCTTGCCCGCGGAGGTGCCGGCGATCCTGCCGAAGACGGCGCCGGACATGAGCCCGGTGCCGCCGGGGTAATTGAAATAGAAGAGCCCGCCGACGAGCTCGCCCGCGGCGAAGAGGCCGCGGATCGGCTCGCCCTCGGTGTCGATGACGCGGCCCACGGTGTCGATCTTGAGGCCGCCGAAGGTGAAGGTGATGCCGCAGGTGACGCCATAGGCCTCGTAGGGCGGCGCGTCGAGCCGGTTCGCCCAATTCGATTTCGGCACCGCGAGCCCCTCCGTCCGCCGCCCGTCCTTCACCGTGGGATCGAAGGGGATGTCCGTGCGGACGGCGGCGTTGTAGGCCTGCACCATCTCGAGGAAGCCCTCGGGATCGACGCCCTCGAGCTGCCTCGCGAGGTCCTCGAGCGTGTCCGCCTTCGCCTTCGTCACCTGGCGTATCCGGTACTCGTCGCGGAAGAGGTGCGTGACCTTGCTGTCGAAGACCTGGTAGCAGAACTGCCCGGGCTGCTCGAGGATGATGCGGCCGTATTTGGCGTAGGTGTAGTTGCGGAAATCGGCGCCCTCGTCGACGAAGCGCTCGCCCTTCGCGTTCACCATGATGCCGAAGGGATAGCAGTGCTTCTGGAAGTTGTCGCCGACCGCGAGGTCGCCGAACTCCGGCGCGTTGCGGTCCCAGGCGACCGCGTGGCAGCCGGACCAGTTTCCGTAGGGCATGGCGCCGGCCTCGAGCGCCATGCGGATGCCGTCGCCGGTGTTGAAGCGCGTGCCGCGGACCTTCGCGAGATCCCAGCCGGGGCCGAGATAGCGCGTCCGCCATTCCGCATTCGCCTCGAAGCCGCCGCAGGCGAGGATCACGGCCTTTGCGGCCACGTCGAACTCGCGCCGGCCCTGGCGCACCTTGACGCCCCAGACGCCGACCTCGTCGACGAGCAGCGCCAGGCCGCGCGTTCCGTACATCACCTGGACGCCGTTCTTCTCGACGGAAGTGTGCAGCATCTCGATGAGGCCGGGGCCGCCGCCATAGGCCTCGACCGTGAGGCCGCCCCAGAAGCGCATCTTGCCGCCGATCTTGAACGCCTGGCGCCCGTACATCGGCATGAAGCGAATGCCCTTGCCGCGCAGCCACAGGAGCGTGTCGAAGCTCCGGGTGATCAGCAGCTCCGCCAGGTCCGGATTGGTGCGGTACTGCGTGATCCGGCCCATGTCGTCGAAATACTGTTCCTGCGTGTACTGGCCGAACTCGCTGTTGCGCTTCTCCTCCTCCGTCAGGTCGGGCATCAGCTTCACGAGATCGTCGAGCCCGTTATAGACCGTGCGGATCGCGCCCGCGGTGAAGCGGCTGTTGCCGCCGCGCTCCTCGAAGGGCGCGCGCTCCAGCACCAGCACGTTCGCACCCTGCTCGCGCGCGGCGAGTGCCGCCGTCAGGGCCGCGTTGCCGCCGCCGATCACGAGGACGTCGCAATTGAGCTCGGCCATTCCTGTGTTAACCCCTGCCGTTGACGCTCGTACCGGCGCTTGTATACGGTCAGATCGGGGCCGGAGCCAGCCCCCTTTCTTCATAGCTGAGGAGCGATCCCCTTGCCCACCGTCATTGAGCGGTTTTCGAGCTACGCGGTCTCGCTCGGCAAGGCGGCCCTGCCGCCGGAGGCGCTCCACCACGCGCGGCGCTCCGTTCTCGACTGGTTCGCGGCGGCGATCGCGGGCGGCGTCGAGCCGCCGGCGACCCTGCTGGTGGAGGCGCTTGCGGAGGAACTCGACCGCGGCCGCGCCCAGCTCGTGCCCTCCGGCCGCCGCGCCACCGCCCGCGCCGCCGCGCTCATCAACGGCGCCGCTTCCCACACCATCGAGTTCGACGACATCTTCCGCGACGGCATCTACCATCCCGGCGTCGTCACGGTGCCGGCGGCGCTGGCGCTCGCGCAGACGCGCGGCCTCTCGGGCGAGGCTCTCCTCCGTGCCGTGATCGCGGGCTACGAGGTGGGGACGCGCATCGGGGTCGCCGTCAATCCCGCGCATTACGAGTTCTGGCATACGACCGCGACCGTCGGCTGCTTCGGCGCCGCCGCGGCGGCATCTGTGGCGCTCGGCCTCGATGCCGACCGCACCGCGCATGCGATGGCGACGGCCGGCACCATGGCCGCGGGCCTCCAGCAGGCCTTCCGCGCGGACTGCATGAGCAAGCCCATGCACGCCGCGCACGCCGCGGAAGTCGGCGTCACCTGCGCCTTGGGCGCCGAGCGCGGCCTCACCGGCGCCCTCGACATCCTCGAGGGCGAGCGCGGCTTCGGCGCCGCCATGTGCGAGAAGCCCGATTGGGAGGCGGCGCTCGCGAGCCTCGGCAAGCGCTTCAACATTACGCAGATGACGCAGAAGAACCACAGCGCCTGCGGCCACATCCATGCCGCGATCGACGCGGCGCTGGCGCTCAGGGCCGAGCACGCGATCGCGCCCGAGAGCGTCAAGCGCGTCGTCGCCAAGACCTATCGGATCGCGCTCGAGGTCGCGGGCACCAAGGACCCGCGCACGGTCTTCGACGCGAAGTTCAGCCTCCCCTATTGCCTCGCCGCCGCCCTCGTCGTCGGTAGCGTCCGCATCGACGCCTTCAACTCCGAGCGCCTCGCCGATCCCGCGATCCGCGCGCTTCTGGCGAAGGTCGAGATGGAGGTCGAGCCCGAGCTCGACGCGAGCTTCCCGAAGCAGCGCGCGGCGATCGTCGAGATCGAGCTGGCGGACGGCCGCCGCTTCCGGCATTTCGCCCCCACGCGCAAAGGCGATCCCGACGCGCCGCTCTCCGACGCCGAGCTCCAGGACAAGGCCCGCGAGCTGATCGCCCCAGTGCTGGGACCGGGGCCAACAGCGCGCTTCCTCGAGACGCTCTGGACGCTCGACCGCGTCCGCGACCTCTCCCCGCTGATGCCGGACGTGCCGCGCGACCGGCTCGCGGGAGCGGCGCAGTAGCTCGGGCGTGCAATGGCGAATTCCGTGCCGTGAGCGCGGCTCAATGTCCGCAATGCCCCGAGTTCGGCCGAGGCACCGCATCGCCCTGAAGCGCCGCAACGTGCCGGAATCGCAAGTGCGATGCCCTGCCTCTCGGCGCCGCGATAGCCTCCCTTGGCAATCTTGCTCACGAGCTGCGCCCTTGTGAGGGGTCCGCTGCACGCCCACTTAGCTCTAGCCCGCCCCGACCAGGCGGAGCGTGTCACGGACATTGCGGGAGGCTTTCGATACGAGGGCCCCGCGGATGTGCCGAGGCATTCGCTGAGAAGCAGTTAGACGACCTGGCGGAAAGCGATGTGCGAGTACCGCAGCCGGCTGTTGAATATCGGATGATTTCCGGCAGGTACATACTGCGCACTGTCCTGTCGATGACAAAATGCTTCCACCGAGACGCCTTCCGACGGCAGCGAGCGGGTCAGAGCAGGGAAAGATGAGGATGCGAGCTCACAGGCCGAGCGCCTCGACGACGAGCCGCTTCAACTCGCGCCTGAGCCTATCCCGAATAACAGCATGCGCAGCGCTCGAGATGCGGTTGCTTAGCTCGAACGGATCCCGCTCCAGGTCATACAGCTCGTCAAGCTCGCCCGCACGTCCGCGATTCACCCAGTGGATCAGTTTGTGGCGGTCGGTGCGAATCGCCTTGTAGCTCATGCCGACCAGCCAGGGCAGCGCGTTCTCGGCCCAATATTCGATGAGGAAGGATTTGCGCCAGCCTGAACGCTTGCCAGCCAACAGGGGCAGGAGCGAGCGGCCTTGGATATGGGCGCCCGGCCGGCCGCCGGCCAAACTGAGCAGCGTGGGCGCGATATCCTGGCAGATGACGAGGTCCCTGACTCGCGCCCCCGCCTTCGCCTTGCGCGGATAGCGCAACAGGAAAGGCGATCGGATGCCCTCCTCGTATGCGAATCGGCGCTCGGGGCCGAGGCCGTGCTCGCCGAAGAAATAGCCGTTGTCCCCGAGAAATAGGATGAGCGTGTCGTCTAGCTGGCCGCTGCGGTCGAGCGCGTCGAAGATCATGCCGACGCCTTCGTCCACCGCGGCCATCATCCGCGCACGTTGGCGAATCTCCTCCTGTGTACCGGCGCCGATCGCCGCCAAAACGGCACGTGAGCGCTCGTTCGCTTTCAGCTTGAACGCCTCGGTCCAGGCCGGCTTTGTCTTCGCCACCTCGGCAAGTGAGAGCATGCTCGGCGTCTTCGGGAAGACGGCGTCCCGATAGAGGTCCTTGTGGCGCTCGGCCGGGATGTAGCCGCCGAAGCGAGTTATATCGAGCGTGCCGTCCGCGGCCTGATGCGCATCGGGATGCACCGCCTTGTGAGCGAGAAAGAGCGACCATGGCCGATCGTGCTTCCTGGTGATGAACTCCACCGCCAGAGAATTCATGAGGTCTGTGACGTAGCCAACGTGCTCTACATAGTTGCCGTCGTGGTTGAGCCTCGGGTTGACGATCCGGCCGTGTCCGTCAAAGCTCACCCAGCGGTCATAGCCGGGGCGCGGCATGCCGTCATTGCCCATGTGCCACTTGCCGATATGGGCGGTGACGTAACCAAGTTTCTGCAGCTCGACGTGATAGTTCGGTAGCCGATGGCTCATCGCGTCACGCGCCACGTTGTCGATGATCCCGTGGCGGCTCGCATACTGGCCGGTGACGATCGAGGCGCGATTTGGAGAGCAGATCGGCGTAGTGTGGAACGCGCGCTCGAAGAGCACGCCTTCGGCAGCCAGCCGGTCTATGTGCGGCGTCTTCATGTAGGGGTGGCCGCCCGCACCGAACTCGTCGTGGCGCAGGTCGTCTACCAAGACGATGAGGAAATTGGGCTTGCTCATGCCGGGATAGGGACGTTTATCAATCCGCTGTATCCGACTACGTCGCTTGCACTCATCGCGCAGTCATCGTGAAACTCTAGGCTCCAAGCGACGCAATGGCGAGTCTGGCTTGGGTCAAACTCGACGGTCAGGCCGACATTCGACCGCTTCCGAATTTCACCGGTAAGCAGACTAACGACCGGTCGTCCGTGAGCGGGGACGGCGGTCGTCGGACGGGGATGGTCATCAATATTGGTCGTCAACAATGGATTGGAGCCGGGATGTGCCGGCGCAGAATCAACGTGACTGGCCGTACGGTCGACATAAACTTTCACCTGCAAGAGGTCGACCCGACAAAGAGAGGGGCGGCCACGGCCAAGGACCAGGTCTCGTTGACGAGCCCGATGAACCGACACTGCCAAACAAAGGACAGCGTCCAAAGGCAAGTTGAGGGCAGCGCGATCCTCGTAGTCGCGCCGCGCGGTCGCCTTGTCCATATCTGAGAGATGGATTGTAGTGCCCCGTCTCAGTCAAAGGACGCGTTCGCACGAAGAGCAAAGGCGCGGCCGAGAGTGCTGGAGGAGCGATGAGCAAAGTGCACTATCGCGGAGGATGCCTCTGCGGAGCGGTCCGCGTTGAAATTTCTGCTGAGCCGTTCCGGGTAGGCGTGTGCCATTGTCTCGACTGCCGCAAGCACCACGGCGCGGTGTTCCATGCCTTTGCGGTGTTTCCTGCCGGGGCGGTGAGCATTGCCGGCACGACAGCAGACTATCGCGGGCGCCATTTCTGCCCCGTCTGCGGATCCTCGCTCTTTAGCCGCTCGGCCGACGAAATCGAGATCCCTGCCGGCGCCTTGGATACACCGAGCCAAGTGAGACCGACCTATGAGCTTTGGGTCTGCCGCCGCGAGGACTGGCTACCCGCTTTCAAGGTGGCACGTCGGTATGAGCGGGACCGGGAAGGAACGGGACGCACCGAACCGTAACCGAAACGCTGGCCAACGATGTCGTCATACGATCGATCGGGTGATCGAAAAATATTTTTGGTCATTTCTCTATTGCGTCATCTCCGCTCGGCTGAGGCGGTTCTGCCTGCCGATGTATGTCCGCTTCGCCGCGATATCGGGCCTGGGCGCGGGAGGGATACATAGATCGGCCGTTCCCGACGGGGCTCGCTGCGCCAGAGAATGCTCCGACCGGGTTGGATTCCTCTCCTGCGGCGGAATCGTGGTTTGCCCCTTGACGATTGATCTAGGCCCCACCATCTAAACTGCCATGTACGCTGTTTGCGGTTGCTGCCTATAGCACATCCGTATTTCTGCGGGATTTTCTCTTTCCACCGAACGCAAAGGAATTCAGCCGTGTCCACCGACGCCCAGCTCGCCGCCAACCGCGCGAACGCCGCGCGCAGCACCGGACCCAGGACCGCCGCAGGGAAGGAGCGGGCGGCTCGCAATGCGCTCAGGCATGGAATGAGCAGCAAGCAGCTCGTCGTCTTCGACGAGAGGGCCGAGGACTTCGCGCGCTTCAACGAGCGCATGCGTGCGGCGCTCGCGCCTGCGGACGAGTTCGAGGAGCAGCTCGTGGAGCGGATCGTCATTTGCCAATGGCGGCTCAGGCGCACCGGCCGGGTCGAGGCGGCGATCATCAATGGCGGCGGCCGCGATTTCCGCAGACGCGGATTCCCGCCCTCGGCCGATGCCGGCTTCGTCGATGCGCCGTTTCGGATGGACTCGCTCTCGCGCTACGAGGCGGCACTCGAGCGCTCGCTGCAGCGCGCCTATCTCAATCTGGAGCGGCGGCAGGCGCGCCGCGCCGGCGAGCGGGTCGCAGCGCCGGTCGCGGTGCAGATCGAGGGCGTCGCCGAAGCGCCGCTCGAGCAATGGCCGGCTTCGTCCCGCGAGATCGACGGCAAATCCTGATTTCTGCGAAACGAACCCAATTTCCGGCTGGGATTTCCGCGACTTGAGCTTTTCTCGTCCTCAATTCCCCCAGAGCTCGCGCACCACCCCGACGACGCGCTCGACGTCGCTGTCGGTGACGTGGCGGTGGGTGACGAGGCGGATCTGCCAGGGGCTCCAGGCGCCGGAGCGGATGCCGCGGTCGCTCAGCCCCTTGACCCATGCGTCCGCGCGGCGGCCGCTCTTCTCGAAATCGACGCGGACGATGTTGGTCTCGACGGAGGCGGGATCGACGAGGCTCGGATGTATCCGCGCCAAGCCCTCCGCGAGACGCTTCGCGCGCACGTGATCCTCGGCGAGGCGGTCGACCATCTCCTCGAGCGAGACGATGCCCGCGGCGGCGATGACGCCGGCCTGGCGGAGATTGCCGCCGCACATGCGGCGGAAGGCGCGTGCCCGCAGGATGAATTCGGCGCTGCCGCAGAGGAGCGAGCCTACCGGCGCGCTCAGGCCCTTGGAGATGCAGAAGCAGGCACTCTCGCCGTGCCGGGCGACCTCGGCGACGGGCACGCCGAGCTTCACCGCGGCGTTGAAGAGGCGCGCGCCGTCGATGTGCACGGGAACGCCGCTCTCGCGCGCGAGGCGATGCACCTCCGCCATGTAGTCGAGCGGCAGCACCGCGCCGCCGCCGTCGTTGTGCGTGGTCTCCATCACGATGAGCGCGGTGCCGAGGCTCCGCGGCGTGAGCGCGGGGCGGATGTTCTCGCGCAGCAGGTCCAAATCCATGACGCCGCGCCGCGCGGGGATCGCGCGGTGGAAGAGGCTCGCGAGGCCCGCGACCCCGCCCATCTCCGAGCGGAAGATGTGCGTGCCGGGATCGCTGAGGACCTCGCCGCCGCGTCCGGTATGCGTGAGGACCGAGACCAGGTTCGCCATTGTGCCGCTGGGCAGGAAGAGCCCGGCCTCCTTGCCGAGGCGCTTCGCCGCGAGCGCCTCGAGCGCGCGCACCGTGGGATCGCCCTCGCGCCCGTCGTCGCCGAGCTCCGCGTGGCGCATGCGCTCCAGCATCCGCTCGGTCGGACGGGTCACGGTATCGCTGCCGAGATCGATTATGTCCATGGAGGGTCCCTAGATTTACATCACCGCGAGCTCGTAGCGCCGCAGCAGCCGGTAGACGAGCAGCAGCGGCACCGCCGTCGCCAAGATGAGCACGGCGGCGGCCGCCGCCGCAATCCCCGCGCCCGTCCCCTCGAGCGCCTCGAACATCACCACGGTCATGGTGGCCCAGGGACCGCTGTAGAGGATGACGGTGGAGCTGAGCTCGGATGCGACCGTGACCCAGGTCAGCACCATGCCCCCGACGATGCCGCCGAGCATCAGCGGCACCGTCAGCTTGAAGAAGGTCCGCGCGGGCGAGACGCCGAGATTGATCGAGGCCTCCTCGAGGCTGGGGTCGAGCTGATGGAGGATGGCGCTCGAGGCGCGCACGTTGAAGGGGAGCTTCCGAACCATATAGGCGAGCACCATGATGATCGGCCCGCCCGTGAGGATCACCCAGCCGCTGTTGTAGGAGATGACGAGGCCGATGCCGAGCACGGTGCCCGCGACCGCGAACGGCATCATCGCGACCACGTCGAGGACGTGGGCGATCCCCGAGCGGAAGCGCGTCAGCACGTAGCCGATGGGAACCCCAAGCGCGGCGGCGCCGATCGCAGCGGCGGTCGCGAGCAGCACCGTGTTCTCGAGCGGCCGCGTCGAGCGGTGCATGAGGTCCGCGAAATTGCCGAGGCTCAGATTTCCTTGGAGGACGGGGCCGCGGTACTCGAGGAAGGAGATCGCGAGCACGCCGAAGAACGGCACCAGCGCGGCGAGCACGAGGCCCCAGCTATAGAGGGTCGCGAGAATGCGCCAGGGGCGGCTCGCTCGGAGCTCCGGCGGCGCCGCGCGGGCGCCGGTCGCGTAGCGCCGCCGCGCGAGGTAATGGCGCTGGATGAGGAGCGCCGTCGTGGTGCAGAGCACGAGGACGAGCGCCAGCACCCCCGCCGAGGCGGGATTGGCGGAGACCTCGCCCACGAAGAGCTTATAGGCCTCGACCGCGAGGATCGGCTTGTCCTCAGCGAGGACGAAAGGCACGCCGAAATTCTCGAGCGTCTCCATGAAGACGAGAAGCGCGCCCGAGAGCACCGAGGGGATCACCACCGGGAGGATCACCGTGCGGAAGACCCGCCAGCGCGATGCCCCGAGATTCTGTCCGGCCTCCTCGATCGAGACGTCGACGGCCTTGAAGGCCGCGAGCGTCGGCAGCACCACATAGGGATAGAGCGTCACCGTATAGACCGCGACGAGGCCGGGCGTGCCGTAGATGGAGCCGAAGGGAATCCCGAGATCGCGCAGGAAGCGCGTGACGACACCCGCGCGGCCAAACATCAGCACGAGCGCGTAGGCGCCGACGAAGGAGGGCAGCACCAGCGGCAGCGCCGCGAGCACGAGGATCAGCGCCTTTCCCGGCACGGGGAGCCGCGCGAGGCAGAAGGCGAGGGGGACGCCGAGCGCGGTCGTCGTGAGCGTCGCGAGCGCGCCGATCTCGAGGCTGTTGCCGAGGCTCGCTTGGTAGAAGCTCCGCGAGAGGATCTGGACGTAGTTCACGAGGGTGAAGTTTCCCGCGGGATCGAGGAAGCCAGCCTTGAAGATCGTGAAGACGGGATAGAGGAGGAAGAGACCCAGGAAAAGGAATGCGATCGCCGCGACCGCGAGCGGGAAGGATGAGCGCGGCTTCAATAGGGTCATGGCGCGGCGAAGACAGCGACGCGCGCGGGATCGTAGGCGAGGGCGACCGCCTTGCCCGGCGCTACCGCCTCCGGCGGCAGGTCGAGCATCGCGAGCTTGAGCGGCGTTCCCCCGGCGGCCCTGAGCTCGACGCGCGTCAGCGCGCCCAGGAGCTCGACGCGCGCGACCGTCGCCTCGATCCGGGCCCAGCCCGAGGGCGGTGCCTCGCCCGACCGCAGCAGCCGCAGCGTCTCGGGCCTGAGCGAGGCGATCACGGCAGCACCCACGGCATGCCCCTGCGCCTGCGCCTCCACGGCGATGCCTCGGGCGGCGATCCGGATCCTGCCGCCGAGGACCTCCGCGACCTTGCCTGCCATGAGATTCGTCGTCCCCATGAACTCCGCGACGAAGGGCGTGGCGGGGCGGGCGTAGATCTCCGCGGGAGGGCCCACCTGCTCGAGCGCACCCCCGCGCATCACGGCGATGCGGTCGGAGATCGCGAGCGCCTCCTCCTGGTCGTGCGTCACGTAGAGCGCGGTGATGCCGAGCTTCTGCTGGAGCTCGCGGATCTCGCCGCGCATCTCCACACGGAGCTTCGCGTCGAGGTTCGAGAGCGGCTCGTCGAGGAGGAGCACCTCGGGCTCGATCACGAGCGCCCGCGCGATCGCCACGCGCTGGAGCTGGCCGCCCGAGAGTTGATGCGGCCAGCGCCCGTCGTAGCCTTCGAGATGCACGAGCCTGAGCGCCGCCGCCACGCGCTCGGCGGTCGCCGCCGCGGGCGTGCTCCGCGCCTTGAGCCCGTAGGCGACGTTCCCCGCGACGGTGAGGTTCGGGAAGATCGCGTAGTTCTGGAACACCATGCCGGTGTTGCGGCGGTGCGGCGGAAGCGTGTCGATGCGGCGCTTGCCGAAGCGGATCTCTCCGCCGTCGAGATCGGCGAAGCCCGCGACGGTCCGGAGCAGCGTGGTCTTGCCGCAGCCGGAGGGGCCGAGGAGCGTGAAGAACTCGCCCTCGCGGATTTCGAGCGTGACGCCCGCGACCGCGCGCACGGCGCCGAAGCGCTTCTCGACCCGATCAATGGTGACGGCGGTCATGCCGCGCGGCTCAGGCGCGGCAGACGCGGCGTCGTCTCACCGCGTCGCCTGGATCAGGTCCTGGATCTTCTTCATGGTGGGGTCGCGCTCGGCGGTCCATTTCGCCTCGTCGTACTTGAAGAGCGCGACTTTCGAGAGCGGCGGCAAGCCGCCCGGGAGATGCTCGAGGTCGAGGTCCTGCCGCGCGGGGCGGCGGAAGGTGTGCGCGAGGATCAGCTCGCGCGTCGCCTTGGCGGAGACGAAGTCCACGAACTTCTTCGCGGCTTCCGTGTTGGGGCCGCCCTTGATCACCGCGACACCCTCCATCTGCACGACGGTGCCGTCGCTGGGGTAGATCACTTTGACGGGCGCGCCGTTGTGCTGCCAGAGATAGCCCGCGTACTCCAGCGAGACGCCGAGCGGGTACTCGCCCTCGCCGACGCCGGAGAACACGAGCGAGGATTTGTTCAGCACCTTGAGGTTGGCGTAGACCATCTTGGTCATGTCCCAGCCCTTGTCGCCGCCGCCGAAGAGATCGACCCAAAGCGTCGTGTTGGTGAAGGCGGAGCCGGAATTGGCGGGATCGGTGAAGGCGATCTTCCCCTTCCATTTGGGGCTCATGAGATCGGCCCAGCTCTTGGGCGGGTCGGTCGCGCCGAGCGCCTTGGTGTTCGCGATGATGACGAGCAGATGGAGGTTGGTGCCGAGCCAGAGATTGTTCGGGTCGCGGAACTCCGGAGGCACGGCGTCGGCGTTCGCGGAGCGATAGGCCTGGAAATACTGCGCGTTGGTCTGGAGGAGCGAGCGGCTCACGCCCCAGATGATGTCGCCCTGCGGCCGGTCCTTCTCGGCGGCGATGCGCTTCATCAGCACGCCGGAGCCCGCCTCGACGGGCTGCACCTGGATGCCCGTCTCCTTCTTGAAGGCCTCGAAGACGAGATTGTCGAGCGTGCTCTCGTTGGCGGAATAGACGACGACTTGATCCGCCGCCCGCGCCGTGCCGACGAGGGCCGCGAGCCCCGCAGCCGCAAGGATTCCAATACCGAAGCGGCGGTACATCGTCATGATTTCCTCCCCTTCCTCCGTTCGAGCGGACCGTATAAGCGGCAGTCCCATGCGTCAAGCCGCGGTGGCACCGCTTGCACGCGCTCGATGCGATCGAGTAAGCCTTCATGCGCGGCCCGGAGCCGGGGGAGGTCGATCATGTTTCGCGTGGCGGTGCTTGACGACTATCAGAAGGTGGCGCTTTCGATCGCGGATTGGAAAATCCTCGAGCCCGAGGCAGAGGTGCAGGCCTTCGCCGACAATCTCGTGGACGTGCCGCGGCTCGCGGAGCGCTTGCATACCTTCGATGCCGCGGTACTCATGCGCGAGCGCACGCCCTTCCCCCGCGCGCTCTTCGAGCGGCTGCCGAACCTGCGCCTGCTCGTCACGGCGGGCATGCGGAACGCCTCGATCGACATGGCTGCCGCGGCCGAGAAGGGCGTGCTGGTGACGGGGACGGAGATGCTGGGACATCCGACGGCGGAGCTCACCTGGGGCCTCATCATCGGCCTCATGCGGCACATTCCGTTCGAGGCCGCGGCGATGCGGAGCGGCCTCTGGCAGACGACGCTGGGGGAGGGGCTCAAGGGCAAGACGCTCGGCGTGATCGGGCTCGGCAAGCTCGGGGCGCAGGTCGCGGCGATCGGCAAGGCCTTCGGCATGAGCGTCATCGCCTGGAGCCAGAACCTCACCGCGGAGCGCGCGGCCGCCGCGGGCGCCATGCTCGTGACGAAGGAGGCGCTGCTCGAGACCGCCGACGTCGCCACCATCCACCTCGTCCTCTCCGACCGCACGCGCGGATTATTGGGCGCGTCGGATCTCAGGCGGATGAAGCCCACGGCCTATCTCGTCAACACCTCGCGCGGCCCCATCGTCGAGGAGGCGGCGCTGGTGGAGGCGCTGCGCTCCCGCCGCATCGCAGGCGCGGCGCTCGACGTCTACGACCGCGAGCCGCTCCCCGCGGACCACCCGCTGCGGCGCCTCGACAACGTCGTGCTGACGCCGCATCTGGGCTACGTCCTCGACGAGAACTACCGCATCGTCTATCGCCAGGCCGCGGAGAACATCCGGGCCTTCATGGATGGGAAGAAGCTGCGGGTCATCGCTGGCTGATACCCTCACCCTCCCAACGCTTCGCGTTGGGCCCCAACCCTCTCCCCCTTCGTGGGAGAGGGAGTTTTTTTCCCTCTCCCGCTTCGCGGGAGAGGGTTGGGAGGGTAATGGCCTCAGACGTTGAATCTGAAATGGAGGACGTCGCCGTCCTGCACCACGTACTCCGAGCCCTCGAGGCGCATCTTGCCGGCGTCCCTGGCGCCCTGCTCGCCGCCGCAGGCGACGAAGTCCTCGTAGGAGATCGTCTCGGCGCGAATGAAGCCCTTCTCGAAATCCGTGTGGATGACGCCCGCGGCCTCCGGCGCCGTCGCGCCGCGGCGGACGGTCCAGGCATGCGCCTCCTTGGGCCCGACCGTGAAGAAGGTCACGAGATCGAGGAGGCGGTAGCCCGCGCGGATGACGCGCGCGAGACCGGCCTCGTCGAGGCCGAGATGGCCGAGGAACTCGCGCTTCTCGGTCTCGTCCGGCAGGAGCGCCACCTCCGCCTCGATGCTCGCGGAGATCACCACGGTCTCGGCGCCCTGCTCCTTCGCGTAATCCGCGACCCGCGCGGAGTAGTCGTTCCCGGTCGCGGCCGCCGCCTCCTCGACGTTGCAGACGTAGAGCACGGGCTTCGCCGTGAGGAGCTGGAGGCGCTTCAGGATCAGCCGCTGCTCCACGTCGAGCCTCGCGGTGCGCGCGGGCTTGCCGTCGCGGAGCGCGGCCAGCACCGGCTCCATCACCGCGAGCTCCGCTTTCGCCTCCTTCTCGCCGCCCCGCGCTTTCTTCTGCGCTGCCGCGACGCGCTTCTCGAGGCTATCGAGGTCCGCGAGGAGGAGCTCGGTCTCGACCGTCTCGGCGTCGCGGATCGGGTCGACCGAGCCCTCGACATGGGTCACGTCGCCGCTCTCGAAGCAGCGCAGCACGTGCGCGATCGCGTCGACCTCGCGGATGTGCCCCAGGAACTGGTTGCCGAGGCCCTCGCCCCTGGATGCGCCGCGCACGAGGCCCGCGATGTCCACGAACTCGAGCTGTGTCGCCACGATCTTCGCGGACTTGCCCAACTTCGCGAGTACATCGAGACGCGCGTCCGGCACCGCCACGCGCCCCAGGTTGGGCTCTATGGTGCAGAAGGGATAGTTCGCCGCCTCGGCCGCCTGGGTCGAGGTGAGCGCGTTGAAGAGGGTCGACTTCCCGACGTTGGGAAGGCCGACGATGCCGCAATTAAAGCCCATTCGTTCCGTCGTCCGGTTTCGGTTGCGGCCGCTGCGGCTTCGGCCGCTGCGGCTTCAGGATGAGCGCCACCTTGCTCATGAAGCCGGAGTCGTCGTCCGCGACCAGGAGCGGGAGCGCCTCCGCCACCGCCTCGACGAGCGGCGTCACCCAGCCCATCTCCTCGGAGCTGAAGTCCTGCAGCACATAGGAAAGCACGAGCTCCTTTACGCCGGGATGACCGATGCCGAGCCGGACGCGCCAGAAATCCGGCCCGATCGCCGCATCGATCGAGCGGAGCCCGTTATGGCCCGCCGTCCCGCCGCCGCGCTTCACCCGGAGCTTGCCCGGTGCCAGGTCGAGCTCGTCGTGGATCACCGCGATCTCCGCGGGGTCGATCTTGTAGAAGCGCGCGCAGGCGCCGACGCTGTCGCCGGAGAGGTTCATGTAGGTCACGGGCTTGAGCGCCAGCACGCGCTCGCCTGCCACCGTCCCCTCCGCGAGCGCGCCCGAGAACTTCGAGCGGAACGGCCCGAATTCATGGCGGCGGACCAGAGCGTCCACCGCCATGAACCCGATGTTGTGGCGATTCCTCGCGTGGCGGGACTCGGGATTGCCGAGCCCGACGAAGAGGCGCATGGCGCCGAGGCGCTGGCCGCGGGCCTATCAGCCCTTGGCCGGCGCACCCTTGGCGGGAGCGGCAGGGCCCTTGGCCGGAGCAGCGGGAGCGCCCTTTGCGGGAGCGCCGGGTGCCGCCGGTGCGCCCGCCGCAGCGGGTGCAGCCGCGCCCGGGGTCGGTGCCGCGGTGCCACCCTCCGCTGGGGGAGCGCCCTCGATGCCGGCCTCCGCCGCCGCCGCCGCCGCTGCAGCCGCGGCCTGCGCCGCGGCCTGCGCCGCCGCGAGCTCCTCGCGGACGACGGTCGGCGCCGCCACGGTGACGACGGTGAAGTCGCGGGCAATCGTAGGCTTGGTGCCCTCCGGGAGCTTCACGCTCCTGATGTGCACGCTGCCGCCGATGTCGAGCCCTTCGAGGCTCACGTCGATCTTCTCGGGGATGGCGTCGGCGTTGCAGTAGAGCTCGACCTCGTGCCGCACGAGGTTGACGATGCCGCCGCGCTTGATGCCCGGCGACTTCTCGACGTCGACGACGTGGACGGGGATCGCCACCACGATGCGCGCGCCGGGACCGACGCGCATGAAGTCCACGTGCAGCGGCTTGTCGCTGATGGGATGGAACTGCACGTCGCGCGGGAGCGCGCGCTCCTTGGCACCGTCGACCTCCACGTTCAGAAGGCGCGCGAAGAAGCCGGGCTTGTGCACCTCGCGATCGAGCGCACTGGGATCGACGGTCAGCAGGACCGCCGGCTTCTTGTTGCCGTAGAGGACTCCGGGCACTCGTCCGCCGCGACGAGTGGCCCGGGCGGCCCCCTTTCCGGCCCGGTCGCGCGCTTCGGCGCGAATGGTGATGAGATCGGCCATGACACTACTGCTCCTTTGCTCCTTGCACCTGCGGCGCCCCAGCGCGATGCGAGGGCTTCTGCCGCCGAGACGCCGGCCTCCAGGGGTGCCGCGCGCCTCTCACAACCCGCGGTCTCCCGCGGGAAACTCTTCCTAGTCGAAGAGGCTCGAGACCGAGCGCTCCTCGCTGATGCGGCGCATCGCCTCGGCCATCAGCGGCGCGATCGAGAGCTGCCGGATGTTGTGCGCGACGCGCACGGCCTCGGTGCCGAGGATGCTGTCGGTGATGACGAGCTCCTGCAGCGGCGAGGCGGTGACGCGCCCGACGGCGCCGCCGGAAAGTACCCCATGCGTGACGTAGGCGGAAGCGGTCTTGGCGCCACGCGCGACCAGCGCCTCGGCGGCGTTGCAGAGCGTGCCCGCGCTGTCGACGATGTCGTCGACGAGGATGCAGCGGCGGCCGTCGACGTCGCCGATGACGTTCATCACCTCGGAGATGCCCGCGCGCTCGCGCCGCTTGTCGATGATGGCGAGATCGGCGCCGAGGCGGCTCGCGATGTGCCGCGCGCGCACCACGCCGCCCACGTCCGGCGAGACGATGACGAGGTCGCCGCCGTTGTAGCGCTCCCTGATGTCCTTGAGGAAGACGGGCGCCACGAAGAGGTTGTCGGTGGGAATGTCGAAGAAGCCCTGGATCTGTCCCGCGTGCAGGTCGACGGTGAGCACGCGGTCGGCGCCCGCCGCCGTGATCATGTTGGCAACGAGCTTCGCCGAGATCGGCGTGCGCGGTCCCGATTTCCGGTCCTGCCGCGCGTAGCCGTAATAGGGGATGACCGCCGTCGCGCGCCGGGCCGAGCCGCGCCTCAGCGCGTCCAAGGTGACCAGCAGCTCCATGAGGTTGTCGTTTGCGGGGAAGGAGGTCGACTGGATCACGAAGACGTCCTCGCCGCGGACGTTCTCCTGGATCTCGACGAAGACCTCCATGTCCGAGAAGCGCCGCACGCTCGCCTTGGTGAGGGGCAGGTTGAGGTAAGCGGAAATCGCCTCGGCAAGCGGCCGATTGCTGTTGCAGGTGAGGATTTTCATCCGATCTCGCCGAATAGGGCGGAGTGCCCGGGCGCGCCCCCGTTGCGGCGCGCGCGGACTGTAACAAAGCGCCTACACCCTGTAAACCGCTGTGAAGCGCCCGAATTCCAAGGGGTTATCGTTAGGCCTCAGGTGCCGCTACGGACCTGCTCCGCCTTCTCGATGAGGGCGAGAATACCGGGAGCCGCGGCGAGGGCCACGGCGTTTGCGACCTCGCCCCAGCGCCCGTCGAGGCTGCCTTGCGGGACCGCGTTCTCTTGCGTCACGACGCCGAGCTGCTTGCCGTCGGGCTCGAGCAGCGCCCAGGTAATGGAGATGTGCTGGCGACCGTTCTGGGGACGGTCCATCTTCACGGTTCCCACGACGGCAAGTGCCTCGCCGCCGCGCTCGCCGGGGACGACGGTGAGCTTCGCCTGCTTCAGCGCCGCCGTCATCGCGGCGGTCAGCGCCTGCTTGCCGTCGCCGGGCGCGCCGCTCACGGGGAATACCTGCACCTGCCGGAAGTTGCGCGCGGGCACCGCGGCCGAGACCGGCGCGTCCTCTTGCAAGAGCCTCGCGACCGCGTCCGCCGACGCCGTCGCCAGCGCCTTGATAGCGGCCGCGTCGCCCCGGTTGATGCTCTCGAGCGAGACGCCGGCGCTGCTGGTCGCATTGCCGACGATGCGGCCCGCGGGGTCGATCAGGCGCCAGTCGACCTTGACGCCCCGCTCGCCCGCGCCCGCTGTGCCCAGGAGGTTGAGGCTTCCGCGATTGCCGCTCTCGTCGGAGGCGAGGATCTCGTGGGCTTGGAGCGCCTCCGCCGTCGCATGGGCGAGCTTCTGCCGCACATCGGGAGCAAGGCCCGCGACCGGCGACACCAGCACGGTGTCGCTATCGGGCAAGGTCATGATCGGCGCGCGCGCCGCCGGACGGTCGTCCTCGAAGGGATGCGGCAGCGGCTGGCAGCCCGCCAGCAGCAACAGCGCGAGGGCGAGCGCGATCCGGCGCCTCATAGGATGGCGCAGCTCACGGCGAGCCCGACGAGGCACATCGCCAGGAAGAGGATGAGATAGGGCATGCGGGATCAGGATAGCCTGAACTCGAGATCGGCGCGCGAGAGCGGGCGCGCGCCGGTCTCCGTGACCTCCGAGGTCCGCCCGAGCGTCATGGCGAGGCCGCGCTCGGCATCGAAGAGAACCATGTGCAGGAAGAACACCATGCCCGCCGCCGCCGGCTCTGGGTTGCCGTGATAGAACATCGGCCAATCCATCCAGTTGGGCGCGAAGGTGGTGCCGAGGCTGTAGCCGCAAGCGTTGAGCCGGTGCGCGCGGTGCCCGCGGCGGTCGAGCACCTCGGCGTGCGCATCGAAGACCTCGCCGATGGTTCGGCCCGGTCTCAGTGCCGCCTCCGCGGCGTGAAGCGCCTCGAGCGCGGACTCGTGCATCTCCGCAAGCGCGGGATCGACGCGCCCGATCGCAAGCGTGCGCATGAGGCAGGAGTGGTAGTGCCGATATACGCCGGCGAATTCGAGGGTGAGCCGGTCGTCCCCGTCGAGATGGCGCCTGCCGGTGTAGTAGCGGCAGAGCAGGGAGTCCCGGCCGGAGCCGATGATGTACTCGTTCGCGGGATCGTCGCCGCCGCCGCGGAAGACCGCGCCGTGCATCGCCGCGAGGATGTCGCCCTCGAAGGCGCCGGGCCGCGCGAGCCGCTTCGCCTCCGCGAGCGCGTCGTCCGCAAGCTCCGCCGCGCGGCGGACATAGGCGAGCTCGGCCGGGCTCTTTACGACGCGGAGCCGGCTCACGAGCTCGGAGGCGTCCGCGAGCGTGCAGAAGCCCTCGAGCGCGGCGGCGAGGCGCTGGCCGTTCCGTGCGGTGAGGCCATAGCTTTCCCACTCGACGCCGAGCCGCTTCCCGGCGCAGCCGTGCTTGGCGAGGATGTCGCGAAGCTCCTGCGCGGGCGAAGCGTCGGGCCCGTCGACCCAGATGCGGATGTCCGGAATGTCCGAGGTGTGCTTTGCCTGGAGCAGGTCCGGCGCCCGCGTCAGCAGCGTGAGACGGCCGTCAGCGCCGAGATAGAGGCACTGGAAGAAGACATAGCCGAAGGTGTCGTAGCCCGTCAGGTAATACATGCTCTCCTGACGAAAGATCAGGAGCCCGTCGAGCTTCGCGTTCGCCATCGCGGCGATGGCGCGGGCGCGGCGCTGGGTGAATTCCTCGCGGGAAAAATGCAGGGCCATCTCGCTCTCGCCGAAGGAGGTCGTGGCGGATGATAGGGAGGGTCGGGGCGGGGAGGCAATCGAAAGCCTCGCGCGGAGGGAGCGCTGGCGCGGAGCCCGCGCGCTCCCTATCTTAAGGCGCATGCAGCCGCTCCTCGCCGCCGAACGACCGCTCGCGGACACCGGCCGTCCGTTCCAGATCCATTCGGAGTTCCAGCCCGCGGGCGATCAGCCGCAGGCGATCGCGGAGCTCGTGCAAGGCATCGAGAAGGGCGAGCGCGACCAGGTCCTGCTGGGCGTCACGGGCTCCGGCAAGACCTTCACCATGGCGCACGTGATCGCGCGGCTGCAGCGGCCTGCGCTCATCCTCGCGCCCAACAAGACCCTGGCGGCGCAGCTCTACGGCGAGATGAAGAGCTTCTTCCCGGAGAACGCGGTCGAGTATTTCGTCTCGTATTACGACTATTACCAGCCCGAGGCCTACGTCCCTCGGACCGACACCTACATCGAGAAGGAATCCTCGATCAACGAGCAGATCGACCGCATGCGGCATTCTGCGACGCGGGCGATCCTGGAGCGGCGCGACACCGTGATCGTGGCCTCGGTCTCCTGCATTTACGGCATCGGCTCGGTCGAGACCTATTCGGAGATGACGCTCTCCCTCGAAGCGGGAGAGACCGTCAACCGCGCGAAGATGCTGGCGAAGCTCGTGGAGCTGCAATATCGGCGGAACGACGCCAATTTCGTGCGCGGCGCCTTCCGCGTGCGCGGCGACACGGTCGAGATCTTCCCGGTCCACTACGAGGACCGCGCCTGGCGCATCTCGCTCTTCGGCGACGAGATCGAAGCGATCCACGAGTTCGATCCCCTGACCGGCGAGAAGGCGGCGCAGCTCGAGAGCGTCAAGATCTATCCCAACAGCCACTACGTCACGCCGAAGCCCACGCTGCTGCAGGCGATCGACGAGATCCGCCGCGACCTCAAGCTCCGCGTCGCGGAGTTCACGGCGCAGGGGAAGCTCCTGGAGGCGCAGCGGCTCGAGCAGCGCACGAACTTCGACGTCGAGATGATGATGGCGACGGGAAGCTGCGCGGGGATCGAGAACTACTCGCGCTACCTCACGGGCCGGAAGCCCGGCGAGCCGCCGCCGACCCTCTTCGAATATCTGCCGCCGGACACGCTCGTCTTCGTCGACGAGTGCCACGTGACCGTGCCGCAATTGGGCGGCATGTTCCGCGGCGACTACGCGCGGAAGTCGACGCTCGCGGAATACGGCTTCCGTCTCCCCGCCTGCGTCGACAACCGCCCGCTCAAATTCGAGGAATGGAACGCGATGCGGGGCCAGACGATCTACGTCTCCGCGACCCCCGCGGCCTGGGAGCTCGAGCAGACCGGCGGCGTCTTCGTGGAGCAGGTGGTGCGCCCGACCGGCCTCGTCGATCCCGTCTGCATCGTGCGGCCTGTCGAGAACCAGGTCGACGACCTCATGGCGGAGTGTCGAGACTGCGCCAAGCAGGGACGGCGCGTGCTGGTGACGACGCTCACGAAGAAGATGGCGGAGGCGCTCACGGAATACCTGCACGAGAACGGCATCCGCGTGCGCTACATGCACTCGGACGTGGACACGCTGGAGCGCATCGAGATCATCCGCGACCTGCGCCTCGGGGTCTTCGACGTGCTCGTGGGGATCAACCTGCTGCGCGAGGGTCTCGACATCCCCGAATGCGCGCTGGTGGCGGTCCTCGACGCCGACAAGGAGGGGTATCTCCGCTCGCGCACCGCGCTCATCCAGACCATCGGCCGCGCCGCGCGCAACGTCGAGGGCCGCGCGCTCCTCTATGCCGACCGCACGACCGAGAGCATGAAGGCCGCCATCGACGAGACCAATCGCCGGCGCGAGAAGCAGCAGGCCTATAACGCCGCCCACGGGATCACGCCCGAGAGCATCAAGCGCGGCATCTCCGACATCCTCGAGAGCGTCTATGAGCGCGATCACCTCACGGTGGGGTTGTCCGAGAGCGAGGCCGGCCACTATCAGGGCGCGGACCGCAAGACCGTGATCGCGGACCTCGAGAAGCGCATGCGCGCGGCGGCCGCCGACCTCGAATTCGAGGAGGCCGCGCGTCTCCGCGACGAGATCAGGCGGCTAGAGGAGGCAGAGCTCGAGATTCCCTCGAGCGGCGTCCGCGGCCGCTCCACCGCCGGGCGCGCCGGCGTCTCCGCGCGCGAGGTCGCGCGGATGAAGGCGCGGTCGAAGCGCAGAAAAGGACCCTGACCGCCCTCACCCTCCCGCGCTTCGCGATGGGAGGGTGAGGGTGGTCAGGGCGTATCGAATGCCACGTCACGGGAGCGCCGCCGCAGATGCTCGCCGCCGTCGAGGGTGATGACGCTCCCGGTCATGGAGGGGCTCGCGATGATGAGGCGAAGCGCGGCCACGATTTCCGCAGGCGTGCTGCTGCGGCCCAAGGGCGGCGCCCGCCAGGCGCGGTCGAAGCTTTGATCGGTCTGCTTTCCGCTTCTGAGCGTCACGCCGGGCGCGATCCCGCAGACGCGAATGCGCGGCGCCAAGGCGAGCGCGAGCACGCGGGTCAAGCCGTCGAGGCCGACCTTGCTCGCGGTATAGGAGAGGAAGTCGGGATTGAGGGCCTCAACCTTCTGATCGAGCATGTTCACGATCAGCCCCTCGCGCGCCGCCGGCAATCGCTCCGCGAAGGCCTTGGAAAGGAAGACGGGAGCCGCGAGATTGGGCGTCAGATGCGCCTGCCAGCTCTCCCAGGTCACGTTCGCGATGGTGTCGTAGAAGAACGTCGCGGCATTGTTGACGAGGCAGTCGAGCTGCGGCACCTCCGCGAGACAGCGCGGCACGAGCCGGTCGATGTCCTCGGGCCGCGCGAGATCGGCCTGGACGGGGATACAGCGTCGCCCGGCCGCTCGCAGCCTCTCCGCGAGCGCGAGCGCCTCGCCTCCGGAGCGGCGGTAATGCAGGAGGACGGTCCAGCCGTCCTCGGCGAGCGCCTCGGCGATCGCGGCCCCGATGCGCTTGCCGCCGCCGGTGATCAGGACCGCTCGCTGCATTTCGCTGCCGCTCACGCGTCGCGTCCGCGCCTAAGCCGGCCGCCGCCGGTAGATCTCGACGCCGGCCGCGGCGGCGTCGCTGAAGATGTCGGGCTTCAGGATCGAGACACGGCAGGCGGCGACGCGGGGAATGCCGAAGCAGAGCTCGACCACCTCCTCGACCAGCGTCTCCAGCAGCGGCACGTGCGGCCGCCCGGGCCAGGTCTTGAGCGCGTCGTGAATGGCGTCGTAGTCGATGATCGTCTCGCCGGTCGCGCGCTCGCCGCGAGGCGCATAGGCGAAGAGCTCGACGTTGACGATGAGCCGGTGCGGCCGCTGCGGATGCATTTCCCAGGGATGCATGCCGACCCGCGCCTCCACCTGCATGTCCCTAAGGACGACGCGGACGTAATCGCGCGCGGGATCCCAGAGCGGCTGCGGCCCGGTCGCGGAGAGCGGCGCGGGAAATTCGTCCTTCATCGAGCTCCTCGAACCTGTTGGCGGCTACTCTAGCACGCGGCCCCTCCGGCGCGGCATGGCCGAACCCCTTTGATTTGCTGGCTTCGCTGCAACGAAAGGTTAAAAAATCCCCATTCCAACGCGGTTTTCGTAACGGCTTTGCTGAAAACTGGCGGAAATCCGCGCCGCTCCGAAGGGGAATTGTTCACATGAAGGCTTTCTTTGGGCCTGCCGCCTAAGCGCGATCCACAATTTCAGGTTTGTTTCCGCTTCTTTACGCTTGACAGCCATTTATCTCATGGAACTCAATAGGTTAATTTTTTGCCTATATTTTGGGCAGATATTGTCGAACGAAGCAAATCCGGCCTCGGCGACTGCGGGGCTCCGGCTTTTCAACAAAGTTTTCCACACGGATCGTGGATAGACTCGGCGGTGCCCAGGAAATCCGGGCCTGACGCGATGCGTTCGCTGCGGCGGCATTGACGGCGATGTCCCATCTCTGCGATGCCATGACAGGTCCATGAGCGACATTCTGGATGCCGACAAGACCGGAGCCGAGAGCGCGCCCGGCGGCTCGCTGGCGCAGGGGCAGGAGACGATCCGCGCCGCGCTGAAGACGCTGCCCGCGAGCCCCGGCGTCTATCGCATGCTCGACCGCAAGGGCGATGCCGTCTATGTCGGCAAGGCCCGCAATCTCAAGGCGCGGGTCCAGCATTACACCGTCCTCGGCAACCTCTCGACGCGGCTCCGCCGCATGGTCGCGGAGACGCGCTCGCTCGAGGTCGTGGTGACGCACACCGAGGTCGAGGCGCTCCTCCTCGAGAACAACCTCATCAAGCGGCTGATGCCGCGCTACAATGTGCTGCTCCGGGACGACAAGTCCTTCCCCTTCATCCACCTCACCAGCGGGCACGCCTTTCCGCGCCTCACCAAATACCGCGGCGCCCGTAATGAGCCCGGCGAGTATTTCGGGCCATTCGCCTCCGCCGGCGCGGTCGCGCGGACGCTCGTCGCCCTGCAGCGCGTCTTTCTGCTGCGCTCCTGCAGCGACGGCGTGTTCGAGACCCGCACGCGCCCTTGCCTCCTCTACCAGATCAAGCGCTGCAGCGCCCCCTGCGTCGGCCGCATCGACGAGGCCGCATACGGCAAACTGATGGAGGAGGCGAGGAACTTCCTCAAGGGCCGCAGCAGCGACGTCCAGAAGCGCCTCGCCGAGCGCATGCAGCAGCTCTCGGATAATCTCGACTTCGAAGCGGCCGCGGTGCTGCGCGACCGCATCCGCGCGCTGACGCACGTGCAGGGCCGGCAGGACGTGACCGTCGCGGGCCTACAGGATGCGGACGTGATCGCGATCCATCAGGCCGGCGGACATACCTGCGTCCAGGTCTTCTTCTTCCGCAGCGGGCAGAACTGGGGCAACCGCGCCTATTTCCCGAGCCACGACAAGCAGCTGGGCCTTCCCGAAGTGCTCGCGAGCTTCCTCGGCCAGTTCTACGAGAACAAGCCGCCGCCGAAGCTGATCCTCCTGAGCCACGAGCCCGTGGAATCCGCGCTCATCGCCGAGGCGCTCGCGGTGCGCGCGGGGCACGCGGTGCGGCTCCTCGTGCCGCAGAGGGGCGAGAAGCGCGCGCCCGTCGAGCACGCCCTCGTCAATGCCCGCGAGGCGCTCGCGCGGCGGCTCGCGGAGAGCTCGGCGCAGCTCAAGCTCCTGGAGGAGGTGGCGCAGCTCTTCAGCCTCGAGGCCTCGCCGCAGCGCATCGAGGTCTACGACAACAGCCACATCCAGGGTACGCATCCCGTCGGCGCCATGATCGTCGCGGGACCGGAGGGATTCATCAAGAGCGCCTACCGCAAATTCTCGATCCGGGGCACCGAGGGCGAGGAAGGCGCTGCGCCGATCGCGCCCGGCGACGACTACGGCATGATGCGCGAGGTCCTGACCCGCCGTTTCGCCCGCGCGCTCAAGGAGGATCCCGGGCGCGAGGGGGGGAGTTGGCCGGATCTGATCCTGATCGACGGCGGCCAGGGCCAGCTCGGCGTCGCCCAGCAGGTGCTCGCCGATCTCGGCATCTCCGACGTGCCGGTCGTCGCGATCGCGAA
>Ga0335085_10001216_pt1 | contig 58326 bp, 40 predicted proteins | sample Lox_Sample_45_FD_206712 | JGI IMG/M metagenome (GOLD analysis project Ga0335085, IMG submission 206712) | Soil microbial communities from Loxahatchee National Wildlife Refuge, Florida, United States - Lox_Sample_4.5 | ecosystem: Environmental > Terrestrial > Soil > Wetlands | place: USA...
AGCTGGACTTGGTAATCGCAAATTTTGAATTGTCGTACCGTCCACCGAATATCGATCTCGTGTTTCACAAGTGACCGGACAAGCTGAATCTTTCACGACTGGACAGGCAGGCGGAAACAGAAAGTTGTCGTATTCTTACGTGAACGAAAGGGGGGGGCAGGTCAACTCGATACCCACCTTTGGGTACCGGGACCCACAACTGACATACCACCCTCAGTTGACATATTGGCTATGACGTAGATTGCCTTCACCGCCTTGATCTCTGCGATTTGTGCTGGTGCTAGTTGGTCCTTAGCGCCATTAATGGCGGCGACGATGTTGTTTAGCGTGGTCAAGACGCTTCCCGGCGCCCCCTGAGCAATGTGTATGGCACGTTTTGCCCAAGTATGCTGACCGTTCCTGTCTGACTTTGCGCCAACTAATTTGTATGCTCATGCAGTGACTGATCTAATGCCTCCTTATACACTCGGTTCGCCGGAGACTCTGAGCCAGAGGAGTACGTAACTTTACCCAATATGGAGGTCGCCGTGAAGGCTGTTTTCCGTGAGGGAACATAAAGCATAACGGAGAAGACATCCGGACAATTATGTGCCGCACAGCCTGAGAACACCAAGGCTTGCTCCGATGCCGCAACATTGCGCGTTCCGAATTGACGGGCGGAACTTACGGCAAACGAATCCTCAAGTTTTCCTGACTTCCATTCAATCGAGAACTTGCCTGTATTCTCAAGATGGAAAACAAAAATCTGCCAGCCACTATCCTTTCCTTCAGTGAGAAATGCTATGCGATCAACCCAGAACCCATCTTTACGAAGGAACTGGATCGCTTGAATGCTTCCCGACAATGGTGTAAGCTCGTTCACCAACCCCTGCAATTGAGAGACAGATATTCCCGTTTCCTTGGGGGCTGTGTTCTGGGCGCAGACCACCACCGTGCAAACCACCAGGATCACCACACACGCAAAATGAATCTTGGCCATCGTGACTCTCCTTATTGTTTCACTGCATTTGAAAGCTGGAAACGGGATCGATATAATTCGGGCCGACGCGCCCATATTCGGGATGGCCTCTGTCAAGCAGTGCGTTCCTCACACCTTCCATGCCACCCGACGAAAATAGATGTCGCGTTCCCCCAACGCCTAAGGTCCACGAGGCTATGGCGAGTTTGGAATCGCCATTGAATGTTTTGATAGCGCCGGCGAGAGACCCAGCAACCGCACTCACCACCTTCCCGATGTTGTTGAGATCCTGGTTGGAGAGACCCAAGTCTTTCTGACGCCCAGGCATTATCTGGTATAGGCCTTTGGCCGTTCCATTCACGGCATCGGGGTTGAGGTTGGATTCCCTTTGAGCTAAGCCGACAAGAATATTCGGGTCAACCCCTTTTTCTTTGCCGGCTGACAGGACAGCATTTTCAAATGCGATTGCTTGTTCACCTGTTAGATTCGATTTCAGAATCGCCTTCTCTGACTTATCGGAAAGATTTTGCGCCTGAGCATTTACCTGGTCTTGCCCTTCCTTCGCAGCACTCGTCGATTGCGCAACCGTTGCGCCGGCGGCTGCCTGCATCTGAGCGAGACAGTCAGTCGGGTTGCTGCTGCAGGAGCCATCGAGATGTCCGAGCTGAGAAAAATCTCCGTTGCCCGTTGCGCCTTGGTGTCCGTCCGGGTCCCCAAACGTCGTTGGATTATTCTCCACATAGCTGTAAAGGTTCAGGCTTTGCGGATTGCCGAAGTTCGCATACGGAACGGCGATCGGTTTGGCGGCCCAGTCCGGCGTCATGAACCGCCCAAGGTTGCTGGCATCATACCGCGCTCCGAAGTTGTCCAACCCGCTCTCGGTATCGCGCTCCTTGCCGTTGAACTTGTAGTTCTGCGGCACCGGGGTTGTACAGAAGTCGTGTTCCTGGCCTCCATAGGGATAATAGTCGGTGTCCTGCTCGCAGGCCGAGCCAGTTGCGTTCTCTACCACGCTGTGCGATCCAAGGTGATCTGAGAAGTAATAGTGCACGGCGTTGGTCGAAACGTCCCGCCGCGCCACACGTCTGCCATTGAAGAAAACATACTCCTCAAGGTTCGTCCCGCTGATGCTGCTCTCAGCGATCGTGTCCCCACCTAATGGCCGCCAGTAGAGCGTGCCCGTAGAGCCGGAGGGGCAGGTGTTGCTCTGGCTGCTGCTCGTGCACCTGATCACACGCTCGCCATCTCCGTCGTAAATGTATTCGTAGCCATTTGACGACCACACCAAACGATTCTCCGCGTCGTAGATGTACGTGGTCGAGCCGTTCTGAATGAGGTTTCCACCGATGTCGTATGTGAAGCAGGCGTTGAGTTGATTCTTGGCGTTAGCGGAACCACAGCTCAGAGGTTCGGTGTTCTGCTTTCCACTCACAGCAGACCTGCTTGTCAGGTTACCCCAGGCGTCGATGTTGTACTGCTCGCCCCAACTGTTGATGTCCGTATCGGGCGGGTGGCCCACCCTATCAGTTTTCTTTTTTTCTGGTTCCCGTTTCGAGACTGTGGGTGCCCTGTCCTTGCGATTTTTGCAAGGGCGGGTACGATGCTGCCAATACCATGAGTGGTTTATGCCCAGCGGCCTGCATCGCACCTACGGCGCGCACCACCGCACTTTATCACCTGTTCTTGTTACCGGCGATTACCTTTTCTGAGCTCGGGGCGCGCACGCGACCGGTTCCTGCACATTGTGGAACAGACCCGCCAGCGTTTCCGTCTTGTTGTTAATATGGGGACAGACGGGACGTACCCCGATTGTTTCCTCCCGATTTGGAACTCGCGTATCAAAATTATCTCTTGGTGAGCGTTCGCTGAATCGATGCGCTCTGCTACCGTCTTCTTTATGGCTCGATTCCCCCGGGTCGTGGTTGTCGATGTGCCCCATCATGTTACGCAGCGTGGTAATGCCCGACAAGTCATTCTTACCAGCGATGCCGATCGCACCACCTATCTCGAGTTGTTGCGCGAGTATGCGCAGCTCTATGGACTATCCGTCCTGGGTTACTGCCTGATGTCGAATCATGTACACCTGATCGTGGTACCCCATACACCGGTGGCTCTGGCGCATAGCCTCAAGCAGGCGCATGGACGTTACGCGTCATACTGGAACGCGCAGCAGTCATCCACAGGCCATGTCTGGCAGGGACGATTCTATTCGTGTCCGCTGGACGAACCGCACCTGTGGCAGGCGCTGCGTTATGTGGAGTTGAATCCCGTACGCACGCGGATGGTGGAGGCAGCCGAGCAGTGGAAATGGTCAAGCGCGGCGGCGCATTGTGGACGGCAGAATCCGGATGAACTGTTGGAGATGGATCGCTGGCGGAAGCGCTGGACCGAAGCGGAATGGCAGGAGTTTCTTGCGGATGGGGAATCCGCGGCTGAGGTCAGCGCGCTAAGGCGCTCCACGCACACGGGCCGGCCGCTGGGCAGCGCGGAGTTTGTGGCCGAACTGGAAGAACAGATGCTGCGGCCTCTCGCTCCACGCAAGGGAGGACGGCCGAAGAAGCCCGTCGCCGACTCCCGTCAACTGCAATTTACTTCCGTCGCGTAGTGTTAGAAAAACCGGGGTACGTCCCGTCTGTCCCCAGGTTTCCGTCGGGTTTCCGTCGGACAACTCCCATGACTACTATGTGATCGTTGTAAGGTAGCGACATGAATCTCTTACGATTCCTTCTTCTTTTGCTGTTCATGACACCTTTGGCTCTCAGCCAAGGTGCAGGTAGTAACAAGGCTGCTAGTCCACCTAACACGCCCGAGGCATTGGTTCGGAGCATCTACAATGAGGTAGTGGCTCGTCATCCCTTAGGTGTGCCGGGTGGCGCGGCATTTCAACTCTTTAAGCCGTATCTCAGTAGGATCCTGCTTGACAGAATCGATACAAATATCGCCTGTCAGGACGATTGGAGTCGTAAACATCCAGACCCGGATTCGAAACCGCCCTTTCTTGAGTTTGGACTGTTTTCCGGTGACGATCTCCGCGCAGAGCCAAGCTCCTTCCAGATCGAGAAAGTGGAATCGGAGAAGGGTGGTTCCATACGTGTATATGTAAAACTCACCCGTGACGAACCCGGTGGAACCCCGTGGAGTTGGCACGTTGCGGTTTTGGTGCAGGAAGCCGGTCATCTTGTTGTGGATGACGTGATCTATCTCAAGGACAAGCCGGAAGATGTTGATGTACGACTGTCGGAGTATCTAGCCCAAGGATGCGACGGTCCGCGTTGGGTTGGGTTGGGAAATCAGCAACGCGACCAGAAGCAGGAAAAATGAACGCTGGCAAAATGCATCCACTGCTCAGCCGCGCTTCAATTCGGACGGGTGGCCCGACCTTTGCGCTGCCGACTTCACCACGACTGTGGGTGCCCCGTTCTTCGCGCAGTTTGCGAAGGGCGGGTACGATGCTGTCGACAGCGTAGGCTTTTGGGTCTTCCTTCACGCCACGCGGCCGCGAAAAGAAATCTCGCCCCAGCCTTCGTTGATCCGCACGGGTCCGGCTTCGCCCAATAAGTAAAACCGATAACTGCTCCAACGCCATTGCTCGGGAGACTGAACCAATCCACGCTTCACCGGATTGCGATGCATGTACCGCAACTTCTCCACGCGTTTCTTCGCAGTCCACACATTGAAATCGTAAAAGCGTGCCTGGCCAGAATGCCCGACGCGTCTCTTCTCCAAACAATTCCCGTTGCCGCGGATCCCGACGTTTCTTTCGCGGCAACAACGCCCGAGCGGTCCGCTGTTTCAGAACTTGCATGACCGTAGAAGGAGTTCCCACCTCCGGTTCCGTGATCAGCAGGTGGACGTGCTCGGGCATCACTACATAGCCGACTACAACAAGACGGAAACGCTGGTGGGAAACCTGGGGACAGACGGGACGTACCCCAGTTCTTTTCTCCCGATTCGGAACTCTCACGCCGCAATTATCTGTTGCCGAGCGTTCGCCGATCGATCCGCTCTGCTACCGTCTTCCTTATGGCTCGATTCCCCCGGGTCGTGGTTGTCGACGTGCCCCATCATGTTACGCAGCGTGGTAATGCCCGACAAGCCATTCTTGCGAGGGATGCCGATCGCAGCACTTACCTCGAATTGTTGCGCGAGTACGCGCAACTCTATGGCTTGTCCGTATTGGGATATTGCCTGATGTCGAATCATGTACATCTGATCGCAGTCCCACATACACCGGTGGCTTTGGCGCAGAGCCTCAAACAGGCGCATGGACGCTACGCGTCATACTGGAACGCACAGCAGTCATCGACCGGACACGTCTGGCAGGGACGCTTCTATTCGTGTCCCTTGGACGAGCCGCACCTGTGGCAGGCGCTGCGCTATGTGGAGTTGAATCCCGTACGCGCGCGGATGGTCGAATCAGCCGAGCAGTGGAAATGGTCGAGTGCGGCGGCGCATTGTGGACTCCAGAACCCGGATGGACTGTTGGAGATGAAGCGCTGGCGGCAGCGCTGGACCGAGGCGGAATGGCGGAAGTTTCTTGCCGGCGCGGAATCAACGGCTGAGATCAGCGCGCTGAGGCGTTCCACGCACACCGGCCGGCCGCTGGGGAGTCTGGAGTTTGTAGCCGAACTGGAAGAACAGATGTTGCGGCCTCTCGCTCCGCGCAAGGGAGGACGGCCAAAGAAACCCGTCGCCGACTCCCGTCAACTGCATTTTACTTCGGTAGCGTAGCCTCAGAAAAACCGGGGTACGTCCCGTCTGTCCCCAGGTTTTCCCCAGGTTTTCCCACCGTCTGTCCCCAGGTTTTCCAAAGGTCGGGCCACTCGCCGAGGAAATGCATAGGTCCTTCGCGCCAAAAACGCGCTCAGGATGACATTCTGCTAACCGCCACTTTCTTAGTTGCAGTCTTAGTTGCAGTTACTCTCGGTGGTCGCGGCGGCGTAGGTAGTCTATGAACATTTGTTCTACTGGTTTGTCGTAGGCGATCAGGACGTGGCGGACTGGGCGTCCGGAGACGAAGTGGCAGACTTCTTCGGCTAGATTTTTGGCGTGGTCCCCGGCGCGCTCGAGCGACTGCGTCATGAAGATGACCTGGAGGCTGGCCTGGCGGTGGACGTTTTCCGGGTTCTCGATGTGGCGGAGGAAGATGAGGTTGCGGAGGCGGTCCATTTCGGCGTCGGCGCGGAGGACTTCGACGGCTTTGCTGACGTCGCGCTCGTGGAAGGCGTGAGCGCAGTCGGTGAGCATCTTTTCGAGGAGCGTAGCCATCTGCGTAAGGTCGCGGGTGTCTACGGAGTCGATGCGTCCGCTGACGGATTGGGCGCTGTTGGCGAAGCTGAGGAGGAGATCGCCGATGCGCTCGAGTCCGATCATGAACTTCATGCAGGCGAGGAGTTCGCGGGCTTCGGCAGGGCCGACTTCGGTGATGGCGGTGGTGACTCCGTTGTCGATTTCGAGGTCGAGAGTGTCGAGTTCGCGCTCGCGCTGACGTAGAGAATTCAGCAGAGGAGCGGAGCCCGTGGCAATGCCTTCAGCGGCGGCGCCTGCGGCTTCCTTCGCCATATAACAGGCTTCGACGGTGCGGCGAACGATGTAGTGATGGGCCGGTTCCGGATTCGGGGTCTTCGCTGCGGTACTCATGGATATGTCCGAGGGGCGAGAGTAGGGGCGACGTGGAGATCTGGTGGGACCGCCGCCGTTTGTCTGCCGCTTTTGGGATCGGATCGCCAACGACTCAGCATAAGAGGTTTGATTCGCGTTGCGGTTAACAGGCTGTGAATTTTCGGACATTTTTCGTGGCCTTGGTCACACCTAAAGGCTGAAGACTCTACCGCAAAGATCGCTAAAGGGGCCGCGAAGGAAAGCATAATCGGCGATGCACTGCTCGGCTTCGCCTTCGCTGGACAGCCGAGGCGGCTGTCCCTACGTGAGTCTAGGCTGTTGGGAGGGTGAAGAGGAACGTGCTGCCGTGGTTGAGTTCGCTTTCGGCGCGGATGGAGCCTCGGTGGGCGAGCATGATGTGTTTGGCGATGGCGAGGCCGAGGCCGGTGCCTCCGGATTCACGGGAGCGAGCTTTGTCGACGCGGTAGAAGCGTTCGAAAAGACGCGGGAGATGCTCGGAGGAAATTCCGGCGCCGAAATCGCGCACATAGAATTCGATGCCGCGTTGGGCGATGCGGGCGCCGAGTTCGATGCGGCCGCCGGTGCGTCCGTATTTCATGGCATTATCGATCAGGTTGGAGAAAACCTGGTGGATGGCCTCGCGGTCGGCGAGGACGAGCGGGAGGGACTCGACGGATCCGCTGGAGCCGTTGACGTCTTCAACATGGAGCTCCACGCCCTGGGTTCGGGCAATCTCGCGAAAACTCTCTTCGGCGTCGCTGAGCAGCTCGACGGGAGGGACGGGTTCGGTCTCGAAGCGAGTTTCTCCAGATTCGACGCGCGCGAGAGTGAGGAGATCTTCGGTGAGGCGCGACATGCGGGCGGCATTCTTGCGGATGATTTCGAGGAATTCGCGGGTGGAGCCGTTCTGTTCGGCGATAGAGTCGAGGATAGTCTCGGTGTATCCCTGAATGGAGGTCAGGGGAGTGCGGAGTTCGTGGGAGACGTTGGCGATGAAGTCACGACGAGTCTTTTCGACGCGCTCGGTTTCGGTCAGGTCGCGGAGTACGGCGACGATACCGCCGTCGGGGAGAGGGGCGGCGGTGACGTCGAAGGCGCGTCCGGGAACGATGGAAGTGGCGCGGCCGGCCTTGACTTCCTTGGTGGTGGTGGCGGCCTGGACGGTGGCGAGGAAGTCGGGATCGCGAATGGTCTCCACGACGGGAGCGTTGAGCCGTGCGTGCTGCGGGACGAGACGATCGAGCGGTTGATTCGCCCAGCGGACAAGGCCATCGGAACTGACGGCGATGACGGCGTCTTGCATGCTGTTGAGAAGGGTCTCGAGCTGGCGTTGGCTGGAGCGGACAGCGGCGAAACTGCGCTCGATCTGATCGGCAGTCTTATCGATGGCGGCAGCCACGCGACCAATTTCGTCCACTGGGCTCTCGTCGACGCGGGCTCGCAGATCGCCGCGTTCAATGCGCGCGGCGACATCGACGATGCGCTCGAGGCGGCGGGCGGTCCAAACGGAGACGCCGAACGCAATCAGTAAGGCGACGAGAAATGCAAATAGAGAACCGCGGAGAAGTTTGTGGCGAACCTGGGACTGCACGGCTTCCAGGTCGGAGAGCGGGTAGGCGAGACGGACGGCGCCACCGGAGATGGGAGCGGCGACGTAGAAAGACCAGATATCGAGGGTTGCGCTGCGACGCTCGTTTTCTCCGATGCGGCCAGCGAGTGCAGCGGCGAATTCGGGACGCGAGGCATGGTTCTCCATGGCCGCGGGATTGCCCTCGGAATCGGCGAGGACTTTGCCGGAAGCGTCGATGATGGTGGCGCGGGCTCCGGCAGCCTGGCCCTCTTGTGCAGCGATTTCCGCGAGGGAGTGGGCGTGATCGATCTCGACGCGATGGGCGAAGAGGACGGTTTTCTGCGCAAGATTACGTTCGATCTCGGTGCGTAGCGAAGCTTCCCAAGCGCTGCCGAGCATGAGATAGAAAATGCCGGCAGTGACGGCGATGACAACCAGGAATACGGCTAGCAGTTTGAAGAAGATGCGGTTCTTCAACGTGTCCCCATGTTCGTAATGAATCCAGACACCAAGCAGGAAATCTTAAACCACGAAGGACACGAAGTTCCACGAAGGGAGATCATTTCGGGGATTCGAAGCGGTAGCCAGCGCCTCGGACCGTCTTCAAGTAGCGTGGGTTCTCGGGATCGGGCTCGATCTTTTCACGGATGCGGCGAACGTAGACATCGACGGAACGGGGAGTGACGTAGGCGGTATCGCGCCAGACGGAATCAAGAAGGTGGTCGCGGCTGAAGACGCGCCCTTTGTGGCGGGCGAAGTAGTCGAGCAGTCGGAACTCAGTGGCAGTGGTGGGAACCGTGCTGCCACGGACGGTGAGCGTCATGGCGGAGGGATCGATTTCGATTTCTCCTACCTTCATAGGGCTGGGAGGAAGCGGGCGCTCGAAACGGCGGAGCACGGCTTTCACGCGGGCAACCAGTTCGCGGGGGCTGAAGGGCTTGGCGATATAGTCGTCGGCGCCGAGTTCGAGTCCAAGAACGCGATCGGCTTCACTGCTTTTAGCCGTGAGGAAGATCACGGGAACGGCGGCCAGGCCTGGTGTCTGGCGGATCGTGCGGCAGATTTCGAGTCCATCTTTGCCGGGGACCATGATGTCGAGGACGAAAAGGGCAGGGCGCTGGCGGTCGGCATCGGCAAGAACGTTGGAACCGGTGGGATAAACGCGGACGACGAAACCTTCGTTTTCGAGATGGTGGCGGACGAGACGGGAAATGTCGGGATCGTCTTCGACAACGAAGATGCTTGGCTTCACGAGTTTATTGTAACGAAGGCGGTAGCTTGTACCTAGTACCCAGTTGCCGGTTACGTCGTTTGACGCGGGATTTTCATCGGATTGTAACAATGTGACGGGAGAAATCCATCAACCACGAAGGACACTAAGGTTCACGAGGGATTTCTTGTTTGCCGATGCGGAAGGCATTCGCCACAGAGGGCACAGAGGTACACAGAGATTGTTCTTCTTCAAATTTCGATGATGAGGTTGCTGGCTTGGTCTATGCGGAAACGCTTGGCTGGTGGGATTACCGTTGTCGCGCTGTATTCGGTGATTATTGCAGGGCCTCTGTAGATCTTCCGGGGGATTAGTTCTTCGCGGGGATAGATTTTTGTTTCGAGACTCTTTGTATCGAACACGACTTCCGCTGTGTGCGATGAGGTGCCTCGCTTCGCTCGGTGGACAGCCGAGGCGGCTGTCCCTACGCGAGTTGGTGTCGATTTTAGGACTACTCTCAGGCGGAGAGTGACCAGTTCTATTTCGCGATTGCTGTGGGTGTAGCCGTAGCGGCGGCGGTGCTCCTGCTCGAAGTCTTTCAACAAATTTTTCGTGAGTGGCAGGTTCAGTTCATAGCCCTGGCCTCTGTAGCGGAGATCTAAAGTGCGCTGATAGCGAGGACTTCCGTGCCAGGATTCTTTCGCGAAGTCCTGCTTCGCCAGTTTTTCGAGTGCAGCGAATTCCTGGTTCAATTTTTCGAGTGGAATTTTCCTGGCGACTCGCCACAAGACTGTGCGCGAATAGTCTTTCACCACATCGCTTGCCAAAATTCCCAGTGCGCTGAGTGCGCCGGGAAAAGCAGGAACGATGACGTGCGGGATGCTGAGTGCGTCGGCGAGGGCGCAGGCATGAAGGCCTCCGGCGCCGCCGAAGGCGACCAGGGCGAAGTAGCGCGGGTCGCGTCCGCGCTCGATGGAGACTACTCGGATCGCTTTCTCCATGGTGACGTTGACTACGCGGATCACGCCGGCGGCGAATTTCTCCAAGGACAGATTTGAATTTTGTTTCTTCAACCACTCTTTGGTCAGAACTTTGGCACGCGCGAGATCGAGAGTGAAGTTTCCGCCGAGAAACTCCGTGGGCTGAAGGCGTCCGAGGATCAGGTTCGCATCGGTCACCGTAGGTTGCATGCCGCGACCGTAGCAGATCGGGCCGGGATCGGCTCCGGCGGATTCAGGGCCGACGCGGAGAACTCCGGCGGCATCAAAGCGAGCGAGCGATCCTCCGCCGGCGCCGACAGTGTGAATGTCTAGCATGGGAACGCTGATGGGGAGTCCGGCGACGTGGGCATCGTTGGCGGTCTTGATTTCGGATTCGACCAGCGAGACGTCGGTGGAAGTGCCTCCCATGTCGAAAGCGATGATGTTTTGGAATCCGCTGGCGCGCGCGGTGGAGAGGGCGCCGACGACGCCTCCGGCGGGTCCGGAGAGAACGGTGCGGACGGGTTCGCGGGCGGCGGTGGAAAGGGCGGTGATGCCGCCGGAAGATTGCATTACGAAAATGCGGGCGGCAGGCGGCAGGCGGCGGGCGGGGGCTAAAGCCCCTCTTCTGGGCGTGACTTTCGCGGCCCTGAAGGGCCGCTCTTCCACGGCGACTTTATGGGAACGCGTTTGAAGACTTTCCAGATATGTTTGCATCACTGGTTGCAGGTACGCGTTGATTACGACCGTTGACGTGCGTTCGAATTCGCGGAACTCAGGGAGGATTTCGTGGGAGATGGAGAGAGGGACTTGTAACGGCTTCAGTGCGTCTGTGACGGATCGTTCATTTTCCGGGTTCGCGAACGAGAAGAGGAGCGAGATGGCGATGGCCTGTGGATTGGAAGCCTTGATGCGATCCGCGAGGGTTTGCAGCTCTTCGGTAGTCGGCGTGGTCAGAATTTCGCCATCTGCGGCCGTGCGTTCGTCGATGCCGAAGCGGAATTCTTTCGAGACGAGCGGCTCTGTGCGATCGAAGAAGAAATCGTAAAGTTTGGGACGGACCTGGCGTCCGATCTCGATGGCGTCTTCGAAGCCTTGCGTTGTAACGAGAGCGGTTCTGGCGCCCTTCCGTTCGAGCAGCGTGTTGGTACCGACGGTGGTGCCGTGAAGGAGGATGTTGTCTTGTCCGGGCGCGATCTGCTGGATCGATTCGATGATGGCTTGAGAAGGATCTCGCGGGGTGGAGAAGACTTTTAACATGTTTAGGCGGCGGGATTGAGGATCGATCCAGACGCAATCGGTGAAGGTGCCTCCGGTGTCGATGGCGATGCGCAGGAGCTGGGAGCGCGCGGGCATAGGAAAGAAGGTAGCTTAGCACCTGCGGAGCGAGCCGAGGCAGTTCAGGCTGACTCAGGCAGGTTACGGAGGCGATGTGTTCACTTCTTCGCTACCGGATCTTCGTTTTTCGCGCGCGGCAACAGGTCGGATGCGGGCAGCTTTGCGTCGAATACGAGATTGAAGAAGCCGACCATCATCTCGTCGCTATTCTGCTGGCCCCAGATGACAGTCTTGGTGGGATCCGGGTTCTCGGGATTGTTAGGCGAGTTGTCGAAATGGGCGGTGCACTCGATCTTGGTGCCTTTCGGCAAAGTGATGGGGTCGGCGAGGTTGTACCAGAGCTGCCAGTGCCAGTTGTAGGCGGGGACTTTTAGCGGCGTCTGAGTGTCGCCGTTGGGGAAGACGATGCGGTATTCGAAATCCTTGCCGCGAGTGTGCATGTGAGGATGGAGCGCGACCAGTTTCACGTCGCGGGGGACCTCGAAGCTGGCATCGACACGGTAATTGGGATCTTGCGGTGGAATCTTGAAGGTGCCGTTCACAGCGGACAGAGTCAGCACGCGCTCTTTGGGATGCTCTTTCGCGAACACCAGGCCAACCCGAGTTTGGTCCGTCGTGGCTTTGCCGTTCGGAGTGTAGTGTACTTCCAACACGATGTCGGAACCGGCCTTGATCAGCTTGCCTTGTCCGGGCTGCAGAATTTCTGCGGGCTGCCCGGGAGCGTATCCGACGAGAAAGTCGCTGGGGAGAGCGCTGGTGTCGTTCTTGTCGTCCTGTTTCGGCGGCGGAGCTTCGAAGAAGACTCCGGGCTTTTGACCCTTGAAGTAATTCGATCCGGGTTCGCGAACGTACGCGATGATGTGATGAACGACAGAGCGATCAGTGGGACGCGCTTCGGCCGCCTGGACCCAAGTGTCCTTGGTGAATCCTGTGGGAAGGATGACGTACTGATACTCCACCATGCCCAAAGCTGGAACAGAAAAGGGATGCGGGAGCTCAAAAACCGCGTCGGGCTTGGGAATGCCCCAGCCTTCGACGAACTTCGGTGGCGGAGGAACTTCGGAGGCGTCGCCTTCGAGCGCGCCCGCATTGGCCCAGGCCACGATGGTGTTGATCTCTTTTTCGCTGAGGGAGCGGTCGTTGGAAAAATGGCCGAAGGCTGGGTCCGCGTACCAGGGCGGCATGATCTTCTGCTTGACCGCACGCTTCATCGTTGATGCCCAGGGACGCGCCTGCTCGTAGGTCAACAACGAAAACGGCGCGGCTTCTCCGGGACGATGACAAGACTGGCAATGACTTTGGAGGATAGGAGCGACGTCCTTGGAAAACGTGGGAGCGGGAGCTTGACTGAGACTGTACGTTCCGAGACACAGAATCATCGCAATGGATGAGAGTGAACGAGTCATGAAGCTTTGTCCCCAGATGAAGATGGCAGCCGCTTGAGGATGAAGTATACCCGAGTGGATTGGCCGGCCTGCACAACGTGCGGACACAAAGGGTTCGGCCGCAATGCCCATCTCACGCTTTTTTGGGCGCTGTCGGCGGTTGCATAGGTCCTTCGCTTCGCTCAGGATGACAGGGAGGATTATGGATATGCGATACGAATTTCTGGCTGAGACTTATGCGACGGAGCGGGTGAAGGTCGCTAGCGTCTGGAGTGAGTTTCGGGATGAGGATCTGGCGGTGCGACCGAATGCGAGTGATCCGCGGGGGCGGAGCGTGCTGGAGCAGATGGTGCATCAGTGCGTGAGCGAGGATTTGTGGTTCAAGAACATGCTGGGGCTTGATGTGGGGGCTCCGCCGCTGCCTGCTTCGGAGACGCGCATGGAGTTTATCCGACGATATGCGGAGGACAGTGGCAAGCGATTGGCAGAGTTGCAGACCAAAGAGGATGCGTGGTGGGAGGGCGAAACTTCCTTCTTCGATGCGCTGCGATCGCGAGCGTGGGTGATGGTGCGGAGAGTGGCGCATACGTCGCATCATCGGGGGCAATTGATGGCGATGTTGCGAATGCTGGGACGAGAGGTGCATAGCAATTATGGCCCGACGGCGGATACGGGTGGGCTGATGGCGAATCGGGCGCCGACGATTTACGCGTATGGGAGTTTGGAGGAGTTGTTGAGTGGTGGAGCGGCGTCCACATTGCCGGGGACGGGCGAGAAAGCGGTTACGGAGAGACCCTGAGAGTCGAGCAGATGGCCAAAACCCCCACTTCTGGCAAACCCGGCCAGAAGTGGGGCACCCGGGTGAACTTTCCGAACCCCATGATGCACAGTTACTTATTGAAGTTCGAAGCTTACGTTGACTGACGCGCGAATGCTTACTTCTCCTGGAGCTACGGTTGATTCTGCCTCTGCCAGGCGCCCCGCGTGGGCAAAGGAATTTAGGTTCGCCAGATAGTAGCTGGCGTTGGCGCTGTTCTCGATGATGGTCCAGGGTTTGCCGATGCTCTGGCCAAGCTCTGCCGCCATCGCCGTGGCCTTCTCACGGGCTGCGCGGATGGCTTTCAGGCGCGCGTCGTCCTTGTACTTCCTGTCTTCCGAAACATCGAACTCTACTGAGTCGATGCGATTCACTCCATCTTCCAGCAATTTCGATGTCAGGCTCTCATATTTGCTGAGGTCGTTTAACGTAATCTCAACTGTTTGGGTCATCATATCCCAAGAATCGCGGAACCTTTTCCTCCGAGTAGTCAGCAGTCATGCGAAGGGCGTTTGTCTGGATGTCCTTTGCCGCAACACCGGCATTGCGCGCATCGACGATGATCTTTTTCACCCGGGTGTCGTGCTGAGCCTTCGCAGTGGCGAGATCCTTGTCACGGGATACCACTCCTAGGTTGAGAATCACTTCATCGGGTGCAACGTTGATCTCAGCCGTTCCGGTAACGGTAATCAGGCGAACTTGGGTACAACAGTTTTGGGACGATGCTGGAATGGCGACGAACAACAGGGACGCACAGCAGATCAGAAGCAGCCACTTCATGAAAACCTCCTCTGGGACGTCTTTCTTGGCAAGAGTGTGCCATCTCAAATGGGCCGGGTACCTTGAAAACAAGTCAAAATTCCAACCCTGCCCGCACGTAATGCGGGACGAGGGGGCAACCAATATGTTCACCCCACATTATGTGATGCTTACTTGATGGTGAAGGCGAGGGTCAGCAGGGTCTTTTGTTCGACCTCGTGAGCTTTTGCGCTTCCGGTGGCGGGGCTTGGGCTGGAGCTTCGCTTCACGCTCAGAACTGGGCGTTCACCGGCGATGCGCTTCAGGCGCGGGAGCATGTTGAACATGGCTCCCTGATTCGCGGGCTCTTCCTGTACCCACACGATATCCGCGCGCTGGCCGTGACGTTCGAATTCGGCGGAGACTTCGGCCTCCGGGAATGGGTAAAGCTGTTCGAGAAAGACGATCGCGGTGCTGGTGTCTTTCCTCTTCTTTCTTTCCGCCTGAAGCTCGTGACCGATTTTTCCGGTGCAGATCAGGATGCGCTCGGCTTCCCCAATTTCATTGTCAGGAATGACATTCAGGAAATTATTGTGCGTAAAGTCTTCGATCGGAGAACTGGCATCGGGGTGTCGGAGCATGCTCTTCGGAGTGAAGACGATCAGCGGCTTGCGCCAATGACGCAAGGCCTGCCGGCGCAGTAGATGGAAATACTGTGCCGCATTCGACGGCTGCGCGATCTGGATGTTGTGCTTCGCGGCCAACTGAATGAAGCGTTCGATTCGCGCGCTCGAGTGCTCAGGTCCCTGACCTTCATAGCCGTGGGGCAGCAGCATCACGAGGCCGGAGAGGAGATTCCATTTGGCTTCTCCGGCGCTGATGAACTGGTCGATGATGGCCTGCGCAACGTTGACGAAGTCTCCGAACTGAGCTTCCCAGAGGACGAGGGATTCGGGATAGTCGCGGGAATATCCGTATTCGAAGCCGAGGACACCGGCTTCGGAGAGGGTGGAGTTATAGATTTCGCAACGCGCCTGTCCCTGGGCGATGTTCTCGAGGGGAACGTATTCGTTTTCGTTCTCGATGTCGATGAGGACGGAGTGACGCTGGTTGAAGGTGCCACGGCGTGAGTCTTGTCCGCTGAAGCGGACGTGCGTGCCGGCTTTCACCAGGCTGGCAAAAGCTAGAGCTTCGGCCATGCCGTAATCCACCGCTCGTTTACCGGCGCCCATTTCAGCGCGCTGTTCGAGAAGTTTTTTCACCTTCGGATGAATGTGGAATCCTTCCGGATAAGTGGTGAGCCTAGAGGTGAGTTCGGAGATTTCTTCGGAAGAGAGTCCGGTCTCGACTTCGTATTCAGTGCGGTGCAGACCTCCGAAGTAGTTGTTCCAGTACTTCGGGAGCTCGCGCATCAGGGGCTTGTGTTTGACGCTTCCGGCTTTCTTCTGCGCGGCTTCGAATTCTGCTTTGATAGAGTCGGCCTTCGCCTGGGCATCCGAGTCGCCGATGTCTTCGGCGTAGATCTGCCAGAGCGGCGCGTGGTCTTTGATCTTCTTATAGAGGAGCGGCTGCGTGATCGTGGGGTCGTCGACTTCGCTGTGACCGTGGCGGCGGTATCCGATGAGGTCGATGACGACGTCGGTGCCAAACTCGTAGCGATACTCGGTGGCGATGCGGGCAACGCGGACAACGGCGTCGACGTCTTCGCCGTTGACGTGGAAGATGGGAATCGACTGGCGGCGGGCGATGCAGGCCGCGAAACGCGTTGAATGTTCTTCCGTATAGCTCGTCGTGAATCCGAGGAGATTGTTGACAACGACGTGAATGGTGCCGCCGACGGTGTATCCCGGAAGGTCGGCGTAGTTCATGGTCTCGGCGAGGATGCCTTGTCCGGCGAATGCGGCGTCGCCGTGAACGAGCAGTGGGAGATATTGTTCGCGGCCGCCTTCGCCGGTGCGGTCTTGTTTCGCACGGGTGCGGCCGACGGTGACGGGATCGACGGCTTCGAGATGGCTGGGATTTGAGACGAGATGGATATGAACCTTGCCGGCGCTTTTGGTTACGTACTCGCCCGTTGCGCCCATGTGGTACTTGACGTCCCCGGAACCCAGAACGCTGCGGGGATCGACGTCTTCGAATCCGGCAAAGATTTCCTGCGGCGGACGCTTGGCGACGTGGGCGATGACATTGAGGCGTCCGCGATGGCTCATGCCCATTACGAGTTCGATGGCGCCTTTTTGTGCGGCGCAGTCAAGGACCTCATCGACTAACGGAATGAGGGCGGTGACGCCTTCGAGCGAGAAGCGCTTGGAGCCGAGATAGCGCTGCTGCATAACCTGCTCGAAAATGTCGGCGCGCGTGAGCAGATCGAGGATGCGGGCCTGATCTTCCTGGGGAGGTTCGGACTCCATGCGGTCGTAGATCCAGCGGCGGCGCTCGGGGGCGTAGATGTGATTGATTTCAACGCCGATGGTCGAGGAGTAGATGGAGCGGGCTTCGCGGGCGTATTCGCCATCGTGTTCGAGTTCGGGCGTGGTGCGCGGGCGGAGGAAGCCGAGGGGGTCGAGGTCGCCTTCGAGGTATCCGAACTGTCGGTAAGCGGAAAAGACGCGTTCGCGTTCTGGGTTGGTGCCGTTCGTCGATGCGCGGTCTTCGACGGCGCTGGATGTTTTGGATTTCAGGGTCATCGGAGTGCAGTTACTAGGATAAAGGATGCGGGGGAAAGGGTGGGGGATTCGGGGGAGAAAAGGCGGGCGGGTTTAAAGGTTTATTGCGACAGCTAGGGGCTCGGACTCATGCACTTTAGGATTTTTCCCGGGTCTCTTATTGCCCGACCCGAAACGACACGTTGCTGGTTAGGGTGCCACTGGGAGTCGTCACTAAGATTGGGCCTGTCGTTGCGCCAGCCGGGACAACTGCGGTCATGAAAGTGTCGCTCCGCACGGTAAAATTGGCAGCGACACCGTTGAATGTAACACTAGTTGTGCCGGTCAAACCCTGTCCTAGGATTTCCGCCAGCTGACCCACTCGCCCGGTAGCACGCACAAAGGCAACGAATGGCACGAGGCCCATATCCAATGTGTACATTGTCCGGTTATCGTCGGTGCCACCAACGTTAGCGAGGCCGTAGAACCGTCCGTTGGTATGCTGCATCGGGGCGGAGAGTAGAGTCGAACCGACGCTTGAGGCGAAGCTGTAAAGAAGCGTGTAGTCTCCAGTCTTCGTGATTTGGAACAGCGTGCCAACGTTGTTGCTACCTCCCTCTTCCGTTGTGCCGTAGAGGTTCCCCGTCAGTCCCTTCCACTAGGCCAGCCATGGGTAAGGCGCCATCTGGTGATCCCAGGAACTTGTACAAAACAGAGACAACACCTTGCGCATTCATCTTGAAAACTGTGCCCAACCCTACGGAAGCACCGCCTAAAAGTGTGGTCCCGTAGAAATTTCCGTCAGATCCCTGCATCAAAGGCCCCCCCGGAGAAGTTCCCAGCGGTCCAGAACACGAAAAGCTGAATCGATAAAGCGGAGCTCCCGTGTGCGTGATCCTGAAAATTGAGCCACAACCGTAATTACCGCCTAAATACGTCGTCCCGTAAAAACTTCCATCCGTTGCCTGGATGAGAGGTGAGATCAAGTACTGACGCTGGTCTGTCGGAAGCTGATAGATCGTAGTGAAGACGCCCGACCTGGTGTACCGATAGACATTGCCATTTTGTCCTCCAGATCCCCCGGCAGTTCCGTAAAGATTGCCGTCCGATGCCTCAATCGGAGCAGCAAACGGATAGTCTCCGTCATCGCCGCCAGTAAATTCGTGAAGCACCGAGTAAACACCACCCGGCGTAATGCTATACAGCACGCCAAATCCGAAGCTGCCCCCAGAAGGCGCCGTGCCGTAAAAGTTCCCATTGCTCGCGAGTGTGAGGCCGCCATTTGGACCCGATCCGACGGCCCCCAAGGCGTAAATGTCCTGTTCGATACCGCTGGTAGCGATCCGAAAAACTGAACCCAAAGTGTCTCGTCGCTGGCCCGAAGTAGTTCCGTACAGCCTTCCATCTCGCCCCTGACTAGGAACCGCGTAAGTCGGGGTGGACGACGGATCACCGGTGAAGCTGTAAAGCTCCGTGACAACTTGACCTGAGCTTTGAGCCACAGAAATCGCGAGCGCGATTGCAGCCGCAAATCCGAGAGAAAGCCCTCTGCTTTGCATCGATGAATCCTTCTGCGCGATGAGCGCTGGCACACACTACGGACCCCAGATCCGAGGCCAATGAGGATTGCATATTGGCGGGGGGGCGTCAGGATGAAGGAACTTGCATACCTCCTAACTGTGGCGAAATATCCCGAGTGCGTTCATCGCCGCGCAAACCCAGTTCCTGCAAATTCCACCTGCAGGAAACGATTCTGCCCCAAAATCAAAAGCCCCACTTCTCGCGCATACACCGGCGCGAGAAATGGGGCACCCTTTTCTTCGTAACTACTATTTCTTCCAAACTATTTTTGTTTGGCGCCGAAGTTGAAGTAATCCATCATGTCGCCGATGGCGGGGCTGTTCAGCGGGACGTACGGATTGTCCGCGCTGGTGATGGGGTTGGGGAAATTATCGCGGCTGCGCTTGGTGATCGGCGACAGTCCCCAGTTCGCTTCGATGAATTTGAGAATCGAAACATGGTCGGTATAGCTGTGTGAGATGTGACCCGGTGTCGTCCAGGGCGAGACCACGATGGTGGGAATGCGGGTACCGTCCCCAAAGTAGTCGACGGGCTGGATGTAGCCGGAATCGTAGTAGCCGCCGCCTTCGTCCATGGTGACGATGATGGCAGTGGAGTTCCACAGGTCTTCATTGGCTTTCACATCGTTGACGATGCGCTTGACGAAGCCTTCGAGCAGAATCAGCTTCGACGAGGCCGGGTGTCCGTCGGTCCATCCGTCGGGTTTGACGTAGGACACGGCGGGCAGCGTGCCGTCTTTGATCTGCGCGTAGAGATCGGTGGTGTCGAGCAGGTTGGCGCGGCTGGACGCGCTCGACATGATCGACGTGGAGTACTGGAAGAAGTTGCAGATGTTGCAGTAGGTGTTCCATGGAACGACGTAGTTGAGATCGGGATTCTTCAGATACGGATTCCATTGGTCGCCGTAATACGCCCAGGTGACGCCCTTCTCGTTCATCTCGTCGCCGATGTTGCGCAGCTTGGATGGAGGAATGGTGAAGACGGTCTGGGCCGGGTTGCTGATGTCGTTATAGGCATTGGTGCCGTCGCCGTAGTATCCGGGGTTGTAGTTGTTGAGCAGATAGAAGTGGGCGGGAACGCATCGTGGATCGATGGGCGGAGTGAGCGAGGCGAGGTAGTTGGTGATCTGAGCCACGCCGGCCTGCTTGGTGTTGGAGCAGTTCGAGTACGTTCCGCCGCCGTAGGAAGCCGATCCGAAGGAACCGCCGCCATAACCGTCTTCGGTGTACCAATTGTTGGTGCCGGCTTGCGCATTGGGATTCTCGATTTCGTCAACCGTGCCGGAGTTCGCGCCGGCATTGATGAACACATTGTGGGGCGGCTTGGCGGGGTGACCTTCGGAGTCGCTGAACCAGATGGCGTCGCCGGTGCCGAGCATCACGTGGTTGGCGCCGGTCCCACCCATGACGGCCTGGTGGAAGTTGTCGCTCATGGCGTACTTGTCTGCCAAAGACTTGAAGTACGGCGCGTCCCCCTGCAGCACGTTGTAGAAGCCCATGGCGGTCGAGCCTTCTTTGGTCGTCAGGTCGTTGAATCCGGAAGACTGAGCCAGTCCGTTGGAGCCGGCGCCGATCGTTGTTTCGACCCAGGGGAACAGGTCAGATTTGCATCCGCTGGGATTCCAGGTGGTGGCGTTGGCGGCGTTGCAGTCGAACTGCTGCCACATCTGGTAGAAGCGGTGGACCGGGCTGTTGTCGTAGGCATCGTAGGGATGCGTCGTCGACGTAATCTGGAAAGGCCCCGAAGGAAGGTTGGCGGCGTTGGGGATGCGCGTATCGATGTCGCCGTGATTGAGTCCGGTGCCTCCGGTGGTCAGGTAGACGTAATAGTCCGGCGCCAGCGCGTTTTCGTAGAGTTTGGCGGTGTGTACATCGGGGAAGGGGGGAGTGGTGTATCCACCGGCGAGCACGGGAGGAAGAACTGGATACGCCGTGTTGTCGTGAGGGCTGAGGAGGAAACCGTCGGTGCTGAAATCTTCAGCGGACGACTGGCTGGCGAGGGCGAAGTTGGGGCCCGGAGTTCCGTCGGCATTGACGATGCCTTCGGAGAGCAGGTTCTTGATGGTCTGCCCGGCAACCGGCTGGTAGGTGGCGAAGACATGGTCGAAGGTGCGGTTCTCACCGATGATCACGATGACGTGCTTGATGGGAGTTGTGGTGGGAATATTCTTCGCGGGAGTTTTGGCTTCGGCTGGAAGTGGCGATCCGAGGTTGCTGAAGAGCGCGAGAAGGCTCGCGCCGACAGTGAGGTGCTGCCTGACTTGGGTCAGGAAAGCTCGAGTTGACATACGATTCCTCCTGAGAGAGAAGCTAATGAGGCAAAGGTAGCCGGGAAGGCGCGATTGGAAGGTGAATCGGACGTCAAAATAAAATCACAGCCAGGCTGTGAGCCGCGACGGAACCCGCCTCGTATGTTGCTGAATCATCTTGCGGGATGCAGGCGAACGTAAAGCCAGGATTACGAACTTTGCACAGCTTGCCAAACTTTCTAGGGTTGATGCTGTAGGAGTGCTGGGGTTTCGAAGTTGAAAAGGGGAATGCTCATGGGGAACAGAGCCGTGCCAACACTGATCGGAATTCCGTTTGATGGGGAGTCTTCCTATTTGCGGGGAGCGGGGGAAGCTCCGCCGAAGATTCGTCAGGCGATGCGGTGCGATGCTTCGAATATGTGGACGGAGTTAGGGGTGGATCTGGGTGTGGCGGGAGTGTTTGAGGATGCCGGGGATTTGGAAATCGTTGAGGGGGGCGCAGATGGCGGGGAAAATCCCCACTTCTCCCAAAATCAGGGAGAAGTGGGGCCCCCAATATTCTCAACTATTCGGTCGGCGATTGGAGAGTTGGTCGAGGCGGGGAAACGTCCGGTTTCGCTGGGCGGGGATCACTCGATTTCTTATCCGATCGTCAAGGCATTTGCCACGCGATATTCCGACCTGACGATTTTTCATTTTGATGCTCACCCGGATTTATACGATGAGTTTGAGGGGAACCGGCTGTCGCATGCTTGCCCGTTTGCGCGAATCATGGAAGCAGGACTGGTAAAGCGGCTGGTGCAGGTGGGGATTCGAACGATCAACGGACATCAGAGGGAACAGGCGAAAAGGTTCGGAGTCGAGGTGGCGGAGATGCGCGGGCTTCCGGCATACGAGAAGTTGAAGGCGGCGGGCCCGGTCTATATCACGTTTGATATCGATGTACTGGATCCGGCATTTGCGCCGGGAGTTTCTCATCGTGAGCCGGGAGGAATGGCGGTCCGGGAGGCGATCGCGCACTTGCATGCGATCGAGGGAGAGATTGTGGGTGCGGACATTGTCGAGTACAACCCGGTGCAGGATGTCTCTGGAGTCACGGCGACGGTAGCGGCAAAGATTCTCAAAGAAATCCTGGGAAAAATGATTGCGAATTAGAGAAAACCCTCATAAGTAAACGGCGGGGGGGATCACAGAGAAAATCGATTTTCGGGAGTACAATGCCGGGTCATGAAATTCATCGGATCCTTGTCGCTGTGCGCTTGCGTTGCTTTTGCCGTGGGATGCGGCGGGGGTGAGATGGACAATGGTGGCGAAGGCGGGGGAGGAGGCGGAGCTGGAGGAGGACCGATTGCGGCCTCTGTTGTCGTCTCGAACACGACGAATGGTCCGTTCAGCGTGGCGATGTCGACTTCGTTTCAGCCGGCCGATTGGGACTATTTGTTCTTCGCTTTGAATCCTGGCGCAATGACGACTCTGGGAAATCTGGGATCCCATCATGTGCGGCTGCAGGGGATAGTGCATGGAGTGCCGCAGGGGTCGGAGGGTGCTAACTCCGAGGCGTGGGATTTCATGACTCTCGATGCGATTGCACAACCGGTGCTCAGCGTGGGCGATCAGAGCCCGGAGTTTCAAATCGCGAAAGCGCCGGCGTTCATGTATACAGACAACAATAGTGGGAACGCCTTCACCGATTTGAGCTTCACCGAGTTTGCCGGCTACACGCAGAATCTGGTGCGATATTACAACACCGGCGGGTTCATGGATGGTGGCACGAGTTACGCCTCTCCGGCGTGGCCCAATGCCAAGGTCACGTGGTGGGGCATCTACAACGAGCCCAATATCAACAATGGGCTGTCGGCGCAGCAATACACCGACCTGTACAACGCTGTTGTTCCGGCGATGCAGTCGATTGATCCGACGATCAAGTTTGCAGCGGTGGAACTGGCGGATTTCTACGGTCAAGAGCAGGCGTGGTTGCCTACATTCGTCAGCGGGGTGACAGCGCAGGTTGATGTGTTGGCGACACACTTTTATTCCAGCTGCAATCAAAAAGATACCGATTCGACGCTGTTCTCGACAGTCCGTGGGTTTGTGACGGATGTGCAGGCGATCTATAGCCATATGGCTGTGAATCCGGCACTGGCGAGCGTGCCCGTGTGGGTCACCGAGAATAATGTCAACGCCGATTATTCCGGTGCAAACGGAATGAGCAATTGCAACCCGGGTCAAGTCTTTGTGGAGGACCTTCGTGGCTCGAGCCCGTATTTTGCTGGGTGGCGGCCTTATGTTTTCTCGCAACTTGGCAAAGCTGGAGTGCAGGCGTTGTATCACTGGGACTTCGGGGCTGATGGGCAGTATGGGGAAGTGGACTACAGCACGGGCGCCTTGCAATTGAGTTACTGGGTGGATTTTTGGCTGGGCCAGGAGTTTCCTCCTGATGGGGGCAGCCAGTTGTTGCAGTACACATCCAGCAACGATGCCGACCTTGAAACGCTGCCGGTGATCAACGGCGATGGCAGTGTTGTGATCATGGTCGCAAATCATGTGGTGAAGAATCCTTCGACCGACAACAATGGGCCGGGGGTTCCGTTCAGTGTAAAGGTGGACGTGTCGGCTTTGGGTGCATTCTCAAGCGCGAGCGTGTTAACGATCGACAAGGATACGAGCGTGGCAGTTGGACCGACCGCAACTTCGATTACGCCGGCCGAGCAGATCACACTCGACCTCAATGGGTATTCAGTAGGATTTCTAACGCTGAGACCGTAGGGCAAGAGGTTGCATGACTCGATAGAGAGGAAAGGCCGCACGGTATGTGGCTTATGACAAAACGACATCAACGATGGGTTGCAGAAGGGCTGATCTGCGTTGTCCTGGGATGGACGATGGGGTGTTCCAGAAATCCGGCGCAGAACCCTCAAGCGGGTGGGATGCAGGCGATGCCGGTGAAGGTCATCGAGGCCAAGGCGCAGCCAGTGAGTGATGCGTCTGACTATGTGGCCACGCTGAAATCGCGCGACTCGGCGGTGATCATGCCGCAGGTCGACGGGCAGATCACGCAGATTTTCGTGCATTCCGGAGAACGGGTGAGCGCAGGCGCCGCCTTGGTGGAGATCGATCCGCTAAAGCAGCAGGCGACTGTGAGGAGCCTGGAGAGTGCGCGGTCGGCACAGCAGGCGAATTTGAGCTGGACGAAGCAGCAATACGAGCGAGCGAAGGGATTGGCGGCGGCGGGAGTGGTGAGCAAGCAGGATCTGGATCAGGCCAAAGCAGCGATGGATGCGTCGCAAGCCCAGATGGACGCACTGGATGCACAGGTCCGTGAACAGGAAGTGCAACTCCACTACTACAAGGTGGTGGCACCCCGAGCTGGAATCGTCGGAGATATCCCGGTGCGGGTAGGCGATCGGGTAACGAACGCGACTCAACTGACGACGGTTGATCAGCCAGGAAGTCTTGAGGCTTACGTCTACGTGCCGATCGAGAGGTCATCGCAGTTGAGAATGAATCTGCCGGTGCAGGTTCTCGACAGCAATGGGAAGGTGCTGGCCGATACGCGGGTGAGCTTCATTTCACCGCAGGTAGACAACACGACACAGACAGTCCTGGTGAAAGCGCGCATTGAGAACGGCAACGATGCATTGCGGCAGTCGCAATTCATTCGCGCACGCGTGGTCTGGGGGACACATCAGAATCCGGAGGTTCCTATTCTGGCGGTGACGCGATTGGCGGGACAGTATTTTGCTTTTGTTGCGGAACCGCAGGGCGGAGGATTCGTTGCAAAGCAAAAGCCACTCACCATTGGCGAAACCATCGGCAACAACTATGAAGTACGCGATGGAATCAAGCCGGGAGACAAGGTGATTGTTTCAGGGACACAGTTCCTGCTGGATGGAGTGCCGGTGGTACCGATGAGTTAGCAATTGCCAGGGAGCGGATCGCGTGCGGGTCCATTTCGTGGGCAGACGTGCTCAACAGATACGCATTGTGATTGGCAGGTGTTGAGGCTTCTTCGAGGACCGATCTTTCATGTTCGTTAACTTCTTCATACGACGTCCGGTATTTGCAGGTGTGTGCGCCTTACTTATCGTGCTGGCGGGATCCGCGGTGATTCCGTCACTGCCCATCGCGCAATTTCCAAATCTTGCACCGCCCCGAGTAGGAGTTTCCAGCTTTTATATCGGCGCCAGCGCGCAGACGGTAGAAAGTGCGGTCACCATCCCGCTCGAGCAACAGATCAACGGCGCCGAGGGAATGAAGTACATCAGCTCGAACAGCGGCAATGACGGATCGAGCAGCATCCTGGTGACCTTTGACCTCAGCCGCGATCCTGACCTCGCGACGGTGGACATTCAAAACCGGGTCAACACGGCGCTTGGGCGATTGCCAGGACCGGTGAAGTCGGTCGGTATCACGACGCAGAAGAGCTCACAGAACTTCGTGTTTGGCGCAGCTGTGGTTTCGGATAACAACCAGTACCCCACGCTGTTCATGAGCAACTACCTGGACGTGTATGTGCGGGATGCGTTGAAACGCATCCCGGGTGTGGCCGACGTCTTGATTTTTGGAGAGCGCAAGTATTCGATGCGGCTCTGGCTCGATCCTGTGCGGATGGCCGGTCGCGGGTTGACGGCGCCTGACGTCGTGAATGCGCTGGCGGAACAAAACGTGGAAGTTGCAGCCGGGCAGGTGGGACAACAGCCAGCAGTTCCGGGACAACAGTACCAGATCAGCGTGCGCGCCATTGGTCGTCTGAGCGAACCGGTACAGTTTGACAACATTATTCTCAAGACCAATGGCGACGGAACACTGGTTCGCCTGAAGGATGTAGGACGCGCCGAACTTGGCGCGGAGAGCTACGGGGCCGATTTGAAGTTCAATGGACAGGATGCGGTCGGGATTGGGGTCACTCAGCTGTCAACGGCAAATGCGTTAGATGTGGATCGAAGGGCTATCGCGGAATTGGAACGCCTGTCGAAAAACTTTCCGCCAGGAATGCACTACAAACTGGCATTCGATACTACCGAAGCAGTGAGTGAATCCATCCGCGATGTGCTTTTTACCGTCGGACTCGCAATCTTCCTGGTGATCCTCGTTATCTTCATCTTTCTTGGCGACTGGAGAACGACGATGATTCACTTCATCGCGACTCCGGTTTCGCTTGTCGGCACATTCGCTTTCGTGAAGTTGCTCGGGTTTTCGATCAATACGTTGACGCTGTTTGGCATCACGCTGGCCACTGGACTGGTCGTCGATGACGCGATCGTCGTTATCGAGAACATTGAGCGGCATATGCGCGGGGGCGAACACAATTCTCATAAAGCCGCAACCGCCGCCACGGTCGAGATCACCAGTGCAGTGATCGCCACCTCGCTGGTGCTGGTTGCCGTATTCGTGCCGGTCGCCTTCTTTCCCGGAACAACGGGAATATTGTTCCGGCAGTTTGCCCTGACCATCGCGTTCTCGATTGCTATCTCTGCATTCAATGCGCTCACTCTTGCGCCCTCGCTTGCGGCAATTTTTCTGTCGAAGCCCCACGGGCAAAAGTGGTGGTGGCTGAGAAAGTTTGACGATGGCATCTCGGCCCTTACTCAAGGGTACCGCCGATTGCTGCATCTGGCTCTGGATTACAAATTGGTCATGGCAGTGCTGTTCTTCGCGGGACTCGGTTTGACGTACCTGGTTTTCAGGCGTGTGCCCACCGGATTCGTGCCCGACGAGGATCAGGGATTTCTGATTGTTGTGATGCAGGCACCTTCAGGAGCCTCGCTGGAATACACGAAGAATATCGGGCAGCAAGTCACGCAGATCGTGACCAGGCAACCGGAAGTCGAGAATGTGTTTTCCGTGGCAGGGTTCAGCTTCTCCGGCGCCGCGGCAAACCAGGGATTGATGTTTGTTTCTCTGAAGCCATACTCGCAGAGGAAGGGTGCTCAGCATAAGGCACAGGCAGTATTGAATCGAATCCGGCCACAGTTGTTTGCGGTTTCTGGGGCGATTGTGTTTCCCACTTTGCCGCCTTCGATTCAGGGTCAGGGAGCGTTCGGCGGATTTCAGTTTGTTGTGCAGGATCAGGCCGCGCACCGCCTGGACGAACTTGCTTCGGCTACACAAGGGTTAATCAGGGACGCATCGCAACGGAAAGACCTAGTCAGGCTGTACACGCCGTTCACAGCCTCCGATCCGCAGTTCGTGGTCACCATCGACCGTGAGAAGGCGAAGAGCCTGCACGTGCCGCTGTCGCAGATCACTGACACACTCGGGGTCTACATGGGGTCCGCATACGTCAACGACTTCACGTTCAACAACCGCTCGTATCGGGTGTACGTGCAGGCCGACAAGCAGTATCGGGCCTCGGCGAAGGACATGAAGCAGTTTTATGTACGCTCCGATACTGGAGCTATGGTGCCGCTGGAAAACCTGATCGACGCTTCGCAAACGACGACGCCGCAGGTGATCAGTCATTACAACTTGTTCCGGTCGGCAGAGATCGACGGATCGGCGGCGCCGGGATACAGTTCGGGGCAAGCGATGGACACCATGGATCAACTCGCCAAGAGATTGCCGCAAGGCTTTTCGTATAGCTGGACAGGACTATCGCTCGAGGAATTGCAGGCCGGAGGGACATCGCTGATCCTTTTTGGGTTGGGAACGCTGGTGGTGTACCTGACACTTTCCGCCCAGTACGAGAGTTTCATCTTGCCGTTCATCGTGCTGCTGGCAGTACCGATGGCCCTGCTCGGCGCACTTGGAGCACAGTGGCTCCGCGGGTTGCAGAATGACGTGTTCTGCCAAGTCGGCCTCGTCATGCTGGTGGGATTGGCTAGCAAGAACTCCATTCTGATCGTGGAATTTGCCGAGCAGTTAAGAGAACGTGGAGTGCCGCTGGTGGAGTCCGCGATGCAGGCAGCCACGATTCGGTTGCGGCCAATCCTGATGACTTCGCTAGCGTTCATTCTGGGCGTGGTTCCGCTGGTGCTTGCATCTGGGGCCGGAGAGAACGGGCGTCACTCGGTGGGCACGACAGTCTTCGGCGGTATGATCATGTCGACCGTGCTGAATCTATTCTTCATCCCGGTGCTGTATTTGATCGTGGAGGGATGGAGAGAACACGGGAAGGCTCCGGAACAGAGGTAGGGCAGGGGTCAGGCGGCAGGGGTCAGGCGGCAGGCTTCAGGGGGCTGGCGGCTGCCTTCTTCTCTTCTTTGACTGCCTTCATTTCTGCTTGCTGCTTTTTACGGGCTTCACGGCGGCGCATTTTGGCCATCCAGTCGCGGGAGTACATGGTGCCGCGGCATTTGCGAGAGCCGCAGTGACAGGGTGCGGGCTCCTCATCGTCGTAGAGGTTATAGTCCCAGACAAGTTCTTCGCCGGCGTTGATATTGCGGAGGGCAAAAAGCCAGACTCGGCCCTTGATCTCGTCGACCTCACAGTTGGGATCGCAGGAGTGGTTGAGATATGCGCCCAAGCCATGACCGTCAATCACGGTCTTTCCGTCTTCTAGCCCGTACAAGTAGGTGCGGGAGATGCCTTCGTAGCGGCGGTCTGCCTCTTCGGGTGTGATGCGCTCGCCCGCATATTCGACGACACGCCTCCCCCGGCGGATTGGCGTTGTTGTGTAAACGCCAACGGAGTGAATCGGAGAGGGGCGAACTACCAGAGGCACGGACACTAATTTCGCACGAGTGGCAGGGTTTGGGGAATAGGAAGATTGGGGGATGGTCTTCCCGGAAAGAATGACCGCAGGGTTGGAGCTACGGATCGTAGACGGAGCTGCCAAAACCCTGCTTTCGGGCGGTTTCCTGCATTTCTTCCAGGCGCTTCTGCTGCTCTTCTATCTGGGCCTTCATGGCGTCCAGGCGTTGCTGTTTCTGCTGCTGGCGCTCGTTCCATTCGGCGCAGTTCGAAACACAATTTGCCCCGGTGTAATGAATGGACGCTCCGAGCTCGTTGATTTCACTTTGCATCGAGGCAAGCGCCGCTTTCAGTTGCTGAATCTGCGACTTCCAGTGCTCGGCTTGAGCCTCTTTGTCTCCGGCGCTTGGCTGCGAATTGTTCGCAGCGGCAGATGGTGTATCCGTGGAAGGCAGCGATGGGGACTCCTGGCTGGGAATTTCCTCGTTCGTCACTACATGGGATGCCTTCGCAGTCGTGGCCTGGTCCCCGGCTTGGACATCCTTGGCTTCTTTAGGCTGAGGTTGCGCCTGTTGCTTCTTGGCACGCACCTGGCGAGCGATGTCTCCGAGGGATTGCTGCTCCTGAGCACCCGAAAAGGCACAGAGAAACAGGCTGGCTGCAACGACTGCAAGAATCTTCCTCATGGAAGCCTCCGGAAGCGAATCCGTCGGGGAGAACGGGGTGGAATGATCGTAGCGCCACGTGGGAGGGAGAAGAAGTTACCTTGGTGCAAGCTGATAAGCTGGGGTTAAGTCTTTGTAAATTGCGAGATCAGGGCGTCGAGTTTGTGAAACAGAGCCTGATTTCCCTGGCGGGGATAGGTTGCCAGGGTCTCGCAGTAGTGAGGAATGTTGTAAAGAAAGGACTCGACGCGCTCCTTATTTAACTCCTCCCAGTACGATCCGTAGCCAGACTTCTCGAGCCAGTAGGCGTTGAAGACTTGCTCGAACTGATGGCTGACTGGTACCGCGAGGTAGGGCTTGCCGAGGTGTAAAGCTTCGGTGACGAGAGAGAATCCAGAATTGGCGATCACCGCACGGGCGCTGACGAGATCGGTGAAGAAACCGTCGAGCGAAGGGGTTTTATAGATGATGTTTCCATCGGCGCCTTCGCGACCGAATCCATAGGCGATGAAGCAACAGCGCACGGAACTGAGAATTTTCGCCAATGCGGGCGCGGGAGAGGTCACGTAGACCAAAACGTGATCTCCTGCGCTGGGGGCGGCGCTGAGAACCTGCTGGCGCAGCAACGGCGGGAACAGAAATGTATTGCGCTTACGGATTGGGGTCGTAAAGAAAGAAATGACGAGATAGGAGTTGGCGCGGGGCGTCATTAGTTTGGTGACGAGTTTCGCGGCAGCGGCGTCGCGTCGGTACTGCTTGGGATAGGAGACAACAGCATTGGTGAGGCAATGTTGATTGTCGATGGAAATTACCGGGAGATGGCGTTTGTGTCCGATGTGGCAGGTGAGCGGCTCGAAGTCGGTGATGACGAGGTCGATGTGCGCGTCGTCAACGAGAGTGTTGAGTTGGTGAAGACTCTGGCGCGCATGGGAAACGGTTGCGAGGTTCTTGACGATGGTGCGCTTGTAGCGGACGCGATTGTTGACGTAGGCGAAGCGGAATCCGTAGATCTCGGTGACGTCGAATTGATCCTTGAGATTCTGCAATCCGCGGTCGAAAGAGGCTACGTGGACTTTGTGGCCCTGGGAGACCAGGTGGTTGAGGACTTCTTTGGCCCGGGTGGAGTGTCCGGCGCCTTCTCCGTTGACTCCGTAGAGGATGTTGGGCATTGTGGACGCGCGAGTATAGCGCTGCATCTGAATCTAGGCGTAGAAGAACGCAACAATCCAGACGATGGTGATCGATGCCGCTGCTAGCCAAACGATCACACGAGCACGGCCTTCGCCTACGGTCGCTGTAATCAAAGATAAGACTGCCAATGGAGAACCAGCGTAAACGCCCGCCATCGCTAACCGGTGCTGGTTCGAGTAGCCGATGTGCGAAAGCTGTATGTAAGAGATCACGCTATAGAGACATAGGCCTGAAATCGAAGCGCTCGCCAAGGCACACGCAATTGCATAATTCCGCCAGCTCCGAGGAGGACCAATATGCGACCATCGTAGCCACCCGAAGATCAGAAGCACGGAGGGCGAGAACACGAACATATTCCCAGCGATCTTTCCCACAGTGGAGGGACCCTTATCGCCTCCCGCGGCGGCGACGATTAGTTTAAGGAGGCATATCGCGAAGAACAGCCAATAACTCCATGCGACTCGTTTGGCACGTTTTGGAATACTTGGATTCCGCCGTACCCAAAAAAAAGCCCAAACGATGATCGAAGCAGATGCGATCGATAGCGGAATGACCACGACTCGCGAGGTTGCCCAAAGCATGACAACGAACAGGAGCAGACCTGCAGCCATGAAGGCACGATACTTTTGCCACTGCTCGATTTTTGCCTACACGCACAGGGCAGATTGAGGAAATTGTCTTGAACACATCACCAAATTGATCGACACCTTCTGGGATATCGATGACATGTCCTTTGGACTTGCCGATCACGCGCAAGTATCGCCCCGGAACATGCTCCACTGCCTGTACCTCATCGAATTGAAGACGAAGGTCGGGTATATCCGCTTGTCGCCTTAAGAGATAGTCATTCCCGATTTCCAAGTCGTACGTTTCCCAACACCGAATCAAGCGTTGTTTCATTCTGCGCGGATACCAGACCCACAAGAACACTAAGTATGCGGCCATCGCGAGGCTGTAAATGGTCATCGACTTCGGCGTAGCCCCTTTGCTAAGCCCCAGCACAACACATACGACAACGGGGACTGCTACAACGAGGACTAGAGTAGGCCGGTAAGAAGTGCGAATACGTTTCTCCTCGCCCGGGAGCGCGCCTGCCAACAATCGGTAGTGCATAGCTAGGTCCGACATGGCCGGGATTTTACACATATTTTTGGATCTGAGCGTTGCTGGCTGCGGAGCGGGATGCTATGGCTGAGTTTGCTGTACTGGCAGTGCGACCGTGTCGATGGTCCCAGGGTCGTCGCGGAGTTTGATGTAAAGCATCTTCCCCTTTGGTGGCGGGATCGCGAGCGCGTCTTCTACGAAACCTTCGGGGACCGTCACTGAGTTCACGAAGTCGGCGTCGGCGCTGACGGATTCGAGCAGGAAAAGCTTGTCGCCGCTTAGCGTGCACTGCTTGTCAGGTACACAGTGAACAGCTCTCAACTGTGGAATCCGCACCACGCTGATCAGTGGCTGCCAATCGCCATTAATGCCGTCGCCGGAGACGGGACGAATTTTCAGCGGTCCGAACGCTGACGGACCTAACAGCTTCATCGGATCGAGAACGGCGAGGACAGTCTTCGTATCCTGCATGGTGAGGTTGCCGTCTTTGACGCTGAGCAGGACACGGAAGAATTCGTCGGCGGTCGCGACTTCGATCTTTTCCGTGGCGGCAAAAGTTTCTGGAACCTGCGTCTTTAGGAAGAAATTCAGTCGACCATCCTGCGGAAGTTCATCCTGGCTGCCGAGACGCACTGTGGGCGGAGAGGACTGATCGAGTTGGATGCTCTTGGTCAGGATCGCTACCGCGGGACGCTGGGCTTCAACCTCGGATTTGAGGTCGAGAGTGCGGCCGTCTTTCAGCGTCACATGAACCACGACTGAATCGCGGGGATGCAGCGTGGTTTTGATGGCGGCATCTGTGGTCGTCAGTCTTAGTTCATCTTGCTGATTGGCGCGGCTGAGCCCGTCGGGAGCGAAGTGAGTCGCGTCGATCTCGACAGTGGATACCTGATCCAGGCGAGTACCTTTCAGGATCCCTTCCGAATCTCCGGCGTGGATGGCGAACGTGTCGAGACGGGCGGCCTCGGCGTAGGTGTGGAGAGGGATCTCGTCGGCGTCGCGGAGGCCAAATTTCTTGATCTCCATCGTTACCCAGCCGGCATTCGCCTTCTGCAGCGGGACTTTTACTTCGAGTTCGTCGGGCTTGGAGTGTTTCCATTCCGTGGTCAGGATTCTTCCCTGCTCATCCTTGAGAGCGACTTCACTGACGCAGCAGGTGTCTTGCGATTGGAGATGAAGAGTGTCTTCGCGCCCGACAATGAGGGCGCTGGCGTCTTTCGAGGCCACGATCCATTGCGACGGACGCGGAGTTCGCAGCCTGTAGCGCGGCCCTTCGAACGTGCGGAAGCCCCATACACCGCGGATCGTGGCGCTGGTTTCTCCATCGAGGTCGGCGCCTTGTAGCGCCTGGGTTTCAACAACGAATCCGCCCTGGCCGGGATCTGGCTTTGCAGGCAGGTCAATCGCGGGGTCGGATTTTGTTTCCACGTGTAACACAAGGTTGTGGGCAAGTTCGGTGGCGTAGACCAGGGGAGCCCCATCGGCCGAAAGCAAGAGCGACGGCTTCCCTGCACAGAGTGCCTGGGCCTGATCAAGGGATCGCAGGGGTGGAGGAGGCGAGGCGTGTACCGGCGGCAAACCGACCACCAACACCGACTTGGGATTGCGAAAGGAAGGCGGATTGTTCAGGCGAAGATTAAGTTCATTCTCCTTGGGCAGCGCCAATGCAGGGATGTATTGATATTGGGCGGTGTGCGTGCTGCCGAGGATGCGGACGACGTCGACCACGGCTCCGATGTAAGGACTGTAGAAACCACTCCGAGCGGTGGGGGTGTAACTGATCTGAGAAATCAGATCGCCAGAGGCGCCTGAAGTCAGGGTGGCGACCATCGTCTGGCTGTGCGCGTCGTCGAGCACCAACTGGTCTGTGTTCTGCGTGAGGCATGGGACCTGTTGGGCGCTGGGTTTATCGAAGCACTGCTGGTCGAGGCGGATGTTCAGGCTGCGTGCGAGAAGGGTCGTATGCGCTTTGAGCTGCTCGGGATCGGTGCTGTAGGTCTCGCGGACGGCATCGAGAAATTTCTCGAGGCGCTGACGATCGAGACTGGCCTGCTGCAGATCTTGTGCGGCGCGGACGAAGGCTCCAGGCTTGCCGCGAACAGCGGCGCGAAGCGTGCTGAAGGCGCCTCCGGTATCAGGGGCGAGAAAAATCAGGGCCTCTTCGGCTTCATCAGGAACGGTGACGAACACACCTTCATCGCGGACGGCGTGGGTCCAGGTCTCGACGCGCGTGAACCAGGAATCTGGTGGGGGATTCGTGGCGCCGCGGAGGAATGCAACGATCATCAGGTAGTGAACCGATTGGCTCTCAGGAAGATCGGGATGAACCCAGAGGCGGTCTCCGGCTTGCAGGCTGGGAACCTGGGAAATCGGGAGGGTGACGCCTGCGCGCTGAACGCGGACCTCGACCTTGGGACCGGTGAGATCAAAGGCTGCATTTTCGGAATACAGATTCGTGGCAAATGGCTGAAATAGCAGGAGGAACGGGAGGGCAATCGCCCGACGACGCACAAAAATGGATGCGAGAATCTTGGGACGCACTACGCCTCTCTCACCGGTGGTATCTCAGGCAAACTTGCTTGGCTCACCGTTATTTTAGCTGATTCGATGCGGTGAGGCAGCGAATACGGCGGGATTAAGTCGTGCGCTTTGCCTTTAATTTTGTGGTCGATTTTGCTACTTAGGCAGTTGCAGATATTCGCGCGCGTTCCTGTAGCAGACATCCTGTACGAGGCGGCCGAGAAGGGCGTCGTCGTTGGGTAACTCTCCGCGCCCGGCATCCTGGCCAATGATGTCGCAGAGAATCCTACGGAAATATTCGTGACGGGGATAAGACATGAACGAGCGCGAATCGGTGACCATGCCAATGAAGCGCGAAAGCAGCCCGGCGTTAGAAAGTGCTTCGATCTGGGCGCTAATTCCCTGCTTCTGATCGAGAAACCACCAGGCGCTGCCGTATTGGACTTTGCCCGGTTGGCCCTCGGCCTGGAAACATCCTGCTAGTGTCGCAAAGCCGTAATTGTCGTTGGGGTTGTTGTTATAGAGAATCATGCGCGGCAGGGCATTTTCTTTGGCGAGCAGATCGAGATACGCGGCCAGGGATGCGATCTGGGGGAAATCGCCGATGGTGTCGTATCCCGTGTCGGTGCCGAGCACGCGTCTGGCCGCCGAGTTCACATTGCGGAGGGCACCCAAGTGTAGCTGCTTAGTCCATCCTTTCTCGGCGTCGAGCCGGGCGAAGAACAGCATCATGAATGATGCGAATTGCGTTCTCTCATCCTCGGTGAGGGAGTCTCCATCGCGCGCTTTGGCGAAGATAGCCGCAGCGTTTCTGTCAGAACAAGGCGACGCGAAACAGTGGTCCAGGCCGTGATCGGAGAGACGGGCGCCGAGAGAGTGAAAGTAGTCGTGACGACTCTTGAGAGCGTCGAGCAGGCTATTCAGGTCGTGGACATCGACTTTCGCGGTGGCAGCAAGCTTTTCGATCCAGCAGGGAAATTCTTCCGTGCCGATCGCCAGGGCCTTGTCAGGGCGGAACGCGGGGAAGACGCGCGTGCGCAGATCGGAAAAGGCTAGTTTGGAATGATGGCTGAGGTCGTCGGCAGGATCGTCGGTCGTGCAGACGATTTCGACATTAAACTTGCGGAGAATGCCATGCGTAGTAAGGTCCCCGGCGAGAGCGGCGTTGGCTTGCTCCCAGATTGAGGGCGCAGAGGATTCATCCAGAAGCTCGGTGATGCCGAAGTAGCGGCGAAGTTCCAGGTGCGTCCAGTGATAGAGCGGGTTGCGCAGCGTGTATGGAACAGTGCGAGCCCAGGCCAGGAATTTGTCGTAGGGAGTGGCGGCGCCGGTGATGAATTTTTCTGCGATGCCGTTGGCACGCATGGCGCGCCATTTGTAGTGATCGCCCTCTAGCCAGACTTCGAAGAGATTGGCGAAGCGGCGATTCTCGGCAATGTCTTTCGGAGAAAGATGGCAGTGGTAATCGAGGATCGGTTGAGAGGCAGCGCAGTTGTGATAGAGCCGCTCGGCGATGTCGTTGGAGAGCAGGAAATATTCGTCGAGAAAAGCCTTCATGGCCGCGCCGTTTGGGTCGAGCAAGCGATGACTATACCAGTTTCGCGCGAGACACAGCAGTGACAGCCTGTGTTGTGAGAATATTCAGGTTTGGACACCCAACCATCCGCAAGTGTTGGTGCCGAGAGCGCGCACACGAGTAGTCCCGGACATGTGCGCTGGCTGATCTGCGCTCTCCTCTTTTTCGCCGCAACCGTTAACTACATGGACCGCCAGGTCATCGCGCTGCTGAAGCCGACTTTGCAGCTCCAGATGGGATGGACTGAGAACGATTTCGCCAATATCGTGCTCGTTTTCACCGGGGCATACGGGATTGGGTCCCTCGTTGTCGGCAAGTTGATTGATCGGCTTGGAACACGCATAGGATTTACGCTTGCTGTCTTGTTCTGGAGCGTTTCGGCGATGGCACACGCGGCCGCAGGATCGGTGCTACAGTTCGCCGCAGCCCGCTTCAGCCTGGGGATCGGGGAATCGGGTAGTTTCCCGGCATCCATCAAAGCGGTAGCGGAATGGTTTCCGAAGAAAGAGCGCGCCGTGGCGACCGGAATATTCAATTCTGGAACGAACATTGGCGCGATAGTGACGCCCATCCTGGTGAAATGGCTGATGGGGCGCTTTGGTTGGCAGATGGCGTTTATTGCGACGGGCGCTCTGGGGCTGGTTTGGATTGCACTGTGGCTTGCGGTGTATCGCAGGCCAGAGGAGAGTTCCTGGGTGTCCGCGGAAGAGCTGTCATTGATTCAGGGCGACACATCGGAACCAGCGTCAATCACCGTGCCCTGGCGGCGACTCATCATGTTTCGTCAGGCATGGGCGGTAGGATTGGGGAAGTTTTTTACCGATCCGATCTGGTGGGTCTACCTTTTCTGGATTCCGGACTTTCTCAATCGCAATTTGAAGTTGGACCTGAGCGGAATGATACTTCCCCTGTTTGTCATCTATACCGGGGCGAGCGTGGGCAGCATTGGTGGTGGATGGCTGTCGTCGGGTTTGTTGAAGCGGGGATGGAGCGTAAACGCGAGCCGCAAAACTGCGATGTTGGTGTGTGCCCTCGCTGTCACGCCAATCATGCTGGCCGCACGAACAGGGAATGGGTGGTTCGCGGTGTGCCTGATTGCGGTCGCCGCCGGGGCACATCAGGGATGGTCGGCGAACATTTACACGCTTGCGTCGGATATGTTCCCGCGCGGCGCGGTGGCTTCTGTGGTTGGCTTCGGCACATTAATGGGCACGATCGGCGGAATGGGAATCGCCAAAGCTGTTGGATTTATTTTGCAGCAGACGGGGTCGTACGTGCCGGTGTTCGTGATCGCAGGGTCGGCTTATCTGGTGGCATTGTGTTTCGTGCAGATGTTGGCGCCCCGGTTGGAGCGTGTCGACATGTAGGCTGCTGCTGAAACCTTGACCGCGAAGCCCCTGAAGGAGCAAAGAGGAGCCCGGCGCAAGCATTTCGCTCCTGCCCCTCGAACAGTGGGGCGATGAACAAAGAACCTACTGAGCGCGGCTTAGTGCGCCGAATCTGAGCTTTCGTTACACTCTTGGGTCGGATCGAGGAGACATTGTGAAGATCACGGATGCCAAGGTATTCATCTGTTCTCCGGGACGGAACTTCGTGACGTTGAAGATTACAACGGACGAGGGAATCTACGGATTGGGCGACGCGACTCTGAATGGGCGGGAGTTGGCCGTCGCTTCGTACCTCAGTGACCATTTGATTCCCTGCCTGATCGGGCGCGATCCGTCGCAGATCGAGGATGTGTGGCAGTACCTGTATCGCGGGGCGTATTGGCGGCGCGGGCCAGTGACGATGACAGCTATTTCTGCCGTCGACATGGCGCTGTGGGACATCAAGGGCAAGACGCTGAATACTCCCGTTTACAACCTGCTCGGTGGCAAAAGCCGCACTGGCGTACTTGTTTACGGTCACGCGAACGGGCGCGACGTTCAGGAGACAATCGATGAGGTGGCCAAGTACAAGGAGCAGGGCTATCTCGCGATTCGCGCGCAGTCAGGGATCCCAGGGCTGACATCGACGTATGGTGTGGCAAAGGACAAGATGTTTTATGAGCCAGCGGAGAAGGGATTGCCGCCGGAGAATGTGTGGTCCACGGAAAAATACCTGCTGCATGTGCCGAAGTTGTTTGAAGCGTTGCGTGTGAAGTTTGGGGCTGATCTGCATCTTTTGCATGACGTGCATCACCGGCTGACGCCGATTGAGGCCGCGCGACTGGGGAAAAGTCTGGAGCCGTATCACCTGTTCTGGCTGGAAGATGCGGTCACAGCGGAGTTGCAGGAAGGATTTCGCTTGATCCGCAAGCACACGACGACTCCGCTGGCGGTCGGCGAGGTCTTCAACTCGGGATGGGACGCGCACATTCTGATCACCGAGCAACTGATCGATTACCTGCGGATGACCGTGGTTCATGGCGGCGGGCTGACTCATCTGAAGAAAATCGCAGCGCTGGCTGAGATTTACCATGTTCGGACGGGATCTCACGGAGCTACCGACTTATCGCCCGTGGCGATGGCTGCGGCACTGCATTTCGATATTTCGATTAACAACTTCGGAATTCAGGAATACATGCGACATACAGCCGAAACGGATCAGGTGTTCCCACACTCTTACTCATTCAAAGAGGGATACTTACACCCCGGCGATGCACCAGGATTGGGCGTCGACTACGACGAGAAGCTCGGCGAGAAGTATGCATATGAGCGAGCTTATCTCCCCGTAAACCGCAAGGTCGATGGAACGATGTTTAACTGGTGATTTGCCCGACACAAAAACCTTTAACCACTAAGGACACGATGGTTCACTAAGGAAAACCTTTCCATGGCGTACGCTAAGTTGGATTTGACGGGAAAAGTGGCGGTGATTGTCGGTGGTAGCTCAGGAATTGGCAGGGTGCTGGCGCTGGGACTCGCCGAAGCCGGCGCCGATGTTGTTTCGAGCGCGCGGCGTGCCGAACTGGTGAACACTCTTGCGGACGAGATCGAAGCGCGTGGGCGCAAGTCGCTGCGCGTGACTTGTGATGTGGCTGATCGAGACTCCTTGGAGCACTTGCTGAAGGCTTGCATCGAGGCTTTCGGCAAAGTGGACATCCTCGTCAATGCCGCGGGGATTACGAAACGCTCACCCACGCTGGATTATGCCGAAGAAGACTGGAACCGGATCATGGAGACGAACCTGACGGGAACTTTGCGAGCTTGCCAGGTTTTCGGGCGACACATGATCGAACGGCGTTATGGGAGGATCATCAACATCGCATCGATGGGTTCATTCCTCGCCCTGTTTGAAGTCGCAGCGTATAGCGCGAGCAAGTCGGCGGTCGCGTCGCTAACGAAATCACTAGCGATCGAGTGGGCCAAGCACGGGATCTGCGTCAACGCCATTGCCCCCGGTTATTTCCGGACACCCCTCAGCGAAAAACTTCTGGTGGGTACCGGTCGTGGAAAAGAAGTCATCATGCGGACGCCGATGAACCGCTTTGGCGAACTGCATGAACTTGTGGGAGCGGCGGTCTTCTTAGGGTCAGACGCGGCGAGTTTCGTCACAGGCGTAGTACTGCCAGTGGACGGAGGCGTACTCGCCAGTGGCGTGAATCAATAACTGGGGGCGGCGAGTTTCTTAGCTCGCCTTCTTTTCTGCCTTGGCCGGGCGGGCGGAAGCGATCGCGCTCACCAACTCTCGCGCGGCCGCGGTGATCTTCTCCAAATTTCCCTCCCTTAGAGCAACTGCATCGACGAGGTCGGCGCCCACACCAAGGGCAAAAGCGCCGGCCGCGATGAATTCGGCAGCGTTGGCAGCGTTGACACCTCCGGTGGGTATCAATTGCGCGTGCGGGAAGGGAGCTTTCAGGGACTTGATGTATTTTGGCCCGCCCACGTTTCCACAAGGAAATATCTTGACCACGCGGGCTCCATGCTCCTGGACATTCATCAGCTCCGTCGGAGTCAGTGCCCCGGGAATCACAAGGCGATCATGCACTCGGCCTACCGACAGAACCGAAGCAGAGAATCCGGGACTCACCAGGAATTGCGCACCGGCGCGCACGCAGGATTCCGCCTGTTCGGCGTTGGTAACAGTTCCGGCGCCAATCAGGACGTCATTGGCGCGACGCTGCACGAGTTCGCGAATCACAGTGATCGCGTTGGGAACGGTCATCGTAATCTCGACGACGGGAATTCCGCCGGCACAGATGGCCTCGACGGCACGATTCGCTTCGTCGACACCAGAAGCGCGAACGACCGGTACGATACCAACTTCGCCGATCCTCCGAATCACATCATCCTTGGTCAATTCAGCCATAGGCCTCGCTTTTGTATTAGCGTTCGATTCTTGCCGTACGGGACGTCATTGCCTGCAGAACCTCTGCCAGCGTCGCCATCGTGGTGTCCCCGGGGGTAGTCATCGCGAGAGCGCCATGGGCCGCGCCACATTCGACCGACCATTGCGGATCTTTCCCGGAGAGAAATCCGTAGATAAGTCCCGAAGCGAAGGAGTCGCCACCGCCAACCCGATCATAGATCTCGAGATTCTCGCGCACGGGAGCTTCGCAGAATTTGCCGTCGTGATAACAAAGGGCACCCCAATCGTTGCGCGTAGCGGTTTTGGCGGTGCGGAGGGTCGTGGCGATCACAGCCATTAATGGATGCTCTTTGATGACCGACTCGATCATCCTCTTGAAACCCACCGACTCGAGGCTGGAGTGTTGCTCATCGAGTCCGGCGACCGTGAAACCGAGCGCGGCGGTGAAGTCCTCTTCGTTGCCGAGCATGACATCGACGTATGGAGCGAGCCGGCGGTTGATTTCCTGAGCTTTGGACTTGCCTCCGATGGATTTCCAGAGCGACGCCCGGTAGTTCAAATCGTACGAGATGATCGTGCCATTCTGCTTTGCAGCTTTCATCGCCTCCTCGGCAACCAGAGGCGTTGTTTCAGACAAGGCGCAGAAGATCCCGCCGGTGTGAAACCAGCGGGCACCGTTCTTGGCGAACACCTGCTGCCAATCGAACTCTCCCGGCTTGATTTGGGAAATGGCTGTGTGTCCTCGATCGGAACAGCCCACGGCCGCACGCACTCCGAAGCCACGCTCGGTGAAGTTCAAGCCATTGCGTGCCGTACGTCCAATACCGTCGTAGGGTACCCATCGAACATAGTCCTGAGCGACGCCGCCCTGCAGCATCAAATCCTCGACAAGGCGTCCAATCGGATTGTCGGCGAGCGCGGTAACAATGGCTGTGTCCATACCAAAGCAGCGACGGAGGCCGCGGGCAACGTTGTACTCGCCACCGCCTTCCCAGGCACGGAAGTGGCGTGTCGTTGAAATACGCTCATCGCCGGGGTCGAGGCGGAGCATGACCTCGCCAAGACTAACGAGATCCCACAAGCAATCACTTTTTGACTTGATATTAAGTTTTGGCATCCGCGTCGGTAGGCTCTGCAGCACGCGCTCGCCAATTGCTAAGGGTGGCGGCGGGAGTGAAACCTCCGGCTCTCGAACCTTGCAATGAAACCGCAGAGATTCTAAACGATTGGCGGCGGACACACAGACGAAATTAAGAAGGGCGGGTCCGAAGAGCCTGCTCTCTGAAAACGAATACAGCATTTCAAGCGTAGGCCGCCGTACTTCGGGGGCGAGCCTGTGGCGCAGTTTTGGGTGCCGGATCAGAGTCGCTGATTTCGAATTGCTCAACGAGGGAGTGAAGCTGGGTCGCCAGATCTGCCAAATCGTTAGCTGCTTTCAGCGACTCCTGCGAGCTTATGGAAGTGCCGTGGGCCGCCTCAGCCACACCTCCGATATTCCGGGTGATCTCGCCGGAGCCTTTGGCAGCTTCTGCAACGTTGCGGGTCATTTCGTTCGTTGTGGCGCTCTGCTCCTCTACGGCTGTTGCGATCGTGCCGGAGATATCGTTGATCTGATGGATGACGCTGCTGATCGTGCCGATCGCCTCTACAGCACCATTTGTGTCACTCTGGATAGCCACGATCTTGTGGCTGATATCTTCGGTCGCTTTCGCCGTCTGTCGGGCCAGTTCTTTCACTTCGTTGGCGACAACCGCAAAGCCCTTGCCGGCTTCTCCCGCACGCGCAGCTTCGATGGTCGCATTTAGGGCAAGCAGCTTGGTCTGCTGGGCGATCGAAGTGATGACCTTGATGACTTCCCCGATCTCAGCGCTGGATTCGCCGAGCTTGCCGATAGTGGCATTGGCCGCTTGGGCAGTCTGTACGGCCTTGCTGGCAATCGTCGCAGCCTCGTGCGCATTGGAGGCGATGGATTGAATGGTTGAGGTCATCTCTTCCGCGCCTGCCGTTACTCCCTGCAAGTTCCGGCTGACGTGCTGGGTGGCCTGGGATACAACATTCGCCTGCGCGGATGTTTCTTCGGAATTGGCGGAAATCTGCTGGCTGGTGGCGGAGAGTTCCTCACTCGCGCTGGCCACATGCTGCGATGTTTCCGCAATTCTTTGGATGACAGCATGAAGGCTGTTCTTCATGGTATTGAGGGCGATGACGGCTTCACCAGCCTCGTCCATCGAGTCGACGGTCATGTCGTCGACGATCAGATCCTTCCCTGCAATTCTCGCGGCGAATGCGGCGCATGCACGCATGGGCCGGATCGCGATGCGGCGGGCAACGATGTACACGACAGCAACGGCCGCCAACAGGGCCAGCAGGCTTGTCAACAGTGTGGCGAGCTTGTTGTCTCTTGCGTTCTGTAGCAGGGTTGCGGTGGGCGCTTCGAGTACAAATGCGGCGCGCAGTTGGCCGACCTTCATGCCTTCTTTCGGAAAGCCAAAAGGATCTTTTGCGCCTGCCGGATCGCCATGACATAGCAGGCAACCCTGGTCCGCTCGGACAGGTTCTGCATAACGCATCACTTCGCGTCCATTCACGATGAGGCGTTCTGAGAACGAGGGGAGGGAGGGATCTTTTTCAAATGCCTCGAGAGCGCGTCGCTCGAAATCGGAGGCTTGGCTTGCTGGATTGCGCGGGTGCAACGACGGTGTGCGGAACGTCATGCCCTCCCTGGCGGCATATTGTTCGGCGGTACGCATGGCGACGACGACTGGAACCTGCTCAAGGTGCTTGAAGTCGTGGTTCGGCACCATAATGTCGATATGTGAAGCGAACCAACTCCGAGCAGCCGATGCCATCCCGGTAATCTGGTGTAACTGGTCGCGGAAGGCTTCCTCCTCCTGGCGGTTGATGCGGCTTTGCACCACCCAGAATGAGGCGCCAGACGTAGCCGAGAGAACCAGCGTGATGGCCCCGAGAATCTTTGCTGACATCTTCAATCTGAACATATCGCCCTCCAGCTGCGGGTTCGGTCTAACGGCCTGATGCCGCTGCCCGGGACTTCGCATGGACCGGAACGGGGCTGGCTGCGTCTTGTGTAGTGCTAATTTTGAATTGCTCGACCATGGACCGTAGTTGAGCCGCAAGGTCGGCCAGCTCGTTGGCGGCTTTCTGCGATTCCTGAGCGCTGGTCGAGGTTCCCTGCGCGGCTTGCGCGACTCCAGCGATATTGTTCGTGATTTCGCCAGAGCCTTTGGCTGCGTCAGCGACGTTGCGCGTGACCTCATTCGTGGTGGCGCTCTGTTCTTCTACTGCGGTGGCGATGGTACCAGAGATGTCGTTGATCTGGTGGATCACACTGGTGATCGTGCCGATGGCTTCCACCGCTCCGTTGGTATCGGTCTGAATGGCCATGATCTTGTGGCTGATGTCTTCGGTCGCCTTGGCGGTCTGCCGGGCGAGTTCCTTTACTTCGTTGGCCACCACCGCGAAGCCCTTGCCAGCTTCGCCGGCGCGGGCGGCCTCGATGGTGGCATTGAGTGCCAGAAGCTTCGTTTGCTGCGCAATGGAAGTGATCACTTTGATGACTTCGCCGATCTCGGTGCTGGACTCGCCGAGTTTTCCAATCGTGGCGCTGGCTGCCTGCGCGGTTTGCACCGCTTTGTTGGCGATGGTGGCGGCCTCGTGGGCATTGGAGGCGATGGACTGGATGGTTGAAGTCATTTCTTCCCCGCCAGCGGAAATGCTCTGAAGGTTCTGGCTGACCTGCTGCGCGGACTGAGCAACGACGTTGGCCTGAGCCGAAGTTTCTTCGGAGTTGGCGGTGATCTGTTGGCTGGCGGAGGAGAGTTCCTCGCTGGCGCTGGCCACATGATGAGAAGTCTCGGAAATAGACAGGATGATATCGTGCAGGTTGCGCTTCATCTGGTTCAGCGCCAGGCTGGCTTTTCCGATTTCGTCCTCGACTGTCACTTGCACGTCGGCGGCGGTGAGGTTTTTGTGGGCAATTTCACCGATCATGTTCACCATCTTCGAAACGCTGCTGGTAATTGAACGCACTACGAAGAAAGCGACAGCGATACCGATGAGCAGTCCCGCGACCGCCAGCGCAACGACAAACCTCTGCACCTGCGATGTCTCATCGACGCGGGCTCTTTCCGCCTGTTGCCCCAGTTTCGTCACGAGTTGCTCGAGTTCATCGATCACACTATCCATGCTGTTTCGAAGTTCGTGGGTCCGGGGAGAGAACATCAGATCGATGGCGGCCTGCGATTTTCCCGCCCGCTTCAGATTGATGGCTTGTTCCTGTAACCTCTCGAATTCATCCGCGTTTTTCAGAAGACCGTTGCAGATCTCTTTTCCACGCTCGGTCTGCAACATTGGGACCAACGCGTCCATGCTCTGTTTGGCCTGGGTGATGCCATCCCGGCGGTGCTTGAGCACTTCTTCTTCGCCGGTAAGAAGGAAGGCTCGTGTCCCATTAACCTCCATCTCGTATCCGTCATCGGCCGAGTAAGCGAGTTTCGCCTTCTCCACCTGCTTGTTCGTTTCTTCGCCGAGGATGACGAGTTTCCTGACGGAAGTATGGCTAAATATCGCACTGACAAGTGTGATGAGAAGTAATGTTCCGAATCCGCCGAACAGCTTCAACCTAAGGCTTATGTTCTTCACTGGCGTTCCTCCGTCGGATTGTGAGCCGCTGCCTAGACGCAGAAAGCCAAAGCAAACCCTGCGAGATTAGGCTAGTCGCGCCTTCAAGTTCATCGGCGACTGGAGGGAAGCCTTTAGTGAATAACCTCGGCTTGACCTTCAGAATGTGATGACCAATCTGGGAGTCACTGCCGGGCAATCAGGATGCGCTTAGACGCCATCGGGATGGTGCAAGTACTGGAAGTCCTGGACAAAGGCAACGTTACGGATGATCACCGCTCTGCAATAGGACCCGAGAATACGCATTGAACCCGAGTTTCAGTTTTGGATAGGTAGGAGACGCGATAATTGTGGGGCTGAACCCCAGGGAAGAGTTGAGAAAGTCGCTCGCTGTCTACACGGCGGCGAATTCGGAATTGGCATCGATCTTGCCGAACTTGAGCCGGATTGCTTCCGCGAACAAACGCTGCTCGATCCACGCCTCCTAAAGCGTGGTTCGTGGGTCGGCGTCGACGCTGGAAAAGAATTGATCCTCTCCCGCAGAGTCTTCACCGGAATTGTTCAGGTGATGGCGGATTCGGACCATCGCGTCAATCCCACTGAGTCCGAAGAGTTTCTTGCCGTCAACAGGCACCGCAAACATCGAAAGAGTAGCGGCCGAAACCAGCCTCGGATCCCTCTGACTCCCACTCTTTCGACCAGTCATGGATCAGGGTTCCATGGACGGAAACACCGCGGTTGTTCAAGTCGAGGATGGCGAATTTCTGAGGCACCAGCCAGACTGCGGAGGTTTTCTCTCGGAGGAGTGGATTGCGCGAAGATCCCAGGAGAATTAAGACCGAAAAAAAAGGTGAAGACAATGAACGGTCGGGTGCGAAAGAAACGAAAGATGGCCGGCCCCCTGCAGAGGCGGAAAGGCCTCACAGGAAGGAATCGACAAACACACGAAAGGTCTTTAGCCGGGTGGAAGTACCTTTCAGGCCGTTACCCGCACGTCGCAGGTAGCGCTCTCACAAACACCGTCTAATCTGTCAGAACTTCGTTCGCGTCGGTTGTTCTCCTTTCGTCCGCTATGTCCCGGCCGAAGCGGAATCTGCGAAGTCAGCCAATCCAGGAACGGCGGATCTGACGATCGATGGCAAATCTAAGAACTCGGTAATGTTGTCTCCGTTCATGAAGGAGCCTTTCACGCCGTGACGGGAAGAGAGCGAATCGATGGCGGGAGTGTCCTCGACAATATCAACGATGCAGTCCACGATGATCGCGACGGTGTGACCACTTTGTGAGTGGACCACGACCTCGATGGAAGCAGCGGAAGATTCCGACTCGGTAGTGAATGCAGCGGGCGGCACGACTTGCGAGAGACGCAAGACTGGAATGACCTGGCCGCGGTACTCCATGACCTCGCGATCGCCGACGCGCTTGACCAGATTAGCGGGAAAGCCTTCGAGCCGGGTGACATTGCAGAGCGGTATGGCAACCTGGCCATCGGTGCCATTGCGAGTGAGCAGCAGTGTTTGACGATCTGCGGACTTTTCGGCATGGGCATCCTGCCGGCGGGTTTCGTGGGCTGCGGCCCGCGCCTCCGATAGGACTCTGGCAGACTGAGCCAGTCCCAGCACATCGAGGATCAAGGCGACCCGTCCGTCTCCCATGATGGTTGCCCCCGAATATGCCGTGATCCCTTTGAAGAGTTCGCTGAGCGGCTTCACGACGATTTCTTCAGTATCGAGAATGTCGTCGACCACCAGGCCAAACTGACGTCCTACCGCCTGCAACACAATGATGCTGCCGGCAGTGTTTGTGTCCTCGCCATTGAGGGGCTTGATGTGTAATTCACGGTCAAGATGGACGAGCGGCAACAGATTGCCTCGCAAACGATAGACTGGGGAACCATGCACAAACTCGATGACGTGGCCACTTCCGGCTTCCAGACCGACCAGTTCCAGCACGCTGACTTGGGGAATGGCGAAACGTTCGTCGCGACAACTCACGATGAGGGCTGGAACGATGGCAAGGGTCAAAGGGATGCTCACGCGCACGTTGGTGCCCTTGCCCGCGGTGGACTGGACGTCGATAACGCCGTTGATCTTCTCGACGTTGGTCTTTACCACGTCCATTCCCACGCCGCGGCCAGAAACGTTGGTGATCTTCTCGGCGGTTGAGAATCCGGGGAGGAAGATCAAGTTGAAGATGTCACGCTCGCTCATCAGTTGCGCCTGTTGGGAAACGACAAGTTCCTTTTCGAGAGCTTTCTTCAGCAGGCGGTCTTTGTTCAAGCCGGCGCCGTCGTCGCGAATTTCGATGTTGACGCGTCCCCCTTCATGGAAGGCACGTAGCGTAACCCGTCCGGCGGCATCTTTGCCGGCCTTTCGCCGAATATCGGGCGCTTCGATTCCGTGGTCAACCGCGTTTCGCACCAGATGTGTTAGTGGATCCTTGATGGCCTCGATGATCGTGCGGTCGAGCTCGGTTTCCTGCCCATCCATCTCGAGTTGCACTTCCTTACCGCAGCTGAGGGCAAGATCCCGCACAGTTCGGGGAAACTTGTTCCACACGTTGGCAATCGGCTGCATGCGCGTCTTCATCACCTGCTCCTGGACTTCGGTGACAATCAGGTTCATGCGCTGTGAGACGGACTGCAGAGGTAAGTTTTCCATGGTGTTGGAAAGCTGAAGAAGCTGGTTGCGGGCGAGCACAAGTTCCCCCACCAGGTTCATGAGCGTATCGAGCAAATCGACGCCAACGCGGACGGTTTCAACCCCAGTCTGATGAGTGCGGGACTCGATGATCTGCTGGGCTGAGTTCACGTCTTCCTGGCGACAGAACCCCAGCGCGACCAAGATTTCTCCCAAGCGGCGCCGATCGCCGCGCTCCTGCTCCTGTAGAGCGAGGGCCAAGTCCTGGGGCTCGACGGCACCCCGGTCCACCAGGAGACCGCCGATCTTTGAGGGGGAAGGTCGAAACTGAGCCGCTGGGATTGTAGCTGGTGGTTCGGAAGGGAGATGGCCGTTCGGTTGCGATCTTGTCTCTACGGGAACATTTTCGGCAGCTACCCTGGCGGGAGCGACAGGATTTCCCGTTTCAGGAATACGATCCGAAGGCGGCGGATTCGAAGGCTGGGAGCCAGTCCCACCCTGAAGGGCCTTAAGCGTGGCCATAACATCAGGATAATCGTCTTCTCCGTCGCGCTCGGTCGCCTGGATTTCGGCCAACATGTGGCGCACGGCATCTACCATGGCCAGCAGTCCGCTGGTGATGTCAGCATTGAGCTTCAGTTCGCCGTCTCGCAGCTTGGAGAGCAGGTTTTCGCCGACATGGGCGACCTTTTCGAGGTGAGTGAAGCCGAGAAAGCCACAGCTGCCCTTGATGGTGTGGATCGTACGGAAGATGCTGTCGAGCAACGGCTTGGATGCCGGGTCGGACTCAAGTTTCACCAGCTCCTGATCCAGCCGGTCCAGATTCTCGTTGCTCTCGATAAGGAAGTCTTTGACGATTTCGTCCATAGGGCCGCCTGTAACGGGAAACGCACCTGGCGTGAGGCATTCCCGTAAATGACGTCATCGGCTGAGCACCCGGGAACTTGAGAGGATCCATGGCGTGTGGGTCTTCGATTCGGGGACCAAATCTTTGCATCGCACTCATCGGATTTCCCAACTTGCCCGGGAGCGCCGTTTCTGCTAAAAGGAACCTATCAAGCCTCTCGGCCGACGCAAGGTCCGCTTGGGGATAAAAACTGAGGCAACTGCCTCTTGATCTGTCTGTCTCTAAGGACAGACACTTCAATCAACGCTGACAAGCTTCGTGTACCTGTTCCGAGTGAACAGCGCGATTCCGGGCCCCTAGCCAATTCGTTGGAGTCGTAATGCGGTACCGCAGCAGTTACGATGTTGATGCGGAGGATAAGTTTTTCCTTCCTCTGTACTGGAACGCCCCTGCCTACTGCGTACTCGTACAGTCCCGAAACAGATCTCTTTCTGTCACACTTCAAACCAATCTCCTGATACTTTCCACCGCCGGAGGAGGATATGGCGACGAATTTCGTCCAAATTGAGAATGATGCCGAAATCAAGCAGCGCCTCGAAGAGGAACGTGCGCGCTTGCGCAAAATCGCGGGACTCGACCAACCCAAACATTTTCACCGCCCGGTCGAGCGGGCATTCACGGCCGAGCAACGCCCCCATACAACCATTCTGTTCGGTGGATTTACCTGGAAACATGAGGACTTGATTCGAGCCGTCTTCCAAGGTTGCGGATACCGATGCGAGAAGTTACCGGTTCCGGACGTGCCGGCGTTTCAGATCGGCAAGGAATTCGGCAACAACGGCCAGTGCAATCCGACCTACTTCACTGTGGGCAATTTGGTGCAGTACCTGCAATTTCTGGAAAAGGAAGGGCTCTCGCGTCAGGCAATACTCGACAACTATGTCTTTTTCACGGCAGGATCGTGCGGCCCCTGCCGCTTTGGAATGTACGAAGCCGAATATCGGTATGCGCTGAAAAACGCGGGCTTCGATGGGTTCCGCGTGCTGCTGTTCAAGGACAGCGACGGCATTAAAGCAGCCTCAGGCGAGCCTGGATTGAAGTTCTCGATCGACTTCGGCTTCGGCATGCTGAACGCGATGCATCTGGGCGACGTTATCAACGATTTGATCTACCAGATCCGTCCGTACGAAGTGAATAAGGGAGAGACAGACCGGGTATTTCGCGAGATGGTCGGTGGCCTCTGCGAAGATCTGAAGAATCGCAAGGCGTTCGAGATCGAGCAGAGCGGGCCCAACTGGCTGAAACCCAAGGTCAAGAAGAACAAGATACTCCGCAACACACTGAACGTTTTTGGCAAATGGCATGAGCACATGTGGGGCAAGGATTATCTCAATGCTCTCAAGGCTGCGCGCGGGAAGATGGATTCGATTGAAGTTGATCGCACGCGCGTGAAGCCGCTGGTAAAGATTACGGGAGAATTCTGGGCGCAACTCACTGAGGGTGATGGCAACTTCCACATGTTCGATTTCCTGGAGCGCGAGGGCGCCCAAGTGCTGGTCGAACCGATTGCAACGTGGGTTGCCTACCTGATGTATCAGGCGAAAGCCCATGCGATCGCGAAGTGGCCCGTGAACCGTCCGCATCGCGATCCGAAGTGGTATGAGTTCAAGAAGAATTTCGCGAACTACATCGGGCTTCGCAAGAAGTTATGGGGCATCGGTTTTGGCGAGAAGATGTGGGGCTATTTCTATCACCGCACGGCGAAGAACATGGGCGGCATTACGCATCACCTTGCGCCACAGAAGGAACTCGCCGATCTCGCACATCCGTTTTACAACCAGTTTGCTCGCGGCGGCGAAGGTCACCTCGAGGTGGGCAAGAACGTCTATTACACGATTCACAAGTTTTGCCACATGGTGCTGGCGCTGAAGCCGTTCGGGTGCATGCCGTCGTCGCAGTCGGATGGCGTGCAGTCGGCAGTCATCAACAAGTTCAAAGACATGATCTTCCTTCCGATCGAAACTTCCGGCGAAGGCGAGGTCAACGCGCACAGCCGTGTACAGATGGCTCTGGGCGAGGCCAAGGTCAAGGCCAAAGCAGAGTTCGAAGAATGCCTGAAGTCGACTGGCAAGACGATGAGCCAGATCCGCGAATACATTGACGAGCATCCCGAACTGAAGCGGCCGTTCTATCACGTACCGCACAAGGAAGGCGTTGCCGGGACGGCGGCACAGTTCATTCTGCACGTGAGTGATCGCATCGACAAGGACACGCAGTTCTGGAAACGGTCGCGAGTACGAGTTGAGACCGCCCCAGCGATGTCTGGAGATTGATTCCGAGGTTGATTCGTTAAATCCCCACTTTTGGCAAAGTCGGTCAGAAGTGGGGCTCCATTCTTCGACTTCGACGTTTAGAGGATTTCATGCACGATCATAAGGGCCCACAATTGATTCAAATTGCTCCCCTGGAGGCGCCTGCGCCTCCGCCCTCGATTCAGCAAGTTCGACACGTGCATCACGGGCACGACCAGAAGACTCAGTTCTTCGTCGGACTCGATGTAGGCTCAACCACGGTGAAGGCCGTCGTGGTTGATGCGGCAAGCGACAAGGTTCTCTGGCAGGACTATCAGCGTCATGAGACCAAGCAGCCTGAAAAAACGCTTGAGTTTCTGAAACGGATGGAGGCCGAGGCCGGCATTAACCGCCACAACACGCGGATGTTCATGACGGGGTCGGGCGGGGGTGGGATCGCAGATCAGATCGGGGCAAAGTTCGTGCAGGAAGTCACGGCGGTATCGCTAGCCGTGGAGAAGTTGCACCCGGAAGTCTATTCGGTGATCGAGCTTGGCGGGCAAGATGCGAAGATCATTGTCTTCAAGGACGACGAGGAGACGGGACGCAAGAAAAAGATTCCCTCGATGAATGACAAGTGCGCCGGAGGAACAGGCGCGGTCATCGACAAGATCAATGCCAAGCTGAAAATCCCTACTGAGCTCTTGGCAGAACAGAAATATCACGGCATCAAGCTGCACAAAGTAGCCGGAAAGTGCGGCGTTTTCGCGGAAACCGATATCAACGGACTGCAGAAGGTCGGGACACCGTCGGATGAACTGATGGCGTCTTTGTTTGAAGCGATCGTCCTGCAGAACCTGAGTGTGCTGACGCGCGGACATACATTGCGTCCACACGTGCTGCTGCTTGGCGGCCCAAACAGCTTCATCAAAGGGATGCGCGAGGCATGGCAGGCGAACATTCCGCGAATGTGGCAGGAGCGCAAGGTTCAGGTGCCGGATGGCGCAAAGCCGGAGGATCTGATCAAGGTTCCACAAAATGCGCAGTATTTCGCCGCGCTGGGCGCGGTGGAGTTTGGGCGCAGCGAAGACGATTGCATCGGGTGCTACGCCGGAACTGAGCGCCTGGTTCATTACATCGAGTTCGGGCGGCAAGAGGAGAAGGCCAAGTCGGGCGGCAAGGGACTCGTTGAAAAACCCGAAGATCTGGGCATTTTCAAGGACGCGTACAAGCGGAAGAAGTTCACTCCCGCCGTGTTTCAGAAGGGATCAACGGTTGCCGGCTTCATTGGCATTGACGGCGGATCGACTTCAACAAAAGCCGTGCTGCTCGATGAAAACGGCACGATTTTGTGCAAATCGTATCAGCTTTCGAATGGCAATCCGATCCAGGACACGATCGAGATGTTCGAGAACCTGCGAGGCCAGGTTGAGGCGCAGCACGCGAAACTTGAGGTGCTGGGTGTCGCGACCACTGGATATGCGAAGGACATCCTGAAAGATGTGCTCAATGCGGATGTCGCTCTGGTCGAGACCGTAGCTCACACCGAATCCGCGCTGAAGTTTTACGAAGATCCGCACGTGATCGTGGATGTCGGCGGGCAGGACATCAAGATCATCATCCTGCACAACGGGCGGGTGAAGGATTTCAAGCTGAATACGCAATGCTCGGCGGGCAATGGATATTTTCTGCAATCGACGGCCGAAGGCTTCGGACTTAGCGTGAATCAGTACGCCGACCTGGCCTTCTCGGCTCAGGCGATGCCGGTATTTGGTTACGGCTGTGCCGTCTTCATGCAGTCGGACATCGTTAACTTTCAGCGGCAGGGCTGGCGGGCAGAAGAGATTCTGGCGGGGTTGGCGGCCGTGTTGCCGAAGAACGTTTTCCTGTACGTGGCCAGCATTCCGAACCTGGCTGCTCTCGGATCGCGCTTCGTGTTGCAAGGCGGTACGCAAAATAACCTGGCAGTTGTGAAGGCGGAAGTCGACTTCATTCGCAACAGCTTTCGCACGACCGGCAAGCAGCCGGAGATCATCGTGCACGAACACTGCGGCGAATCGGGTGCCATTGGTGCAGCCCAGGAGTCGCTGCGGTTGTGGCGCAATGGGCAGCAGACCACGTTCGTCGGGCTCGATGCCGTCCGCAAGATCGAGTATCGGACGACACGCAACGAAGACACACGCTGTCATTTCTGCAAGAACGACTGTCTGCGAACCTTCATCGATATTCGGACACAGCCCAAAAACGATTTGAGCTTCGTACCCATTCAGAAGGTCACGAAGGTTCCGTTGATGCACGGCGAGCAGCGCCTGATCATCGCTACTTGTGAAAAAGGTACGGTGGAAGATGTGAACGACATGAAGGAGATCAAGGCTGGGCTCGACTCAATTCGCGCGCAGCATCCTAACTTTGTCGACTACGCCGCGAAAGAAGTTTTCCGGCCAACCAATGCGAAAAGCACAACGGATCCGCTGCCGACAAAGGGATGGGCCGGCTGGAAGAAAGGTGACAAAGAGCGCCGCGAATTGATGGTGAATCGCAAAAACCTCCGCATCGGCGTGCCGCGCGTGCTGAATATTTATACGTATGCGCCGTTGTTTAACGCGTACTTCGAAAGCCTTGGCGTGCAGCCGGAGAACATCATCTACTCCGATTACACCAGTTCTGAACTCTACCGTGCGGGTGCGAGTCGCGGTGCGATCGATCCCTGCTTCCCCGCAAAGATCGGCATTTCTCACGTTTACAACCTGATTCAGGAAAAGCACCGTAAAAAACCGCTGGATGCGATCTTCTTCCCGATGTACGACGTCCTGCATTCGCCGCTGGTGAAGATTGTTGCCGCCAATGCGTGCCCGACCGTGACCGCCACTCCGGAAACCGTGAAGGCAGCCTTCACCAAGGAAAATGACGTGTTCGCGGAACACAACGTGAAGTATGTTGATCCGGTTCTGAATTTTTCTGACCGGAAACTGTTCGCACACCAGATGCTACAAGCGTGGCAACCAATTCTTGGGTTATCGGTTGAGGAGAACGATCGCGCCATCGAGTGTGGCTTTGCTGCCCTGCAGGATTATGAAACGAACATTCGGCGGCGAGCCCGCCAAGTTCTCGATCAACTGGAGCGGGAGGACCGCATCGGGATCGTGATGCTGGGAAGGCCCTACCATCATGACCCTGGCCTGAACCACGAGATTCTGGATGAGTTTCAGAAACTCGGCTACCCGATCTTCTCACAGAACACCCTCCCGCTGGATGAGGACATGCTGGAACGCCTGTTCGGCGAGGAAGTGCGTGCTGGCGTTATCACGAGTCCGCTTGACATCACCGACGCGTGGAAGAACTCCTATTCGTGCAGCACGAATCACAAAGTCTGGGCGGCAAAGTTTACGGCGCGGCATCCGAACCTGGTTGCGCTGGAGATCTCCAGCTTCAAGTGCGGACACGACGCGCCGATTTACGGCGTGATCGAAGGAATCATTGAGCAATCCGGCACGCCCTATTTCTGCTTCAAGGATCTCGACGAAAACAAGCCGTCGGGATCGATCAAGATTCGCGTAGAAACCATCGACTACTTCCTGCGGCGCTATCGTGAAGAAGTCATTCGAAAGCGCAAGGTCGAACAGGATATCGAGGCTGAGCTTGCCGCGCTGGAAGCGCAACTGCGGGGCGAAAAGACTGACTCCAGCATGCTGGTCCAGCAGATGGAGCCCGAAGCGCAAGGAATGGCAGCAGACTAATCACGGAGTTTCGACCACTAGAGTGGCGGAAGCGAGTGGGGGTCGAACGTTTCGACCTTCTGATAATAAATAAGTTGCTTTAGAATCAATCGCTCTTCCCGATGAAAACCTTAACTTCCGCAACTCTAAACACAGTTCTTAACACAGAAGGCATATGCAAAACGAACGGCGGGCGGGTTCCCCTACGCTCTGATTAGAACTCGGGCCAACAAAGTCAGCTTAGAGAACGAAGACTTGCCAGAATTGGGTTCTCCTTGCGGCGATCGACCAGCAACATACGGGCGGCACACACAGAATGCAACGCGAGGCAGTTGGCGGCTTAGTCTACTTACCCACAGTCAGGCGAAATCACTTTCCACAAGCCGACTTATCAGGACTAATCCCTTCCAAGGGCGGAGTTTGACTCAACGCTGCCGCGAATGAGCGTTGGAGGAAGAATTGTTCTTGTAACCAGCCATCTTGCGCACTTTTGTGGAACCGGATCATTCGCCGCTGGCATTCCACGCCGACATGCCAATTTACATCCAGTGTCCAAGACTAGGATTCCAGCAGAGCTCGATTGATCCGCCCGCCCTCGCTGGATACTCATACTCGGCTTAACTCAAGGCTGCAAGTCAAGAGCTCAACGGCAAATCCGACACCGGCTACTCGCCCGCGAGCGTTCGGGCGAGCCTGCACTTAGGGTGATCCACGCCGACTGTCGGCTCAAGCTGCTCGAGCGCGGACTTAGCAGCGACTCGCGCTTCACCAAACTTTCCCTGCGCACGAAGAGCACGAGCCTCCATTAAATAGGCGCTGCCAACACGGCTGGAAGGCCCTTCGGAGAACGCTGTTTGTTCTATTACAAGAGCCCTTTCAGCGTCGTCTTTAGTCGCGTCGAGGCGCTGGAAGGTCAAGTTCACCTCAGCCCGGCGCAAGAGAAACGCCATCGAGAGGTAAGTGAGATTTTCTCGGTTCGCCTCCGCCAAAGCGACGGCGCGATCCGCTTTCGCGATAGATATCTCGCGATCACCGCGCTTCATGGCAAGTAGCCCTTCGTACAGCGGCAAGATTGCGAACGCTATGTGACCTGGGGGCATCATGCGTTTCCATCTCGGGCGGAGTTCGGCGAGCGCCTGTGCGGCACGCAAGACATCGCCCTGGTCAATGTAGATCTGGAAGCGAACGCTGAGCGCTTGATTCATCACGATCTCGTCACCTGCCTGCCGCGCCTTCGCGTATGCCCGTTCCGCGTAGTCCGCTGCTTCCGAGAAACGGTTCAGCTCAAGCAGTGTGCGAGCGAGATTGTTCAGCAACATCGGGGCGACGCTCTGCTCGGTGCGGTCCGCGCTACTGATTGCGATGGCACGCCGGAAGAGTTGCTCAGCTTCGAGCTGCCGTCCCAGGCGGTTGACCACTAGCCCCCAGTTATTGAGCACAGTCCCAGCCGTTTCGGTGTCGTCGCGTCCGAGCGCCTGGAGTTTTGCGGCTACCTCCCGGAACGCCGAGTTAGCCTCACGATGCCTGCCGGCCATACGGTAAGCTTCGGCCAAGTCCATCGACACCTGGAGATCCACAGCTGCGGATGCGAAGGGTGCTTGCCCCAGCACACGTTGTGCCGCCTGGGCTCGCTCAAGCCCCAACTGCACATGGCCTGCCTCGCGGGAGACTTCACTCCCGCGCAGTAGACAAAAGATTCGGTGAAGCGCAAATTGAGGCTCATCTGGGAAGCCGTTCAGGGCAGTACTGATCAGTTGCTCTGCGCGCTGGAATTCGCCCGTATGGGCGCTCGTAGTAGCGAGTGCGCAAGCCGCCTTGCCGCGAAGGGCACGATCGGAAGTCTTCTGCGCCAGTTCATGAGCCCTAGCCAACAGGGGAAGGGCTCTAGCATCTTCCTCGTTGGTTTGGTACTGTCGGCCAATCGCAATCAGCATCTCCACTCGGTTCTCGTCAGTTTCCCCGTATAGCCGATTGACAACATGCTCCGCGTTCGCGAGCAGCTTGCCCACAGTAAAGGGCTTCCCCGAGGGAGCTGCGCCAGAAAGGAGAAATGCATTCAGATCATTGATGGCTTCAGCGCGCGAAAGCTGTCGCAGGGCAAAATCGCGTTGTGCGGTGGCCACCAGTGCGGACTTCTCTGCCCGATTACGTTGCGTTACAGTGCCAACAAGCCCCACCGCCAAGGCCACCACCGCCAGCGCGGCAAGCGACACCGCTGTGCGGTTCCTGCGCACAAATTTGGCAGCGCGATATGCCAGCGTGTCGGGCCGGGCGCTGATGGGATGGTGGTCGAGATGCCGTCGCAGGTCGTCGGCCAACGCGGCAGCCGAAGCGTAGCGCTCCTGCTGGCGCTTCTTCAGCGTCTTGGCCACTATGGTGTCTAAGTCACCGCGCAGTGTGCGACAGAGCTTGTCTGAGGTGGTGCCTCGCCGGGCTGCGTTCTCCGTAGTCCCTTCGGGTATCAGCTTTCGCCTTGGGGCCGCCGAGTCCGAAAGTCGCTTCGGTTCGGTTTCCACAACGGCTTTGAGCAACTCCGCTGACGAGTGCATCCCACTTCCTGCCGGGTGCTGGCCGCTCAAGAGCACATACAGCAGCACACCCAATGAGTAAACGTCCGTCGCGGTGGTGATCGGCCCACTGGTCACTTGCTCAGGCGCGGCATATTCGGGCGTTAACACCCATCCACCCTCGCGCGTCAGTACGGTGGCCACACCGGGTCGCGTATCGTCCTCCAGCAGCTTGGCGATGCCAAAGTCCAGGAGCTTGACGTGGCCTTCGGGTGTGACCAGTACGTTCGAGGGCTTGATGTCCCGATGGACGATCAAGTTGGCGTGGGCATGAGAAACTGCGGCCAGAACATTCAGAAACAGGCGCAGGCGAGCCTCAATCGTGAGATTGCGCGCGTCACAATAGCGATCGATGTGCTCGCCCTCCACATGCTCCAGCACGAGATACGGTTGACCCAGCGTTGACACTCCCGTATCGATGAGACGGGCGATGTGGGGATGAGTAAGACGAGCAAGAATGGTGCCTTCGCGCCGGAACCGTGCTACGCCGGCGCGGCCCACCAAGGCGGCGTTCGGAAACTTCAGCGCCACAAACCGTTGCAAGCCCGTGTCTTCGGCTTTGTAGACAACACCCATGCCGCCATGGCCGAGTTGCTCAATCAACCGATAGTGACCGATGACTTCATTCAAAGGAGTGGGGAATGGATCGCCCGTGATATTGAGGGTTTCAGCAGCAGCGGGAGTAAGGAACTTGCTCTCAGCCTGTTCATGCGCGACGATGAGCGATTCCACTTCGGCCCGCAGGTCGGCATCAGCGCCACAAGCGGAGTCCAGGAATGCGGGACGCTGATCGGGCACCAGCCGCAGCGCTTCTTCCAGAATCTGCTTGGTCCGCTCCCATCGCTCGCTGCTCAGGGCAGAGGATTCCTGAAGATTACTCATGGCGACGTACCCCTGGAGATTTCGCGATGAAGCCAGGCACGTGCGGCAGTCCACTCGCGTTGCACCGTCGCCGGAGCGATTCCCATGGCCTGGGAAATTTCCTCCAACGAGAGGCCCGCGAAAAAGCGCAACTCAACGACGCGGCTCTGCCGCGGATCGATTTTGGCGAGCGCCTTCAGGGCATCGTCGACGGCGAGGACATCCGCTTCGTTCCGTTGCGGCAGGACTGCTGCGTCATCAAGCGAAATCTTGCACGTACCGCCGTCGCGCTTCGCAGCCCGGTGACGACGAGCGTAGTCCACGAGTATCTGCCGCATAAGCTGTGCCGCCACAGCAAAGAAATGAGTACGGTTCTGTAACTCCGGAGGGCTTTGCCCAATTAAGCGGCAATAGGCCTCGTTCACCAGAGCTGCGCTCTGCAGAGTATGGTCGGGACGTTCCTTACGGAGATGGAAGTGTGCTAGGCGTCGCAGCTCCTTGTAAACCAGCGGAAGCACGGCGTCGAGTGCATTGCGATCGCCGTCGTGCCAGCCTTTCAAGAGCTCCGTAACATTATTCGGGAACTCGGGCGCCATGCCCCATCCCTCGACAGGTGTGAGCGGTAGCGTAATCATTTCTTTTGCTCGAGTCAATTGCAAACCGATTGAATTGTCATACCACAATAGAAATGTCC
>Ga0335085_10001217_pt1 | contig 58288 bp, 67 predicted proteins | sample Lox_Sample_45_FD_206712 | JGI IMG/M metagenome (GOLD analysis project Ga0335085, IMG submission 206712) | Soil microbial communities from Loxahatchee National Wildlife Refuge, Florida, United States - Lox_Sample_4.5 | ecosystem: Environmental > Terrestrial > Soil > Wetlands | place: USA...
GCAGCCGAACCAGCCCGCCAGCCTGGCAGACGCAGCCGCGCAACCCGCTCCCGCTGATCACCGCCACAAGGCTGCCGCGGAAAACGTCAAGCGGCCAGAGCTGTGGTGCGAGGACACCGCTTACGGTAGTTCGTGCGGCCCTCGTAGAGCTGCAGCCCGAGATCGGGCACAATCGGCGGCACGTTACTGGCGAAGGTCAGGTAGCTTGCGCCGGACGGCGAGGTCGGCAGCAACGAGGTTTCGGCCGAGGCCCGCGTGATGCTGAGCACTGCCGACGCCGCGCCAAGCCCGACGCCCTTTTGCCAAAACTGGCCGGACTTGAAGTTGAAATCGAGCGCGGCGCCGGCCAGCACCCATCCCGGCGCAGCATATTGCTCGGACTGGTGCCGCCGCTCGGCGCCGGTAACCGCGCCGGCAAGAGTGGCAATCACCGCCGCAACAGAGACAGCGACGGCGACGCGGGTTATTAACTTTCCCATGGCGTCACTGATCGCGATCGGTCGATACGATCAGCGTCTCGACTTCGCCGGAGATCGGTGTGTACCCACCCGCTCCGGTCTCGACCAGCGCGTAGAGATAGGTCTGTCCCGCCAGTGCCTTGAAGGGCAGTGCCGGAATGACCCCGTTGTTCGGTGAGCACGGTGAAAACCACTGCGCCGTGCCGTCATTGGTCTTTTGCCATGACGAGCAGGCCAGCGTGCCGAGGTAGTAGCCGCTGGCAATATCGGCGGCATAGGGACCGACATAGGCCGAACCGTCCTTGAGGCCCGACACGGTGATCGGCGAATTCGAGAAGAGGTGCCAATACTGCGTTGGCGGTGCCGTGCCGCCGGTGTAACTGGTCTCGGCGAACGCGCTGACGATCTTGCCGGTGCCCGCGGGCGTGCCGGTGACGGTCACGGGGGTCGGAGTCACGTTTCCCGAAATGTTGTTCGCGATCAGTTGTGCACCCGTGTAGGCCGTCGTATTTGCCGGCCGCGTCACCGAGCCGGACCCATTGACGCTCGACAGGGTCTGAATGGTCACCGGCAGGGGCAGGCTCGAGCTTGGCGGCGCGGTCTGACCTGACCCGTTCGGAATGACGATCTCCACCGGCGGCGCGTTCGCCCCCGGAACGACGGCCTGATAGGGGCCTTGGCTGTTGTCGGCCAACGCCGGCGCAATTGGCGCGAGCGACAGCAGGACCGCCAACGACCAGATGGGGTTGCGAACCATTAGATCATCCTTGAAGATTGATGGGTTGGCGGCAAAACCGCCCTTGCATCAGCCGACGCAGAGAATTTCGACGGGCACCATCGCGACGGCCTGGTCGCCCAGCACGCCTTCATCGGTCTCAATTTTGCCGTGGATATACGCATGCTGCACCATCGCGGGCAGCCCGAGATCCTGGACGCCGGTCGCCACGGAAGGCATCAGCGCCGCTTCGACGGCATCGATCAGCGGATTGAGCACCGTCGCCGGTGCCAGGTACGGATCGCTCGAATGCGCGTAGACGTAGAGGTCGACCGCGAGCGTCCACACCGTCGGCGCACCCAGCGTATTGACGCTCGCCAGTTCGCTTTTCTGCGCCACAAAGAGCGCCGGTTGTTCGGCCGGCGCGCCATCGCTCCAATGGCGCAGACGCCGGTCGACCGTCGCGAAATCGGCTGCCGTTTCGAACAGCCCAAACAGCGCCGCGTATATTGCTTCGCGGTTGATCATCCCTGCATCACCTCTGCTGCCGCGGCCGCGATCGCGCTTTGGATATCGGCCTCGGTTTCGCTGAGCGCGGAGCGCATGAACGAGCGTTCCGGCATCGTCACGGCGGGCAGTGACACGCGCTTGAAAAACCGCTGCTCCCCGCGCCACGGAAATGACAACGCACGGGCGTTTCGGGGCAGGATCGTGCGTCCCGGTATGATGCCGCCGTATTCGTGGATCGCGGCGTAGGACGAGTCGCTGCTGACGCTGAGCCTGGCGCCGATACCGACCTGTTCGACATCGACCGCGATGCTGGCGGCCAGACGGCCGCTGCGCTGTTGCAGGACGCGGCCGGAAAGGTTGCGTTCCACGCGGTCCCGCAGCGTGCCGCCGAGACGCTCGATCTCTTGCGTCAAGCGCGCAGCGAGCGTCTGTGGCAGCGCGGTGAGACGTGCGCTCAGCGCGTCGAAACCGTCCGCCGATACGGTGATCAAAATGCGGCCGCCATGATTGCGGGGTCGGTCTCCGTTGGCGCCGGCACGCGGGCAAAACCCGACACCGGCGCCACCGCCCGGTATTGCGTGAGGAGCGTTTTCACACCGTCGCTCATGTCCTTTTGGGAAAAGGTAACCGTCTCGCCGCTCATCATCGCCTTTGACACCTCGCCGATGCGGGTCCGCTCGCGATAGCGCTGCGCGACCAGTTCGACGCAGGCTTGAGCGATGTCAGGGGGAACCGCGGCATATCCCGCCGTGTAAGTGATCACGACGTTTTGCGGCCGGCGGGTGAACACATACCCGCGCAGCGCGAGTTCGGTCGGGCTGAACACATACCCCGCGCCAAAGCCGCCGCCCGTTGGCGCCGGCGGGATTGCCGGCCCGTCGATCGTCAGCGACAAAACCCCGCTCACCGGAAAATTGGCGAAGACCAAGCGCTGCCCGCCATCGCCATCGCGGGTTTCGATCCAATCGCTGACCGCGATCTGCCGCTGCAGCCAGCTCTGAATGAACTGGCTGGCAGCGGTGATCAGCCGCGTGATCAGCGCGTCATCGACCGAAGGGAACGGGTTCTGCCCGGTTTGCAGCCAGGAAGTGACGTCGGCCAGCGTCGTCAGGTCGCCGAATGCCATGGCGATGCCTCAGCCATTGCCGATATTGGTGATGACGCCCATCGCGAACGGTGCGTACACCGCCAGCACCTCTTCGGCATAGACGCCGACCTGGCGCTGCCGCGTCACCACCGGCCAATCGATCTGATAGTAATCCTGCCGCGTTTTCACCTCGGCGACGTTGGGCACCTCATTCGACTGGTATTGCACCGGCAGGTTCTCGGCCCAGCCGATGATCGTACCCGGCGGAACGCGCGGATGAATGCGGATCGGGATGCGCAACCCGCCGTTCAACGCGAAGGGATTGAAGTAATACGACACCGCCCCCGCCGCCGCGAGATCGTAGGGGTTGCCGTCATCGCTGACATTGTAGCGCAGCAGCGGCGCCGAGGCGTTTGACAGCACCTTCGCGGTGATGTTCTTCAGTTCCTGCACGTTGACGTAAAGGACTGTCGGCGACAGCTGGTAGTTGTTCCACATCGTCTGGAACATGGTGTCGATCTCGACCACCGAGCCGCGCCCGGAGGCAGTGAGCGGCGTACCGGTGCCCGCTGTGCCCGTGGCCAGCGTGCTGACATAGGCGTTGGAACCGCTCTTGAACGCGGTGGTGAGCAGCCCGTCAAAGGCATAATTCGCATTGGCGGAATTGTCGGCGGTGATCGCGCTTTGCGCCTGTTGGCTGCCGGCGAGCGGCGCCGAGAATGTGGCGCTGTTGATCGCGGTGATGGCCTGCAAGGTTTCGGCGTTGGTCGCGGTGCCGACATACCAGGCATAGGCGATCGCACCCGTGAGCGGCGTTACGGTGGCCGAGAGTGTTTGGCCGAGGGTCACGGCTTGGCCCGTGCTTTCGGCGCTGATATTCGACGAGCCGCCCGAGAGGTCGTAGGTTTTGCCGTCGGCGCCGGTAATGTGTTTGGTCGTGGCAACCCCGGTGGACAGGCTCGAATTCTGATAGCCTTCGAGCGTCAACCCGACGACCTTCACATAATAGGTCGCGGCCGGCAGCGTTGCCCCGCTGCCCGCCGCCGACAGCACAGGCGTCGCCGGCGTACCAAGCTGCAGCGAGGCATTGCCGGCGAGGATCGCCATCTCCTCTTTCAGCATCATCTTCTGCAGCAGGCGGAAGGTCATCCGGGCCTGGATGTCTTCGAAATCGCGGCCGGCATTGATCGCTTCGTAGGTCGCCGCGTCTTCCTCGCCGATCGTGACGAATGTCGCCGACTTGCTGGCGGTCGTGTACGACATCTGCGCCGAGCGCTGGCCCTCCGGAACCCAACCCATCGCATCGAAACCCGAACCGATGAGCGCGGTTACCTGGCGCCAATTGGTCGCCGTGCCGGTTCCACCGCCGACGCGCGGGATGACGTTGCGGATCGGCGTCACGAATGGGTAGAGGTTTTTGGCGGGCGCCTGCAGATCGAAGGCGACGAGGCCGGTCGAGGTCGAAATCGTCTTCGCGATCTGGTCACTGGGCGAGCGCAACGCGCCCTTGACCAGATCGAGCGTGTCCAGTGTCGGGTTCATGTCGTTGATTTCCCTTCGTTCGGGCAGCAAAAAACCCGCCGAACGGCGGGTTGGGTAAGGGTCAAACTTAGGAGCGCTCAGCGCGTCGAAAACGGTCGTATCGGGTTGGCGTGCGCCGCTTTGATCAGCGCCAGCGTCCGCTCCTCATCGCTCATGCGGGCCAGCGCGACGACGACATCGTCCGAGGTGACGCCTGGGTAAAGACTGTCCTCGCGCTTGGAGACACCGCCAACGGTCCGCGCCACGGTCAGTGCCGGCATTGGCATCGCCTCCAGTTCGGCGACACGTTTTGTCAGCGCCTCGATGCGCGGCAGGATGTCGGCGGTGGGCGCCTTCACGATATCATCGGCGCGTGCCGCCTTATCGGGGAGCTCGGCATCCTCATCGGCGACAAACCCAACGCACCGCGCACCAGCGCGGCACAGCGCATCGTGGGCGTGCTTCAGATGGCCGAGCATGGTCCGAGAACCGTTTGCCGGCAAAGGCTTGCAGCAATCGCCGTCCGTCATAGCCTTCAGGCTGTCATGAACATGGTCGAGCGTCGCTTGGTTGGCGATCCCGTTCGACGCGGGGCCGGTCGCGGCCGGCGGACCGGCCGGGTCGATCTCCGCTTTCCACGCCGCGACGATGCGATCCCTGATTTGCTGAAGTTCACCCGCGCTATAAGGCTCGGCGTTTGACGGCATGTGAATAAATGCCCAGGCGGCGCGGATGTGCCGTTCGCTGTCGAGCGGGTAGCGCTTCTTGCCGTCCGCCTGGTAGCCGGGATCGGCGTAATCGATCTCATCCGGCACTCCCCCTCCGCCTTCGGCCTTCCAGCAATCGAACACCGCCTCGGGATTGGCCGGACGGTCGACGAGGCTGATCTCGGTGAGGCTTAGCGCGGTGATGACGTTGCGGTCGGCGGGCGCGCGCGCCTTGACCTTGCCGCCGACCGAGAACCCCTTGTAGACGCCGCTGGTCACCTTGTCCCAGGCACGCGGATCGACAATGCGGGCGCCGATATAAAGCCCCTTGTCATCGATCCCGGCCTCTTCGGCAACACCGACCGCCGACATCTGGTGCATCTCGCGGATATTGGCGAATTTCAGGTAGTCGCCGAGCGCCGCAGCGAGCGCGCCGCGGGTAATGGTCTCGCCCTGGTCGTCCTCCGCGTCGGTCGAGGCATAGCCCCAGACCATCCGCTGTTCGGCATCGACCTTGGCGATCGGAGCGTAAAAGCGCATCGCTGTTTCACCATGTTTGTTGGAAGAGGTCACGCGCTGCCACTCCGAGCAGCACGAGCGGTACGGCCAAGCAGCGCGCGCGCCTCGTTCACGGCGCAATGCTGCGCAACCAACGACCTTGCAGATCGCTAGCTTCAGTGGCGGAGCTTCCTAGCGCCTGCTACGGCAGTCACAGACGGCATAATCCCGGCGGTTGGTTCATCGGTCAGGATCGAGATCAGGATGCTGCTCGACGAGCCGGTTGGTCAACTCGAGAAACCGCTCGGGATCCTTCCACAACTCCCGATGCTGGCGATTGATGTCGTCGAGGGTGATCTTGTTGGTCATTATGGCGGTCATTTGTTCGTGGCTGACGCGGACGCCGTTGCGAGCGCTCCACCGCTTGTCGGGACAATAATTTATCAAATGAACTGGCCGAATTTTTTGATCTTCTCCTCCACCTCTTTTTCAACGTCGGGATGCTCCTGAAAGACCTGATCAAAGATTTGAGCGGACATCTCGGCTGACACCGCTCCGATGGCTTTCAGGTATTGTGCATACTCGTTTGGTTCGCAATGCTTCTTGAGCATTGGAATCAGGCTCTCAAGCAAAGAAAGACTATGATAACCGACAGAAACGACGTGCTTGGCCAACTCTTTGTCCACGTGACCTCTCCTCTATCCCGCCTGCATGCACTCATCGAGGCATCGTCGGAAGGCAAACTGGTTTAGATTGCTCCATCGATACGGTAGCGGCCGATCTAGAAGATACAAGCACTCCTCAATACATTTGCTTTTGCGATCGTTGCCACCGTTCGCCGCTTCATCTGATCCCCCACCACCGCCTTCGGTCGTCCATTGGCCGCCGTCCGAATTGCCAACCGGAATGCGCGGCTCGTCCGGGTTGTATTTGCGGAATGAGGTCGCTTCGCTTGCCTTTACGGCGTTCGGTATGGCGAGCGGCACGGCGCCCTGCGCGCCGTAGATCAATGGCTGTTCACCGCCGGGCACGGGATCAAGGCCCAGCAGCGAGCGCGCCTCGTTCACCGCGTAGATGCCGCCCCCGCACGTAGGTGTCGATGATCTTCGCCTGCTCCGTCGGATCGGCCGGGCGCAGGTCTCCCCAGGCGAATTCGAGATCGGCCTCCCCCATCACGTATTGGATCACGTGGTCGGCGAGCCGCTTGACCCAGCCCATCAGCGGCGCCAGCCCTTCGCCGGCCGCGGCATCTTGCGCTGTCTCGGCGGTGGCCCGGTTCATCTGGCGGATGAAGGCGGTCGGTGGCAGCGAGAACGCGTAGCAGACGATGCGCGCCAGCCACTCGTCGAAATCGTCCTTGTAAGGCGCTTCCTTGAACGCCTGGTATTTCGTGCCCGACGGCCCCCACACCATCGGTGCAACTAATGACTTTGCGGATCGCTAGCTTCGTCTCAAGTTGTTGCGGTTGAGTGGCCGAGCTTCTTCGCGCCTGCTACAACCAGTTACGAACGGCATGATCCCGGTGGTCGGTTCATCGGTCGGGATCGAGATCGGGATATTGCCGCACGAGCGGGCGGATCAAGCCCGAGTCCAGTTCAAACATAACCGAACCAAGCGCTCTTAGGAGTGCCTCTCGTTCGGTATCTTCTGGAAGGGCCTGCAACTGCTCGTCGATATCATTCAGTTGCCCGCTGAGTTGAAGCACGGAGTTGATAAGCTTCGCCGCCAATGCTTTTTCCATCATCCACCTAATAGTTGTAGCAGCCTTGGCGGTTACAGCATTCCCGAACACATCGTCTGAATCGACCAAACCAGTCGCGCCCCACTCCGGGCCAAGCGCTGCGGGGTGTGGATAGACATTCTTCCTTGCACTCCGCAATTATCGTCGCGCAGTCATGGTCTTGTGAAGCGACATCAAACGATACACCGCCGACGCCGCCATCGCTCGTCCATTGGCCGCCGTCCGAGTTACCGGCGGGTACACGCGGTTCGTCGGTGACATCCGAGTTGTATTTGCACAGGGACGCAGCCCTTGGCTGCCCTGGTGTAGCACGGCAACTGCAAGGCTCCCTTGCGCTCCGATGAAGGTTTCTGGATGCTGCGTTCGGCGCACCGAGCGGTGCAGCGCCTTGGGTACCGTATACCAACGGCAGGCCGCCGCCGGGCACGGGATCGAGGCCCAGCAGCGAGCGCGCCTCGTTCACCGCGTAGATGCCGCCCCGCACGTAGGTGTCGATGATCTTCGCCTGCTCCGTCGGATCGGCCGGGCGCAGGTCTCCCCAGGCGAATTCGAGATCGGCCTCCCCCATCACGTATTGGATCACGTGGTCGGCGAGCCGCTTGACCCAGCCCATCAGCGGCGCGAGCCCTTCGCCGGCCGCGGCGTCCTGCGCGGTCTCGGCCGTGGCGCGATTTATCTGCCGGATAAAGGCGGTCGGCGGCAGCGAAAACGCAAAGCACACGATCCGCGCCAGCCACTCGTCGAAATCGTCCTTGTAGGGCGCTTCCTTGAACGCCTGGTACTTTGTTTCCGACGGCCCCCACACCAGCCGCGTGCGCGAACCGGTATTGCCGGCGAGCACGCTGTCGAACCATTCCTGGAACTGGCGGATCTGTTCGACATTCCAGCCGTCCGGCGCGTTGAGCAGCCCGGGCGGAACATTGCCATCGGTAAAGTGCTGCAGCTGCATCACCTGCCGGCGCAGTGCGATGTTGATCGTCATCACGATCTGCTCGACAGGCCCGAAGCCGTAGGCCTTGTGCGGCCGCGGGTTGCGCGGCAGGTACAGCAGCTCGTCGCTGGTCAGCAGCTTCCACGGCCGGCCCTTGATGACCTGCTCATAGGCCGGCGCCGGCGGGCGCGGGCGGCGGCCGGTCTCGTCGACCAGCACCTTGATCGTCGCGCCGTCGATGACGTCGAGGCCGATCAGCGCCCCACCGCGATTGCGCCGCAATTCGATCGCCGGCGCGTCAAGCACCAGCAAATCTTCCAGCAACTCGCGCAGCCAGGTCGCGAATGGCCGCTCGCCATCGGGCCGACGCCAGAACGCGGCGACCGCGGCCGCCCGAGCCGCCGCCTCACGCGTGGCTGGCTTTCCACCCTTGACCCGGATCGACCAGTCGAGCCGTTCGACCTGATCCTTGCGCGTCTCGATCGCCAGCCGGGTAATGTCATGTGCGTCGGCCAGCCGCCGCAATTCCTCGAACGACACCGCCTCGTAGGAACGCGGCGAATAGATCGTGTTGACGCCGACCGGATAGTCCCACAGCCGCACCCGCTCTGCTTCGAGCGGCGCCAACGGATAGCCGGGTGAGAAGATGCCTTGGCCGGGCTGATAAACCTCGCGGAATTGCGTCTCCAACCCTTGCTGGCCCCAGGTGTAGGAGGGCGCCAGGCTGGTTTTCGAACCGCCGAGGCGGGTATCGACATCGGGCATAGGTTTTGTCCAATAAGGTTTTCTCGTCGCTCCCGCGCGGGCGGGAATCCATGAACGCGGGCCGCGCCAAGCTGAGTACCGGTGGTGTTCATGGGTTCCGGGTTCGGCCTTCGGCCGCCCCGGAATGACGAGCGGTTTAGAAGCTGCTCCAGGCCGACCGCTTCCAGGTATTGGGCGCGGTGCAGAAGTAAAGGTAGTCGCTGTCCGCTTCGATCTGACCCGTCTGGCAGGCGGCGCTCGACGAGGCGGGCGTGCCAGTCGCCGGCAACATGCCGTTGGCGGAAGCCGACGCTGGTGTCATCGACGCCACTCGAAAATTCGAACCATCGAATTCGAGCTTGAGGTACTCGTAGTTCTGCCCGTACAGCGACAGCGACGACTGCGCGCCGCGCGTCCCAGGCATCAGGATTTGTCCGCCGCTCGTCCCGTTGGCCTGGACGGTCAGCGACTTGCCGTTATCGGTCGCGAACCCCATCGACCATCCCGCGGTGATCGCCGTGGTCGATGGCAAGGTGACCGTCAGACTGGCGATCAGTGAGTTGTAGGACGAGATCACCGTTCCGCAATCGGCAAGCGTCGCGAGGTAACTGCTGACCGATGGGAAATTCCATTTCGGGGCGCATGCCGTTCCGGGAACGCCGAGCGATGCCGCCGTCGCGGGCGTCATCTGCATGACCCGAAAATTCGACCCGTCGAATTGCAGCACCGCCTCCTCGTAATCGCCGGCGGCCAGTTGCAGCGAGGTCATCGTCGCGCCGCTCCCAGGATAGAGGATTCGGGCACTGTCGCCCGAGGCGATCTGGATGGCGGCAAGCTTGCCGTTATCGTTGGCAATGGCGATCGTCCAGCCGGCATTGAGCGCGCTCGCCGCGGGGAGCGTGACGGTCAGATAGCCAAGCGGGCTGTTATAGGCCGAGATGACATTGCCGTTATCGGCGAGCGCGGCGCTATAGGCGCTTGCCGCCGGGAAGCTCCAGCGCGTCAGCGCGCCGCTGCCCGCCATACCCAGACGTTGGGCCGTGGCCGGCGTCACCTGTTCGACGCGGAAATTGCCGCTGCCGTCATATTGCAGCGTCAAATATTCGTACTGGTCTGCGGCGAGGGTCAGCGAGGTCTGACCCGAGGCGTTGACCAGCGGATAGAGAATATGGCCGCCGCTCGTCCCATTGACTTGAACCGTCAGGCTCTTGTCCTGGTCGGTGGCGAACCCCATCGACCAGCCGGAAGGCAGATCGGTCGTCGGCGGCAATGTCACCGTGAGGCCGGCGCTGGTGCTGTAGCTCGAGACAACATTGCCGTTGTCGCCAAGCTGCGCCGCATAGCCCGAACTCGACGGATAAAGCCAATTGCCGGGCCAATCCCGGCTCTGCAAGCCGTTGGTGGCAAGCGTGTTTCGTGTCCCGGCGGTAACGCGGAAATTCGTTCCGTCCGACTGCAGTTCGAGATACTCGTAATTGCCAGGCCCGAGCGTCACCGACGTCAGCGACTTGCCGCCCGACAATATCGCCCCCGACGGCGCCGAGACGGTCATGCCCTTGCCGTTGTCCGTGGCGAAGCCCATGCGCCAGCCGGCATTCACGGCATTGGGTGCCGGCAGCGTCACCGCCAGCGAGGCGCCCGGCGCGTTGTAGGACGAGATCGCCGTGCCGTCGTCGACACCGTTCGCGGTGTAGCTGGCAACGCTGGGAAATTGCCACGATGCCCAGCTCCCGCCGCCGACGACCGAGACTCCAGTCGATTGCGGCCCGCGATTGGTAACAAGCCCCGCATAGGTCGGGTTGATCAGGAGGTTGCGGGTGCTCGCCGTCGCGTTGACCGCGGTCGTGCAGTTGAAATACGGCGAGACGAAAGTGTTCTGCCCGTCATGGGGTGTCGTGACCGACAGGCAGTTCGGCGCCACCTCGAAATCGAAACCGAAAATCGTGTTGGCGAAGTCATAGCCGTTTTCCAACAGCATCGCTGCACCGCCCGTAGCAGCGGCAGAACCGGCACCGGAAATGCGCGAGAACTGCGTCTGTTCGAGCGCGATGCCGGCCGCGCCGCCCGCGCTGTCGGCCACGGCGTAAATGTCGCTGTTCAGGACGTAATTGAGCTGCAGCCCGCCGGCTGAAGACGACGTGCTGGCATTGTTGACGACGAGGTGATCGAGCTTGACGGCGTTTTGCGCGTCGGAAAAATCCGTCCTGCCGACAACGACGGCATAGCCGGGCGTGTTCGCCCGCACAAACAACGCGCCTTCTTCCTTGAAATAAAAACAATTGGCCGGGCTACCCGTTGTTCCGCCCGAACACTCGACCCGCAGCACCGGCCCAGATGCCACTGTCGTACCATCGATCGCCGCACCTTCCGAGATCAGCCGAAACCCGTTCGACGACTGGCCGGCATAATCGATCACCAGCCCGCTCGTTACCTTGTAGGTTCCGGCCGGGATATGCACGGGCCAGTTATGGGCGACCGCCGCATCGATCGTCGTCTGGATCGCGCTTGTATCGTCATGGCTGTCGTCGCCGACGGCACCGTTGCATCGGACATCGATCCAGGGCTGCCCTGAACATGCCAAGACGGCACCGCCCAGGGTCGCCGTGCCGGTGGTCGACAATGTCGAGAAGCTGCCCGGCGATTGCGCCAGCGCGCGCGGTGCCCAGACCGCGACAGGGACCAGAAATGCTGCGAGGACGGCTGCGTGCATGAGCTTCATGTTGATCACGTGCCCTTGGTTCTTGGTCGCTGTTTTCGTGTATGCCGTCCGTGTTCGCGGGTTCCGGTTCGCCATTTTGCATCGGCCGGCCCGGCAACTCTCAACGTGTCATTTCCGCGAAAAGCGGGAACCCATGATCACTGGTCTTCATCCAATCCTGTGAGGTCCGTGTTCATGGGTTCCTGGTTCATCGCTGTGCGATGCCCCGGAATGACAGGAAGGGTTACCACCGGCGGGCAGCGAAGGCTTGGCCGGTCGTCGCGCCGTAGAGGCTGACAGCGCCGCCCGGCTTGTAGCCCGGCGGCGTCGCGAACAACCCGCCATTGGCCGCGAGCTGAAGGCTCGCCCCGCCCGCCGAAGCCGTCCCCGTGTCGCAGAGCCACAGCGTCGCGGAGGAGTTGTTCTGTACCAGAAAGCCGTTAGCGGGCACGGTGCCGCCAAACAGTGTCTGCGCGCTGCCGCCGCTCGCGACCGTGCCGCTGCCGTCGCTAGCCGGTGTACCAGCGGTATTGATCACCGGCAAAGGGTTCGCCGGTCCGACTGGGCTCGCGATGCCCGACGCCACCGAGGCAGGCGCATGCACCGGCACCAAATTTCCCGCGCTATCGACCGCGGTCGACAGCGATTGCACCGTGGTATTCGCGTCTTTGACGAGCAACGTCATGATTTCTCATGCTCCTGTTGCGCGAGGTGGCGATACGCCTCGAAAACTCCCTCGCCGGCGATCGGCTGAATCAACAATTCGCTGAGCGCCCAGACCAGCGCATCCACCCGGTCGGGCGAATAGCCGGCCTTGGCGCGGTCGAAATCGTGGACGAAGCCGCACATCTGGTCTTCAAGCCGCGGCAAAGCGCCGACATGGTGAACCCGTCCCTGCTCGTAGAGCGCCGCCACCGGCTCGGCGCGGGCGACCTTGCCGCGTGATGCCCGCACCGCCGCGAAGGGCACGGTCGGATCGATCACGCGCAGCGTCGCCTCGACCATCTCGCCGCCATTGTTGACCTCGGCGACGATCCGGTCGGCGCCATGCGCGTGATACGCCGCGATCGCCGCCCGCGCCCACTGCGTCGGCGCGTAATGTTCCGACAGATCGGCGAGGACATAACCGTGCCCTGCATCGTCCTTGCCGGCGACGACAATCCCGGTTTCGTCCGAATGCTCGCCGGAGCCCGCGGCCGGGTCGATCGCCACGACAATCCGAGTAAGCTCGGGATGGGTTGCCACCCGCACGGCGTCGATCAGTCCGTGGCTCCACAGCGCGCCCGGCACGTCTTCCAGAATCTCAGCTTCAAGCTCCTGTCGGCCGAGCCGCGTGCCTTCGTAGCGCCGCACGATCTGTTCGAGAAACGCCGGCGCGAGGTTTGCCTCGTTCTCATAGGTCGTGCCGCGCGTCACCACCACCTTGGGGTCGGCGACCAGCGCCTTGATCAGCTTTGTCGGCCGCGGCGTCGTGGTGACCACGGCGCGCGGGTCAGTGCCAAGCCGCAGCCCGAACATCAGCATGTCCCAGGCCGCGGGGTAGCGCCAGGCCGCCAGTTCGTCGCACCAGGCGAAATCATGCTGCGGGCCGCGAAGACGCTCCGGTTCGTCGGCTGAATACGTCGTCGCGACCGCGCCGTTCGCCCAGGTCAGGCGGCGCTTCGACGGTTCGTATTCCGGACGATCCCAGGGCGGCGCGATTGCCAGCAGCCCGCTCTCGCCTTCGACCATCACGTCACGGGCGTCGGCCGCGGTCGGCGCCACCAGCGCGACATGGCGTGCGGTGCGCATTCCGACCCGGAGACGAACCAGTTCCGCTCCGGTCCGGGTCTTGCCAAACCCGCGTCCCGCGAGCAGCAGCCAGACGCGCCAGTCGCCCGGTGGCGGCTTCTGCTCGTCCCTCGCGCGACACTCCCACTCGTAGCGAAGCCAGCCCGCCTGCTTAGGAGCCAGGCTTTGGATCAGCGGATCCCTTAGCCATTTGGGCAGCGAGGCGATCCAAATCATGGATAAGCGCGTCGCGATGGTCTTTTCCGTCTTCACGCTCAGGCTCGTCCTCGTTGGTCGCGGCGATCGGCGGAGGCATCATGCCGAGATAGCGAGCGATCGCATCGAGCGCCGCCTTCTTGTCGTAGAGCTTGACCCGATAGGGCTTGCCCTCCTTGGCGCTCTCGACGATTTCCGCGATCGCCGCCACGTCATCGGGATCGAGTTCACCATCCGGCTTGAACTGCATGCCGGCATCGCTCCAGTGGACGATGTGACTGAGGTTCGCAAAGGCGATGCGGCGGTATTCCTCAAGCACGCGCTCGGGTGTGATGCCGAGCCGCGCGGCGCGTTCGGTCATCTCGGCGAGCGCGGTTTGCGCGGATTTGCGCCGCCGGCGCTCCTGCCAGCGCGACTTGATGCTCACTGCCGATGTCCAGATGGGGTGCGGCGGATCGGAGAGGCTTGTCGCCGCCCCAATTCCGCCAGGGTGAACGCTTTGTACTCTTTCGATCCGGATTTGTCAATTACAAAATTGCTAATTTGATAATTTACTGAAAGCGCGCCTCCAGCGCGCCCAATGCGGCGATGAGAATCCCCGATGCCGCCTCTTGGCTAACGCGGCGGCCCGCCCATCCCTGCTCTTGCGCCCATTCCTTGAGCGATCGTTCCCAACCGACGACGTGCCACAGGCACGAGCCGGCGGGCGAGGCGATGCCGCCAACCGCGCCGATCGCGCGCCAGACCGCCCCGCGCGCCGCCTCGACGCGCAGTCCCGGCACATGATCGCCGCGCCCCGTCGGCTTATCCCCGAGGCTCAGTCGCGAAATATCCAGTGCCCGCAGCGGGTCGAGTTGCGCGATGGCGAAGCGTCGTCGGAATTCTTCGCCAGCCTGCCGCATACGTGGTGTGATCGACCCCCGCCGCTCCATCATCATCAGCGTGTCGACTGCGCGATACGGCCGCGCCGGACGGCCCTCCGCATCGGCAATAATCGCGGGAACCAGCTCGACAACACCGTGCTGGAGCCGCTCCGCAGGAACGATGTCGTCATTCGATATGCGTTGGGGCTGGCGTCGGCGGTTCATTCTCCTAACTTCTGAACAATACGTGAACGACTTGAACGCGAAGAGTCGCGCGCGATCTTTTCCAAGCGGCGCAGAAATCGATCAGGCGGCATCCGCGACAGTCGTCCGCGTCGTCCACCGACAGCGCTTGCCAGCGCCTCGGCCTCGGTCACTCGCCGGCGTTCGGCCGCGCTGCCCTCGCTGATATGGCAGAGCACGTGATGTTCCGGGCAATAGGAGGAGCCCCCTCTTCGCGCTCCGCCACAAATCCCGCCCTGCTCAAGAATAAAGGCACAGCCTCCCTCATCCTCACCCTGATTGTTCCTGATCCCGAACCCACGCGCTGCCCCGCCATCCACGGCCCGCCCCCTCAGATATTGCCATTATCGCAATCGCGATATATCATCATCAAATGGCATGTCAATATGGCAATATTGCAAATGGACACGATCTGGTTTCACAACGCTCTTGAACAGGTCGGGCGCACGCAAGCCGACCTCGCGCGCCATCTCGGGCTGCCGCCCTCCGCGGTCTCGCGTCTGCTGCGCGGCGAGCGGCAACTAAAGCTGCTGGAAGCCGTGCAGATCGCGCAGTTTCTCGGCGTGCCGCAGGAGGAGGTGTCGCGGCACGCCGGCGAACCCGACACGCCGCCCGAGCCGGCGCGGCGCGGTCGTCCACCCCGCCAGTCCGTGGCGCTTCCGCTGCCGCCCGCCCAGCGCCAGGATACGATGCCGATCCGCAGCGGCGCGCGGGGCGGCGGCAACGACCGCGAGATGTTTCTGCAGGATGGGCCGATCGGCCGCACGCCGCGCCCGGCAAACCTTGTGGGGGTGCGCGACGCCTACGCGATCTACATGACCGGAGACTCGATGGAGCCCCGCTACGAGCAGGGTTGGCTGCTCCACGTCAATCCGGTGAAGCCGCCGATCCGCGGCCGCGACGTCGTCGTCTACAAGACGGACCAGACGGTCCTCATCAAGCAATTCCTCAGCCGGAACGACGACGAACTGGTGCTGCGCCAGTTTAACCCCGACGAAATCCTCCATATCCCCCGCGGGGACGTGGTCGAATGCCACCGCATCGTCGGGGTCGACCAGGAGGGCTAGAGCACGACCCCCTTCGGATTGAAGCGTTTCCAGTTGATCGCCTCCCCCGGGCTTGACCCGGGGGTCCACGTCTTCAAACGCCGGCTTCCGCGCAGAAAGACGTGGGTGGCCGGGTCAAGCCCGGCCAAGGGGACTAAACAGAGCCTATCCGTTCGACGGCGACGGTGCTGGGAAGCCGGTTTTTCATGTTGCTGTAAATGCGGCGCAAGCACCGCTTCATGATCGCCAGGTCTTCCGGCGCCAATCCCGCCGCCGCGTCGCCCGCGATTGCGCGGGCGCGCGGAATAAGTGTCGCGACCAGCGCCGCGCCAGCCGCCGAAAGCATCACGGTAACCTCGCGATTGCTGCTCGCCGAGCGGCTGCGCGCCAACAAACCCAACTGCGTAAGGCGCGTGACGATCCGCGACAAAGTCGACACATCAATGCTGGTCAGGCCAGCAAGGTCGACTTGGCGCTGCGCACCAGCGCTCGACAACACTGCCATCACCCGCCACATCGCGATGCTCAGCCCGTGCCGCGCCAGTGTCTCTGCGCCGAACTGCTCGGCAATAATGACGCCGACCCGATTGACGAGATACGGCAGGTAATCGTCGAGGTCGAGTTTTGCGTCTCTCACCGCAAGCCGATCCAGCTAGGGGTCAATGGCAACACACCATGTGTGTAGACGACGAAATTTGCATTTACAATAGATGCATTTTCAATTATTGAATTGGCAACTATGAGAAGCCGCAAGGCCGCCAACCGGATTAGAGGGAGGGACAATCGATGGATTTCGGCTATTTCACGCTCAGCGACAACCATTACGAGGGCAACACGCGCTCCTCGAACCAGTTCGTCGCCGACATCACCGCCGAGGCGCTTTATGCAGAAAAACTCGGTATGCATTCGGCGTGGATCGGCGAGCACCATTTCAATTCGTTAGGGGTGCTGTCCTGCCCCGAACTGGTGCTGACCCATATCGCGGCCAAGACGACGCGTATTCGGTTGGCGCCAGCGGTTACGGTGCTGCCGCTGCATCATCCGATCCGTGTCGCCGAGCAATGGGCAACGCTCGATCTTTTGTCCGGCGGGCGCGTCGATTTCGCCGCCGGCCGCGGCTATGACAAGCGCGAATATCTGCCGTTTCACGTGTCGTTCGAGGACAATCAAGGCATCTTTGAAGAGGGGTTGGAATTGGTGCGTCGCCTGTGGCAGGCGGAAGATCGCATCTCCCATCACGGCAAGCATTACTCGTTCGAGGATGTGCGGATCACACCAAAGCCGGTCCAACGCCCCATTCCTACCTATGTCGGCTCGTTCTCAAGACCCTCGATCGAGTTGGCGGCACGACTGGGCTGCGGCTTGATCGTTGCCCCGTTTGCCGCGGCGATGAGCTATGGCGGGTTGAGGCAAGTGGCAGAACTTTATCATGAAACCTGCGCCAAACACGGCCGGACGTCCGGCCGGCTGATGTGCAGCTATTTCATGCATTTCGCCGACAGCAAAGCGGAGGAGGACGCGCAGCGGGCACGGCAAATCCGTTACTACCGGGAATGCGCGATCCCGGCGTTTCCGGGCGATCCGACGAACGCGCCGCCGAGCTACCGCTATTTCGTCGATATGGTCGAGCGGCTGAAGAACGTCAAACCGGAGGATTTGACCGAAAATTCGGTGCTTCTCGGATCCTCGACCCGCATTGGTAAAATCCTGAAAAAAGTAGAAGCGGCGGGCTTCGACGAGGTGATCCTGTACATCAACGTCGGGCTCAAACCTCACCAGCAGGTCAAGGACGAAATGGCGCGCTTTATGGACGAGGTTGCGCCGCCATTCGCTAGCACGCAAAAGGAAGCCGCGGCTTGACGAACGACTGCATTTGCCCCCGCCCCCGCGGCTCGCTACGATGCTCGGCAGCGGCAAAATCTCGGGAGCGAGGGCGATGCGTACGACCTACAGCGTCAATGACATGACCATCCATCGGATCGTCGAGCAGGAGCACGGGTTCACGCCAATGCTCGAATTTCTTCCGACTTTGTCGAAGGAAATGCTCGACGAAAACCTGTCCTGGCTCGCCCCCGGGGGCTACGACGCCGGCACAGGCAATGTCGTGCTGTGCTTTCAGTCCTACGTCGTCAAGACGCCGCACCACAACATCCTGGTCGATGCCTGCATCGGCAACAACAAGACCTTTCCGTTGCGACCCACCTGGAACAACAAAAGCGACGGCAGCTGGATGGGCGCGCTGAAGGCGGCGGGCCTCGGCCCGGAGGACATCGACTTCGTGATGTGCACGCATCTCCACGGCGACCATGTCGGCTGGAACACCAAGCTCGAAAACGGCCGGTGGGTCCCGACCTTTCCCAAGGCACGCTATCTGTTCTCGAAAAAGGAATACGAATTCTGGACCGGCCCCAATGTCCCAGCGGGGTTTGCGTCTGATCCGATCAAGGAAAGCGTGCTGCCGGTGATCGAGGCCAACAAGGCGGAGCTGGTGACCAGCGATCATGCGCTCGACGATCACATCCGCCTGATGCCGACCCCGGGCCACACGCCCGACCATTTCGCGGTCTGCGCCGGCAAGGGCCATGATCAGGCGGTGTTTACCGGCGACCTGATCCACTCGCCGATCCAGGCGCGCTATCCCGAACTGGTCATGCGCGTCGACACCGACCGCGATCAGGGCGTCAAGACGCGCCGCGCCTTCTTCGAAAAATACTGCGACACCGATACACTGTGCTGCACGATGCACTTCCCCTCGCCGTCGGTCGGTCACATCAAGCGCTGGGACAACGGGTTCAAGCTCGACTATCTCACCTGAGCCAAGATGCGTTCGCGCCGGTCGGATAGCCGCCATGGCGAATGAGATCGAGCGCAAATTTTTGGTGGATATGAAACGCTGGCGGCCAAGCGCCGCCGGCATGCTCTATCGCCAAGGCTACCTCTCGTCGGCGAAGGAGCGCGTGGTGCGCGTGCGGATCGCCGGCACGCAGGCGTATCTTACGGTCAAAGGGCCGACCGTCGGCATCACGCGGAGCGAGTTCGAGTACGTCATTCCGCTCGCCGATGCGACGGCAATGCTCGATTCGTTATGCGATGGCCCGCAAATCGAGAAAACGCGGCATCGCGAGGACTTCGCCGGTCGGGTCTGGGAGGTCGACGTGTTCCACGGCGACAATGAAGGACTCGTGATCGCCGAAATCGAGCTGGCGAGCGTGACGGAGGATTTTGAGCGGCCTCCCTGGGCGGGCCGCGAAGTGTCGGACGATCCGCGCTACTACAACAACAACCTTGCCGCAAACCCCTACAGGAATTGGCGTCGCTAATCCGTCCAGCTTAATACCGGTTTGATCGCTGCACCGCTGGTCGCGTCCGCAGCGGCTCGGTTGACGTCGGCGAAATCGTAGCGCGTCACCAGCCGGTCGAGCGGGAACCGCCCAGCCATGAACAGATCGACCAGTTGCGGGATGAACGCGCGCGGCCGGCTGTCGCCCTGGATGACGCCGCGGACCGTCCGTCCACCTTGCAGCACCGGCATTTCGAAGCTCGCTTCGGTGCCGGCGCGCGCGCTGCCGACCAGCACGCATGTTCCAAGTCCGCGCAACGCATCGACCGCCAGCCGGAATACCGCCGGCACTGCAGACGTCTCCAGGCTGAAATGCACGCCCCCGCCCGTGATCTTGCGGATTTCGGCGAGCGTCTCGGCGAGATTTGAGTCCCTGGGGCTTTCCAGCGTATGCGTCGCGCCCAACTCCTTCGCCAACGCAAGCCGGGCCGGCAGCACGTCAACGGCAATGATCGGATCGCAGCCGGCGATCCGCGCCGCCATCAGCCCCGCCAGCCCGACGCCGCCGGCGCCGAGCACCGCAAACGACTGCCCGGCGCGCGGTTGCATGACATTGAGCACGGCGCCCGCCCCGGTCTGCAACCCGCAGCCGAGCGGCCCGAGCAGTTCAACCGGCGCGTCGTTTCGCAGCTTTACGACATCCTTTGCCGGCGCGATCGCATATGTCGCAAACGACGATTGCTGGAAGAAGCAGGAATAGACCGGCGCGCCGTCACGGCTCATCGGGGTGAAGCCGTCGGCCCGCCGTCCGCTCGATTTGAGCGCCCGCGCCTCGGTACAATAAGCGGGATGGTTGGTGCGGCACGGCTCGCACTCACCGCAAAACGGAAACGAGATCACCACCTTGTCGCCGACCGCAAGGTCGGTAACGCCCGCCCCTAACTCGGCGACAATCCCGGCGCCTTCGTGCCCCGGCACGACGGGGTACGGCAGGTTCGGGAAATAGCCGTCGCGGGCATGAAGATCGGTGTGGCACATGCCGCTTGCCACGATCTGCACCAGCACCTCGTCGGCACGAGGGGGTGCCAAGTCAAGCGTCTGGATTTCAAACGGAGCACCTCGGGCCGAGACGACAGCGGCGGAAATTTTCATGGCGACCCCTCCCCAGACGGCACGACAAGGTTATGCTATGCCCGAGCTTGCCACGGATGCCAGGAAATGACCGATAATCAAGGTTTCAAGGCCTTGCTCGACAAATTCACCGCTGCCGGTTGTGCCAATGACGGCGCGCGCTTCGCCGGGTTGTTCACCGAAAGCGGCACTTATGAGGATGATTTTTTTGGCCTCTTCCGCGGCCGCGGCGAAATCGCCCAAATGCTGCAGCGCTTCCACGACACCGGCGATGACTATCGCTGGGATTTCCGCGATCTTGTCGCCGCCGATACGCTCGGCTACGCGACATTTCGCTTCAGCTTCCGCTCGAAAATGCCGGGCTATGAGGGCAGACCGGTGCTGATCACCGGCATTTCATGTTTCCGCTTCGAGGGCGGGCTGATCGCCGCCTATCGCGAGACCTTCGACACCGGCATCGCGCTCGCCCAGCTTGGCTTTCCAGCCGATCGCCTCAAGCGCATCCTCGACACGGAAGCCGCCGCGCAGAACGCAACGCCCGACGCACGGGAGCACTTGGACCGCTTCGGCATTCGGTCGTGATGCTATCGTCCTCAAGATAGCGGTATCGGCCGGCGAGTTATCGTCTTTCGCGGCGCGCCTGGATCATCTTCCAGCCGTTTCCTGACGGGTCGCGAAAGCCGGCGTCCACGCTGCCATAGCGCTCCACCGGCTCCTGCGTAAACTCGACGCCGCGCGCGCGCATCCGGTCGTAGGCGGCGCGGCAATCGTCCACGCTCAGCACGAGAGGCGGCATCGCGCCCTTGGCCACAATCGCTTGCAGCGTCTGCGCCGTCGCCGCGTCGTGCACCGGCGGCCCCGGCTTGAACAGGCCCAGCTGGAACGACGGTTGGTCCGGGTGCTGGACCGTCAGCCAGCGATAGTCACCGTTCCGCACATCCGTATGAACGCTGAACCCGAGCTTTTCGACATAGAACGCGATCGCCTCGTCCTGATCGCGCACGTAAAGACCGACCACCTGAACATTTTCGCTCATGGGACCTCCATCTGTTCGGTCCCGCTTGTATCGCCCGCCGACTGGCGCCGCTTCTCCGAAACTGAGGTTTTGAGGTCGGGCCGATGCGCCGCGCTGACGTGACAAGCGGGGATGCGACCGAGCTCGCCCGCCGCTCTCCTCTCGCGCGCCCGGATCGCGCTCGGGCTCTCGCCGGTGATGTCGCGGAACGTGCGCCCGAACGTGCCGAGGCTCTCCCAGCCCGTATCGAAGGCGATCTGGGTGACGGGTAGATCAGTGTCGCGAAGCAGCGCGATCGCCCGCTCGACGCGACGCGTGAGCAGATACCGATGCGGCGGAACGCCAAACGCCTCTTTGAACGATCGCGCAAAGTGCGCCGCGGAGACGCCGCTCACGCGCGCCAGGCGACTGACGGGCCACGCCTCGTGCGAGGCGGCGTCGATCTGGTCCTTCGCGCGCAGCAGGCGGCGCAACAGCTTGGGGTCCGGGCCGGGAAACATCGCGACAAGCTTGTCCATCAACCGCCACCTACCCTAATTCCGGCAGGTCCCCTTCGCACAACAAGCGTCTAAGCAGATCACGGCTTTGCCGTGCACCCAATCCGTCCGGCCGGCCAAGTCGCGAAGCCACCCGGCCAGCGGGTTGGCAAGCTGAAGTACGTAGCCCAGGCGGCGGGACTGATCGCCGAGCACCTGCTGTAAACGGCACCCGAAGACTCAGTATGCGTATTCCTCGAACACCTTGCTGATGTCGCCGCCCCAGCGGGTGTTGTAGTCCTCGAGCATTTCGGCGGCGGGGGTGCGCCCGGAGCCGGCGATCGAGAACAGCGTGTCGAGGAAATGCGTCTCGTCCTCGCCGCTCTGACCGCGCCGCGCGCGCCGGTGCAAACCCTCGCGCGCGAAATCGAGCACCTCGAGCGCGACGTCGCGCAGCGTGCGGCTGCGGATACGCGCGTCGAGGCCAAGCTGCGGCACCTGCATGCGCATCGTCTCACGTTCCTCCGACGTCCAGTCGGCGATGAGGTCATAAGCGGCATCGAGCGCCGTCTGGTCGTAGAGCAACCCCACCCACAACGCCGGCAGCGCGCAAAGCCGGCGCCACGGCCCGCCATCGGCGCCGCGCATTTCGAGATAGGTTTTTAGCCGCACCTCGGGAAACGCCGTCGTCGAATGATCGACCCAGTCGGTCATCGTCGGGATTTCGCCGGGGAGCGCCGGCAACCTCCCGGTGAGAAAATCGCGGAACGACTGCCCGCTCGCGTCGATATACTGGCCGTCCCGGTAGACAAAATACATCGGCATGTCGAGCAGATAGTCGACATAGCGCTCGAACCCGAACCCGTCCTCGAACACAAAGGGCACCATGCCGCTGCGGTCGGGGTCGAGATCGGTCCACACAAAACTTCGATAGCTCTGGTAGCCGTTGGGCTTGCCGTCGGCGAAGGGCGAATTGGCGAACAGCGCCGCGGCCACCGGCTGCAACGCCAGGCTGACGCGGAACTTCTTCACCATGTCGGCTTCGGACTGATAGTCGAGATTGGCCTGCACGGTGCAGGTGCGCAGCATCATGTCGAGGCCGTGGCCGCCCCTTTTCGGCATATAGGCGCGCATGATGCGGTAGCGCCCCTTGGGCATCCAGCTGACCTCCTCGCGGCGCGAGGTGGGGTCGAAGCCGAGGCCGAGCATCCCCAGCCCTAATTCGTCGCAGACCTCGCGCACCTGGCGCAGGTGTTCGTGCACCTCGTCGCAGGTCTGGTGGATTGTTTCGAGCGGCGCGCCCGACAGCTCGAATTGGCCGCCCGGTTCGAGGGTGATCGAACATCGCGCGTCGTTTTCCAGCGCAATGACATTGCCGGCTTCGATGACGGGCTTCCAGCCGAACCGGGTCATGCCTTGCAACAGCGCGCCGATGCCGTCCGGCCCCTCATAGGGCACGCGCCGGAGATTATCGCGCCGGAAGACAAACTTTTCGTGCTCCGTGCCGACCCGCCATGAAGCGGGCGGTTTGTTGCCCCCTTCATGGTATTCGACCAGCTGCCGCCGGTCGGTGATCGGCACTCCAGGCGATTTAGGCGGGGCTGACATCGACCAACGATACTCCAAGATGCGTGACAATAGATCGGACGGAACCGATGCGCGACAAGCCCGGATCGGTGGCGCGGCGCTGGTTCAACCCGCACGGGGTCTGCGCCAGTCCCCGGCGACCGCCTGGTAGACCGCGAGCGCGGCGAGCGCGGCAGTTTCGGCACGCAGCACCCGGGGTCCGAGCCCGGCTTTGGTAACAAAGGGTAGATCGGAGAAAGCGTCAAGCTCCGACGGGGCGAACCCGCCTTCGGGCCCGATGAGGATCGCGGCCGGCCTCTCGGGCGAAAGCGCGCCAAGCGCTGTTGCGATCGGAAGGCCGCCGCCCGTCTCGTCGCAGACGATAAGTCGGCGCTCGGCCGGCCAAGCCGCAAGCACGGCCGCCAGCTTCTCCACCGCGCGGAATTCGGGCACCGACAGCCGCTCGCTCTGTTCGGCGGCGGCAACGGCATGCGCCAGCAGCCGCTCGGCCTTGAGGCGCTCGGCTTGCGTGCGTTCGGTCAGCACCGGGACCAAAGCGCCAACCCCGAGCTCGGTTCCCTTTTCGATGAGCCAATCAAGCCGCAGCCGCTTGACCGGCGCGAACAGCAGCCACAAATCGGCTTCGGTCTCGGTGTCGCGCAGTCGTGTCTCGACGGCCAGCCTGCCGCCGTGGCGACCGAGTTCGACGATGCGGCACAAAAACTCGCCGTCGCGCGCGTTGAACCCGGCCACCGCGGCGCCCGTCCCCAGCCGTAGCACATTGCGCAGCCGGTGCACCTGCGCCGTGTCGACCTCGGCCGCGCCGCCCTCGACCAGCGCGGCGGGAAGATAGAGACGTGTCGAAATCTTTTCTGTCATTGAGCGGCTTTCATTCGCAGACCAAGATTACCCGATGAGCGACGCCTCGGCGAAAGCCGACCCGACCGACATCCATACCGGCGACTGGGTCGACCGGCTGTTGCCGCGCTGGGCCGAGCCGTATGCGCGGCTGGCGCGGCTCGATAGGCCAATCGGTACCTGGCTGCTGCTGTTTCCCGGCTGGTGGGGCATTGCGCTGGCCGGACCGCGCTGGCCCAACTGGTGGCTGATGGCGCTGTTCGCAATCGGTGCCGTGGCGATGCGCGGCGCCGGCTGCACGCTGAACGACATCGCAGACCGCGACTATGACGGCAAGGTCGCACGCACCCGCCTGCGGCCGATCCCCAGCGGCCGCGTTTCGGTAAAGCAGGCGGCGGTGTTCATGGCGGCACAGCTGGCGGTCGGCGCGGCGATCCTGTTCAGCCTCAACCGTCTCAGCATCCTGCTCGGCGTCGCGGTGCTCGGGCTGATCGGCACCTACCCGTATATGAAGCGCATCACCTATTGGCCGCAGCTGTTCCTTGGTCTCAATTTCAATTGGGGCGCGCTGATCGGCTGGACGGCGGTGACCGGCCGTCTCGCCTGGGCGCCGGTGCTGCTTTACCTCGGCGGGATCTGCTGGACGCTCGGTTACGACACAATCTACGCCCATCAGGACAAGGAGGACGACGCGCGGATCGGTGTCAAATCCTCGGCGCTGGCGCTGGGCGAGCGGACGCAGCCCTTTCTGTTTTTGTTTTATGGCGGCGCGGCCGCGTTGTGGCTCGCCGCCGGCCTAACCGCAGGCCTCGGCTTCATCTTCCTGGCCGGTGTTGGACTGGCGGCAGTGCATCTCGCCTGGCAGGCGGCTCGCGTCGATATCAACGATCCGCTCGACTGTCTGACAAAATTCCGCGCGAACCGGGCGGTAGGTTGGCTCATCCTCGCAGGCATCATCGCCGGGCATGTCTTCTGAGCCGCCTGTTCCCGAGGCCTTCGTCAGGGCCAATACGGCCATCGGCAGGCCGCCCCTCGTCCCCGAGATCCGCCTGCATCTCGCGACCCAGGTCACGCCGCTCTGGCAGGCAACCGAGGCGAGCCTCGCTCGCTTCGGAACGCCGGCGCCGTTCTGGGCCTTCGCCTGGGCCGGTGGGCAAGCATTGGCACGCTACATCTTCGACCACCCGGAAACCGTTGCCGGCCAAAGCGTGCTCGACCTCGCCTCGGGTTCGGGCATGGTGGCGATCGCCGCCGCGAAAGCGGGCGCGAGCCAAGTCACCGCCGCTGACATCGACCCGTTCGCCGCCGCGGCCATCGCGCTTAATGCTGCGCTCAACGGCGTGAGCGTGGGTATCGAGACGCGCGATCTGCTCGAACGCGGCCCTGCTGGGTGGGGTGTCGTGACCGCGGGCGATGTTTGCTACGAGGAACCGATGGCCTCGCGCATCATCGCGCTCCTCCGCCGTATCGCAGCGCGCGGGCGGCTTGCGCTGCTCGGCGACCCCGGCCGGGCTTACCTGCCGCGCGAGGGGCTGATCGAACTGGCGCGCTACGTCGTACCGGTCAGCCGCGAATTGGAGGACCGTGAAGCCAAGGAAGGCGTGGTTTTCGAGGTGCTGGCAGAGTGAATCTCGCACCGTCCCGCATCAAGCGAATTTCCTATTCATGAACATTGCGTGACAATCGCCGCATGGTACGCAGCCGCGCCGTCATCGTCGCCGCTCTCGGCAGCACCCAGACCCTGGCCTGGGCGTCGAGCTACTACCTGCCGGCGATCCTCGGCGCGCCGATCGCGGCGGCGCTGGGTCTCAGCCCGAGCATCTTTTTCGGCATTTTTTCCATTGCGTTGCTGATGTCGGCGGCGCTCGGCCCTGGTGTCGGAAGATTTATCGACCGACATGGCGGCCGCGGCATGCTGGCGGCGTCGAACCTCGTGCTCGCGCTGGGTCTGGTGCTCCTGGCTAGTGCCAACGGGACTGCCGGGCTGATCCTCGCCTGGATTCCGCTTGGCGCCGGCGTCACGATGGGACTTTACGACCCGGCATTTGCGACCTTGACGCGGCTTTACGGCCATGAGGCGCGCAACCCGATCACCGGCATCACCCTGATCGCCGGCTTCGCCAGCACGATCGGTTGGCCGCTCAGCGCCTTTATGCTGCACCGTTACGGCTGGCGCGAGGCATGCCTGGTGTGGGCGGCGCTCAACCTGTTCGTCTGTCTCCCGGTCAACCTCGTCTGCATCCCCAAGCCGCCGCCTGAGATGCCGACACGCCGCGAAGCGGGCGCGACCGCCAGCGGCACGGAGACGCCGCGCGGCGCGATGCTGGTGCTGGCGTTCTTTTTCTCGGCGGCGTGGTTCGTCACCGGCGCGATGGCGGCACACCTGCCGCGCCTGCTGCAAGCCGCGGGCGCGTCGCCGACCGAAGCGGTCGCCGCGGCTGCACTCGTCGGACCGGCGCAGGTTGCCGCCCGGCTTGTCGAATTCGGCGTGCTGCGCCGCCTGCACCCATTGATCTCGGCGCGGATCGCAGCGGTGATGCACCCGCTCGGCGCGCTGGTGCTGACGCTGCTCGGCCCGTTCGGCATCGCCGCCTTCGCGCTGCTGCACGGCGCCGGCAACGGCATGATCACGATCGCCAAGGGTACGCTGCCGCTGGCGATTTTCGGCCCGCACGGGTTCGGGCTACGTAGCGGCGTTTTGTCGGCACCCGCACGGCTGACCCAATCCGCGGCGCCGTTTCTGTTTGGGCTGCTGCTCGACAATGTCGGCGCCAACGCGGTGGTGCTGTCGGCCGGGCTGATGCTCGCCGCCTTCGCGTCGCTCTTCCTCTTGCGCTCGCCCCGGACGATCGCAGCCCCTATATAGGGCGATGCCCTACGCCAGTCTGCGCGACTTCATCGCCCGGCTTGAGGCCAGCCAACGGCTCGTCCGGGTTACGGAGCCGGTGTCGCCGTTTCTCGAAGTGACGGAAATACAAACGCGCCTCCTCGCCGAGGGCGGGCCGGCCGTACTGTTCGAAAATATCGTCGGACCAGCTGGAAATTACGGCATGCCGATGCTGGTCAACCTGTTCGGCACGGTCGAACGCGTCGCCTGGGGCATGGACCGCGAGCCGCAGCAATTGCGCGAAATCGGCGAGACGCTGGCCTTTCTCAAACAGCCCGAACCACCTGGCGGCTGGCGCGGGGCCTGGGAGATGCTGCCGCTGCTCAAGACCGCGATGGCGATGCGTCCGCGCACGGTCAACAGCGCGCCATGCCAGGACATCGTGCTCAAAGGCGCTGATATCGACCTCGGCAAACTCCCGATCCAGACCTGCTGGCCCGGCGAACCCGCGCCGCTGATCACCTGGCCGCTGATCGTCACCAAGGGCCCCGGCACGCGGCGCGAGGACGGGTTCAATCTCGGCATTTACCGACTGCAGGTGACCGGCCGCGACACGACCTTGATGCGCTGGCTGCGGCATCGCGGCGGCGCGCAGCATCACCAGCGCTGGAAAAGCGAAAAGACCGAGCCGCTCCCCGCGGCCGCGGTCATCGGCGCCGATCCCGGCACGATCCTTGCCGCGGTCACGCCGGTGCCGGACACGTTGTCCGAATACCAGTTCGCCGGATTGCTGCGGGGCAAACGCATCGACCTTGTCGATTGCAAGACGGTCCCGCTCAAGGTTCCGGCGGAAGCCGAGATCGTGCTCGAAGGCCATGTCTCGCTCGACGAGTATGGCGACGAGGGCCCCTATGGCGACCATACCGGTTATTACAATGCCGTCGAGCCCTTTCCGGTGTTCCGCCTATCGGCGATCACGATGCGGCGCGACCCGATCTACCTCTCGACCTTCACAGGCAGGCCGCCTGATGAGCCATCGATCCTCGGCGAGGCACTCAACGAGGTGTTCGTCCCCCTTCTCCAGCAGCAATTCCCCGACATCGTCGATTTCTGGTTGCCGCCAGAGGGCTGTTCGTACCGCATAGCGGTCGTGTCGATCCGCAAGACCTATCCCGGCCAGGCCAAGCGCGTGATGATGGGCGTCTGGTCGTTTCTGCGACAGTTCATGTACACGAAATTCGTCATCGTCGTGGACGCCGAGATCAACACCCGCGACTGGAAGGACGTGATGTGGGCGATCTCGACCCGCATGGATCCGGTGCGCGATGTGACCCTGGTAGAGAACACGCCGATTGACTATCTCGATTTTGCGTCCCCGGAGTCTGGGCTTGGCGGCAAGATCGGTCTCGATGCCACGACCAAACTCCCCCCCGAAACCAAGCGCGATTGGGGCCGCCCGATCCGCATGGCGGAGGACGTGATCGCGGAGGTGACCCGGAAATGGCCGAGCTATGGCCTCCCTGGCAGCGGCAAGCCGATCTGGAAGTGAGATGCTTTCAAAATATCAAATCGTCTTCGGACTAATGCTGGCCTTCGCTAGCCTGATATCTGGCGAATTCGTAATTTCTTCTGAACGTGCCGTAATCGCCGCGCAACGATTTGTGCCGGACACTGCACATACCGTTCCGTTGACATTGAAAGGAAAGATTTTCTATGTAAATTCTAACGAAAGAGATGAGTATTACCTCTATCATTACCTATTTATGGGGATGTTTATTTTGATGTGCGTTGTTGGAGTTGCCAACTTCGTCGCGAAGAATAGGTCAAAGCAATAGCCTGCCGGGCAGCGGCAAGCCGATCTGGAAGTGATCGGCGGAATTCGACCGTGAAACTGTGATGTCGGATAACAACGACGCACACTGCGCCTTGGGGTTGGTTTGCTCCATTGAACTTCGCCCATGGGGCTGACGTTGAGCAGCGCAGGCCAGATTTTCGCTGGCTCTCTTGCTCTCATTCGGAGGCCCATCGTGAAGAAAATAGCAGTCATGGCGGCCGTTGCCCCGCTGGCCCTGTTGGCGTTCGCGGCACCCAATTCGGCGCAGGCCAAGGGATGCATCCGGGGTGCGATCGTTGGTGGCGTTGTCGGTCATTACGCTGGCCATCACGGTTTGCTCGGCGGGGGCGTCGGCTGCGCCTACGAACACCACCGGGAATCCAAGCGGCTGCGCGAACGGGAATATGACCGCGAGTATCGCTGACCATCACACCGATCGTGGCGATCTCGCCGGCACGACCGCGCTGAGCTGTTGACGACGCTTTCCGACGGGCGCTCAAAGGTCCATATGTGCCTGAACATGAAAACCCGTCGGAGTTTCGATGCCTGATAACGACGCGCAAAGCGCCCTGGACCTGCTGCAAGACCTCGTCGCCAAAGCGAAGAAAGCCGGCGCCGATGCCGCCGACGCGATCGCCGTGGTGGGCACCTCGCTGTCGCACACGCGGCGCCTCGGCAAGACCGAGAAGCTCGAGCGCTCGGAGAGCCAGGACCTTGGCTTGCGCGTGCTGATCGGCAAACAGCAGGCGATCGTGTCATCGAGCGACCGCGCGCCGGCGACGCTCGACGAGTTGGTGGAACGCGCCGTTGCCATGGCCCGCGCAATCCCCGAAGACCCGTATTGCGGCCTCGCCGACCCCGACCAGATCACCCGATCCTGGCCGACGCTCGACATGCTCGACCCCGCCGAGCCGAGCGCCGAAGACCTCATCGAGCGCGCCCGCGCCGCCGAGGAAACCGCGCTTGCGACCGAGGGCATCACCAATTCCGAGGGCGCCGATGCCGGCTGGGGCCGCTCGCGCGTCGCGCTCGTCGGCTCGAACGGCTTTGCCGGCAGCTATGCCGGGTCAAGCCACGGTGTCAGCGCCTCGGTCATCGCCGGTTCGGGCACCGCGATGGAGCGCGATTACGACTTCGCCAGCGCCGTCTATGCCAAGGACCTGCGCTCCCCCCAGACTGTCGGTCGCGACGCCGCCGAGCGCGCCATCAAACGCCTTGGCGCCAAAAAAATGCCGACCGGCAAGGTGCCGGTGGTCTTCGACCCGCGTGTCGCCCGCAGCTTTATCTCTCATTTGCTCGGTTCGATCTCCGGTCCTTCGATCGCCCGCGGTACCAGCTTTCTCAAGGACAAATTCGGCCAGCAAATCTTTCCCGAGACGATCAGCATCGTCGAGGACCCGCATCGCCCGCGCGGGCTGCGCTCCCGGCCATTCGACAGCGAGGGGATCGCCAACAAACGGCGCGCTCTGATCAATAAGGGCGTGCTGACCACCTGGCTGCTCGATCTGCGCTCTGCCCGGCAGCTCAAAATGACGACGACTGGACACGCCGTGCGCGGCACCTCATCACCGCCTTCTCCGGCCGCGACCAATGTGTGGATCGAGCCAGGCGCCGTCACCCCGGCCGAGCTCTATGCCGACATCAAGAGCGGGTTTTACGTCACCGAGCTGATGGGCATGGGAGTCAATGGCGTGACCGGCGACTACAGCCGCGGCGCTTCCGGCTTCTGGATCGAAAACGGCGAGATTGCCTTTCCGGTCAGCGAGATGACCGTCGCCGGCAACCTCAAGGATATGTTCCTGCGCATGGTCGCAGCCAACGATCTCGAATTCCGCACCGGCGCCGACAGCCCCACGCTGCGCATCGACGACCTGACCGTCGCCGGGGCTTAAAAGCCAGGGATGCCACCGGCTGGCGATATCGCATAAACTCGCGGGAAGCAGTGTTGACGGCGTTCCGGCCGGCGGGCTAGAGCCGTCTTCCGGACGGGTCCGTCTTCCACAATGGCGGCCGGAGATCGATGCGGGGCAAATCGGGTACGGCGGACGGCGGCGCATCAACGCTCGCGTTGGTGCGGCGGCTGGCTCAGCAATTCATTCGGCGCCACACCGGCACGATCGTCCTGGCCTTTGCCTGCATGGGCGTCGGCGCCGGGAGCACGGCACTGCGTGCCTGGCTGATGCAGCCGATGCTCGACCGCATCTTTGTCGGCCGCGAGGCGAGTCTGCTGCTGCTCATCGCCGGGGCGGCGCTGGCGTTGGCCGTCATCAAGGGCTTGGCCGATTACGGCGATACGGTGCTGATGAGCCGGATCGGCCAACGCGTCATCACCGATGTCCAAGCCGCGCTCTACGCGCGACTGATCCGCGCCGACCTTGCCTACTTCAACGCACATTCCAGCGGCACGCTGATCTCGCGCTTTACCAACGACGTCAATTTGCTGCGCAACGCTGCGGCCAATGTGCTGGGCGCCATCGGCAAGAACGCGGTCACCGTCGTCTTTCTGATGGCACTGATGTTCTACCAGGATTGGCTTTTGGCGCTGATCTCGTGCTTTGCGTTTCCGATGGCGATTCGGCCGATCGTGCTGATCGGCCGGCGGATGCGCCGCGTTTCGGCGAACACGCAGATTGAAATCGGCCAACTCACGACGCTGCTCAGCCAGACCTTTCAGGGTGCCCGCCACGTCAAGGCCTATGGCATGGAGGCCTATGAGGAAGGCCGCGCCGCGACTCTGTTCGAGCGCGTTTTCCAGCTGGTCGATCGGGCAAATCGTACGCGCTCGCGCGCCTCGCCTTTGATGGAGACCCTCGGCGGCGCAGCGATCGCTGTAGTGATCGCTTACGGCGGCTACCAGGTGATCAACGATGCGCGCACCCCCGGCGCCTTCTTTTCGTTCATCACCGCGCTGCTGCTCGCCTACCAGCCGCTCAAGAGCCTCGCCAACCTCAATGCGTCGCTGCAGGAGGGGCTTGCAGCGGCACAACGCGTCTTTGACGTGCTCGATCTCGAGCCGGAGGTCCGAGACCGTCCCGGCGCTCAGTCTCTGCGCGTCGCTGGCGGCGAAATCGTCTTTGATCATGTCCGCTTCGGATACCATCCGCACGCCGTGGCGCTGAACGACATCACGCTGACCGTGCCGGCGGGCAGCACGGTGGCGCTGGTCGGCCCATCCGGCGCCGGCAAGTCGACGGTGCTCAACCTGATCCCGCGATTTTACGACGTGTCATCCGGCTTCATCGCAATTGACGGACAGGATGTGCGAGCCGTGACCCTGTCGTCGCTGCGCGGCGCGCTGGCATTGGTCGCACAGGAAGCGAGCCTGTTCGACGACACGGTGCGCGCCAACATCGCCTATGGCAGGTTGAGCGCGACCGATGCCGAGATCGCCGCTGCGGCCGCCGCCGCCGGCGCCGACCGTTTTATCGCCGACTTGCCGCAAGGCTACGACACGCTCGTCGGCGAGCATGGCGCCCGGCTGTCGGGCGGTCAGCGGCAGCGCATCGCGATCGCCCGCGCGATGCTCAAGGACGCGCCGATCCTCTTGCTCGATGAGGCGACATCTGCGCTCGACAATGAAAGCGAACGCCAAGTGCAGGCCGCGCTGAAGCGGTTGATGCAAGGGCGCACGACGCTGGTCATAGCGCATCGTTTGTCAACGATTGTCGGCGCCGACCTGATCTGCGTGATGGATCGTGGTCGGATCGTCGAGAGCGGCAAGCACGCTCAACTGCTCGCGCGCGGCGGGCTTTATGCACGGCTCTATGAGACACAATTCGCGCCGGACGAGCTGGTTCCAGCCGGGGTACCGCAAGCATGAGAGGCCCGCGTCACTGGGCGCGGCGCTTCGTGCGCAGCGATCGGCTGCGCCGCGTGCTGTGCTACGCGATCCACCTCTATATCCGCTTCGTGTACGTGACAAACCGCTGGCGCGTGGAGGGAGCCGAGCATCCGCGACGCCTGCGGGAAGCAGGCAAACCGTTTATCCTCGCCTTCTGGCACGGAAGGCTGATGATGATCCCGATGGCGTGGCAGCGTTTGGCGCCGATCCACATGCTGATCTCGGCGCATCGCGACGGTCGCATCATTGCCGATGCCGTTGCCTATTTTGGGGTGCAGACGGTAACAGGCTCGACCCGGCGCGGCGGCAGCGCGGCGCTGCGCTTTATGGTGAAGGCGCTGGCCGCTGGCGATTGCGTCGGCATCACCCCCGATGGCCCAGCAGGACCGGCGATGACCGCGAGCACCGGCATCGTCAACGTCGCCCGGCTCGCCCGTGTGCCGATCCTGCCTGTCATCTTTGCCGCCAGCCGGCGACGCGAGATGCGCAGCTGGGACCATATGCAGGTCGCGCTGCCGTTCGGCCGCGGCGTGTTCATCTGGGGTGAACCAATCGAGCTCGAAGCCGATCTCGACACGGCGGGAGTCGAACACGCCCGCCAGCTTGTCGAACAGCGGATGCTGGACATGGTGACTGAGGCCGAGACGTGGGTTGGCCGCGGCGCCGTGCCGATCGCCTCCCGCGAGATGAGCGCCACGCCGAAACTGGCTGGCGGTGAGCCGCGATGACGCTGCCTGCGCTTTATCGCGGCCTCACCGCCACGGCGACGCCACTGGTCATCGCCTACCTGAAGGCCCGACGCCGGAAGGGCAAGGAAGACGACGCGCGATTCACCGAGCGCCTTGGCACTGCCGGCCTTAAACGTCCCGAGGGTCCCCTGGTTTGGGTGCATGCGGCCAGCATTGGTGAGGCGACCTCGGTCCTCGCACTGATTGAACGGGTGCTTGATGAGCGACCCGGGCTCGAAATCCTCCTTACGACGGGCACCGTCGCCGCGGCCCGCCTCCTCGGGCCACGGCTGCCATCTAGCGCACGTCATCAATTCGTCCCTGCCGATCTGCCCGGCGCGGTGGCGCGATTTCTCGACCATTGGCGCCCAGATCTCGCATTATGGGTCGAGAGCGAATTGTGGCCGAACCTCGTGCTGATGACGCAGGCGCGCGGCATCCCGATGGCGATGCTCAACGCCCGGCTCTCCGCGCGCTCGCATGCGCGGTGGCGGTTTTGGGGCGGGTTGGCGCGGCCGATGCTCGGGTCGTTCGCGCTATGTCTGGCGCAGGACGGCATCCAGGCGCAGCGCTTCCGCGAATTGGGCGCGCCTCACGTAGCAAGCGTCGGGGACCTCAAATCCGCCGCCAAGCCTCTCCCGGCCGATGGTGCCGATCTGGCAGCGCTGCGCCGCCAGACTGCTGGCCGGCCGCTATGGCTCGCCGCCAGCACGCATGACGGCGAGGAAGCAGCCGCGCTCGCCGCACACGAAAAACTCGCCGCGACTCATCCAAGACTCCTCACCATCATCGCGCCGCGCCACCCGGTGCGTGGCGACACAATCGCGGCACGGGCCGAGGCGTGCGGGCTGCGTCTCGCCCGCCGCGCGCGCGGTGAGCCAATCACAGATTCGATCGACATCTACCTTGCCGACACATTTGGCGAATTAGGTCTGCTCTACAGCCTCACCGAGATCGCCTTTGTCGGCGGGTCGCTGGTCGATAAAGGCGGGCACAACCCGTTCGAGGCGGCGCAGCTCGGATGCGCCGTGATCTTTGGACCGCACACCGCTAATTGCGCGGCGATGGCGGAGGCGCTGACCACGGCCGACGGCGCCGAAGTGGTCGTGAACCAGGATGCGCTCGCCGCGGCGCTGGCGCGCTTGCTCGCCGACAAGAAACTGCGCGCCCGCCGCATCCGGAGCGCCGCCATCGTCGCGTCCAGTGGGCTTGGCACGCTGGACGCCGCGCTGACGCATCTCGCGCCGTGGCTCGATTCGCTGGCGCCGCTGCGACAGTTCGAGACAAGGCTGGCGGCGAATTCCTATGCGCGCCCCTGAATTCTGGCATGAGAAACCCGGTCTCGCGGCCGGGTTATTGACGCCGATCGGCGCGGCACTTGATGCCGCCGGCCGCTTGAAACGCGCGGTCACACGCCCTTATCGCGCGCCGGCACCAGTGGTCTGCGTCGGTAATCTCGTGGCGGGCGGCTCGGGCAAGACGCCGGTCGCTCTATCGCTGGCCGCAAAGCTGGCCGCTCACGACATCCGGTCGGCGATCGTCATGCGCGGCTACGGGGGGAGGCTTACCGGGCCTCTTCGCGTCGATCCGCAAATACATGACGCCGTCGCGGTCGGCGACGAAGCATTATTGACCGCCATGTGGACGACATGCTGGGTCGCGCGCGACCGCGCCGCGGGTGTGCGCGCCGCCATTGCCGAAGGCGCTCAGATAATCATTCTCGATGACGGTTTTCAGAATCCGGGCGTCGCCAAAGACCTGGCGCTGGTGGTGGTCGACGGGGTCTACGGCTTTGGCAACGGCCGACTGATCCCGGCTGGTCCGCTGCGCGAACGCGTCGCCGCGGGTCTCGCACGCGCCGACGCGGTGGTGCTCGTCGGCGACGGCACCTGGCCAAAGGCGCAACAGCCTGTTTTACGGGCCTGTCTTGAACCTGTCGCGGGAAACCGCTTCGCCGGTGCGCGGCTCGTCGCATTTGCCGGCATCGGCCGGCCGGAGAAATTCTTTACCAGCCTGCGAGCCACCGGCGCCGTTCTCACCGCCACGCATGGCTTCCCCGATCATTACCCCTATCACGAGAGCGACCTCGCGGCGCTGCGTCGCGAAGCGGCAGACATGGACGCACGGCTGCTTACCACCCGCAAGGACTGGGTACGCTTGGCACCGCGCGACCGCGACGCCATCGATGTGCTCGATGTCGATCTGCGTTGGAACGATCCCGACGCGCTCGATCGGTTGCTGGCGCCGCTGCTGGCGCGCATTAGTGATGACGGAAGAACCGCCCACGTTTGAGCCTTCCGCCGAGCATGTTCCTTGGCGCTATCGTCTCGAAGCCTGGACCGCGGCAACTGGAATCCGGCTGATTGGGCTGTTGCCGCTGGACTGGGCCTCAAGCCTTGGCGGCACGTTGGCACGGGCGATCGGCCCGCATCTCGGCATCAGCAAGCGGGCCCGCCTCAACCTGCGCGCCGCTATGCCCGAATTCAGCCCGGCCGAGGTCGAGGCCGTTGTCCGCGGCATGTGGGACAATCTCGGCCGGGTGGTGTTCGAGTACCCGCATCTCGTCAAGATCACCATCTTTCCCGGTGATGGCCGGGTCACGGTGCGCGGCATCGAACATCTCGAAGCGGCGCTCGCCGCCAACCGGCGCATCATCCTTTTCTCAGGTCATCTCGGAAACTGGGAAATCGCCGCGCTCGCCGCCGGGCAATACGGGCTCGACATCGCCCAGATCTACCGCGCCGCCAACAACCCGCGCGTCGATGCGATGCTGGCGCGGCTGCGCGGCGATTCGGGCGAGCTGATCCCGAAAGGTCCGGTCGCTTCGCGCCGCGCGGTCGCGGCGTTGCGGCGCGGCGGGCATCTCGCGCTACTCGCCGACCAAAAGCTTAACGATGGGATCGCGGTGCCGTTTTTCGGGCGCGACGCGATGACCGCGCCGGCTTTGGCGATCCTGGCGCTGCGTTTTGATTGCGACGTGCTGCCGGCACGGGTCGAGCGTCTGCGCGGCGCGCGATTCCGCCTCACCGTCTATCCGCCGTTGCCGCTGCCAAAGAGCGGCAGTCGCGAGGCAGACACCCTGGCGCTGATGACCGAAGTCAACCGCACGCTCGAAAGCTGGATCCGCGAGCGGCCGGAGCAATGGTTCTGGCTGCACCGGCGGTGGCCGGATTAACGCGCGCGATTATGCGGCGTCAAACGCCTCCCAGCCCTTGCGCCGCAAATCGCAGGCCGGGCATCCCCCGCAGCCATAACCCCAACTTTGTAGTTGACCGCGCTCGCCGTGATAGCAGCTATGGCTTTCGACGCGAATCATTTCGACCAGCGCATCGCCGCCCAGGTCGCGCGCCAGCTCCCAAGTCGCCTTCTTGTCGCGCCACATCAGGGGCGTGTGGATCACAAAGCGCCGCTCCATACCAAGTGACAAGGTCGCCTGAAGCGCCTTCAACGTGTCGTCGCGGCAATCGGGATAGCCTGAATAGTCGGTCTCGCACATGCCGCCAACCAGATGTCGCAGTCCGCGGCGATACCCGATCGCCGCCGCAAAGGTGAAAAACAGCAGATTGCGGCCGGGCACAAAGGTGTTCGGCAGACCGCCTTCGGCAAACGCGACCGCGCTGTCGCGGGTCAGCGCGGTGTCGCTGACCTGGCCGAGCGCGGACAGATCGATCAGGTGGTCTTCGCCGAGCTTATCGCGCCACTTGGGAAAACCGGCTTTGAGCTGGGCGGCGATCCGCGCGCGACACTCCAGTTCGACGCGATGCCGCTGCCCGTAATCGAAGCCGATAGTCTCGACCGCGCTGAACCGCGCCAGCGCCCAGGCGAGGCAGGTCGTCGAATCCTGCCCACCAGAGAATAGGACCAGTGCACCTTCTGCCTGGGTCAGTCGTGTCATGGCGCTGTTATAATATCATTTCGCATTCACGGAGCCCCAATGACCGCCAACCCTTATCTCGCGCTCGGCGTGCGGCCGTTCATCAATTGCTGCAGTGTCCGAACGATGCACGGTGGCAGTCTGATGCTGCCGCAAGTACGCGCGGCAGTTGATGCCGCCTCACGCCAGTTCGTCAACCTCGACGAGCTGATGGCGGCGGCCTCCAAGCGCATCGCAGAATTGACCGGGGCCGAGTGGGGCATCGTCACCTGCGGCAGCGCCGCCGCGGTCGCGCTTGGCACCGCCGCCTGCGTCGCCGGCAACGACCCCGCGAAGATGCTGTGCCTGCCGTTCACCGAGGGCATGGTCAACCGCGTCATCATCCCGGCGAAACAGCGTTTTGCCTATGACCAGGCCGTGCGCATGTGTGGCTGCAAGATCGTCGAGATCGAGACCCGCGCCGACCTCGACGAGGCCTTGAAGCAGCCGGTGGCACTGGTCGTGCTGCTTGGCAAGCAGGAACACCTGACCAGCGTGCGGCTGGAAGAGATCGCGCAGGTCTGCAAGCCCAAGCGCATCCCGATCATGGTCGACGCCGCCAGCGAACATATCGAGCGGCCGTCGCCCTGGCTGGCACGCGGGGCCGACCTCGTCGTCTATAGCGGCGGCAAATTCCTCCGCGGGCCGCAAACCAGCGGCCTGTTGCTCGGCAACAAAAAGCTGGTCGAAGCGGCTTGGCGCAACGGCTCGCCGCACCAAGCGCTCGGCCGACCGATGAAAGTGTCGAAGGAAGACATCATCGGCGTCATCACCGCGCTCGAATATTGGTTTAACGAACGCGATGCCGCCGCCGAGCGCCAAAAATGGTACGACGATTGCGCGACGATCGCGGCCCGCGTCACGCAAATTCCCGGCGCCGTCGGCGAGGTGCTGGAGCCGGTGGGCGTCGATCGCGTGCCGCGGCTCAAGATTACCTGGGACCGCGAGAAATATCCGCTCGATGGCCTCGCGCTGCGCGGCCGCGTGCTCGACGGCGAGCCGCGGGTCATGCTCGACGACAATTCGGCGACCGAAAACTCGATCGCGGTCGATCCGTCTCAGCTTCAGCCAGGCGAGGCCGAGCAGGTCGGTGACGCGGTGGTCGCGGCGCTGCTCGTCTCCGCGCAGGCCGAACGCGTGCCGGCGCACGCGCCTGTGCTGACCGTCGCCGGCAATTGGGAATTGCAGATCGAGTTCCTGCAAGGCGCCCGCACGCACCGCCTCAATCTCAAACAGCAGGGCGCCACCCTCGCCGGCCACCAGAAATCAGCGCAGTTTGACGGGCCAGTCGTGGGTTCGCTCGAGGCCGACATCGTGCAGTTCTCGTTCGAGCAGCGCTACGAGGCGAGCCGCATGTGCTATCGCTTCGAGGGGCGGCTCAAGGATGGTGCGATGACGGGAACGGTGCTGCTTGGCGCGGCCAGCGACCAGAACGGCGGCATCGTCAACCGCACCCAATACGGCACCGGCGAGTGGCGGGCCCGCCGGGTAGCGTGAATGGGGATGATGGAGCACCGCCGCAGAGGAAGCGCTGAGATGATCGGCGAAATAAAAATCAGTTCAGCTTGGCCTTAAGCTGCTGCAATACCACAGCTGCTTCGTGGCGCGCGGCACCCTCCGGGACGCGGGCGATGAACTCCTCAATCGAGCGCATCGCCGCGCGCATGTTACCCAGTTGGGCGTGCAGAAGCCCAGCTTCGCGGGCCAGCTCCGCGAAATCCGGCGCCAGCATCCGCATCGTCTCGATGACCCGAACCGCTTCTTCGTACCGCTCCGCCTGGATCAGCCGCGATTTCAAATTGTTTTGCAGCCGCAACAGGACCTCTCGATCAGCGACCGGCACATAATGATCGGGCGACAGCTCGACCGCTGGCCCGGCGATCGCCTTGAGCAACTCGCGCAGCGCCACGGCATCGAGAATCCGGCCGCCGTGGAACGGATCAAGGATCAGCCGGTCGCCCCGTTCCGAAATCCGGATCAGGAAATGACCGGGAAAGCCGAGGCCGACGGCATCCCAGCCCTGGGCGCGCGCCGCGTCGAGATAAAGGATGCCGAGCGCGACGGGCAGGCCCTGGCGGCGGTCGATCACCCGCATCAGATTCGCGTTTTGCAGATCGTCGTAAGTCAGTTCGTCGCCGCTATACCCATGCTTGAGCAGGATGATCTCGTTAAGCGCGGCGGCGCGGGCGGCAAGGTCAGGGTCGGGGCCGGCACGTCGCCCGACATCACTTGCGAGCGTCGCGAGATGTCGGCTGTAGCGCGCCAAGCCGACCCGAGGACGATCGAACGACGCCAGCGCCAACGCCGCCTCGCCAATCGGCAAGAGCGGTGAGGTCGAGGCCCCCAGCTCCCGGAGGAACCGCTCGCATTGGGCGAGATCATATTTCGCCGGCAACCCGCTCATCGACTGACTATAGCGCTGACCGCGGACGCAGCGTCAGTTCAACTTTTGCACTTGAATCGGTGCATTGGGGTTTACCGGACGAACGGCAGCCGCTCCGGAATTGGAGGCCAACGGCGGTGATCCCGGTGTGGCGGCCGTGGCTCCCGGCGGGGTGCCATTCGGTTCGCCGTAACGGATATCGACATAGGAGACGACCCGCTGTACGCCGGGGATGTAGCGCGCGTGACTGGTCGCTCTGTCCAGTTCCGCCTGCGAGCGTGCGGATCCCATCAGATAGACTGAACCTCGGTCGGTCTCGATCGTGTAATTGCCCGAGCGGATATCGCCATCGAACACAAGGTCCGAGCGAGCCTGCGCGGTGATCCAGGTATCCTTCGCCAAGTCCCCGGGCTCTTCATTCGGTCCGACGCGAATCTCATCGAAGACGGTATTAACGCCTGGCGTACGGCGGGCGATCTGCTCCGCCTGGGCTTTCGCTTGCGGCGTCGGGCTCGACCCGGTCAGCAATACCTTGCCGGCATAAACCGTTGTGGAGATGTTGCCGTATTGATTGTTCAGCGTGTTGTTGATGGTCGCGGTCAGGTTCATATCGCTGTAGGTGCCATTGATCCCGCGTTCCTGAGCGGCCTCGTAACCAGCACCGCCCGCCGCGGCCATGCCGCCGATTACCGCGACCGCACAGCCACCGAGACACGGCGACAGCAACAGCGCCGACACCGCGGCAAGTTTAAAGGAATCAAGTTTCATAATGCCTCGCCAACCGTCGCGAGCATGCGCAAGCATAGTCGTGCGTTCCTGGCATGCCGCCAACCCCCCTTCCAGCGGATCGTCGAGGCCCCCCAGCCCCGGTCGCCATAGCGGCGCCGATCCCTTGCCGATATCACAGTTACAACAAGGGTTTGCGGCGAAATTTGGGCGCTCGGGCGATTCAGCCGTCGCTGCGCCAAGCGCCGGGCAAGTGACGCGGCAGGTGCAGCGGCGCGACGATCATGACGTCGAATCGCACCGCCAGCGCGGCCAACTCAGGCCGCATCGCGAGAAACGCCTCGGCGGCACGGGCGATGCGCCGGCGCTGCCTTGGCTGCAAGGCCGCAGCACCCGAGGCGAAATCGGGTCGCGACTTGACCTCGATCGCGGCGAGAACGTCGCCGCGTCGCGCGAGGATGTCGATTTCACCCGCCGGGCACCGCCAGTCGCTGGCGAGAATCCGCCAGCCCCGCAGCCGCAAATGCCAACGGCAAAGCTGCTCGGCAAAGCGGCCGCGGCGGCGCGCCCGTAATCGGCGCGGATCGGCGAGGCGCTTCATGGACCTGCCGCTTTGGGCCGGCGAGCCAAGGCGCGGCCGTACAGCTCGCCGCGCGCGAGACCTGTCTCGGCAGCAAGCACGGCGACCGCGTCGCGGAGGCTGTGCTGGGCGAGCAAGGCATCGAGCCGCGTGTCGATATCGGCAGGTTCCGTGATGACCGCTTCGGGCGGGCCGATAACGATAACGAGTTCGCCGCGCGGCGCGGGTTCAGCGCCATAAGAGGCGGCGAGCGACGCGAGGGTGCCGCGGCGCAATTCCTCATGACGCTTGGTCAATTCGCGCCCCACCGCGGCCGGGCGGTCGCCCAACACCGCCGCCATGTCGGCCAGGCTGCCGGCGAGCCGCGACGGTCCCTCGAAAAAGATCAGGGTGGCGTCGAGGCCGGCCCAGGCTGCCAACGCCTTGCGGCGTGCCGCACTACGCGGCGGCAAGAAACCGGCGAAGAAAAAACGATCAGGCGGCAGGCCGGACAGGATCAATGCGGTCAATGCCGCCGAGGGGCCGGGCGCGGTCGTGACCGAAATTCCCTCCGCGACCGCATCGCGAACCAGCTTGTAGCCCGGATCGGAGACGAGCGGCGTCCCGGCATCCGACACCAGCGCCAGGGTTTCACCCTGCCGCAGCGCGGCGAGAACCGTCGGGCGAACCCGGTCGGCGTTGTGGTCGTGATATGCTGTGAGCGGCTTGTCGATGCCATAGTGCGCCAGCAGCCGCGCGGTCACCCTGGTGTCCTCGCACAGGATGCGGTCGACCCCGCGCAACACCCAAAGCGCGCGCAACGTGATGTCCCCCAGATTGCCAATCGGCGTCGCGACCAAGTGCAAACCCGGCTCCAGAGGGTGCGGCGGCGCCCAGTCGGTTCCTCTCTCAGCTCCGGGTTTACTTCGCGGGGTCAGACGGTTAGGTTCGCGCGCCGCGACCTTCCCCTTGCCCGAGACCGCCCGTGCCGCGCTGGTGCTTCGCCCGCCTTGCCTCACGCCTTGCTGCTCTCGCGCTGATCGCCGTGCTCGCCGGCTGTGCAGGTTCGGTTAGCCCGGCGCCGGTCGTCAAGCCGAACGCCGGACCAAAAGCAGCCCCGACAACGCCAGTGGCCGCAGCCCCGATGTCGCCGCCGGGCGGGCAAGGCATCAAGGTCGCCGTGCTGCTGCCCTTGTCGGGACCCAATGCCGAACTCGGCAAGGCCATGTTGGATGCGGCACAACTCGCGTTGTTCACCACTGGCGGCGACAAGTTGACGCTTGTGCCGCGCGACACGACCGGCACTGCCGCGGGTGCGGCCAGCGCCGCGAAGGCTGTCATCGCCGATGGCGCGAAGCTCATTCTCGGTCCGCTGATCGCCGATGAAGTCGTCGCCGTTCGGCCGATCGCCCAGGCCGCCAATGTCAACGTCATCGGCTTTGCAACCAAGACCGAGGTGGCAGGCGGCAATGTCTTTTTGATGGGATTTCTGCCCAAGCAAGAGGTGGCGCGCGAGGTATCGTTCGCGCGCGATCAGGGGCTCAGCAGATTCGCTGCGCTAGCGCCCAACACAGCCTATGGGCACTTGATGGGCGATGCGTTGAAGGACCTTACCGGCGGTGCCAATGCGGCGCACGTCGAATATTTCGATCCGCGCGGCACGGATTTACCGGCCGCGATCAAGCGCCTGTCACCGGTGCCGACCGCTGCGGGCGCGCCCGCAGCGCCGGCCTTTGATACGCTGTTGCTGCCGGAAGGCGGCGATCAGCTGAAGCAGGTTGCCGCGCAGCTCAAAACCGCCGGCATCGACAGCACCAAGACGCGGTTTCTCGGCAGCGGGCTGTGGGACGACCCGTCGATCACCGCCGATGCGGATCTGGCAGGTGGTTGGTTCGCCGCGTCGCCGCCGGATATCCGCGGCGATTTCGAACGCCGCTACCAAGCAGCCTACGGTCATTCTCCGCCGCGGCTTGCCTCGCTCGGCTTCGATGCGGCGGCGCTCGCCGCGGTGCTGGCGAAAAGCGACAACCCGGACCCGTTTTCGGCGCAGGCGATCCAGAACCCCAACGGCTTTACCGGGGTGGACGGGCTGTTCCGCTTTGGCCCCGATGGGCTGGTGCAGCGTGGGCTGGCCGTGATCGAGGTCGACGCGGGCGGCGACAAGGTCGTCAGCCCCGCGCCGCAAAGCTTCCAGAATCTCGGCTACTAGCCGAATAACGCCCCAAGCACGGCGTTGAGGCGCTGCCGCCCGGCGGGGGTGGCGGCGAAACGCTGGTCGTCGAGCGCGACAAACCCGCCTCCGATCAGCCGTGCCAGGCTGACGCCGAACAGCGCCTCGATCGAGCAATCGGCGAGCGCTTCGAGCCGGGCACGGGGGATCCCTTCAGTGATGCGTAGGCCCATCATCACCAACTCCTCGACGGCGGTCTCGCGGCCGATCGGTGTCATCTCCTCGAATTCAGGCTGCTTGAGCCAGGCTTCAGGCAGGCGGCGCTGGCGGGTCGCATATTTGATCCCGCCACGCGTAAAGCGGCCATGCGCACCGGGGCCAATGCCCAGATAGTCCTCATAGCGCCAGTAGGCGAGGTTGTGCCGACTCTCGGCGCCTGGCCGCGCGTGGTTGGAGATTTCGTAAGCCGGCAACCCGGCGGCGGCGAGCCGCTCCTGTGTCAGCTCGAACATCGCGGCGGCGGTATCATCATCGAGCGGGATCAGTTCGCCGGTCTTTACCTTGGTACGAAACGCGGTGCCCGGTTCGATCGTCAACTGATAGAGCGACAGGTGTTCGCCGGCGAGGCTCAACGCTTCGTCGAGTTCGTCGCGCCACGCTGCAAGCGTCTGCCCTGGCCGGGCGTAAATCAGGTCGAACGAGGTGCGCGGGAACAGGCTCTGCGACAGCTTGATCGCCGCGAGCGCTTCCCGGCGGCCGTGGGCACGGCCGAGAAATTTGAGCGCTCTTTGATCAAGTGACTGGACGCCAAGCGACAGCCGGTTGACGCCCGCCGCCGCGAAACCAGCGAAAGTCTTGGCTTCGGCCGAATTGGGGTTGGCTTCGAGGGTGACTTCCAGGGTCGTGGCGGTCGGCCAATGCCGGTTGACGCGCTCGATCAGCGCCGCCGCGGTTTCCGGCGGCATCAGCGAGGGAGTGCCACCGCCAAAGAAGATTGAGACGACCTCATGCTCCGTCGCCAGTTCTGCTTGGCGGTCGAGATCGGCAACCAGCGCCTTGGTCCAGGCCGCAGCGTCGACGCGCTCACGCACATGGCTGTTGAAGTCGCAATAAGGGCATTTCGACCGGCAGAACGGCCAGTGGATGTAGATGGCGAGAGGCTGCGCCATCAGCCTCCGATGAAGCACGCCGCGACAAGCTTCTGGAAAGCGCGGGCGCGATGGTCGATCGCGTATTTCACCGCATGCGGCAGCTCGCCAAAAGTTTCCGCGTAGCCTTCGGGAATAAACATCGGGTCGTAGCCAAAACCGTTGTCGCCGCGCGGCGGCCAGGTCAGGGTGCCGTGAACCTCGCCGCGAAACAGCGCTTCCCGGCCGTCGGGCCAAACCAGTGCCAGCACCGAGACAAAAGACGCTGCGCGGTCTTTGGCGGCCAGTTCTTGGTGTACTCGCGCCATCGCCAAGGAAAAATCGCGTGTCGGCCCGGCCCAACGGGCCGAATAGATACCCGGCGCGCCATCAAGCGCCGGTACGACCAGCCCCGAATCGTCCGCCAACGCCGGCAACCCAGCCGCTCGCACGGCAGCATGCGCCTTGAGCGCGGCGTTGCCCTCGAATGTGTCTTCGGTCTCTTCCGGCTCGGCGAGGCCGAGTGCCTCCGCACCCACCACCTCGACTCGATGAGGCGCGAGCAGTGCCGCTATCTCAATGATTTTGCCGGGATTATGGCTGGCAATGACCAGCTGGCCGCCGTCGAACTTGCGCGCCATGGATGGTCACAGTAACGCTGCGATTTGCAGACGCGTCAGCTCGGCGATGCCGGTCCGCGCGAGCCGCAGCATCGCCGCGAACTCCTCTTCGCCAAATGGCGCGCCTTCGGCTGTCGCCTGGATTTCGATGATCTTGCCGCCGCCGGTCAGCACGAAATTGGCGTCGGTCTCTGCAGACGAATCTTCGACGTAATCAAGGTCGAGCACCGGCGTGCCGTCATGGATACCGCAAGAGATGGCAGCAACGCTGTCTGTCAGCGGCAGATTCGCGATCAGGCCCTGGCTCACCAGCCCCGAGAACGCGCGATGCAGCGCGACGTAGCTGCCGGTGATGCTGGCGGTGCGGGTGCCGCCATCGGCCTGGATCACGTCGCAATCGACGCGGATTTGCCGCTCTCCCAGCGCGCCGAGATCGGTCACCGCGCGCAGGCTGCGGCCGATCAGCCGCTGGATTTCCAGCGTCCGCCCGCTCTGTTTGCCGCGCGCCGCCTCGCGGTCGGTACGGGTATGGGTCGAGCGCGGCAGCATGCCGTATTCGGCCGTCACCCAGCCGCGCCCGGTGTTGCGCAAGAACGGCGGCACGCGTTCCTCGACCGTCGCGGTGCAGAGCACATGCGTATCGCCGAATTTGGCGAGGCACGAGCCTTCGGCGTATTTGGCGACACCGGTTTCGAGCGAGACGCGGCGCATCGCGTGGGGGGTGCGTCCAGAGGGGCGCATCAAATTCTCCTAGAACAGGCTGCCCTGTCCGGGCAGGACCTTGGGGGGGCGGCTGCGGCGCGAGCGGGCGACCGCGCCGGCGAAGACATCGACCTTGCCGTCATGAAATTCAAGCTCCAACGGGCCTGGTGTCACCCTGGCGGCGTCGGCGATCACCGAGTCGCCGCGGCGGACCACGACATAGCCTTCATTGAGCCGCCGCTCATGCGTGTCGGTGAGGCTCGACAGCCGGCCGGCAAGTCCGTAGACAACACGGCGCTGCTCGGCGATGGCGCGGCGTGCGGCGGTGCCGAGGCGCGGCGCGACATTGTCGAGCCGCGCTTTGGCGCGGGCGATATCGGCGCCGAGCGCAGCGGGGCGCAAACGCGCCGCGGCGAGCTGGGCGCGTGCCGCGCCGAGCCGACCCTGGATCGCCAGCCGCAGCCGTTCGGCCCGGTCGTCAAGCCGCTGCGCCGCCGCGCCGATGAGGTCGTTCGGCTCGGGGAGGCCGCGCGCGAGGCCGGCGAGATGCAGCCGGCGCTCATCGAACAGGCGCGCCAAACCGCGTGCAAGCCGCGCGGTCTTGCCGTCGAGTTCGGCGATAAGGTCGAGCCGCACCGGCACCGCCATTTCGGCGGCGGCGGTCGGCGTCGGCGCCCGCCGGTCGGCCGCGTGGTCGATCAGCGTCGTATCGGTCTCGTGACCGACCGCCGAGATCAGCGGAATCGCCGACGCGGCGGCAGCGCGCACGACGATTTCTTCGTTGAAGGCCATCAGGTCTTCGAGACTCCCGCCGCCGCGCGCGACGATCAGCAGATCGGGGCGCGGCACCGTTCCGTCCGGCCGCAGGCGGTTGAAACCGGCGATCGCGGCGGCGACCTGCGCGGCGGCGTTTTCACCCTGCACCGCAACCGGCCAAACCACAACGCGGCGCGGAAACCGGTCTGAGAGGCGATGCAGGATGTCGCGAATGACCGCGCCGGTCGGCGAGGTGACGACGCCGATCACTTGCGGCAAGAACGGCAGCTTCTTCTTGCGCTCGGCGGCGAACAGACCCTCAGCGGCAAGGCGCCGGCGTCTATCTTCAAGAAGCTTCAGAAGCGCGCCGATCCCAGCCAGTTCGATCGATTCGACGATGAGCTGGTATTTCGAGCGGCCTGGATAGGTGGTGAGCCGCCCGGTCGCGACGACCTCCATCCCATCCTCAGGCCGCACCGACAAGCGGATCGCGGTCATGCGCCAACACACCGCATCGAGCACGGCGTCGGCGTCCTTGAGCGAGAAATAGCAATGCCCGGACCCGTGCCGCTTGAAACCGCTGACCTCACCGCGCACCCGGATATAGGAAAAATTCTCCTCGACCGAGCGCTTCAATGCCGCCGCCAGCTCGGAAACGGTATATTCCGGCTGGTTTGATGGGCCGACAAAGGCCTGCGCGGCGGTGAGCGGCAGATCGTTCATCGGCCGATTATACGGGAGCCGAGGGACACTCGCTAATGCGCATCCTCGTCGTCGGGTCGGGTGGGCGGGAACACGCACTATGCTGGGCGATCGCCGCCTCGCCGCTGGTTGACCGGGTCTATTGCGCGCCGGGCAATGCCGGAATCGCCGAAGACGCCGAGTGTGTGCCGATCGGCGTCATGGACACGGCCGGGATCATCGCGTTTTGCAAGCGGGGAGCGATCGACCTCGTCGTGGTCGGGCCGGAGGCGCCGCTCGTCGCTGGGCTGGTCGATGCACTGGAAGCCGAGGGGATCGCCGCGTTCGGACCGAGCGCCGCCGCGGCCGCGCTCGAAGGCTCAAAGGGCTTTATGAAAGACCTCTGCGCGCGGGAGGGCATCCCGACTGCCGTCTATCGCCGCTTTACCGATGCTGCCGTGGCGAAGGCTTATATCGCGGCAGCAGGGACACCCATCGTCGTGAAGGCCGATGGGCTGGCGGCGGGAAAAGGGGTTGTCGTCGCCACAAGCCCCGCCGAGGCAAACGCGGCGGTCGAGTCCGCATTCGGCGGCCTGTTCGGCGCTGCGGGCGCGGAGATCGTCGTCGAAGAATGCCTTGTTGGTGAGGAAGCGAGCTTTTTTGCGCTATGCGACGGCGAACACGCGCTGCCGCTCGCCGCGGCGCAGGACCATAAGCGCGTCGGCGACGGCGATATCGGCCCCAACACCGGTGGCATGGGCGCCTATTCGCCTTGCGTCGCCGTGACGCCCGAAATCGAGGGCCAGGTCATGGAGCGCATGATTCTGCCGACCGTGCGCGCACTGGCGCGAGACGGGCGACCGTTCAAGGGCGTCCTGTTCGCCGGCCTGATGCTCACCGAGCAGGGGCCAAAGTTGCTCGAATACAATGTCCGCTTTGGCGATCCCGAATGCCAGGCATTGATGATGCGGCTCCGAAGCGACATCGTGCCGGCGCTGCTCGCCGCGCGCGACGGCGTGCTCAATCGCGTCGATCTGCGCTGGTACGACACGGCCGCGATCTGCGTGGTGATGGCCGCTAGGGGCTATCCCGAGGCGCCGCAACGCGGGACGGAAATCCGCGGCCTCGCCGCGGCCGCGAGCGATCCCGATGTCAAGATCTTCCATGCTGGCACCAAGCGTGACGGGGAGCAGCTGCTGGCCGATGGCGGTCGTGTGCTCGGCGTCACGGCAAGCGGCCGCGACCTCGCCGCCGCCCGCGACCGCGCCTATGCGGCAGTCGACCGGATCGACTGGGCCGGCGGCTTCTGCCGGCGGGATATCGGCCGGCGCCACGGCTAGGTGTTGCAGCCAGCGCAGACTTGGCTATATCTCCTAGCCAGGAGGTCGTATGCAGGTCAACATTCTCGAAGCGAAGAACAAGCTCTCGCAACTCGTCAAGCGCGCACAGGCCGGTGAGGAGGTGGTCATCGCCAACCGCGGCGTTCCGGTAGCCCGCCTTGTGCCGGCGGAAAAGCCCGCATCGGCGGAGCCGCCGCTAGGCAGCGCTGAGCGTATTCTGGGCTGGCTCGCCAAGCACCCGATGCCTGAATACAACCGCCGTTCGGTGGCTGAGATCGACGCCGCGATCGAAGAGGAGCGCAACTCCTGGGAATGATTTATCTCGATTCCTGCGTGCTCATTTACATCATCGAAGGTAACAAGCGCCGGAAGGAGGATGTACAACAGACTATGAGGGCGGCTGGCGGCCCATTCTGCATTTCGCCGATGGTCAAATGCGAATGCTTGGTCGGGCCGAGCAAAGTAGCCGACTTGAAGCTCCGGCGACGCTATCTAACACTGTTTGATCAGTTCGTGACGCTAAACCTTCCGGAAGCAGTTTATCTCCAGGCAGCGACGCTGCGCGGGCGTTATGGTCTCAGAACCCCGGATGCGCTCCATCTTGCGTGTGCCCAGTACCATGATTGCGATGCACTGTGGACAAACGACGCGCGGTTCGCTCGTGCCGCACCCGGGATCACCTATTCTCTCAATCTAAGAGATTAGGGGTTAATCCGCGCTCGGCCAATTGAGGCGGACGGGGTCGCTGCCGTCCCAGTTCTTCGCCGCCTCGCGCACCTGGTCGAAAATGCGCATGCGCGTCGGCGTCGCCTCGGCCATCTCGACGACCGTGCCGGGATGGCCTTCTTCCAGGAAATAAATGAACGGGCCGCGCGGGCTGTCGCCTTCCTGGCCGACATGCCAACCGCTCGCCAGCGCCTTCTCGCGGATTTCATGGTAGTTGACCGGCCAGGATGACCAATGCTGCGCGCCCTCGTGGCCGGCATTGAGAAAATCCCAATAGAGGCTCGGCGTCCGGCAGCGCTGCTGGATCAATTCGAGTTGGATCTCGCCGGAATTGGCCAGCGCAATCGACAGGTGCGGCGTGTCATAGGCCTTCCCCTTGTAACGGTATCCGGTCAGCGGCAACCGCTCGGCGTAAAACCACGGACCGACGCCGCAGACCTCGACCCAGTGCTGCATCGCTTTTTCGATATCGCGGACGACGATGCCGATCTGCCGCATCTCGCCGAAAAGCCGGCTCATCGCATTTCCCTCCCATCGTCGCGGAACTGTCGCGCCGCCCACGTGTAGGACCAATTGCCACAAACGCGATGATGCCAGCTTGTGGATAGCGGGGCGAGGCGATTGGTGAAGAGCCGGGTTGCGGTCAAAAACGAGCGACGAATTCTCTGCGTGTTCCCGCGCTATGCGCCATCATTCGGCACGTTCGAGCATGCCTATCCGCTGATGGACGGGGTGCGCGCTTTTATGCCGCCGCAGGGGGTATTGGTCGTCGCCGCATATCTGCCCGAGCGCTGGCGGGTGCGGCTGGTCGACGAGAATATCCGGCGCGCGAGCGATGCCGATTATGCCTGGGCCGACACGGTCTTTGTCAGCGGCATGCATATACAACGCGACGAAATCGTCGCGATCGCCCGCCGCGCGCGCGGTCTCGGCAAGGTCAGCGTGCTTGGGGGGCCCTCGGTGTCCTCGTGCCCCGAGCACTACCCGGATTTCGATTACCTGCATATCGGCGAACTAGGCGACGCGACCGACGCGCTGATCACGGCGCTCGATACCGGCCTGCGCCCGCCGCCGCAGCAGATCATTTTCACGACGAAGGAGCGCTTGCCGCTCGCCGACTTTCCGCAGCCCGCCTATGAGATGATCGAGGGGCGGCGCTATTTTCTCGGCAACGTGCAGTTTTCCAGCGGCTGCCCTTATCAGTGCGAATTCTGCGACATCCCGGCGCTCTATGGCCGGCAGCCGCGCTACAAGACACCGCAGCAGATCACCGCGGAACTCGATGCGATGCTGGAAGCGGGGATTTGCGGTTCGGTCTATTTTGTCGACGACAATTTTATCGGCAACAAGAGGGCGGCGCGCGAGCTGTTGCCTCATCTCGTCGCGTGGCAGAAGTCACGCGGCTATCCCGTGCAATTCTCTTGCGAGGCGACGCTCAACATCGCCGCCTGCCCGGATATTCTCGCGATGATGCGCGAGGGGTTTTTCTACGCGATCTTTTGCGGCATCGAGACACCCGAACTCGGCGCACTGGATGCGATCAAGAAATCGCACAACCATCAGACGCTGCCGATCCTCGACGCGATCCGGACGATCAACGGGTACGGCATGGAAGTGGTGTCGGGGATTATTCTCGGCCTCGACACCGACACAGAGACGACCGCGCGCAATTTGCTCCGGTTTATCGACGCGTCGAAAATCCCGCTGCTGACGATCAATCTGCTACAGGCGCTGCCCAAAACGCCGCTGCATGCGCGGTTGGCCGCGGCCGGGCGGATCGACGACAGCGGCGAGCGCGACTCGAATGTCGTCTTCGCCCGCCCCTATGACGAGGTACTCGCGGATTGGCGGCTCGCCATTCGGCGCGCCTACGAACCGGAGGCATTGTACGGCCGCTTCGCGTGGAACGCGACGCACACCTACACGAACCGCATTCGCCCGCCACTCACCCGCGCGCGTCTCGCGCCGGCCAATTTGCGTCGCGGTCTCGTGACACTCGCCAAGATTATCGGCAAGATCGGCATCGCCGGCGATTACCGGCGTGTTTTCTGGCGCATGGCGTGGCCGACGTTGAAAGCAGGCAAGATCGACGAACTCCTCGCCGCGGCACTGGTCGCGCACCATCTGATCCGCTTCGCGCAGGATTGTACGCATCGACGCGCCACATTCTTCTCCGATCAGCCGCAAGCGGAGCTCGGCCGGAATGCGGCGTAGTCAATTCTCGCGCGACGCCCTTTCCCTTTCGGCCCGCGCACCAGAAAAATAGGTGGCGTACGGTGGTGCGGGCGGCCGGACTTGAACCGGCACGGGCTTACGCCCAACGGATTTTCGTGCCCGCTACGGCTTTCGCCGCCCGCGCCGCGCACAGTGTCGCGTCGACGGTTTGGGGTCTGGACTATCCCTTCACCCTGGCCTTTTGGCTTTAGGTGCTGCCCGTCTAGTCTCTACACCTTCCCGTTTCCGGGCTTGGCTCGGGATTGCCATGTGACAGGTTTCCCCGAATTTGAGCAGTTCTGCATCCCCGGTTTCCCGGTGAGCACCCAAGTTCGCTTAAGTCCGTTGCGTCTACCGATTTCGCCACGCCCGCACAAAGTTTAGCTATAGCGTTGCCGCTCGGATCAGCCAATAGCGTCGCCGATCACGCGAGCGAAGTTACGTTCGGACCCCTTGGCCGCCGATAGCGTTTGGTGAGCCCAAGGGTTCACCATTTGTTTCGCAGCTCGCGCAGTTTCAGGAACACGGTCTTCTGGTCCGGCGCATCGGGCAGATCGGGGAACGCCTCGCGCAGTCGCTTGATGACGCTCGGACTGGTCAGCCGGAAGAATGTGTTGATCTCCATCTCAAGGCCCAGCGTCGTCACCAGCGCCTTGTTCGTGTCCTGCTTCTCCATGCTCGGCAGCATCGAGGCGGCCTTGGCGTTGTCGGGCTCGCGGTCGAGCGTAAACCGCAGATTGTTTACGATGTAATCATGGCCCGGATAGATCAGCGTGCTGGCCGGCAGCTTTGAGAGCTGTGACGCGAACGTACCGTACAGTTCATTGGGATGGCCGCCGTTATGGCAATTGCCAGCCCCGGCGTTGAACAGCGTGTCACCGCAAAACAGCGCCGGCGTGTCGCCATGCGCCAAAATACAAATATGCGACATCGTGTGGCCCGGGGTGTCGAGGCATTGCAGCTCGACCGTCCGGCCCACCTTGATCGTGTCGCCAGCGTGCAGACCGCGCGACATTTCGGGGATCTGGTCCTTGGCATTGGCATGCGCCAGCACCGGCGCGCCGGTCGCGGCCATTACCTGCTCGTTACCGCCGGTGTGGTCACGATGGTGGTGGGTGTTGAGGATCTGGGTGATCGTCCAGCCCTTGGCTTTCGCCGCGGCGAGGCATTTCTGGTAGTCGAGCGGATCGACCGCGAGTGCCTCACCGGTCTCGCCGCAGGCGATCAGGTAATTGAAGTTGCGGCCGGCATTGCCGGTCCAAATCTGTTCGACGATCATCGCGCGCCTCTCATGCTGAGTTGCCCACAGTGTAAAGCGCCAACGCCGACGCCGCCACCACCAGCCGTGTCTCGCGCTTGACGCGACACGCGCCCGCGGCCTCTACTTACTCGCGATACCGGGGGCAATAGGGAGATACGGGTGCGACAAATCCTCTTAATCGCCGCCACGATCTTTGCTCTGCTGACCGGCCCAGCCGCGGCGCAGTATTACGGACCGGGATATGGCCCGCCGCCGGGATACGGCTATGGATACGGTCCGCCTCCCGGATATGGATACGGTTACGGTCCGCCACCTTGCCCGCCCAATCGCGGCGCCTTGCGCGGCGCCGCGGCGGGCGCCACAGCCGGCGCCCTTCTTGGCGGCCTGATCGGCGGCCGACCCGGCGAGGGCGCGGCGATCGGTGGACTGATCGGCGGGCTCGCCGGTGCATCAAAACGCAGCTCCAAGCACCATTATTGCCGCTAGCGGGAGGAGTCGCATGATCTCGAAGCTCGCCATCATCGCCCTGCCCGTCTTGTTCCTGGCGGCTTGCGTGCCGCCTCCGGCGCCGACGCCTGCTCCCGCGCCGCCCGCACCGTCCCCACCCGCGGCGGAGCCGATGGCCTCGACCGCGCCGATACCCATCCGCACGTTGTCCTGCACCGAATTGCTCGGCGCGACTGACGACGATCGCGCGGCGGCATCGCTGTTCTTTATCGGATACCAGGCGGCCCGCCGTCAGGTCCGCAATCTCTCGATCGCCGAGATCGAAGCGATCGAACGGCAGGCATTGTCGATATGCGCCGAGAACCAAGCCATGCCAGCGGTCAGAGCATTCCGCACGGCGGTGGTGACACGCGGAAAATAGCACTGATCGTGTCCAGCAACTTGCCGCATACTCATCGCTGGTCAGCCCATGAACAATTCCTGCACCGAGATCACGACCCGGAGAGACACGTGAAAGCTGCGATGGGGATTGGCGGGTTGGGGTTGGCGATGCTTGCCGCGTGCGGGCCGATGCCGCAGCAATCTCAGGCCCCTCCCCCGCCGGTGGCCGAGGCCGATACCGAAGTCGCGGGGGCGCCGCCCAGCGAACCCGGCAAACCGGGCGATCTCCAAGAATCCGAGATGAAGGCCCTCCCGCCGACCGATGTGCGGGTGATGAAATGCTCGTTGATCAACTCGGCCTCGGACGACGACAAAGCCTACGCATCGACATTTCTGCTGGGCTATCGCTCGGCGATGATCCACGCCCATGTCATCGACACAAAACAGATCGACACGATTCTCCAGGCTGCCGTCGCCGATTGCGCCTCCAAGCCCGATGCGCTCGCCTACAGGGTGTTTGCCGCTGCTCAAATGAGGGCTGCCGGCGTCGAACATCCGCCTCAAGTCGTACATCATCGGTTGCGTCCGCCGACACCGGCAGCGGCCACTTCGGCCGCACCGGCGCCGACCGACACCGCGCCGCCGATGCGCTATGCACCCGCGGCCGCGCCGCTGCCGGACCAGTCGGCGACACCGTCAACACCGTCGACCGAAACGCCAAGCGCGCCAGACAAGCCCGCGCCGTCGGCGCCAGCAAGCGACGATCCGCAAAAATAGCGGAGCCGGAACAATGTCACTCAGCCGCGATTTCGGCGCATTTGTCGCCGGTCTCCGTTTCGAGGATTTACCCCCGGCAGTTGTTGATCGCGCCAAGGGCGTGACATTGCAGGCGCTGAGTTCAGCGCTCGTCGCGCACGACATGCCGGCGAGCCGCCAAGCGCTGGCCCTGATGCAAGAGGAGGAGGCCGGGGGCAGCGGCGCAGCGACCGTGTTGTGCCACGGCGCAAAACTCACCAAGGCGGGCGCCGCCTTTGTCAACGCGGAGACGATCTTCGCCGGCGGCAAATGGGACACGTTCCGCATGCTGACCCATCCGGGGACGGCAATCCTGCCCGCCGCCCTGGTTGCAGCCGAGATAGCGGGTTCGTCGGGCGGAGAATTCCTCACCGCGGTCGCCGCCGGCTACGAGGTCATGGAACGGATGGCCGCGGAGTTCATCCCGACGGTGATGTCGCGTGGATTTCATGCCGGGCCCGTGTTCGGGATTTTTGGCGCCACGGTGGCCGCGGCAAAGCTCGGCGGTCTAACCGCCGAGCAAATCCACGGCGCAATCGCGCAATGCGTCAATCTTGCCTCTGGCAACCTGGAAGGAATCCGCAGCGGCGGCCGTTCGCTGCGCGAAGGCGGCGCCGTGCGCAACGCCCTGCTCGCGGTCGCGCTCGCCAGACACGGCACGCCCGGCGGCGAAACGACGCTCGAAGGCGACGCCGGGTTCTACCACTCCTACGCCGGGAACAATCGCGGCGAATTGCGCTACAGCTTTACCGGCGACAACCGCGTCGATCTCGACAAGATCACGGCAAAGCTCGGAAAGGACTGGGTTTTCCTCGAGACGCTGTATCGCGTCTATTCGACCGCCGGCTACAACATCGCCCATGTCGACGTCACCGCCGCCCTCTGCCGCGAGCACAATCTCGCCTTTGCCGATATCGACCGCATCGAGGCGGTGGTGAACTGGTTCGAGACCGAGTATCCGAGCCCGCTCTTCCCGGTCCGCGGTATCGACATCCCGCCGCGCGTCGGCAGTACCCAGTATTTCACCGCTTATGGCGCAGTGACCGGCGGCTATCCGATGCTGCGGGGCGACCGGCCCGGGCCCGGCGAAACCGACCCTCCCGAGGTGCTCGACCTGATGCACAGGGTGACGATCATCCCCATGGTGCGGCGCACGCTGTTTGGCCCACGCATCACGGTCTTTACAAAAGACGGCCGGGCCCTCACAAGGGAAGGCACCGGCCGCGAATTCATCTTTGATTTCGAGGAACTGACGCGCCGCCTCGCACCCATCGTTCCCGGGCTTGCGATCAGCCCCACGCAATATGCCGAAATGACCGATTGCTGCCGTCGTCTCGACGAGATCGATCACGCCGCGTCACGGCTGATCGGGCTGACGATCCCGCGATAGGGGTCAGCGCCGAATACTGGCGAATGCATCCTTGATCCGCATCGGTGCGTGCGGCCGATCGTACATCCGCATCATGTATCCTTCCAGTCGCGGCAATCCATCCAGCAGGCCGACCAAATGCGCCCAGTCGAGCGTGTGGGCGAGTACGAAGTCGACGATGGTCACGCCGTCACCAATGACGAATTCGCGATCGACCATATGCCGGTCCACGACGGCGGCCATCGGCATAAAATCATCGCGCGCCAACGCGACATCCGCCGGCAGCCGTTTTTCCTCGGGATAGATCGCCGTGTGCTTTGCGATGCGCCAAAGCGGCTGCTCCAGCTCTGTTACGGTAAACAGCAGCCAGCGCATCGCCTGTGCCCGCCCTTCAAGATCCTGCGGCAGCAATCGCTTGTCGGGGTATTTGTCGGCGAGATAGACGGTGATCGCGACCGACTCGTTGAGCACACAGTTCCCGTCAACCAGCACCGGCACCTTGGCCGCCGGGTTGAGCGCCAGAAATTCCGGTCGCTTCTGCTCACCGGCGAGCAGGTTGACTGAGATGGCTTCGAACTCGACGCCGAGTTCCTGCAGCGTCCATCGAGCCCGGATCGAACGGGTCGGTGCAAACTCGTAGAGTTTCAATGTGACCTCCGGCTTGCAAATTCGCTGAACGGCAAGCGGCGGCAAGGGATTTCAACCCGCCGCCGCTCTTGGAAGACGCGGCTGATCAGCGTCGAGCGGGGTGCAGTGCCTCCTTGAGACGCGGGGGCACATCTCCCGCTGCGGCCTGGACGTCTTCAGGAAACTCTTCCATCTCGAACAGCTGGCGGATTTCGATCACGCCGCTCCCATGCATCGGCGCGCGCGACGCCCAATCAACGGCTTCCTGCTGCGAGTTGACCCGGATCATCCAATAGCCGCCGAGCGCTTCGTCTACTTGCGGAAACGGCCCGTACGCGACTTCCCGCGTCCCCTCGGAGAACCGCACGCGCGCACCCGCCGAAGGCGGGTGCAGTCCGTCAAGCGCCAACAGGATGCCGGCCTGCTGCATCTCTTCGTTGAACTTCATCATCGCCGCGACCGCGTCGGGCGGCGGCGCAAAGTCCTTTCCCTCTTTCGTGAAGCCATCTGGATAAACCAGCAACATAAACCGCATGACCCTCAACTCCCTGTTTTAACGGAGCTCTTCATGCCTCGACATAAACCATCCAGCCGACACCGAACTTGTCGGCGACCATCCCGAAACGAGGCGAGAAAAAGGTCTTGTCGAGAGGCATCCGCACCTGTCCGCCGTCAGCCAGCGCGTTGAACCGCCGGTCCGCCTCTTCCACATTGGTCACCGTCAGCGACAGAGAAAACCCGTCGAACTTCGTCTCGCCCGCGCACATCCCATCGGACATCAGCACAATCGAGTCGCCTACCCGCACGCGGGCATGCATGATCTTTTCGCCGTTACCCGGCTGGATCATGCTCTGGTCCGGCGCTTGTTTAAAACGCAACAGCATCATCACTTCGGCGCCAAGCGCGTCTTTATAAAACTCGATCGCGTCCTCGCAGGTGCCGTTAAAGAGCAGATAGGGTTGGATCGACATGGTCTTTCCTTTCATGGGGGTAAGGCACGCCCGTCAGAGAGCGTTCTCGATCTTGACAAAAAAGTTGATATCAACATAATTAGCGCATGTCAAACCCGAAACCGCCAACCTTTGATGACACCTGCCTGGTTCGCGATACCTGCCTCTGCCTGCATCTGCAAAGAGCCGCGCGAGCAATCGCGCGGCGCTTCGATACTGCATTCCGCCCCCTTGATCTCACCAACGGACAATTCTCCCTGCTGATGTCGCTGAACCGTCCGGAGCCGGCCACGATGCGCGGCGTCGCCAACCTCCTCGCGATGGACCGGACGACGCTGACTGCAGCGTTAAAGCCCCTGGAACGGCGCGGTTTAGTTGCCGTGGCGCTGGATCTTGCGGACCGACGCGGCCGGCGCTTAAGCCTCACGCCGCAGGGACAACACCTCCTCGCTGCGGCCCTCCCGATCTGGCAACGCGAGCACGGCGCCATCGAAACGACGACCTTTGCCGGGGGTAATGCCAACCGCCTTCGGGCCGAGTTGCAGGCGCTTTCCTCAGCAGCCGGATCAACCAAAAACTGAAGCGATAATTAAAACTGTGACAATTGCCCGACCGAAAACTGTGACAGTTTCGCGCGGATGTTTTGGGCATGGACACCCGTGCAATTTGCACATCACGCGAATGCGACGCGATGGCATGATGCAGCATCACCACAAAAAAGCGGGTTTTATGATCGTCGATATTGACATGCCGCCGCGCGTGGCTCACGTCCGTGCGACCGAATGGTCGGCCGCCGAATTTCTTGACGCGCCGTTTTCCGGCGATACCAAGCTGCGGGCGATGATCTGCCGGCTCGGTCCCGGTAAATGGCAGTGGGTGATCATGTCGCTCGATTGCCGCAGCGGCGAGCTCATCGCCTCGGGGACCGAGACAGATATCAGCGCCGCCCGTACCCGCGCCGCGTCAGAAATCGCGAAATGTCTCGAAAGCCCCTTCGCAGCATAGCCGTCGGACGGTCGGATCTCGCCTGGCGAACGTTAACCATGGCCGATCAGCTCTGAAAGCTGCAAAGCGTCCAGTCAGGCTAACGGCCCGAGAATGTACCAGATACCGTGTAGCTCGGGGCCGACGTTGACTGGACACCAAAATTGCCACTGCTTTGGGTTGCTCCGGAGCCGCTGAACGCGCCAGAGATGTTGCCAGTGCGGTTAGCCGGGCCGCTCGAAAGCGAGCCGGA
>Ga0335085_10001218_pt1 | contig 58227 bp, 56 predicted proteins | sample Lox_Sample_45_FD_206712 | JGI IMG/M metagenome (GOLD analysis project Ga0335085, IMG submission 206712) | Soil microbial communities from Loxahatchee National Wildlife Refuge, Florida, United States - Lox_Sample_4.5 | ecosystem: Environmental > Terrestrial > Soil > Wetlands | place: USA...
AAGTGAACGTCACTCCGGAGGCAGGCGGCCTGAGAGTCGAGTTCATCATGGAACCCGCCTACTACCTCGGCGTTATACACTTCCCCGGCGCGACGAAGGTCTTCGACTACCCTCAGCTTCTCCAGACCGTCAACTATCCCGTAGAGGAACCTTACGAAGACGGACGGGTGCAGCACGGGCGCGAGGTACTGCAGCGGTTCCTGGTCCGCAACGGTTACTTCCAATCCACCGTCTCCCTTCAGGTTCAGCTCGACTCGACCCTGAAACTGGCGACTGTCATCTATGCCGTGACCTTGAATCAACGCGCGAAGCTGGGGAAGATCGCGATCACCGGCACCACACCGGAGGAGGCGGCGCGATTAGAAGCAGATTTGCATTCCATCCGGGCGAGGCTCAAGAGCGCGAACCTCAAAACCGGGCAGCGCTACAACGCGGCGCGGCTGCAGTCGGCCGAGGCCTTCCTGCGAGACCGTCTCGGGGCCGAGGACCACCTGGCAAGCAAGGTCAAGATGGTCCGGCCGCAATATGACGCCGCCACCAACCGCGCCGATGTGAATTTCAACGTGACTGTCGGTCCCAAGGTGGTGGTCCGGGTCACTGGGGCCCGCGTCTCCCACCGCGAACTCAAAAAGCTGGTCCCTATTTATGAGATGTACTCCGTGGACCACGAGCTCGCCGCCGAGGGCCAGGAGAACCTGCTCTCCAAATTTCAGAGCAGGGGCTACTTCGACGCCCGCGTGACCCTGCAGTACTCGAGCGAGCCGGACGAGATCGAAGTCACTTACGCCGTCGAGCGCGGGGGCCGCCACAAGGTGACGTCGGTGAATATCGCCGGCAATCGCCACATCAGCGAGGGCCAACTGCAAGGTCAGGTGACGGTAAAGAAGGCCCGTTTTCTCTCGCGCGGCAGCTTCAGCCAGCAGCTCCTGGACAGCAGCGTCAACAATCTGGAGGCGTACTATAAAGATCATGGTTTTCTGGATGTCAAAGTCATCCCGAAGACTGTGGACCATGAGCCGGACGTGGATGTCACTTTTCAAATCGAAGAGGGCCCCCAGACCACCGTCGAAGCCGTAAACATCGAAGGCAATCGCACCGAGCCCATCAGCAAGCTCGCGCCGCAGGGTCTCGCCGTCAGGCCCGGCACGCCCTTTTCGCAGTCCGCCATTCACAAAGATCGAAACCGGATCGTCGCCAGCTATCTCGATCTGGGCTACCCCAATGCGAGTTTTCGGTCCACCGCCGCGGCTGCGCCCGGCCATCCTCACCGCGTGCTGGTGACCTATCAGATCGACGAGGGGACGCATGTCGATGTCGCCGCCGTCAATTACGTGGGTTACCGCCAGACGAAAGTCTCGACGGTACAGCGGGCGGCGAACCTCCAGTCCGGCGCGCCGCTGAGCGAAGGCAAGCTGCTGGCGGGCGAAAGCAATCTCTACAACCTAGGGATTTTTGACTGGGCCGACGTTTCGCCCCGGAGCCCACCCCAGGATCAGCCGTCCGGCGACGTTCTGGTTCGGGTTCATGAAGCGAAGCGCAACTCGATGACCTACGGCTTCGGATTCGAGTCCACGCCGCGGAGTGGGAGCCTCTCCAGCGGGGTTCTGGTCCTGCCCGGTCTGCCCACGGTCGGCCTTCCGAGCAACTATACCGTGCTCGAGAATACGATCCTCAGTCCGCAGGGTTCAATCGAATATAGCCGGCTGAACATGCGTGGCCGGGCCGAGACCGCTTCCGTGTCGGCGCTCGCCTCGATCCTCGACCAGAAGCTGGCGTTCAGCTACAGCGATCCTCATTTCCGAGGCACTAACTGGAAATCGCTCCTGAGCGTCTCCGCGGAGAATACTACCCAGAATCCGCTCTATGCCGCCCGCCTGGGAACAGCTTCATTTCAAATCTCGCGTGCGCTGAACGCGTCGGGCAACAAGCGGTTGCAGTTCCAGTACAATTACCAGCGCACCACTCTCACCGACCTGTTGATCGTCGGCTTTGTTCCGCCCGAGGATCAGAACATTCATCTCTCCACATTGTCCGCCTCATTTGTGAACGACACGCGCGACAAGCCACTGGACGCGCATCGCGGCGTTTTTCAAACCGTGGATCTCAGCTTCAGCCCGACTTTCTTCGGTTCCAGCGACAACGTGGCGCGTTTCTTCGGCCAGGCTTCGTTCTATAAGCAAGTGAAGCCATGGATGGTGTGGGCGAACAACTTCAGGCTGGGGTTGGTCTCGTCATTCGCCGGCAGCCATGTCCCGTTCAGCGAGCGATACTTCTCGGGCGGCGCCGACAGTCTGCGCGGCTTTCCGCTCAACGGCGCCGGGCCTCAGGAGACGGCCCTGCTGTGCACGTCGCTGAACGATCCCGCGAGCTGCACGGACAAGGTGGCCGTGCCGATGGGCGGCCATCAGCTTTTCATCTTCAACTCCGAGGGACGCTTCCCCCTTCCGATTTACCACAACCTCGGCGGCGTGCTCTTCTACGACGGCGGCAACGTCTACGAAGGCATCAACCTCAGCCGTTTCTTCAAGGACTACAGCAATACCGTGGGCGTCGGCCTGCGGTACAACACTCCCGTGGGACCCATCCGGATCGACGTCGGCCACAACCTGAATCCGGTCCCCGGCCAGCATTCCACCCAGGTGTTCGTCACCTTGGGACAACAGTTCTAATGGGAACGCAGACTGCGACAACGTCCTGCTGCAGCGGCCGTCCGTCGGCTTTCCAGGAAGATCGTCGGCGGTCATAGACGGTCATAGACCGCCGCTACAGCAAGACGTCAACTATATTCGGTGATGCTCAGAATCGAGGCTGTCATTCTGAGCGAAGCGAAGAATCTCGCCGTAAGGGAAAGACCGCGCCGCCTGCTCGTAACACGGCCGTGCTATGCTGTGCGCCCGGGAGGACTCAAATGGAAACCGACAACACGAAACTCAACGAATTGCAACGCACCTATAAAGGGCTGTCGACGAGTGGGTCGACGCGATTCGGGAAGAGGAGGCCGGCATCCCCAGTTCAATCGAGGCCCCGAGGGCGTCCCGCTGAGCTTGAACCCGGGCGCCAGACAGACTGAAAATACGAATGAACCCGGAATATGTCTGAAAACAGGATATTTACAAAAGTATCGCTCCGAATGCGGATTGCCCTGGGCTCGCGAAGCTCCTTGCGGCGCTCCTTGGGGCACTCCTTGCGGTACTCCTTGTGGCGCAGGCATCCTGCGTGCCCAAGGGGTGGACGCCAGCGCCCCTCCGTGGGAGATCCTTGAGGGTCACCGACGGACGAGAGCAGAACTGCAAGGCATAGCGGTGCGAAAAGCGGTGCGTCAGTACGTCAGTTCGTCAGTTACATCTGCCGGTGTTAGACTTTGGACTGAGAGATCTGAAAGACTGACACATTGACGTACTAACGGAGGCCCATGATGAACTCTCTCCCTGATCACGAGAGTCCGATCGAGGCAATCGATCCTGAGATCGCGCAGATTCTGGCGCAGGAGGCTGAGCGCGAGGCGCGGACGCTGGAACTGATCGCTTCGGAGAACTTCGTCAGCGAGGCGGTCCTCGAGGCGCTGGGAAGCGTGCTGACCAACAAGTATGCCGAGGGTCTGCCCGGCAAGCGCTATTACGGCGGCTGCGAGTTTGTAGACGTGGCCGAGCAGCTGGCGATCGATCGCGCCAAGCAGCTTTTTGGCGCCGAGCATGTAAACGTGCAGCCGCACTCGGGCGCGCAGGCCAACCAGAGCGTCTACCTGACCGTGCTCAAGCCGGGCGACACCGTGCTCGGCATGAACCTCTCGCACGGCGGCCACCTCACCCATGGGCATCCGCTCAACTTCTCGGGCAAGATGTACAAGATCATACCCTACGGCGTGCGGCAGGACACCGAGACCATCGATTACGATGCGCTCGAAGCGCTGGCCATGGAGCACAAACCGAGACTGATCATCGCCGGCGCCAGCGCTTATCCGCGCACGCTCGATTACACGCGCTTCGCGGCCATCGCGCGGGCGTCGGGCGCGCTGCTGATGGTGGATATGGCGCACATCGCCGGTCTGATCGCGGCGGGGCTGCATCCGAGCCCCTTCGGGCAGGCTGACTTCGTGACCACGACCACGCACAAGACCTTGCGCGGCCCCCGCGGCGGCATGGTGTTCTCCAAGGCCCAATTCGCCAAGGATCTCGACAAGACCGTCTTCCCCGGCTTGCAAGGCGGCCCGCTGATGCACGCGATCGCCGCCAAGGCGGTCTGCTTCAAGGAGGCGCTTCAGCCGGAATTCCGCGAATACCAGCAGCAAATCCTGCTGAACGCAACCGCGCTGGCCGAAACGCTCGCCGCGGCGGGGTATCGCATCGTTTCCGGCGGCACGGATACGCACCTGATGCTGGTGGACGTGTTCTCACGCCAGGTGACGGGCAAGCAGGCGGAACAGGCACTGGAGCGGGCGGGCATCACGGTGAACAAGAACGCGATTCCTTTTGACGTGAATCCGCCCATGACGGCAAGCGGCATTCGCCTGGGCACGCCCGCCCTGACCACGCGCGGCATGAAAGAACCGGAGATGCGCAAAATCGGCGGATGGATCGCCGAGGTATTGGGCAATCTGGACGACCAGACCGTGATCGGCCGCGTGCGCCGCGAGGCGGAAACGCTGACGGGCCGCTTCCCGCTCTACGAAAAGCACTGGGCGGCGTCGGCAGCGCAACGGGCCTGAGTTTGATGTGGGGCGGGCCCCTACATCAAACGGAGACGCCACCAATCGCTCGGGGTGGCAGCCGCTCAGATTTCATGGGTCGAAGGCCGATAAGGACTCTGGAGGCTCCGTGAGGCGCCTATGCCAATGGTTCAGAGAGCGGCGGAGAGAGGCGCGGCAGTTCCCGAGATCATGGACCACCAAGCGGCCCTGGCACGACTCGAAGGCGACGGGGAATTGCTGGGAGAAATGGCCTCGCTGTTCCTCGAGGACTGTGATCTGGCGCTCAGGCGGATTCGCCGGGCGATCGAGCAACTGGACTCCCGGAGGGCGGCCGTCGAAGCTCACACGCTGAAAGGGTCGCTGGCGAGCCTGGCCGCCACCGAGGCACGCCGGACGGCCGCGGAACTCGAGGCACTGGCGATTTGCGGGGAGTGTTCAAAAGCGGCAAGAGCTTGCGACCGGCTGGTCAGCGCGGTTCAGCGGCTGCGTCCCGTGCTTCAGGACCTCGCCCATCCAGCCGTACCATGAGTGGAATTCTGGGAATCGGCGGCGTTTCCCAAACCTCTGAAGGCGAGCCATGAACACCGATTCGCCGCTCATATCGGAAACCGCGCGGAAGCGGCGCCCCGCGCTGCCCGAAATCATCCGGATTGCCCTGAGCGCCTGTCCTGAGGGAAGCGACATCTTCTTTTCTCCCGGACGGCCGGTGCAGGTGTCGAGCGGGTCGGCGCTGGCAGCCATCGATGTGCCGGGAATCAGCGTGCTCTCGGCGGAGGACACGGCCGGCATCGCAGTGGAGCTGCTCGGAGAGCACACCACCGCGGCCGCCAAGCTGGCTCACGAAGGCGCCTGCGACCTCTCCTACAGCGTTCCTTCCCTCGCCCGCCTGCGGGCGAATATCTTCAATCAGCGCGGGTCGCGCGCCATCGTGATGCGACTGATCCCAACCGCCATCCCGGACATCCAGACGCTGGGCCTGCCTCCGCAGGTGGCCGACGCCGCCAAGCTGATTAACGGACTGGTGCTGGTCACGGGTCCAACGGCCTCGGGAAAGTCCACGACGCTCGCGGCGCTGGTCGATCGCATCAACCAGGAGCGCGCCTGCCACATCATCACCATCGAAGATCCCATCGAGTTTCTGCACACCCACAAGCGGTCCACAGTGCATCAGCGGGAGCTTTACAGCGACACGCCGAGTTTCGCGCTGGCCCTGCGCGCCGCGCTGCGCCAGGCTCCGCACGTGATCCTGGTAGGCGAGATGCGCGACCGGGAAACGACTGGAATCGCGCTCGAGGCCGCCGAAACGGGCCATCTGGTGCTTTCCACGGTGCATACCGTGGACGCCTCGGAGACCGTGGAACGCATCGTGGGACTGTTCCCGCCCGAGGACCAAGCCACAGTGCGAACCCGCTTCGCGCGCAGCTTCCGCTATATCATTTCCCAGCGGCTGATTCCGCGTCTCGACGGAAGCGGACGCGTGGCCGCGGTCGAAATCCTCCGCTCCACGGCGCGCACGCGCGAATACATCGAGAGCGGCGAATCGCAGGGCAAGACCCTGCTCGACGCCATGCGCGACGGCAACCTTTACGGCATGCAGCATTTCGACGGCGAGATCGAGCGCCTGATCCGCAGCGGCGAGATCGACGTGCGTACGGGACTGGGCTACGCCACGAATCCGGGCAACCTGGAACTGGAGCTGGCGGACCTTCACCAGATGTAGCGGCCGCGCTCCGCTCCGACCAACCCCTGACGGAGCGACTTCGCAAGGAACGACCCCGGAACCTTCATGGCCCTCCTTTTCCCGCTGTTCCTGCTGCTCTCCGCGGCTCTGCTGGCGCAAAGCGCATGGTCTCTCCGCGACGGCTACCGCTTCCTCGCCTACCTCAGGCGCAGCCTGCGCGCGGAGCCGCGCGGCTTCCATCCGGCCGCCGCCGTGATCGTTCCGGTCCGCGGCGTCGATGCGGAAACGGAACGCAATATCGATGCCCTCTTCGCCCAGGACTATCCGGAGTACGAGTTGATCTTCGCCGTCGCGCGGGAGAGCGATCCCACCTTTGCCTCTCTCACCGCGCGCTGCTCGCCGGGTCGCCGCAACGGGGCGGTGAGGACGCCGCGGCTACCAGGCGCGCCTGCCGGTCGCGGTCCGCGTGCGGCACGCGTCCTGCTGGCTGGAGTCACGACGGAACGAGGCGAGAAGGTGAACAACCTTCTGGCGGGCCTGCGGGCGGTCTCTCCGCACGCCGGCGTGCTTGTGTTTGCGGACGCGGACGCTCGTCCGCGAGGCGACTGGCTGCGCTCCCTGATCGATCCGCTGGGGGATCCTGCTGTGACGGTCAGCACCGGCTTCCGCTGGTACCTGCCGGGCGCAAGCGCCGCTTCGCGACTGCGCGCCGCCTGGGACGCATCGATCGCCACCCTGCTCGGCGAGCATCGTAGCAACTTCGCCTGGGGCGGTTCGATGGCGATCCGCGCGGAGGAGTTCCGGCGCCTCAAGGTCGCCGAGCTCTACTGGGCCCGGACGGTCAGCGATGACTACGGTCTCACGCGCGCGGTTCGGGATGCCGGAGGCTGGATCCGGTTCGAACCCCGGTGCCTGGTGCCGAGCATGGGCGGCGTGACGCTGGGCGCATTTCTTCGCTGGGCCAATCGCCAGATCATCATCACGCGGGTCTATGCACACCACCTCTGGGCGTGGGGCCTGGCGAGTCATGCGCTCTTCTGCGGAACGATCGCGATCGGACTGGCGATCACGCTGCTGGGACCTGGGCCGCGCGAGCGGCTGCTGGCAGCGGGCTCAATCGTCTCGATCGTGCTGCTGGGACTCGCCAAGGCACATCTGCGCACGCGCGTAGCGCGCCTCGCCTTCCCGGAGAACGAGCAGATCTCGCAGGAGGCATCCTGCTACTGGCGATGGTGGCCCCTGGTGCCGTGGATCATGCTCGTCAATTTTGTGACCGCCGGATTCACCCGCCGGATCGAGTGGAGCGGCACGGCATACCGGTTGATCTCAGCGGAGGAAGTGCGAGTGATTCAGCATGATCGCTGATAGGCCGAATCGGAGGATATGGGTACTGTCCCAGTTTGTGGTGCACGCTTCCCAGCGTGCTTTTGGGCATAACGCAGGCAAGATGCCTGCCCCACAAACTTAAGACACTACCAAGGTATGGGATCGACGCCCGCCAGAGCTATTTCTTGCGCGGAGGGGTGGCATGACGGGTGATGTAGCGTGCCGGCGCCGCGGTCCGTTTCTTTTTTGCGGGGGCCGCGGCTTCCGTTGCGGCCGCCGCGGGCGGCTCCTCGCTGGGCATTGCGTTGGCAAGGACCTGCTGGAACAGAGTCACACCCGCCGGCGTCTTCTTCTTCCCGCCCTCTCCATGACGATAGGCATGCTCGGTGTAACACGTCTTGCAGATGACCTTCACAACCTGATCTTCCATAATGCTGGCGACCGCGTGGTTCAGCAGCAGCTTACAGCGCGGGCAATAGTCGTCGATCAGGTCACCCAGTCGTTGGTCAGCCATACAAGCCTCGAGATGATCTCCGCAAAGCGCTGGCTGGATTATAACCCGTTCCGCACGCCGAACAAGCACTCGCGCGGGTTAGGACGGCGGAACCGCAACCATGATCCGCTCGATGGAGAACGCTCGGCCGGTTGCCGGATCAGCGTCGATCATTACGCCGCAGAGCCGCACATCTTCCCGCGCCCCTTCGAAGCGCGCCGGCAACTGGTTCAGAAACTTCTCGATCACCATGTGTTTGTCGATACCGATCACCGAATCGTGCGGACCGGTCATCCCCACATCGGTGATGTAGGCGGTGCCGTCCGGCAGCACGCGTTCGTCCGCCGTGGCGATATGCGTATGGGTTCCCAGCACGGCGGTTACTCTGCCATCCAAATACCATCCGAGCGCCACCTTTTCGGAAGTCGTCTCGGCGTGCATGTCCAATATGCGAATCTTGACTTCCGCCGGAATCAGCTTCAGCAGCGCGTCGCCACCGCGAAAGGGACAATCGATGCTCTGCATAAAGACCCGTCCTTGCAGGTTCATCACGGCGTATGGAATGGAGTCTCGAGTCCGGCCGAGAAACAACCCTCGACCGGGAGCGCCGTCCGGAAAGTTGGCGGGCCGCAGCAGAGGCCCGTCTGCATGTTCGGCGAGATAAGGGATGATCTCTTTGCGGTCCCAGATGTGGTTGCCCGAGGTTAGCACCTCGACGCCGGCGCCGAGCAGTTCAGCGACGAGCTTCGGCGTGATGCCGAAACCCGCCGCCGCGTTTTCGCCATTGGCCAGAACCAAATCGGGCGCGTACCGGGCCACAAGGCCCGGCAGAAGCTCGCGTACCGCGCGGCGTCCCGGGCTGCCAAAGATGTCGCCGATAAAGAAAATCCTCATGAAGACAAACCGGCCGTCGGGCCATTTCAGCTCACGCGCAGAAGATCATCAAGAACGTTGCTACACTCCGCCACCCTCTGTTCCACCGCAGCCATTTTCGACCTGAGCTGCTGGCACTCGTCCGCGATATTCATGGCAGCCAGCACCGCGACGCGCAAGGTGTCGACGGTGCGCGTGCGCGTGGCAATCGACCGCATCTTGGCATCCACCATCCTGGCAAGCGCCTGCACGTAGTCGCCGTCGAGCTCACCCTTCATCACATAGGACTGGTCGTAGATCTCGACCTTGATGCCTTCGCGTTCGTGTTTCATAATTCACCGCCTCGACGACTTACGCGGACCCGTCGGTCTTTGTCAGAGCGTCGACCTGTTCCAGCAGCTTCTCCACGCGCACGCGCACTTCCTCGCGTTCACGCCTCAAGGCGACGAGTTCGTGCTGGTGGGCCTCGGCCTCGCGGCCCCGCTCCTTCGCCGCCGATTTCGCCCGCTCCAGTTCCTGCTCCAGAGCCTTCTTCTCCGTCTGCACGCGCTTCAGCACATCGATGGCGCGGGTAATCTTCTCCTCGAACTGCTGAAATGAATCCACGGCTTCCTCTTTCTTATGAGTGTAAAAAACTTCGCACTGAAGGCGCGTCAAGCGCTGCGCAACTGGATACCGAGCGGCTCGAGCGCTGCCAGAATGCTGCGGCTCGCCGTGTCCGCCTCTTCGCCGGCAAGGGTACGTTCCGGGCTTTGGAATACGAGCCGCATGAGCAGACTGTAGCAGCCCGCCGGAAGGGTCCCGCCCTCAAAACGGTCCACCGGGCGAAATTCCTGGAGGTCCGCGGGCTTCGCGGCGCGCACAACCTTCTCGATTTGGCGATAGCTCACGCCCGCCGGCACGAGCAACGAGAGGTCGCGCTCCACGGCGGGAAATCGCGGAATCGGACGAAACGTCCGGGTGCGCAGCTTCAGCATCAGCAAACCATCGAGATCGACTTCCGCCAGATGGACCGGCTGCCGCAGCTTGTACTCCCGCGCCACCTGATGATGCAACTGCCCGAATCGAACCAGCACAGTTCCCTGCACCGAGAAAGCCGCTCCAAAACCAGGCTCATGATAGTGAAGGTCACTGGTCTCGAACGGCGGAATTCCCACTTCAAACTCGGCGAACAGGTTCTCGAGATCGCCTTTCAGGTCGAAAAAGCTCAGGGGCTGCGGCGCATCGTGGACGCCAGCAGGACGGCGCGCGCCTGTGGCCCCAAGGGCCAGCACACGATGTTCGGCCGGCAATCCTTCGCTCGTGCGCTCCGATGACGTATAGATCTTGCCGGATTCGAAGAGCCGCAGGTCCGTCTGCCCGCGATCCAGATTCCAGCGTAGGGCTCGCAGCATTCCGGGTATCGGCGTTGACCGCATCGCCGATGCTTCCTGGCTGAGCGGATTCAACAGGCGCACCGGTTCGGCGTCCGTAAAGCGGGCATTCTCTTCAGGATCCACCATCGACGGCACGATGATCTCACGATAGCCGAGGGCGCTGAGCGTGGCCGAGATCGCCAGCTCCTTTTCGCGGCGCAAATCGCGCTCCGCCGAAGGCGGTGCCGCGCGCACCCGAAGCGGCAGCAGATCGTAGCCATGCAGTCGCGCAACTTCCTCCACGAGATCGATCTCGCGCTCGACGTCTAGACGGAAAGAAGGCGGAATCACGCGCCAGGACGCGTCCTTCTCAGGCTCAACGCTGAAGCCAAGCGCTGTTAAATTCCGGGTGACGGCGGGCGCCTCGATGTCGGTCCCCAGAATGCGGCGGATCTCCGAGGATCGCAGCACAATGGTCGACCGGATGCGCCGCTGAGGGTAAACGTCGACCACCCCGTCGAGAACTTCGCCACTGGCAAGCTCGGCGATCAGGGCCGCCGTGCGGTCGATCGCCTCGCGTGCCATCTCGATATCCATACCGCGCTCGAAGCGGTGCGAAGCCTCCGTATGCAGCCCGTGGCGCTTGGCGGTTCGCCGCACTCCCACCGGCTCGAACCATGCACTCTCCAGCATCACGCGACGCGTTGATGGGGTAATCTCGGTGTCGGCGCCTCCCATCACGCCCGCCAACCCGACCGCCCGCTCGGCGTCGGCGATAACCAGGTCCGCCTTGGCCAGTTCCCTCTCCACGCCGTCCAAAGTCTGGAGTTTTTCGCCCGCTCGGGCACGTCGCACTTCAATCCGGCTGCCTCGCAGCCGCGCCAAGTCGAAGGCGTGCAGGGGATGCCCAAGTTCCATCAGAACGTAGTTGGTGGCATCGGCAACATTGTTGATGGGCCGCACCCCGATGGATTCGAGTCTCCGCGCCATCCACTCCGGCGAGGGACGCACCTCAACGTTTTCAATTACCCGGCCGCAGTACCGCGCACAACCCTCGAGATCGGAGATCTCAATTTTAACTGCATCGTGCACCAATTTCCCGGTCTCCGGGACAGCGTATACAGGCCGCACAAAGGCACGTCCGAAGGCCGCCGCAACTTCGCGGGCTACGCCCAGGTGTCCGAGACAGTCAGGACGGTTGGTCGTCACTTCGAGATCGAGCACGTGGTCTACACCGACAGCGGACGATGAAGCGACGCCGAGACCGAGCATGGGAAGACGCACTTCGAGGTCACGACGGTCGTGCGGCAGCTCGACAAATTCGCTCAACCAATGTAGTGAAATTTTCACTGTCTGATTCGGCTGCGTCTGTCAGTAGTCAGTAGTCAGTAGTCAGTTGTGGTCAGTTGTCGGTTGTTAATGTATTCGTCCGGCCATCCTCCAACTGCCAGAGGATCAAGCTCCCGGTGCATGAGCCACAATAAAACTACCGTGGTACAACTGACGACTGACAACGGACAACTGACTCCGGTTATCACAACTGTTTCAGAAACCTCACATCACTCTGGAAAAAGTTCTGAATCTCCCCGATATCGTACTTGAGCATGGCGAAGCGCTCGATGCCAAGACCGAAGGCCCAGCCGGAGTAACGATCCGGGTCAATTCCGCCGTGACGCAGCACATCAGGATGAACCATGCCGCACCCCATCAGCTCAATCCAGCCGCTTTCCTTGCAGGTGCGGCAGCCCTGCCCGCCGCAGAACGGACAACTCGCGGCCATCTCCCCGCTCGGCTCGGTGAAGGGAAAGAAGCTCGGCTGAAAGCGCGTGCGGGTCCGCTCTCCAAAGAACTTTTTGGCGAAGAAATCGAGTGTACCCTTGAGATCGGCGAACGTGATGTCCGTATCGACCGCCAACCCCTCAATCTGATGAAACATCGCGGAGTGCGTGGCGTCAGGATTCTCGTTCCGGTAACACTTGCCGGGCGTGACGATGTACAGAGGCGCGCCGTACTTGCGCATGGCGCGTATTTGCACGGGCGAAGTGTGCGTGCGCAGCAGCGTCTCGGAATCGATGTAGAGCGTGTCCCAGTCGTCGCGCGAGGGATGGCTCTCAGGGATATTGAGGGCGTCGAAATTGTTGTAAACCGATTCGATCTCAGGTCCGGTCTCGATCCGAAATCCCAGACCGAGAAAGATATCTTCCAACTCGCGCTGAACGCGCGTGACGGGGTGAATCGAGCCCAGCTCGCGCCGGTTGCCAGGAAGAGTCAGATCGGGACCGCGTCGCAGTTCGACCGCGGCTGAGGTCTTCTGTCGCCAAGCATCGAGCAAGGGCTCCGTCTCGACCTGCGCGGTCGCATATTGACGAAGCCGGTTGAACTCGGCGCCGACGACACCGCGTGATTCCTTGGGAGTCTGCTTGAGCCAGTTCTGATCGATTCGGGCAATCAGACCGTGGCCGCGCGCCAGCCACCGGTCACGCAAAGTCTTGGCGCTGCGAGACGCCTCCACTTCATCAGCCTGCTGACGGCCGAAAGAATCAACCTCATTCCCGATGGCGGCCCGCACTTCTCCAAACAGTTCCGCAATGCCGGTCGAATCCGATAATCCGAGCTCGGCGAGGGTTTTTCCGGCCTTTTCGTCGATCGTCATGCCCGCGATAGTTTCCGCCAGCAAGCCCTCGAGCTTACGCCGTTTCAGGCTTGGCCGGCTGAGCGGCCAGCGCTTCTTTCACTTTGCCCACCAACTCGGCGAATGCGGGCGCATCCATGGCAGCCATTTCCGCAAGCATCTTGCGGTCGAGCTCCACCCCGAGAGTCTTCAGGCCATGCATGAACTGGCTGTAGGTGATGTCGTGCAGACGAGCTCCGGCGCTGATTCGGACTATCCATAGCCGGCGGAAGTCGCGCTTGCGTCGACGACGGTCGCGATAGGCGAACCGCCCCGCGCGATCAGCAGCCTCGCGCATCGACCGGTACAGCTTGCTCTTGGTGAGAAAGTAGCCCTTGGTGAGCTTGGATAGTTTCTTGCGATTGGCGCGGCGCACAGAGCCGCGCTTGACTCTTGGCATGGGTTTGCTCCTTTACAGTGAAATTACGGGGCGGAACGAAGGCACCCAGCCTCTGGCCTTCCCGCACCCAGGCAGGTTTCAGATGCTACGTGTCAGGTGTTAGATCTCGGTGCATCTGGCGTTTAGCATCTAACACCTGGCACCTGACGCCCGACACCTGACACCTGGTACCTAAAAACCTAGCCCCTGCCGTATGGCAACATGGCGTGCACACGCGCGACGTCCGCCGTGGCCACCTTGGTGGTCTGGTCCAGCTTGCGCTTCCGCTTGGCGGGCTTCGACGTCAGAATGTGCCGGGCATAGGCATGCCCGCGAATTACCTTGCCGCCGGCGGTCAGCTTGAACCGCTTCGCTGCGGCTTTGCGCGTCTTGAGCTTGAGCTTCACTTGTTTTGCTTTAGCCAAACAAAATCCTCCATCCGCAACAGCTGACCTCTGGGCGTGCCTACTTCTGCACCAGTTGAAGCCGTTCCTCGACTCGTTCGAGCCGATGTTAGAAGCTAGAAAGGGCCGCGTGAAATTCCAAGCGCAACTCCGCAAATCCCTGTTTCATCTCGGCGCGAAGGGCTTCGATCTTTGCCTCGATTGCCCGGTTGTTCGCCTCCATTGCGCAATTGCTCAGCCAAGCGGCTAACACCACGGCTATCAAGTTGCCAAGGAGCGTCAGCATCGGCGGCAGCCAGATCTGAACGTCCGGGCTCATTGCTCGCTCATCCGCTCAACACGCGCTCACTGCCCGGGCCCTTTATCGGATCGCCCGCCGGTCTCGCCGATGGCGGCGCGGGTTGGGGCGCAAACTACGCGCCCGGTGGCCTCGCCGCACCGGATGCGACCCCCGCCTGATGCCCCGCCGGCGACGCACCATGCGATCCAGCGCTGCTCCCGGCCGACGCCGGCGCGCTCGCCGCCTGGGCCACAGCAGGCTTGGGCTTCGACGGCTGACCCGGTTTTTTCGGCGCCAGAATCGCCGTAAGGTTCGGGCCTTCCTGCCGCGGCCGGATTTCGACCACTACCAACTCTCCCAAATCCTTCACCAGCCGGTCCATCATTTCCCAGCCGAGATTCCGGTGCGCCATCTCACGGCCGCGGAACATGATGGTCGCCTTTACCTTACTGCCTTCTTCGAGAAAACCCGCAATCTGATTCCGCTTGGTGTCGAAGTCATGCGCCCCAGTGCGCGGCCGGAACTTCACTTCCTTGAGCTCGATCGAGCGCTGATGCTTGCGCGCTTCGTGCTCACGCTTGCTTTGCTGATAAAGGTACTTGCCGTAATTGATGATCCGGCATACCGGAGGATTAGCCGTGGGCGAAACTTCGACCAGGTCAAGGCCGCGCTCGCGGGCAATCTTGATCGCTTCATACGGGGGCATGATGCCGAGCTGCTTGCCCTCGTCATCCACTACCCGGATTTCACGGGCGCGGATTCTCTCGTTAATTCGGACTCTCTCGGTTACGCGACGGTCAGCGATACGAAATCCCTCCTGGCCCGCGTCCGGGCCTGAAACAATCTTTAGAGCCTCGGGGCGCCCTTGCGTTATTCACAGAACGGCTCCGCCGCCCGAAACAGGCGAAATGTCCTGTTTCTGCTTCGATCCATGCTGGAGTTTTCAGGAGATGCACGCCGGCCCCGAATCCAGCCGCCCCACCACGCCTCGCGTTTACCAATCTACCATTTCGCGGCGCGGCTGTCGATAAGGCCCCTCACTTGGCGGATGAAATGGTCCAGAGTCACCGTGCCGGTATCGCCGGCATCGCGCCGCCGAACCGCGACGCTGCGCGACGCGGCTTCGCGTTCGCCCACTACCAGCATAAACGGGATCTTGGCCAACTGGGCGTCGCGAATGCGGGCATTCAGCTTCTCGTTGCGATCGTCGAGCTGCGCGCGCACCTTGGCCGCTTTCAGCGCCGCCGCCACGTCCTGCGCGTAGGGCTGGTGCTTTTCACTGATGGGCAGGACCACGGCCTGCACGGGCGCGAGCCACACCGGAAACGCTCCCGTATAGTGTTCCACCAGCACGCCGAAGAACCGCTCCACCGACCCGAGCAGCGCCCGGTGGACCATCACGGGCGTGTGCTTCGCCCCGTCAGGGCCGGTATATTCCAGTCCGAAGCGGCGCGGCAAATTGAAATCGAACTGCACGGTGGTAAGCTGCCAGGGACGTCCGATCGCATCCACCAGCTTGACGTCGATCTTCGGGCCGTAGAACACCGCCTCGCCCGGCATGTACTTGAACGGAATCTCCATGCGCTGCAGCGTGTTCATCAGCGCGCCCTCGGCCCGCTCCCACTCCTCGACGGTGCCCGCGTAGTGCTCGCCATGCTCGGGATCGCGCGCCGAAAGCTCCACCTGGTACTGATCGAATCCGAAAGTCCTGAGTACTGCGAAGGCGAACTCCACGCAGTCCTCGACCTCGCTTTCGAGCTGGTCCGGCATGCAGAAGATGTGCGCGTCATCCTGAGTGAACCCACGCACGCGAAGCAGCCCATGCAGAACGCCCGATCGCTCGTAGCGGTAGACGGTGCCAAGCTCCGCGAAGCGCAGCGGTAATTCGCGATAACTGCGCACGCGCGATTTGTAGATCAGGATGTGCCCCGGGCAGTTCATCGGCTTGAGCTGATACTCGTCGTCCTCGACGGCCATCGGCCCAAACATGTTGTCTTTATAAAAGCCCGTGTGCCCGCTGATCTCCCACAGATGCCGGCGCATGACGTGCGGTGTGAACACAAGGTCGTACCCGCGCGCCACCAATTCCTGGCGCAGCCAGCTCTCGATCTCCGTGCGGATCACTCCGCCCTTGGGATGCCAGAAGATGAGCCCCGGTCCGGCGTCGTCCTCAATGCTGAACAGGTCCAGCTCGCGGCCCAAGCGGCGATGATCGCGCTTCTTAGCCTCCTCGATCTGCGTCAGGTAAGCGTCGAGGTCCTTCTGCGAGAAGAATGCGGTGCCGTAAATGCGCTGCATCGGATGCGAGTGCTCGTCGCCTTTCCAGTGCGCGCCGGCCACGCTGAGCAGCTTGAAAGCCTTGATGCGTCCGGTGGAAGGAATATGCGGACCACGGCAAAAGTCGAGAAACTTGCCGGTGCGATAGGCGGAGAACACCGGGTCAGCCTTCTCCTCGATAAGCTGGCACTTCAAAAACTCGCCCATCTGATCAAAGAGCTTCTTGCCTTCTTCCTTCGGAAAATAAACGCGCTCGTAAGGCAGGTCCGCCTTGACGAGTTCGAGCATCTTGGCTTCGAGCTTGGCGAGATCGTCCTCCGTGAAAGGCTTCTCGCGGTAAAAGTCGTAGTAGAAGCCGCTGTCGGTGGGCGGCCCGATGCCGGGATGCGCGTCCGGAAAGAGTTCCAGCACCGCCGCCGCCAGCAGGTGCGCCGATGAATGCCGGTACACCTCGAGCGCCTGAGGCCCTGAGGCGGGAGTGAGGAATTGAATCGGGCCGCTGGCCTCGATCGGCCGGTTGAGATCGATCAGGTCGCCGTCGAGTTTGGCCACCAGCGACTCGGAGGCGAGCCTCGGCCCGAGCGATTTGGCGACTTCGACCGCGGTGACGCCCGCGGGATACTCCTTGACGGCGCCGTCAGGAAAAGTTAGCTGAACGTTCGACATAAGCAGGTTCCGGGAATCTCAAAAATAGCAGAGAGCCAAGCGGACGGTCAAACTGGACGCCACCTTCGCGCCGATGTCGCGCGTCGCAAAGCTGGCGATTTCCTGCCCCTCATTCTAGCCAACCTGCCAGCCTCAAGGCCGGCTCTACGGCTGTTTTGCTGGAATAGTTCATTTAAGGGGATTTAAGCCCGTTTTAGGGTGCTTATTTGGGTGCGTTCTTGATCCTTTTTTGGGGAGCTTTTGCTGATTCTAAAGAACATTCTGGCTTCGCTCGGCTTCGTTTTGGAAATTTTTTTTTCGGGGGAAGGGTTGCGAAAGCGTCGCGCAGGCTGGCGGGCGCGTTCAACCCGCTTACCTCCAGGGATGCGTGAAACCATCGACGAACCTCATCTCTTAAATAACACCCGCTGTCCGCCAATCGGTCAAAAATGAAACCGATACCGTACCTCCCCGTACAGCTGCCTCGGATTCACCCAGTGCGTGCCGCCGAAAGTGTTGCTGTTATCCAGCAGGTAGCGGCTGTTGAAGACGTTGGTGGCGTTGACTGAGAAGGACCAGCTCTCGCCCACAGTCTTGCCTAGGCCAATATCGGCGGTAGTGTGCGCCGGCAGATGTCCAGGGCCGTCTCCGTCCAGGAAGCCCGATCCATAACTGACCGCCGCCGTAGTCCAGAATTGGCGAGGCAATCGAAGGGAGAGGACGGCATTGGCGGTGTTGCGCTGGTCGTGATCGAGCAGAAAGTAGCCCTCATCCGTATCCTCAATCAGACCACCGGTGATGGGCCCCAGACCTTTCGCGATCTGGTTCGAATAGACGACCCGCAACTGCGCATGGTTGAAGATTTCCGGCGAGCGCAGCGTGACCTCGGTGCCGTCAATGAGCGCGGCCTGGTCGCTGAGAGGCACGAAAATGCCAGAACTGCCGATCACATCATGGTCGAGGAAGTTCCGCGCGTTGGTATGGAAGTTGTCGACGTCGAGCGACCAGCGCCGCAGCGGAACGGTGAGCCCGAAGTCGTATTGGATATCGCGCTCGCCGGGCAGAGGCGTAAAGCCGAATCCCTGATCGAGGGCAAATTGCAGAAGTGGCCCAGTGAGGCTGTTGAGCGGCGGAGGCTGATAGTAGTAAGCATAATACCCGTGGAGGATCCAATTGAGGCGGGGCAACCGAATGCTTCCGCCGAGGCGAGGATCGGCTGCGTTTTCGCTGACCAGGCCCCCATAGTGCTGCAGTCTCACACCCACATCGAGAGTCAGCCAGCTGAACGGCTGATACTCATCTGACGGGAACAGTGACTCGGAGTTGGCCCAGTTGCGCTCCTGTTGCTGCAGCGCCTGGGGACCGGGATTGGCAGTGAGTCCAAAGAAGGCGTTGTCGTGCTGGCCCCACACGTCAACGCCGACCTGCGCGTTGTGTTTCTTCTTCTTTGCCTGAAGCACCGCCCGGACACCCACATAGTTCGAACGGTCGTTATCATCGAGCACGAAGGGCATATCACCCGGCCCGCCGAGGTACTGCGCGCTATTGAAGTGGTAGTACGGAGACAGGGAAAAGATCAGGCCGCCCGGCGTGCTATGGACCCACTGGAAGCCCGCCAGGTAGTCCCGCTCCAGGTCGAGATCTCGAATGCCTGCGGCTTGATCATCGGCCGAGTTCGGGATCTGATAGTGGTCCCCGCGCAGGGAAACGATCCATCGCACCTGGTCGTTTGCCGAAGGGTTGTACAGGAGGGAGAGAAAGCCGCCGAGGCCGCTGGTCGCATCGTGGATCACTTCCGGAACCGGCGTGGCCAGGCCTAAATCCGAGCGGTTGCCGTTCACGCTGCCGTAATAGGCAAAGCGGCTGGTGTGGCCGCCAAAGCTAAGCTGATCGTCCGTGGTGTGGAAGTTGCCATAGGAGAGGATGAGTTCCCCTTGATTGTTGCTCTCGAAGCCTGAGGGCGTGAGCACGTTGAAGAATCCGTAAGTTCGGTCGCCGTACTCGGCCGAGTAGCCCCCGCGCTCGACTTCGAGCGAATCGACATTCTTGGGGCTGATCAAGGGGGCGATGTTGGCCGCGATGTTGGTGTTGATCACCGGAATGCCGTCAAAGAACCAGTTCACCTGATGGCCTCCGCGCATGTGAAGCATATCGTGCACCATGTAGGCGCCGGGCGTGAAGTCCGTGATCATGGCAAGGCTGTTGGTCTGATCCGCGCCCGGCGTCTGGGCGATCTCCCGGGACGAGACCACGGTCTGCACGGTGCTGGACTGCGTCGCCAGCCGGCCGGCGTTGCCCGAGACCTCGACGGTCTGCTTCGTGCCCGCCACTTCCATCTGGAAGTGAATCACCGGCTCTTTGCCCGCCGTCACCGTGACCTGTTGCTTCAGCGGTTGGAATCCGGCCGCCGCAATAACAACCGAATAAGCGCCTTCCGGAATGCCGGGCAACTCGAATTCACCGTTCGAATCCGACTGGGCCGATGACGTCCAGTGGCTTGTGGTGCTCGCAATCTTGATCCGCGCGTTCTCAATGGGCCGATGCTGGGCGTCGTGGACGATGCCCTTAAGCACCCCGAGCTGCGCCGGAGCCGCGTTCAGGACCGAATACGCCACCAGCGTGAAGGCGAGCGCTCCGACAGCGGTGCAACAACGACGTCGCATCACTTCTCGATACATCAGAACCTCCTCAGATACACGTGATCCGAGTCACAGGGAGTCCAAAGGCAAACGTGCCCGGCCAGCCGCAAGCCCGGACGATCGAGGCGGACGGCCGCACGAATGCCGTGGACGGAAATGAAGGGATAGAAACCCGGAACTAGGCGCGCGGAGGCTGATCGAGGGTCGGGGCGTAGCCCTCAAGCGGAGTACGGTCAGCGAGGGTCACGATAGGCGTGGATGGTTGGGTTGGGAGCAGCGTGGCTTCGACTGTCCTGAAGAGGTGGAAACGAAAGACCATCGGCGGAACTACAGAACTCTGGACTGGCGAAAGCCCGCAGCAGCAGGGCTTCATCCCCAGGGGTGCGCCGGAACCGTGGCAGTGCCCGGACAGGCGCATGCGTCCGCCGGACATCCGGCATTGGCGCGAGCCGCTGCAACAAGACGCCGTCCCGCACGAAGACGCCGTTCCTAGTCCGCCGGGAACGAGCGCCGCCACCAATGCGACGAGTGCGATCCATGCGCAGGCCTTTCGCGACATGTGGTCAAACTAGCACACGTTGAGCACCGGGCTCAAGCAAAAACAGCGCAAGCGGCCAAGCTGAACAGCCTCGGCGAAGGACGCTCGCTTACACCTGCAACACGTCGCCGTCGCGCGCAACCATAACATAGAGCACAGGATTCACAAAGAAACCAAGGAAGAGCCGGGAGATCAGCCCGGCGACCACCACGATGGCGAACGGCCGCTGGGTGTCGGAGCCTATGCCGTGGGAGAGCGCCGCCGGCAGTAGGCCAAGGCAGGCGACCAGCGCCGTCATCATAATCGGCCGCAGGCGGAGCAGTGAGGCTTCGAAAGTCGCTTCGCGAATCCCCCTTCCCTCAAGCCTCAGCTTGTTGATATAAGACACCAGAATGACGGCGGTCTCGACCGAAACCCCCATCAGAGCGAGCAGCCCGAGGACCGAGGAGACGCTGAAAGGCGTATGCGTCAGCTTCAAGGCCAGCAAGGCGCCCACGGGCTCGGTCATCAGGACGCCGATTGCGATGGTGACCGGAAACTTGAAGTTTCCATAGAGGGCAAAGAGGATGAGAAAATCAGGACGACCGTGAGCGGCCCGATCACACTGAGCTGGCTGCGCGCCGCCAGGTACTCGCTGTATTCGCCTCCCCACGCCATCCAGTAACCGGACGGCAGCGACACGGCGCGCCCCGCCGCGGCTTGCGCGTCTGCCACGGCGCGGGCCAGGTCGCGTCCCTCAACGCTGTACTGCACTCCGATGTAACGCGAATTGTTCTCGCGATAGATAAACGAGGCGCCGCTCGACTCGTGGACGTCGGCCAGAGCACTCAGAGGAATCTGCTGCCCGGCCGGGTCGCCCACGAGCAGATCGCCGATCTCGTGGGCATTCGACCGGATCTGAGGTTCCATGCGAACCACAAGGTCGAACAGCTTTTCACCCTGGATCACCTGGGTGGCAGCCTGTCCGCCGACCGCGGCCTCCAACCACCGCTTCCACGTCCGCGACATTGATGCCGTAACGCGCGATCTTCTCCCGATCGACGTCCACCCAGAAGACTCGGTTGCCCGAGTTCGCGCACCACGGTCAGCTCGGTGAATCCTGGCACGTGCCCGAGGACGCCTTTGATCTGCAGCGCCTTGTCCTGCAGCACATTGAGGTCAGGGCGTAGCGCCCGCCTGAATCACCTGCCCGGGCGCGACAAGACGCTCCACAATCTCGCCGGCAATTGGCGCCGGGAGCGGAATCTGCGCCGAGGAGGGCGCCTCGGCGAGCGAATCCAGGTTGCGGATACCCAAAACCCTCAGGGCCTGCTCGGCGGCTTGGAGATCGGCTTGGGCCTGATTGCGCGTTGACTCCGCTTGCAGCAGGTCCGCCTCCGCAATTGCATGATGGGCGTAGAGGTCCTTGGCGCGATTGTAGTTCTTCTGCGCCAGGGCGGAGGCGTCCTGAGCCTTCAAGTAGTTGGTGCGATCCTGGGCGTAATCCGGGCTGGCCACCTCAAGGAGAGGCTCACCGGCGCGTACGTGGTCCCCCGGCGAAACCAGAATCCTGGAGATGGGTCCGCCCACCTGGGTGATCACGGGCGTGGTCTCGAAACCGTTGTAGGCCACGGAGCCGGTCAGCCGTAAAACGCGCTCGAGCGACGAGGCCGCGACGGTCAACACCTGAAGGTGCGACATCTGGTCCGCGGGAACCTCAAAGAGCCGCGCCTGGACGTTTTCGCCGCTCTCGGTTCCGTAAGCCAGCGAAGGGGAGCTGGCGTTCCGGCTATGGCTGCACGCCACCTCGATGGCGAGGAGCGGCGGGACCAAAGTCAGCAGTCCAATCGTTCTCTTGCGAGCGCCGGCCGCGTGTCTCATGGCAAGCTCCTGACCCCGACGGCTTCCCGCACCTGCTCCACCGCCAGCATGTAGTTCGCCAGCGCCTGGCGGTAGGCCAGTTCGGTAGCGCGGTAACTGCGCTCCGCGTCCAGAAAGTCGAGCAGGCTGGCCGCGCCGCGTTTGTAAGCGTATTCACTGATATCGCGAGAGTCTTGCGCCTGCCTAAGATAACCGGACTCGTAGAGCCCGGCGACCTGGTCGGCGGTGTGAAGTCCCTCGTAGGCTGTGGTCACGTCGGTCATCACCTGGTCTTGGGCAGCCTTCTGGCTTTGCTGGGCGCCGCCAACGGCGTAGTTGGTGCGCGCGATCTCTCCCTGGTTGCGGTCCCAGACGGGAATCTCGATGCTGGCGGTAAAGCCGCCGGTATTCAGCCCCGCAACGTGGGTGTAGGTAAAGGCGGTGGTCAGATCGCGCTTACCGTTGGCCCTGGCCAGCTTGTATTCGCCGTTCGCCAAGGTCACGCCTTGCTTGGCCGCCAGCAGGTCAGGCCGGTGCTGCATAGCCATTAATTCCAGGTCCTGCCGGTTTAGGTTGACGGGCTTGTAGGCAAGTTCGCCCAGCACGTCGTAGCTGTCCGGAACGGCGTCATATCCAAGGTACTGGTGAAGACCAGCCAGCGCCTGCACCAGGGCGAGCTGCGCCGAGGAAACGTCGGTCTGGAACTGCAGAAGCTGCAGCTTGATCTTGAGGTAATCACCCTCGCTGATCGCTCCCGCCTTGTACTCCGAAAGGGAGATGTCCACCGTCTTCTGGAAGCTGTCCAGACCCTGGCGCGCAAAGTCGAGGGTGGATTTGGCGAGCAACACATTGATGAACTGTTGGGCGACGTTGAAGGTCAGCGTTCGCTCGTTGTCAGAGACTTGCGTGCGCGTGACGATGGTGTTGTCCTTGGCGGCCTCGACGCGGGCGTCGCGCTTATGACCCCGCTCCCAGGTGAAAGCCGCTCCCAAGTCGAACTCGGCCACCTGATTGATGGTGGTGGAGGAGAAATCAGTGATCGGCACGTAGAGGTCGTCGTAGGTAAAGACGGGATTAGGGCGGATGGCGGCCGTAATTTCCTCCGCCTGGCTCTGCTGGATCCCGGAGCGCGCGGCCAGGAGGCTATGGTTGTGCTGTAGCGCCAGTTGGATCGCCTGGTCGAGGTCGATCTTCACCGCTGGTGCCGCCTGGGCCGACGCCGGGATGGGCGCCAGCAATGCCGCGCCCAGGAGCAGAATCAATAGAGCCGAACTCGAGAGCCAATGCGAATAAGTATTAAGCATCTTCGATATACCTCGTATGAATTGCCCAAAGAAGACGGGTTGGAGGGTGAACTTCGCTCGGGCCCGGGTGCTTTGCCTTGCTGAATACACGACCTCAGGGTAGGAAAATCGAGCGACAGTCATTTTAACAGGAATGCAAGTTTTGCGACTGCCGCTACAAGCGTAGATAATGTCACGTGTAAAAATATAGGGTTCAATATGTCGCGGTCGAACCTACCCCGCATTATTCACGAACACGCGGAAATGGAACCACAAGGGCGGGGCTTCAGCCCCGCCGCCATGAGGCTCGCTGCTCGTTTTGTGCCATCTCGCCCATTCCGGCTGGTATCCGGATTACAAGCTTCGGCTCTTCGACCGCCACCGCGGACGCTGGGAAGGCGCTTACGTGCATGAGTCGGTTGTGGTCGATGGTTCGGTCGAGACCTTGCCCGGCGAGATTTTGCATTACACCTGCGATTCGCTTGAGGAGGCCCTGACAGCCTGTCATAGGGGCGATTCAGGGCGCGAGATCGCCTGGTGATTTGGCCGGGCGTTCGGCGGGGCTGAAGCCCCGCCCTTTTCCGGCGAATGGGAGGTTTCGTGAATAATGCGGGCTACGGCCGCTCGCGCATCCGCCGCTCGATCTCGCTCACGCGGCGCGCCAAGTCCGGCAACCGGCTCAAATGGGCATACTGCCGTTTGAAAACCTCTAGGGAACGGCCCGGAATCCCCCAGATGACAGTCCCGCGGCGCACGATTTTGCCCGGCAGAATGCCGCCCTTCGAGCCGATCTGGGCGCCGGACTCGATCTCGACGTGATCGCCGATGCCGACCTGTCCGCCGATGACGGCGTAGTCGCCGACGCGCACGCTTCCGGAAATGCCCGTCTGGGCGGCGATGATGCAGTGCTTGCCAATGGTGACGTTGTGGGCGATCTGCACCAGGTTGTCAATCTTGGTGCCTTCGCCGACGACCGTGGTACCGAGTGATCCGCGATCGACTGTGGTGTTGCATCCGATCTCGACGTCGTCTTCGATCACAACTCCGCCAATCTGCGGGAACTTCTCGTGGCGGCCCTCGTGGAAGACATAGCCGAAACCGTCTCCCCCGATCACAACCCCGGCATGGAGGATAACGCGATTCCCAAGGCGCGCCTGTGGGTACAGCTTGACGCCAGGATGCAGCACGCACTTCGCGCCGATCTCGGCATTTTCGCCCACAAACACCCCAGCCCTGAGTTCTGATCCGGACCCGACACGCACTCCGGACTCGATCACTACGCCGGGGCCGACGCTCGCGTCAGGAGCCACGACGGCGTCAGCAGCCACGACCGCCGTGGCGTGGATACCGGGCATGGGCGCCGGACGGGGCATCAGCCTGTCGGCAATGTGAATGAAGGCAAGTTTCGGGTTTCCGACACTGACGGTGGTACGGCCGGCGACCGTGCGTCCCGGCGAAACCAGAATGCAACCCGCACCCGATCCTGCGGCTCTCTCGAGCGCCTTCGAATCGGCGGCAAAGGTCACGTCGGACAGGCCGGCCGTCTCGAGCGCCGCCACGGAGCGGATCTCATGGGCTGCGTCCCCTTGAACGCTGCCGCCCAGCGTGTCCGCGATCTCACCAACGGTCATAGAGCACCCTCAGACAGGATACAGCGGCGGCTCACCCGGCGGCCGCGTCTTCCAACGGCGATGGACCCAGAACCACTGGTCCGGATAGCGGCGAATGCACTCTTCGATCAGGCGAGTGAAGTTGGCAGTGTTGATTCGGATCTCTTCCTCTGCGTCCGCCGCCGGGATCCAGTCGACGGGCTCGAAACACAGGCGATATTTGCCGAGCTTGGAATCCCACAAGGTGAGACCCAGCACCAAGGCGGCGCCAGTCTTTCGCGCCAGCCGTGCCGGGGCGCTCGTGGTGCAGGCGAGGCGACCAAAGAAGTCGACGAAGATGCCTTCGCCGGGCAGCATGTTTGTGTCCATCAGGACGCCGACCGCTTCGCCTCGCTTCAGCGCCTGCAGGGCGCGACGCGCGAAGTCGTTCTTGTCGATGGGCCGCCCGCCGCTCAGACACCGGTAGCGGGTGATGATCTCATCGAGCAGCGGATTGTCCATCGGACGGACGGTGAAGTTGATCGTGTGCCCGTACATGCTGTGGGCGAATGAGCTCAGCTCCCAATTGCCGAAATGCGCGGTGAGGAAGATTACGCCTTTGCCCTGCTCCTGGGCGCGCGCGTAGTGCTGGAAGCCGTCGTACACCATCAACTGACCGATGTTCGCCCGGTTAAGGCGCGGAAAAGACGCGAAGTCCGCCATCATGCGCCCGAACCCGCGAAACGTGCCGAAGAGGGTCCGCCTCCTCTCGCGCTCGGTCCAATCGGGGAACGCCAGCCGTAGATTGAAGAGTCCCACCTGCCGCAACCGCGGCCAGATGTAGTAACTGCCGGCGGCAATGACCCCGCAGACCATCCGCGCCGCGCCGCGCGGAAGCAGTCCGAGCAGTCGGAGTACACCTGCGCCGAAGAGATATTCGACACGATGCCGGAACTTGATCCTTCGCGCCGCGGGGTGAGCTGGCGCTGTAGCCGCGGCGGATTTTGGATCGGGCTGCATACCGAATCGCGTAAGAGGGTCGCCGGACAGGCCGGCCTGTGTCGAACTTGTAGGTTATACTGGAACTGTAAGAGCCTTCCAACTCCCACTACCCGTAGGAGCGGGTCTTGTCCTCCGAGATCATTGACATTCGCCGGCTAACCGCCGACGACTTTACGGCCCTGCTCGATGCCGAGGGGCGTGCCTGGAGCGAACATCTGCGCTGGGACTATGCGCCGGCCGCACGGGTCATCCGCGCCTGCCTGGCTGACCGGCGCCTCAACGGCTATGCCCTGGTGAACGGCGGAAACGTCGAAGGCTATAGTTTCTACGTCTGCGAGAATGACAAGGGCCTTGTTGGCGACTGCTTCATGGCCGATCCCGTCGCCCCCTCCGACAAGGTGTTTCACCTGCTCGGTCAGGTCCTCGAAACGCTGATGGCCTGGCCGGGCGTGCGGCGCATCGAGTCGCAGCTTCCTCACTTCAGCGCCGAGACGCTCGAGCCCTGCTTCACCCGGCACGGCTTTCGCACTTACCTCCGCCGATTCATGCTCTTGGATCTGAACGGCCGTCATGATGAGATTCCGGATTGTGCGACAGCATCTGGAACCTTGCGCTCCGGGCAATTTGTCATCGAGCCTTGGGAGAGAAAATACGATCAGCAGGTGGTGGATCTCATTTGCCAGTCCTACCGCGGCCATATCGATGCCGCCATCAACGATCAGTACGCGAGCGCGTCCGGCGCGTCGCGGCTGATTGAGAACATCGTCGAGCTGCGCGGATGCGGCGAGCAGGTGCCGCACGCCTCCCTGGTCGCCATCCACGCGCCGACGCGGCGGCTCGCCGGCGTCGTGGCACTGACCGGAGTCCGCCGCCAGACGGCTCACATCCCTCAGGTCGCGGTGGCGCCCGAGTTCCAGTCGCAGGGACTGGGCGCGGCGCTTCTGGCAACGGCATTTCGCGAAGGGGTGCGCCGCGGCTATCGCGAGGTCTCCCTGACGGTCACCGATTTGAACCGGCAGGCCGTCAGATTCTACGAGGGCCTGGGCTTCGAAACGTTCCGCACTTTCGGCGCTTACGTTTGGGACAGCAGTCGGAACGATGAACAATGAAAGACGAACGTTGAACGGCGAATTTGTCCTTTACGTTCAGATTCATTGTTCATCATTCAACATTCATCATTCCGAATTACTTTCCCCTCGCCCTGAGCAGGTCCTTGAGTTCATCCATGAATTCGCGGACGTCTTTGAAGTCGAGATAAACCGAAGCGAAACGCACGTAAGCCACCTTGTCGAGCCTCTTGAGGCGGCTCATCACCAGCTCGCCGACGGCCTTGCTGGGACGCTCGCGGTCCGGCGATTCCGAAACATAGGACTCCGCCTCATTGACAATCTCCTCGAGCTTGGCCATCGGCACCGGCCGCTTTTCGCACGCTTTGAGCAGACCTGCCAGGATTTTCTGACGATCGAACTTTTCGCGCCGGCCGTCCTTCTTGACCACCATGTGCGGGATCTCGTCGATACGCTCGTAGGTGGTGAAGCGTCGCCCGCACTGCTCGCACTGGCGCCGGCGGCGGATGGTGTCGCCGTCCTTCGCCTCGCGAGAGTCCACCACGTGATCTTCCGCGTGGCCGCAGAAAGGACACTTCATCCTGGATGCCTCAAACTAGTCGGAAGGATTACTGAGGAGGCCGCCGCTCAGCCGCGGGCTGCGATCACAGCCAAGCTCTCCGCGGCTCTCTCGTGCGGCCAGTCCCCCTCGAACGTTCTCACGCTCGTTCCTGCGCCCTGCCTTCACGCGGCTCCTGAGCTTCAGCTTCCGTGATGGCCTCGAGCTTCTTGAATGTCAGGCCGCTGTAGGCGAGCATCGCCAAGCCAAGCACCACGCACGGGACCAGTATGACGAGCCAGAGAAGCAGTGCCGCACCGGCCGCAGCAGAACCTCCGACGTGAAAGATCTTCTGCAGGGCCGCCAGAACGCCGACCTGAAACCCTCCGCCCACCCCCGGAAGTTGCGCCACCAGGCCAAGGGCCGCACAGAACACGGCCACGGCGCCTGCCCACCAGGAGAGCGCCGCCGTCTCGCCAGCCAGACTTTGGAGCACAAACCAGAACACGCTAATATTCACGATCCACAGGACCACGGTGCAGACGATGCTCGCGGTCAGGTCACGCCAGTTCTCGATCACGTCAAGCCCATCGGCAACCGAACGCGCCACCCGGCCGATGGCGGCGTGGATCTTCGGCGGCAGGAAACGAAGCGCCCGTGAGCCCAGGCCGAAGAACGTCTCCGTGTAAAACCGAAAGAGCACAAGAGCTGCCACCAGTCCAAGAGTTGCCACCAGGACCCAGAGCGCCCCTTGACGCATGTGACGTAGAGTCGCTGCCTCGGCGGCGCTTGACGGATGGATAACCCCGAGGTACAAGGCCAGGGCGAAGACTAGGGCCACGGCAATGGAATCGTAAATCCGCTCGAGCACCAGGATGGCCAACTGTGAAGCGAAGGATACATGTTCACGCCGGGCGATATATGCAGGCCGCACCAATTCACCGGGCCTGCCGATGAGGTAGACGGCGCTGAAGCCGAGAACCTGTCCCGCGAAAAGGATGGAAAATGAGCCGCGCTTGATGGGGTCGAGAAAGAACTTCCAGCGGACAGCGCGCAGCACGTAGCTGCTGTACGTGAAGGCGACGGCGGCGGCCAGCCACCCCAGCCTGACGTGGATCAGCAACGACCAGACACGTTGCCAGCTAAACCCGCGCCAGTCCGGGGTCTGGCTGAAGCGCCACACCACCAGGACGAGCACCGCAGCGATCACTGCCATCCCGAGCCATCGTTGCCGCGCCTTGGTCATAGTTGGCCGGGCGGACTCGGGATTCAGAGTGCGCGTTCCCGAAAGGCGCCTTGAGCTCTGTCTCTCAACGCGGACCCTTCGGCTGACGTTTGAATCCAGCTTCCTTACGCTGCCTGCCGCCGATTAAAACTCTACTACGGACAGGCAGCGGCCCACAATCAAGCCTTTACGAGGCACTACCGGCCGGCCGGTGTTCCCTGCCCGGTCAGCACGATGGTTTGCGAATGACCGGCGCCGTCATCGTTCGGCAACAGCGTCCCGGTGCGCGTTCCCTGCGACGTCGGCCGGAACTCCACCCTAATCTCGCAACTGCCCGATTCAAGCATGGGTGGGCATTGGGTCCGCTGCACGAAATCCCCGGTTACTGTCGCTGAGTTGATGTGCAGCGGTTGCGCGGAGGCCACGTAGAGGGTGAGAGCCATGGGTGCGCTGCTCGTACCCACCGCCTGATTGCCGAAATTCAGGCTGGACGATGAGAACGCTGGCATTCGTGGACGGCGCAAGCGCAGACGTTAGCGCGCCGATTCGAGAGAGGTTTACGGATTGAGCGCGGGAAGCCCGGCTGCTCGAAATGGCGCCTCGTCAGGCGTCACCACAGTGAAATCGTGGCAGGCCGCAATCGAGGCGATCGCGGCGTCGGCGAAGGAGATGGCATGCCCTTGCCGGCGCGCATGCACCACCACGCCCGGGCCTTGTGGTGCAGGCATCCTGCCTGCTGGCCTCGGCCCAAAAAGTGCGCGCTGGAAGCGTGCACCGCAACGAAAATCGGACACCCCTGAGTCCTACTTCCCACCGCTGTAGCTGACCCTCCAGATTGTGTTCGATCCGTCGTCGCTTATCATCAGCGAACCATCGCTTGCTATCGCCACGCCCACTGGGCGCCCCCAGACTTCGCCATTCGGCGTGACAAACCCCGTCACGAAGTCTTCATAAGCGCCCGTGGCATGTCCGCTCTCGAGCAGAACCAGGATCACTTCGTAGCCCGTGCGCTCCGCCTTGTTCCACGACCCGTGCTCGGCTGCAAAGATGTCTCCGCGAAACTGGCTCGGAAACTGCGTGCCTTCATAGAAACAGAGCTGCAGCGACGCGTTGTGCGGCTGGAGGAGCACGTCCGGCACAATCACCTTGTCCTTCAACTCCGAATGCTTGCCGTTCAGTCGCGGGTCCGGATGGCCGCCCGTGTAGTACCACGGCCAGCCGTAGAATCCGCCCTCCTGCACATGTGTGATGTAATCGGGCGGAAGATTATTGCCGAGCGCGTCGCGTTCGTTGACGGAAGTCCACAGTTCGCCATCCGAAGGATCGATCGCAATCCCCACCGGGTTGCGAATGCCGGAAGCATAGACTCTCAAGTCCGATCCGTCGGGGCTGGCCTCAAGGATGTCGGCGCGATGATATTCGGCCGGAGTGGTATCAGGATCATCGAGATTCGAGTGCGATCCCACCGAGATGAACAGCTTCTTGCCATCCGGCGTGAACGCCAGGTCGCGGGTCCAGTGGCCGCCGCCGCGCAATCTGCCGAACCCCGGCAATTGCTTCACCATAACCTCGGCCGGTCCACGGGCCTTGAGGTCGCCGTTCCGATAAGGAAAGCGGACCACTGAGTCCGTATTGGCTACATAGACGTACTTGGGATCGGAGCCCGGCGGATAAAAGGCGATTCCGAAGGGCAGCACCAGACCGGTGGCGAACACAGACGTGGTCGCGGCGCGGCCATCCGCGCCGGTCCCGCGGATCACCAGGATGCGTCCGGGATCGCTCTCCGCCACGAACAGGTCGCCGTTGGGCGCCGTTTGCAATTCCCGCGGATTGTCGAGCTCGGTAGCGTACTGCTCCACCTTAAACCCAGGCAACGTCTGCGGCCAGGCGTTTGCGGGCCGCGGCACCACGCGGGCGCCGTTGTCCACGGACTTGGTAGCGAATGGCTGCGGCAGATCGGCGACGGTGATCTGGCGAATCGTTCCAGGCTTCTCATTCTTGTAATCGCTGAAAGCTGCCGCGCCGCGTTGCACGTTATCCGCACCTCGAACAGAGCCGGGGAGCCTGTAGATAGAGGCGCCGAGAAACAAGAGCAATACCGCCAGGGTGGCGAGGCTTCTGTTCCAGGTAAAATAACGCATCGTCGGCTCCTTGATGGTTGGATGCCTTTGTCCTGTGGAGGCTCGGCACCTCGATCACTTTGCCCTTGACACATCTTATTATCGCGCATTACCGAATATCGTGACGAGGCCGCGAAAGGGCGGGGCTAAAGAGTCGGTATGAAAACCGGCGGCAAAGCCGCGCACCCCAGATTCGATAGTTTTCACACAGACTCTGAAGCCCCGCCCTTCGGCCCACGCGTCACCATAATATGTAGTGCTCTGTAATTGGCTGGTTAGCGTATAATCCCCGTCAATGAACGAAGCTCCCAGGCTGTTCATCAGCTATAGCCACGATTCGCCGGAGCACGCGAACCGCGTGTTGGCGCTGGCAAACCGCCTGCGCCAGGAAGGCATTGACTGCGCCCTCGACCAGTACGAGGATTCGCCGCCCGAGGGATGGCCGCGGTGGTGCGAGAACCAGGTGGAGGAGTCGAAGTTCGTTCTGGTGGCTTGCACGGAGACGTACCTGCGGCGTTTCAGAGGGAAGGAGGAGCCCGGAAAGGGCTTGGGGGGCACCTGGGAAGGCTACATCATCACTCAAGAGCTTTACGACGCGCAGGGTAAGAACGCAAAATTTATACCGATCGTCTTTTCAGGAGCCGACAGCGGCTCAATTCCCGTCACTCTGCAAGGCGCCACTCACTACGATCTCGCCGGCGACAGCGGCTACGACCAACTCTATCGCCGCCTCACGGGTCAGCCCAGGATCAGGAAGCCGCCGGTCGGCAAGGTGGTTGCGAAACCGCCGGGGCCCACGCCCGAAGGCTTGCCCGCGCTGCCTGCGCGCGACAGGAAGCACGACTTTCTCCGACCTTGGAACGTGCCCATCCCGCCCAATCCCTTCTTCACGGGGCGCGAGCAGGCCCTGAGAGACATTGACGCGGCCTTCAAAGCCGGGCGGGCGGCCGCGCTCACCGGCCTCGGCGGCGCGGGGAAGACGCAGACTGCCGCGCGCTACGCGTATCTTCATCGCGACGAGTACAAGGCCGTGCTGTGGGTAAGCGCCGCCACGCGCGAGACGCTGGTCTCGGGTTTTGCGGCGCTGGCCGGGCTGCTGAGCCTGCCGGAAGCGGGGGTGCAGGACCAGGCCCAGGCGGTTGAGGCGGTGAAGCGCTGGCTCGAAGCGAGCGCCCCCTGGCTGGAAGCCGACGACCGCTGGCTGCTGGTCCTCGACAATGCCAATGAGCTTGAGCTGGTGCGGGAACTGGGCTTGCACACCGGCCATGGCCGGCTGCTGCTCACCACGCAGGCGCAGGCGCTGGGCGGGCTCGCGCGGCCGGTCGAGATTCGGGAGATGGGTCCCGAAGATGGCGCGACTTTCCTGATGAGGCGTGCCCTGCTGCTGGGAGAGAACGACCCTTTGGACGCGGCCAAGAAGCCTAACCAAGACATGGCGCTGGAGATTTCGAAAGAGATGCATGGTCTGCCGCTGGCGCTCGATCAGGCCGGAGCCTACATCGAGGAAACGGGCTGCGGCCTCGCACGGTACCTGGAGCTTTATCGAAGACAGGGCGCGGAACTGCGAAAGCTGCGGGGCGGAATTGCGCCCGACCATGCTTCGGTAGCCGCCACCTTCGCGCTCTCGTTTGGCAATGTGGAGCAGGCAAGCAAGCCCGCCGCCGAGATCCTGCGCCTCTGCGCCTTCCTCGATCCCGACGCCATGCCTGAAGAAATCCTCACTGAGGGCGCCGCACAATTGGGCGAAATCCTGGCACCGGTGGCTGCCGACCCTGTTGAGCTGGACAAGGCCCTGGGCGCGACCCTGCGTTATTCGCTGTTGCGGCGCGAGGACGGAACCGTGAGCGTTCATCGCCTGGTGCAGCAGGTGATTCAGGACGCCCTCACCGAAGAAGAGCAGCGGCAATGGGCGGAGCGCGCGGTGCGCGCCGTGAACGCTGCGTTTCCCAATATCGAGTTCGCGAACTGGGGCCAGTGCGAGCGGCTGCTGCCCCAGGCGCTCGCTTGCGCCCGTTTGATTGGAAAGTGGAGCTTCGAGTCTACCCAGGCCGCGCGTCTGCTGAATCAAGCTGGATACTACATGAACTGGCGCGCCCGCTACGCCGAGGCCGAGCCGCTTTACCGGCGCGCGCTCGCTATCTACGAGAAGGCTCGCGGACCGGACCAACCCGACGTGGCCACCAGCCTCAACAACCTGGCCCTGCTCTACTACAGCCAAGCGAAGTACGCCGAGGCCGAGCCGCTTTTCCAGCGCGCGCTGGCTATCTATGAGAAGGCTCTCGGGCCGGACCACCCGGACGTGGCCCTGAGCCTCAACAACCTGGCCGGGCTCTACGACAACCAAGGCAAGTACGCTGAGGCCGAGCCGCTTTACCTGCGCGCGCTGGCTATCCGGGAGAAGGCCTTGGGGCTGGACCATCCCGACGTGGCCACCAGCCTCAACAACCTGGCCGAGCTCTATCGCACCCAAGGCAAGTACGGCGAGGCCGAGCCGCTTTACCGGCGCTCGCTGGCCATCCGCGAAAAGGCTCTTGGCTCGAACCACCCCGACGTGGCCCAGAGCCTCAACAACCTGGCCTTGCTCTACGAGGCCCAAGGCAAGGACGCAGAGGCCGAGCCGCTTTACCAGCGCGCGCTGGCAATCGACGAGCGCGCCTATGGCCCGGACCATCCGGAGGTAGCGACAGACCTCAACAACCTGGCAGGACTCTACGAGGAACAGGGCAAATATGCCGAGGCCGAGCCGCTTTTTAAGCGCTCGCTGGCCATCCGCGAAAAGGCTCTTGGCCCGAACCACCCCGACGTGGCCCAGAGCCTCAACAACCTGGCCACGCTCTATCGCGACCAAGGCAAGCACGCCGGGGCCGAGCCGCTCTATCAGCGGGCGCTGGCCATCAGGGAGAAGGCCCTGGGACCAGATCATCCCAACTTGGCCAAAGCGCTCGAGAATTACGCTGCGCTGCTGCGCCAGACCGGGCGCGAGAAACAGGCAAAAGAGATGGAAGCGCGCGCCAAGGCCATCCGGGCGAAGCAAGCGTAGGAGGGACTCGCCCTGAAGGCGACAGGGCGGCCCTTGTGGCCGCCCAACTGACAGAACGGACTCGCAAATGGGCGGCCACAAGGGCCGCCCACCTCACAGAACGGACTCGCAAATGGGCGGCCACAAGGGCCGCCCAACTTACAGAACGGACTCGCAAATGGGCGGCCACAAGGGCCGCCCCTACGTCAACTGACCCCCTGCCCGTGCCCCAAAAAGGCCTTGACATCGAGCCAGTCAGGTGTATAATACGGTTAATGAGCAGATGTTACCGAATCTTCCATTAGTCCGGACGCTCTCTCGCTTCGCTCTTTCCAGCAGCCCGTCGAGCATCTTTCGCGTCAAGCGCCAAAGCCAACCAAAGCCACTGTGGCTAAGTCTAAGCGCATCAGCAGCTTATGCCCGAAACGGCCGCCGCCAAACCCACTGCGCTCATCTCCAATTTTTTCATCAGTTTAGGCCCGAAAAACGGCCCTTTTTCCGCAAAAGGATAGTGAACGGCGCCGGAACTCGCTGGTTCTCGTGTAACAGTTACAGCGCGGAGTGCCCGGCGTTACACCGGGTCGTGATCAACCCGCGAGCGGGTAGAAAAACATCCCTACGATCGAAGCTGGAATCTCGCCTGGATTCAAGCGCTTACCTGGCAATTCTCCGCGGACTTCGAGCCTCGGCTCCGGTTCCGTCCACGAAAACCGTTACCTCCAGGCGGAGAAGCGACGGTCGAAGAGGGCCGGCTGCCTCTACTCGGCCGGCGTGATCACGATGTTTCGGAATGCTACATGGCCGGCCTCGGTCCCCTGAAGGTAAATGGGACCGGGCAAGCCTTCGTGACTGTCGAGCGCGCCGCCGGTGATGCCTGGGATCTCTTTATGGTCGATCACCGCTTGTCCATTGTGAACGACGGTAAGGGTCCGGCCCACGAGCGTGATGTCGTAGGTATGCCAGACGTCCGGTGTGCGCGGCACCGGGGGCTCCGGAATCAGGAACCCGTAAACCGCGCCCATGCGCCGGTTGGGGGGCTCGGACGACGAGTCCGTCTCGATCTGCACCTCGTACCGGCCTCGAAGATAGACGCCGCTGTTCGACTTGGGCCCGGGGTTGAATTCAATGTGCAGCTTGAAATTTTTAAACGTGGAGGTGGAAATGAGCTCGGAGCCGGTTCCGTTCCTCACCAGCTTGCCGTCCTCGACGCTCCAGACTTTTCCATGAGCAGGATCGGCGAACTTCCAGCCGTCCAGATCCTTGCCGTCGAACAGTGGGATCGGCTTGCCCCATTGAGGCTCGCCCTCCACCTTGAGGGCCGGCGCCCGCTGGCCGGTCCAGGGCCAGGAGACGCCCTTGGGACTGGTCGCGGTGCCAGCAAGCTCGCTGCCGTCCAGCTTGCCCTTGATCACCGTGCCCTCGTCATAGCCCACATCGGTCGGCACCGTGAACTCAATTCCCCCGTCCTTGACTTCAATCTTGCCGGTGGGAGTGGCGTGAGCCCAGAATCCCGTCATCAGGCCTTCCACCTGCCCGCCCCGCTCCGAGAGTTCAAGCCAGGATGGCCGCTCCCCGGTGGGGGTTTTGACCGTCAAGTCCCAGCGCCCCAGGTACGGCTCCGAACCCGACGCGGCTTGGGCTTGCGCGATTCCGGCGCCGGCACAGAATGTCAGCAACACCGCGACGAAGAGAACCAAACACCGCCTCCGCTGCTCGATCATCTCCAACCTCCTTGGTCCGAAGAAGACGCAAAGTTGCGCAGCTTGGCGAGGCAGAGCCTCGCCAAGGAAAATGTAATTCCGAAGGCCCCGGAAAGGCAAAGCCTTTCCGCAAGGCAGGCGCCGGAGCCGCTGGACTCGCAGGCCAGACCGCAGATTGAGTGCTGTCAAGGCCGTGAATGGCGCACGGCCAAGATGGCCGTGCCACGGTCCGTGAGCGGACGGTGTGCCCTGCTGCGGGAGACCGACGCGGCGCAGCAAGCTGGAAAAGCGAGGATCGGAACGCAAAGGATCAAACAACGGATTCGATTTCAAGTCGACCACGAGGATCGGATCGCGCTCGGCGTAGGCTTTTCCAGGCTGGCAAAGGCCTGGTCATTTTCCCCGAGGCCGGCGTAGATGTTGGCGATATGGCACCAGGAGACGTACCTCTGTTTCGAGCGCTGCTGAAGTTCACCGAGCAGCTTGCGCGCATCAGCAGTTTTCCCTTCCCGCGCGTAGGCATTGCCGAGCGCGCTCATGTTCTTGGGGCTGGTCGGAGTGAGGGTCAAGGCTTTTGGGAATTCGGCCGCGGCGTCGGCAAGCGCCTTCCTCCGGAGATAAACGTATCCCAGTCGAAGGTGCGCGGGGGCGAAGTTGAGATTGAGATCGACGGTCCGGTGCAGTTGATCGTAAGCCAGATCGTTTTGCCCCGCCCGCATGAGAATGTCGCCGGTGATGACGTTGATGATGGGCGACAGAGGGTCGAGTTGCTGCGCCTGCTTGATCTCAGCCGTGGCTTCTGTATAGGCCGAGGTCCGACAACAATTCGCCATGCCACTGGTGAGCGGTCGCATAGCCCGGGTTTGAGCTCGATGGCGCGCCTGAATTCGTTCTCTGCGCCGGGCCAGTCCCAGTCATAGTCTCCCTTCACAGCGGCCAGCGTAGTGTGCGCTTCGGCAAGCGTCTCATCCAGTTCCAGGGCCTTGCCGGCTGCCTCCCGGGCTTTGCCGTAGGCATCCCTGGCGGGAGCGAAACCATATTCCCCGGGCAGCACGTAAGTGTCGGCGAGACCGGCGTAGGCTATGGCCTAGTTCGGGTACTCCGGTGCGGGATCGGCGGAGAGATTCTCGAAGGCCAACACGGCCAGCGATCGAATCGGGCCCGGAGCGCCCGATCCCGCGAGGCGGCCACGCCAGCCGCCCACGTCGAAAACAACCGAAGCGCCCAGCAGAATGATGAGGCCGGCGCCAGTCAACACCCATCGCACGGGCCCGGAAGGACTCCAGCGCACGCCGCTCGAAGCAATCTCCCTCACGGTCCCCGGTTTCACCGACCCGGATTCCAGGTTGCGCTTAAGGCGATTTAGATCCGCCTTGATATCGGAAGCACGCTGGTACCGATTCGAGGGATCTTTCTCCAGTTCTTTTGTGACGATGCGATCGAACTCGGGCGGCAATGCGGGATTCAGTTCTGACGGCGGTTCGGGCGTCTGCGCCAGGATGGCATGGAAAACCAGGGCAGAGGTCTTGCCGGTGAACGGCCGCCGCCCGGCCGCCATCTCGTAGAGTACGGTGCCAAAGCTGAACAGGTCGGTGCGCGCGTCCAGTTCGTCGCCGCGCGCCTGCTCGGGTGACATGTAAGCGATGGTTCCCATCAAGGTTCCGGCGCTCGTGAGGTGGTTGGGATCGATCGATTGCGTGGGGTTTTTCGTCGCTGCTTTTCGACCCAGCCTCTGCCGGAACGCGATTCCGCGTTCGCTTCCCCCGTCGGCTTCGCGAGGCCGAAATTCAGGATCTCGGCTTGTCCCCGGTCGGTGATGGAGATGTTGCCAAGTTTGGGGTCCCGATGGATGATGCCCGCTGCGTGGGCCGCCTCCAGGGCGCCGGCGATCTGCGCGCCGTAGTCGAGCACATGGCCTATCGGCAACGGTCCGCCTTCGATGCGGCGCTTCAGCGTCTCGCCTTGCAGGAGTTCCATCACGATGAAGGGCCGGCCGTGGTCCTCGCCGATATCGTAAAGGGTACAAATATTGGCATGACTCAGGGCCGACTCAGTCCGCGCTTCGCGCTGAAACCTCTCTCGAGCCAGGCCATCGATGTTCAGCGCTTCAGGCAGAAACTTGATGGCCACGCGGCGGCCCAGACGCCCGTCCTCGGCTTCGTACACTTCACCCATGCTGCCGGCGCCCAGCTTCCGCACGATCCGGTAATGGGAGATTGTCTGATTGAGCACGAATTCAGTTCATTCTCGATCTGGCAAGGGTAAGTCATCATAGCATTCGGTTAGCAGGCGAGGAAGCACCGTGTAGATATAAGAAAGCGTCATCAGCATTCCTGAAATCTCAGGATTACGCCCAAGGGTTCAATCTGCACGCCGATTCCCCCGAGCGAGGGTTGGTCGACGGAGCGGGCGCCAGGACGTCCACCGGCGCGATTTACCCCCTTTCGCATCCCCCCAGCTCACTGGCGTTGCCGCCACCGAGAACCACGCCGCAGTATCCGATCGGATATTCGAAGCCGGTTCGCGGCCCCTTTAGATACACGGGCCTGATGATGAAACCAGGCGGCACAGCAAGCGGTCCGTTCATGTTTTACCCTTTCCGCTCAGGCAGTTGAGGACAAGCATGCCTCGACTTGTTCAGTACTCTCCGAAGTTGGTCATGCGCCTGCATTAGCAAGGGCGTCTCGAAGATAAAGAGATTCGAGCCAAGCGGTGAGGGGACGCAAAACGGACCAATTCCTGCCGCTCGATAGATTCGGCGACCGAAGCTGAATTTCAGCCGGCGCCTAAGTTGAAAAAGGAGAGAACATGAACAGGAAGACTCTTTCGATCATGGCTGGGTTGGCTCTGATGACGGCGGCCGGAGTGGTCTCCGGTTACGCACAGGAAGCCCGCTTGGAAGTCCACGTCCCCTTCGCGTTCTCGGTGAAGGATTCGACGCTTCCTGCCGGGGATTATAAACTCGGTCAGCTTTCTCAATCCGTATGGGTGATCCGGAACAAAGAGGGACGCCCAGCCGTTATGGCGATGGCGCATCCCGACCGGATTGACCGGACACTGGCTGAAGATTCGGCGTCAATCGCTTTCGAACGCTGCGGCGACCGCTACTTTCTGTCGGGGTTGCAGGTCGGAGAGGAGACCAGCTCGATTCCCGAGTCAAAGGCGGAGCGAGCTCTGGAGCGTGAAATGGCGCGCGACGGCTCGAAGCCTGAAACGATCTACATCTTGGCCAGCGTTCGCTAAGGGGGGCAAGACGAGCAACGCTGGTTCGAAACGGCAACCCCGAGGCTAGCCGACGGGTTGCCGTTTTCTTTTGCCGTACCCTCAAATGACGGCCGCTTCAGGGGTACAGTCGAGCTTGCCGGACCCTCAACCTCGGGCCTAAAATTGATGCTTGGGAGTCCCCAGATTGTTTCAGCGGGGCAGCCGCCGGCGATGATCCCCAAACTGGTCTGCATCAGCGGTCCCCTACGCGGGCGCGAGTTCAAGCTGGCCAAGAGCTCGGTACACATCGGCCGTCACCTCGATAACGAGATTTCCATCGCGGATCCCCGGGTGTCCAAACACCACTGCGAGATCCTGCCGGCCGGCTCCGAATTCAGGCTGATCGACATCGGGAGCCGCAATGGCACCTTCCTCAACGGCACTCCGGTCCGGGAGCGGAGTCTGGAGCACGGCGACGAAATCAGAGTCGGTCTCTCGGCATTCATCGCCCTGCTTCGAGAGGACGACGCTCCTGCCGCCCGCCTTCCGGTCGAGTTCGACAACACAATCCCCTGGGTCGAGCGTTGCGCCAGCGGCGTCGAGGCTGCCGCTCCAGCTTCGGCCCTCGTGAGCGGCGAGGGACGACCCGAACGCGCTACTCGCGAGTTGGAGGCGCTGCTGAAGATCAACGCCGTGCTCGGCTCCGTCAAGCGTCTCGAAGAACTGGAACGGAAGCTGCTCGAAGCGGTCACCGAGGTGATCCCCGCCGACCGCGGCGCGATCATCCTGGTGGGAGAAAGCCTCGAGCATTTCAGTTCGATTTTCGGTTGGGACCGGACTCCTGAGCACGGGCTCCCGGTGGAACTCAGCCGCGCTGCGATTGACCGGGCGCTGCGCGAGCGCGTCCCGGTGCTCGGCGACAGCGCAAGCTTGAACGCGGGCGGCACGGATGGGGAGGACCGCGGGACTGCCAGGCGAGCGCGCAGCCTGCTGGCCGTTCCGCTGGTGGTATTTGATCGCGTGGTTGGCGTGATCTATCTCGAAACGTGCGATTCCCAGATTCGTCTCGACGAAGGCCACCTCGAGTGGTTGAGTGCCTTCGGCCGGGTGGCGGCGGTGGCGCTTGAGAACGCCCGGCGCGCTCAATGGCTCGAAAATGAGAACCGTCGGTTGCGCGACGAGCTCGATCTCGATCGCAGTATGGTGGGCGAGAGCCTTCCCATGCAGGACGTTTACCGGTTTATTGCCAAGGTCGCGCCCGCCTCGGCCACCGTTTTGATTCAGGGCGAAAGCGGCACGGGCAAGGAGGTCGTGGCGCGCGCCATCCATCGCAACAGTCCCCGGTCAGAACGCCCCTTCGTTGCGGTCAACTGCGCCGCCGTGGCTGAAACCCTGCTCGAGAGCGAAATGTTCGGGCACGAGAAGGGAGCCTTCACCGGCGCGGTCGTCCAGAAGAAGGGAAGAATCGAGGTGGCGGACGGCGGTACCTTGTTTCTCGATGAAATCAGCGAGCTGGCGCCCAATTTGCAAGCAAAGCTCCTGCGCGTTCTCCAGGAACGTGAGTTCGAGCGCGTCGGCAGCACCTCTCCCATCCGGGTGGACATCCGGGTGGTGGCGGCAACCAATCAGGACCTGGAAAAAGCCATCAAGGAGGGCCGCTTCCGCGCGGATCTCTACTATCGACTCAAGGTGGTGTCGATCACTCTGCCGCCCCTGCGTGAACGGCGGGAGGACATTCCGCTGCTCGCGAGCTATTTCGCCGTGAAGCACTGTGGACGTTCCAATCGACCCGCCGCTTCGATCTCGGCGGAGGCCCACGCTTACCTCAGGCATTACGATTGGCCGGGGAACGTACGGGAACTGGAAAACGCCATCGAGCGCGCGGTCGTTCTCGGCCCCGGCGACGTCATCCTGCCCGAGAATCTACCTGAGGACGTCCTCGACACTGAGGTTCCGACCAAGGGCCTGCTCCCGCATTTCCACGAAGTGGTCAAGCGCACCAAGCACGACCTGATCCTCAAGGCCCTTAAACAGACAGGCGGCAACTACGTTGAAGCCGCCAGGACGCTCGGCCTGCAGCCCACGTACCTGCACCGGTTGATTCGCAATCTGAATCTGAGGCCCGAGATACGGGAGCAGATCTCACCAAAGTCCTGACCTGAGAACCATCGAAGAGCGCGATTTATTTTGAAATCGCATTCGCGGTCGGCTAGCATCTTCCCTATGAAAATCCTGCGATTTGCCCGGGCCTTGCTTTCTCGAGGGGCCCTGCTGCCGGCAGTCGTGCTCTCGACCTGCCTCGGCGCACCCAAACTTCTCCCGGCCGGACAGCAGAACAGCGGACGTCCGCCGCGCAAGGTCATTATCGATACCGACCCGGGCACCGACGACGCCATGGCGATCCTGCTGGCGCTCAACTCTCCCGAATTGGACGTTCAGGCGATCACTGTGGTGCCTGGCAATGTCACGGCCGAGCAGGGTCTGCAGAACGCGCTGCGGCTGGTATCCCTCGCCGGACGCTGTGATATTCCTGTGGCCCATGGCGCAGAGCATCCTCTCAATCAGAAGTTGGTCACGGCGGAGTTCTGGCACGGCCGCAACGGGCTCGCCAACATCGAACTGCCGCCCTCGAAGTGCACGGCGGACCCGCGCTTCGGCCCCGACCTCATCATCGAAATGGTGCGCAAGCACCCGCATGAAATAACGCTGGTCCCGGTCGGACCGGAGACCAACATTGCGCTGGCCGTTTCGAAGGACCCATCCATCGTGCCGCTGGTGCGCGACGTTGTGATTATGGGGGGATCGATTTCCGGCGGCAATGTGAACGCGGCGGCGGAGGCCAACATCTACGGCGACCCAGAAGCAGCCCAGATCGTCTTCGATGCCGGGTGGCCGATCACCATGGTCGGTCTTGACGTCGGCAACAAGACACTGGTGAATCGCGCCCATATCGCCCAGCTTGAGCGCACTCACGGTCCGGAAAACGATTTCGTAGCGGGCGTGCTCAAGTTCCTGGTCGACCTTTCCGAAAAATATGGCGCCGCCGGCGTTCAGATGTACGATCCGCTGGCCATGGGCGTGGCGATCGATCCCACGATTGTGACTACGCAGGCCATGCGCGTCGACATCGAAACGCGCGGCCAGTTCACGCGCGGCGAGACCGTCGGTAATCGCAGCAACACGGTGGAACGCGACGTGCCCCACGATGGCCGGCTGTGGATCGAGGCGGTGGATCCGGTTGCGCCGAACGCCAAGGTAGCTGTGGATGTGAATGCCGATCGGTTCATCGGCATGTTTCTAGAGCGAATCGCGGGGAAGTGAGCATCGGCTGCTATAATGCAAGACGGGATCCATGAGATCGACCCTTGTTTTTCGACTTCACTCCTTTCACGGACTGCTTCTGACGGAGTGCGTTACGCTCGGTCTTTTGCTCGCGCCTTCCCTGTGCGCGGCGGCGCAGGTCGAAGGTCCGGCCACGGCACAGCACGCGCCGGCGCCGGTCGTCAACGGGCCGCTGGTTCAAGACTTCGCCTTCCTCACTGGACGCTGGCGAGGCGGCATCCAGGGCGGCCTTTTCGACGAGGAATGGAGCCAGCCCTCCTCCGACTCGATGATGGGCATGTTTCGCTATATGGAAAACGGCAAAGTGCATTTTTACGAGCTGATGGTGATCGAAGCGAGCCCCAGCGGGCCCGTGCTTCACCTCCGGCACTTTGATCCGGGGCTTACCGGCTGGGAGGACAAGAGCGCGCCGCTCACCTACATGGTTGAAAGCTGCACTGAAAACGAGGTGGTTTTTGTCAACGGAGACAAGTCGACGACCCTGACGTATCGCCGCAGTTCCCCGACGGCCCTGACGGAAACCCTGGAACGCGAGGCCGGCGGCCACAAGGGGAAACAGGAATTCACCTTCGGCCTCATCCAATGAATTCCGCACGGTTCCACCATCCTCTCCGTTGATTTTTCGCCCGAGCGCACGTGGGCCATATCGTCTATCAGTTCCTCACCCGATTCTTCGCGCGCTACGGATACGGCGCCGTGTTCGCCGGGGTCATGCTGGAGAACGCCGGCCTTCCGGTGCCGGGGGAGAGCGTGCTCCTGTTCGGGGGCTTCCTTGCCCACGAGGGCACACTCCATCTCCAATGGATCATTATTCTGGCGATCGCCGGCGCGATCATTGGAGACAATATCGGCTACCTCGTGGGACACTACGGCGGCGTCAAATTGCTGCGGCGGATGCGCGGACACGCTATGCTGTCGGCCGGTCGATTTGATCAGGCCGAAAAGGCGGTGTTGCGCTACGGCGCCTGGGCTGTCTTTGCGGCGCGATTTATTATCGGCTTACGAATCCTGGCCGGACCGCTGGCGGGCAGCGTCCGGATGCGCTATCGCAATTTCCTACTCGCGAATGCCGCCGGTGCGGTGCTCTGGGGAAGTACGATGGGCGTCGCCGGATATCTCTTGGGATCGAGTTGGCAGCGGCTGGTCCACTTCGCGCGCAACGTAGACCTGGCGATACTGATCGCTGTGGTTGCCGCGGTCCTGATCTGGATTTTTCGTGCGGGGCTAGGGCGCCGGCCCCGCTAGCCACCCCCGTCGGATGGCGGCTTGTTGCGGCGTGGCGCCCGGCAGATCGTCGATGGTGTAATCGTCGCGCCGGGGTGGATCGAGCCTTACCGTGACGATCTCACGATCCGCGTGGCGCTGCACCGTGAACGGAACCTCGGAGCCGGGCGGGTAGATCTTCAACCGGTCGGCCAGCGATTCGGTAGCCAGCGAAAAATTGTCCACGGCCACCAGCAGATCGTCGCGCCCCAGTCCCGCCCGATCAGCCGCGCTTCCCGGACGCACCGAAGTGATCAGGATGCCCGTGTTGGCGGGCCGGTACTGGATTCCCAGGCTGGGCGAGGAATCTTCAGGGCCGTTCTTCAGTTCCAGGCCCGCCTTGGCCAACTCGCCATAAGGCAAGGGATCGGTGCCCTGGACGTAGCGCCGGAAGAAGTCGGTGAAATCCCCCCCGCTTACTTCGTTCACAGCCTGCAGAATGTCGCTTTCCTCATAACCGCGTCCCGGCAGATAGTAAGTGGCGGCGGGCGCGCCGTAGAAGCGCTCGTACATCAGGCGCATCACGTCATCGAGCGACTTCGTGCCTCCGGTGCGCGCGCGAATCTCCAGGTCGAGCAGCATGCCGAGCAGCGCGCCCTTGTTGTAATAGGAGATGGTGGTGTTGGCGAAATTCGTCTCCTGCATCTGCGGCGACCGGTCGTAAAACCAGGCGTGAAAGCTCGAGCTCTCCGCCGACATCAGTCTGCGCCCCGGCTCCGCCTCGAGCGTCTGGACTTCGCCGGCCAGCTTCTTGCGGAAGTCCTTATCACTCCAGATTCCGGCGCGCCGCAGCGCTACGTAAGAGTAGTAGCTGGTGACGCCCTCGGCGAACCACAGTGACGGCGTGTAATCCTCCTTCGTGTAGTCGAACGGTCCGAGCGCGGCCGGCCGCAATCGCTTCACGTTCCAGGTGTGGAAGAATTCGTGGGCCGCGTCCGTAAGGGCTCCGTCGATGCCGTCGTCGGAGAGAAGCTGGCTGATGATGATCTGGGTGGAGTTGATATGCTCCATGCCGTCGCCGGCGGCGATTTCGGGCGCGAAGTGAAAGAGGAACGTATAGTGGTCGAAGTCGGGTGCGGGCATCATCGCCAGGTAGACAGTCACGATTTTGTGCACGCCGTCGGCGAGCTTCTTCACGAGCAGGGCGCGCTGCTCCCCGTCGGTGCCGTAGTCGTGCACGGCCACGCGGAAGGTCTTGCCGTGCTCAGTGAACTCGTTCCAGGTAACGCCGGGACTGATTTCCAGCGGCGTGTCGATCAGACGATCATAATTGGCAGCCTGAACGCTGCGCTCGTTCGGATCGAGCGAGTAGCCGCTCACCACTTTCCAACCATCGGGCGCCGCGATATCGAGATGAACCGGATCGGGCTTGTGTCCGGCGATGTACATAAAGATCGAAGCGCCGTTCAAGTTTGCGTGAGTCGCGTCGATCTGCGAGAACGAGCCGTTCAGGTCGTTGCCGAACACCTTGTAGCGCGCGCGTATTTCAGCGGCGCCTCCGGTCTCCACGCGCCACGTCTGCTTGTCGGGTTGCGACCATTCGAGCGGATGTCCATCGGCATCCGTCGCCGAAAACTCCTGCACGTTCTTGGCGAAATCGTAGATTGCGTAGCGTCCGGGAGACCAGGCCGGCAGCACGAAATCGAGGGTCAGAGAAGTGACTCCTCGCGCCTCAATCCCGACGTCGGCGAGATGCGCGCTGAGCTGTTCGATGCGGAGTTGGTATTCAAGCTGGAGCGGCGTCTGGGTTCGCCCGCCGGATTGAACGCCGGCCTGGGCGCCAACTTGAGCGCCGCTAGCCGGGGCTGCGATCGCCAGAAGGGCGGCGAGAGCCAGCCAAGCCGGGACTCGCCGTACGCCGGGTAATCCTGGGGTCGGCGAAATCGCGCGGCCCGAACGGTTGCGAATCATCATGGCGTCTTGATTCCATCCTGCAGATTAATTGAGCACGCAGTCATTCCCGCGAAAGCGAATCCACTTCACGGGTCCGGACAATACGACACCGAGCGATTGGATTCCCGCTTTCGCGGGAATGACCGCGTCCGGGAGCCCGTTAAATGACACCCGAACCCAATGTAGCATGCCCAGGCGGTGTTCTCGTTCGACGTAGGGGCGGCCCCCTGTGGCCGCCCCCACGTCGAAATCAGGACACCGTTATGCCCGGCGGACGCCGCAAGCCCGCATGGTACAATTTAGGTCTCGCAAAGACCTGAGAGGCGCGATTCCCACACTCATGAAGCCCAGAGTATCCGTAGTGCAATATCTCAACACGGCGCCGCTTGTCTGGGGCCTGATGCACGGCAGCAGCCGCGGCCGCTTCGACCTGTCGTTCACCACGCCGGCCTGCTGTGCCGACGATTTGCGCGGCGGCCGTGCCGATCTGGGCATTATTCCGTCAATCGAGTACCAGCGTATTGACGGATTGAAGGTGCTGCCCGGTCTCAGCATTGCCTCGAAGGCCCGGGTGCGCAGCGTGCTGCTGCTGGCACGCGTTCCCGTCGGAGAGGTCCGAACCGTCGCGCTCGACACCTCGTCGCGAACCTCGGCGGCGCTGGTGCAGGTGCTTTTGCGGAAATTCTACAAGCTCGACGTGACCACCCGCCCGGCGAGCCCCAATCCGGAAGCGATGCTACGCTCGGCCGATGCCGCCTTGTTGATCGGCGACCCGGCGCTCGTTTACGCCGGAAGCGCACGTGTCTACGATCTGGCGGAGGAGTGGCGGCGTTTCACCGGACTGCCCTTCGTATTCGCGGTGTGGGCCTGCCGGCCCGGTCCGGCACTCGACGTCTCGGCGCTCGGCCGCGACTTCGCGCGTTCGCGCGACGAAGGCCTGGACCACATCAATGATATCGCCGCCGAATGGGCGCCCCGCCTGGGCCTCAGCGCGGACGCGGTGAAGGTCTATCTGACCGAGAATATCGACTACACGCTTGATGAGGAAAACCTGCAAGGGCTACAGCTCTTTTACCGCCTGGCGCATGAAGTGGGCGCCGCACCTGGGATCAAGGAGCTCGACGGCCCGCGCGGATCCGTCAAGGAATAGCGCTCAGTCTGGATTACCTGCTTCAAGAGCAGAGGCGTGAGCGCAGACCATGAGGACCCACTGACCTTCGCAAATTATTGTGATGGCGACGGCTCGCACCGCGGGCATCTTGTCCGCTGTGGCGCGGACGTCCCGTCCGCGCGGTTACTGAGGCAAGACGCTTCAGCGACGGCGGCCGAGACGGCCGCGCTACGTCGCTAATCCAGCACTATATTCTGCGAATCTCAGCAGGACCAACCCCTCCCTGATCTTAGGAAGAAAGCACTCATTACCGACTTGCTTCCCCTCTATTCCAGTTCTCCCTACACCCCGCCGTTCTCGTCTTTACACCGACAAACGGTGTTCGAGTGTCGCCCCGGCAGCATGACCCCGTGAAACGAAATCGTGCCCTCCGTCACTAGAGAAATGACCGAGTGGTTAAGGGTCGAATCTTCAAAACAAAAAGGAGGAGAGATGAAGAGAACCACGATTGCTGCAGTTGCTGCGGCCCTGCTCATGGCGTCGGTTGCTAATGCCAGCCAGGCTGCGTCCAATCAACTTCCAACCAACTTGCCCGGGGCGACAACCGCCGTTGCTCCGCCGTCGGGTTTTGATCCGTTAACCGCTTCCGATGAGGACCTGGCCACCTACGGCTTCCCACCCCGCCCTGCACAGGCGTCGCCAGCCTATGCAGCTTGGGCGCGAGCCATGAAATCTTCGAGAGAGCGCATCTTCCCACAGCTCGAGGTGACTGACATTCAGAACACCGTCAATCGGGCCAGCGCCAATCCGAACGGGCGGATGACGAATACAGTGGGCTATTCCTCCAACTGGAGCGGCCCGGTAAGCTTTAGCGGCGCCAAAAGCTATGGCACGACTTCCTTCTACTACATCATCGGAGACTACGTAGTGCCGATCGCCGAACAGGCCATCGGTGCGTGCACCGGTTCATGGGATTGGTCCTCGCAGTGGGTCGGCATCGATGGTGACGGCTCGAGTGACGTCCTGCAAGCCGGCATCGAAGCCGACGCCCTGTGCAGCGGCGGAGTCACTACGCCGTACTATTCGGCATGGTACGAGTGGTATGTCAGCGGGTGCAACCCGGCCAACAATCCCTGCAATGAAGTGCGCATATCCCTTCCCGTGACCGCCGGCGACGATGTTTTCGTCGAGGTCTGGGACACGACCTCTACTCAGGGCTATGCCTATATCGTGAACGAGAACACGAATCAGTACACGCAGGTTGGTTTCAAGCCCCCGGCAGGATCAGGAGGGAAACTGGTCGGGAACAGTGCTGAGTGGGTTGTGGAGAGGCCGACGGTCGGCGGCAGCCTTGCCACCCTGACCAATTATACTCAGGACTTCTTTGCCGACTCTTTTGCCTACACCTTCGGCAGCGTTCTGTACGATCCCGGGACCACGAGCAACACGCTGCTCGATATGCAGGACAGCAGTGGCTGCGTGATCTCTTACCCCACCACTCTTGGCTCCTACGGCATTTGGTTCCAGGACGAAAACTCCGCGCGTTTCAACGGATACTGCTGAGCGATTAGCGCGGGCCGCCGGTCTCGGCGGTCCGCGCCTCTTTATCGTGGTCGCGTTCCGCACGTCCTCCGCTCTCGTTATGTCGGAGCTGAGACGGCGTCCTCCTTGGGCTACATTGCAAAATTAAAGTGCCGGGTGGAGTGCACTCCATGACCGAGGACGGGGCGGGAGATCTGTGGATCAGCCAGGCTCAACGTCTCTTTCGCATACGAGACGGACAAGTCGTCGAACAGATCCCGTGGACGCCGCTCGGGCGTCCGGACGGCGCTCGAGCTCTCGTCACTGATTCTTGAGGCGGTGGTCTGTGGCTCGGATTTCGTGACGGTGGTGTGGCGTATCTTGAGGGAGGTCAAGTTCGCGAGCGGTATTCCGCCACCAACGGTCTGGCCAAATGAAGGAACGCGTGCTCCAGTTGAGTGGCATGTTCGAATTCGACAGCGCTCCACGATGCGGCACCACGGTGAGAGTGGAGGTTCCTTTCCGGGCTGCGTCTTAAAGGAAGCCTTGCCCGCCCGACGCCGTGGCTTCTTGCTGACAAATGGCTATTCGCCAATCGAGGTGGCGAGCGTCTCCACGACTGCTATATTGCGCAGCAGATCCTCCGGCAGTCCGTGCCGTTCCCGCAGATATGTCGGGCTGTTGTAGCTTATCCAGACTTTGCCGGCAGCGTCCTCCCAAATCAAAATTTTTGAGAGGAAGGTCAATGGCGCTCCTCGGTGATGCCACCATCAGCGGCGTTCCCGCCTTCGGACTGCCAAAGATCACGAGCTTCGTGGGACGCATCTTCAGACCGGCCTTCGCCGCCTCGCCGGAATGGTCCACGATCGCGAAGATACTCAGGCCTTTCGCCTGCAGGATCCCGGTCAGCTTCTGAAGCGTTTCGTCCACCGAGTGAACGCTGGGCCGGTCGATGATTCCCTTGCCGTCCTGGGACGTCACTCTCGGACCTCCACCGTCGTGCACTACGAACTCATCGGACACCTTATTAATGCCCGAGAGCCGGGATTCACTTCCAAATGGGATTATCGACCTCTGTTTAGCAATACGTGGGACTCTGCATCGCAGAAAATGGCGTGCGGTTCTTCGCCCGATCCTCCCGAGTGCTTCAGAGAGTCCTCACCTACCCGGATTCGAAGAACCGCACTCCACGCTCGAGTCCTATGCGCTCGCTGCTGCCGCTGCTCCCTTGAAGAACGCCAGCAATTCCTCGTTGATCCGATCCTTATGGGTGGAGCACATCCCGTGCGGAGCGCCCGGAATAACCTTCAGTACGGCGCCCTTGACGAGCTTGGCCGACAGCAAGGCCGAGTCGGCGATCGGCACGATCTGATCGTCATCGCCGTGCAGGATTAGGGTCGGTATATCGAATTTCTTAAGGTCCTCGGTCTGATCGGTTTCCGAGAACGCCTTGACGCAGTCGTAGGCCGCGTTTCCCGCACAACATGCCCTGGAGCCAGAACGAGTCACGTAAGCCTTGTGAGACTTTTGCGCCCGGCCGATTGGCGCCATAGAACGGCGCGCTCAGATCTTTCCAGAATTGCGCGCGGTCGGCTTGAATCGCAGCCCGGATCTGGTCAAACGCTTCGAGAGGCAAGCCGCCGGGATTGGCCGGCGTCTTCAACATAAGGGGTGGCACGGCGCTGATGAGCACGGCTTTGGCGACACGATTCGTGCCGCGCCGACCAATATAACGCGCGACTTCGCCGCCACCGGTGGAGTGGCCAACGTGAATCGCTTCCTTCAAGTCGAGCGCCCCAACCAACTCGGCGAGATCGTCGGCGTAAGTGTCCATGTCGTTTCCGTTCCACGGCTGAGATGATCGGCCGTGGCCGCGGCGATCATGGGCAATGCAGCGGAATCCGCGTTCGGCGAGAAACAGCATCTGGTCCTCGAAGGCGTCCGAGTTCGGCGGCCAGCCGTGGCTGAAGACCACGGGTTGTCCGCTGCCCCAATCCTTGTAATGAATGGTCGTCCCGTCTTTGGTCGTAATCGTTGACATCAAGAATTCTCCTCTTAGCAGGTTTTGAGATTTTCGAAGTTCGTGAGCGCCTCCCGATTACAATCACGGCTCTGAACGCTCTGTCCAACTAAAGCTGCACATATCAGCCGTGGGCGCCTGCGCTTTGCTTTCCGCTAAACAATTCCAATCTTGCGCTCACAACCTGTTTTATCGTCTTGACCGCCGCGGGCAGCAGCTTGTATGGAACAACTTGATCCCGGTCGCTCGCAAATGCGGCTTCCAGGCCGCGGCGCCAGGCGAGGCGCAATTCGGTATTGATATGTATTTCCGTTATGCCCGCCTGGATGGCTCGACGGAGATCCTCGTCGTTCGTCCCCGAAGCACCATGGAGCGTCAAAAAGAGTCCGGCCGCCTTGGCGATCTCCGCAATGCGGCTGATGTCCAGGCGTTTCTGAGCCTCGCCCCGAACCATCTTCCGGGACAGGCCGTGGCTATTTCCTACCGCTGGCGCCAAAATGTCGACACCGGTCGCCGCGATGAATTCCACAGCTTCATCCGGCGTCGTCAAGGTCAGGTGTTGCGGGGCGTCCTCGTGAATTTCCGAACCCGTTCCGATTTCGCCGACTTCTCCCTCCACGAGAAACGACGCGTTGATGGCCTTTAATTCCTGGACGGCCTTTTTCGTCTCGGAAACGTTCTCGGCGAATGGTAGTTCTGAGCGGTCGAACACAACCGAGTCAAAGCCGGCTCTGGCAGCCTCCACGGCTCTGGCGAGCGAGTGAGTGTGGTCTGCATTGAGGAAAATCGGATAGTCGTATTCGTCGCGGAGAGCTCGCACAGCCGCGGAGGCCAACCGTATCCCCATAAAGGCGCGCTCGCCTTCGGAAAGTCCCACAATTACGGGGAGTTGCAACTCGCGGGCCGACTCGAATACTGCCTTTAACGCAGTTAGATCTGAAACATTAAAGTGACCGATGGCGACTTTATTCTTGCTCGCCTCGGCGAGCACTTCGCGGAGAGACTTCATGGGTTCTCCTTCATCAATTGTTTGTCTTTACACCGATGCCGCCGCGGTCTCACGAGTGGCGACCGAGTCAAAAAGTTCTTTTCTGTCACACCGGCAACGGCATAGTTCGGGATATTGATTTGTCGTCCCCAGAGGATCAGGCGTCCGGCAAATCGAAAGGGACCGCCCGCATGGGTGGCCTGGAACAATGTCCGATCCCACAGGAAACCCTCCATGGCATGCCGGCCCCTCATAAAGTACGCCTTCTCCCATCCGGTAGCTTCGCTTCGAACCGCAACCGCACTCCCACCGGTCGCTGTCCGTGGTTGGCTCCATCAGGCGGAAGCCTTGGTAATGTGGTACCCAGCCTCACCCAGCGTGCGCGTCATGTGTTCGGCGTACCACTGCGGCCAGTCAGGATCAGGCCTCCCGAGGTCCTTTTCGTGAACTCTGTGCGCCGCGGCAGCGCTCTTCAGTGCCGAGAGGAGCAAGTCCTTCACTTCAGCACTGAGAAGCTGATTAGCTGTCCGGCCGGAAAGCCGCTCCTTGATGTCCTGAAGCAGCCAGCTGTTGCCGTCCGGATCGCTGAAGGTGGCGTACGAGCGGTATGACTGACGTTCCGGACTCGGGCCCGGCACCCGCCGCAGGCTGTCATCCCAGTGGAACACCTCAGCTTCGACGCCACGCGCCGCGAGATAAGCGCGGGCCTCCTCGATATTGGAAACCACCAGGTACGTGTTCTGAAGCGAACCTGGCGCTGCCGAGTTGATCCCCTTGCCGATGTGGATCGATGCCTCCGAACCGGGCGGAGTGAGCTGCACCACGCGGAAGTTCTCGTTTCCGACGTAGTCGATGTCGACGTGGAATCCCAGCTTCTCGTAGAACGATTTGGCCCGATCGACGTCAGAGACAGGCACCACCACAACTTCCAGCTTCATATCCATGGTCGATTCTCCTACTGTTCGATTTGTTTGGTTCGGCTGTCTTCTCCAGGAACTGTGACAAATAGCCGCGCAATTTCTGCCAGGAGATCCACTTCTGGCGTGAAAATATCGGCCACGCACGCGAGCGTGGGGGTCTCGGGTTCCTCTCCATGACTCTCAACTAAGGCGCGTAACGAGTGAAGACAAGGTCGTGAGCTTTCTCCTGCGCGTGGCACGGGAAGCAGGGTTTCATGAACGCCGCGTTGGCCGGTTTGCCGTCAGGGCTGAAGTGACCGAATCCCCAGCCGCCCGTCGTCGCGTACTTCACTGAGTCCTTCACCATGAACTGAATGTTCGTGGGCAACCCGGGAGTGAAGATTGGGGTCGGCCAAAGATCTTGTCGTTCTCCTGATTCGGGGCGTGAGTGTAATGCAAGGCAGCGATGATTGTGCCGTCCGGATAGGGAATGGTCCCGTCGCGATAGGCCTTGATTGCTACGTCGTTGCCCAGAACAGCGCCCAGACTGTTGAGATTGCCTGCTTCGTGGGCCGAGGAAATCCATCTCCAGTCGCGGTACCCGGCGGGAATTTGGGTCACGAAGGCCGGGGCCGCCTCCTGAGCGGCGGGCCGGGATTCCGACATCATAACGGCGGCCACTCCTGCCACCGCGGCTACTCCGACGAGCGGAAGAATTCGCTTCATGATCGGTACCCTTTCTGGTGTCTGGCTCTCTTCACCTCTTTGCGTATCGGGTGAAAACGTAATCATTCGTCTTTGCGATCGTAAGGCACGCGAGACCACACTTGGCGTCGTTCCCCTGCGGCGGCTTGCCAGACAAGGTGCCGGGCGCGAACGTGCCGGATGCAGCGTCATAGTCAAACACGGCCCATCCCCAGCCCCCGCTGTCTGCGAATCTCTTGCTGTCCTTTTCCATGAATTCAACTTGCTCCAGGCTATCCGGCACCGTATCCGGGGTGCTCACGGAAAAGGGAGCCGTGGTAATCTCTTTCTGTTTCCACTCGATCTTCGCCATCTTGGCGCCGTCGGGGAAAGGCTTGCCATGCCCGGAATGCCTTCCCTAAACGCTTTCAGCATTACGGGATTCCCGAGGATGACTCTAAGCACGTTGGCGGCTTCGGTTCGGCTAACGGCGATAGTCTGCCAGCCCTCGTATCCCCTGAACTCCGAGAACGCCAGTCCGTCCGGCACTTTCACACTGTACTTGTCCTCGCGGAAATGGCCCGGCCGCGCCAGGCGGCCAGCCCTGCCGCGACGATCACTGCCAGTCCGTATGAGATTTTCCTCATGGTGAACCCTTCCTTGTGATCTTCGTTATCCGATGTTTGCTTGCTGTCTGATGGCTGACGTCCTTCGCTAGACGCCCACAAGCTGCTGCCCGCCGTCGATGTCGTAGGTGGCTCCCGTCAACGCAGTGTTGGTCATGATGTGTATGGCGAGCGCGGCAACGTCGGCCGGTTGAACGACGCGCCGGATGGGCAGCGTTTCGCGCAGCTGATTGCGGCGGTGTTCCAGTTGATCGCCAAGGAGCTCCGCCGACAACGGTGTATCGACAAAGCCCGCGGCGATAAGGTTGACCCGTATCGGAGCCACTTCAACCGCGAGGTTTGCGATCAGCGCGGGCATCGCCGCAGTGAACGCCGCAATCACCGACATGCCGGGTGCCCGCCGGCGCCCGCCGGTGCCGCCCATGAACAGCAGTGTGCCGCCAGGCCGAACCCGGCCGACAGCACGCTGAGCCACGGCAACCGCCAGCCACAGATGCTCGTCGAAATCACGACGCGCCCGCTCGTGGTCGAGGTCGGCCAGGAGCGCGTAATATGGGGCGCCGGCCGTGACCATCACGTGATCGATCTGCGCCGGCAGGCCCTGGAAGAACTGATCGAGCGCGGCCGGATCGGTCGCGTCGAAGGCGGCGGTGCTCAGCGGGTCGAGTTCGCTCGCGGCGCGCTGGAGGCGCTGGGGATTCCGGCCGGCGAGGATCAGCTTGGCTCCTTCAGCGCGTGCTCGCCGGGCCGTTTCGAGCCCGATGCCGGCGCTGCCGCCGATCACGACGACGGTTTGCCCGAAAAGTTCGGGGTCGCGCTGCATGCGAGTGGCGGTGGGTACTGTGCTCAGAGGCTTCTCCAATCAGAAATCTGACTTACACACCTTCAACAATGCGGAAGTCGCGCTCTGCGCGGAACGGAGTGCTTGAAGCGCTTCTGGTAGGCCTCGCTTTCGTGAGCCGCCCAGCGCGACGTCATCGCTGTCAAATTCGACGAGGAAGACTCGCAAGGTGAACCCCGCTTCGTGGGGCCTGAATCCGGTTCGCGGATCCGGTCAAGAAGCGCCCGCCCGATGACTGAATCGCCGGCGACGCCAGCTCCGCATAAGCCTTTATGGCCGATTCGTCGGAAATCGACCGGTACGCAACCACCCAATAACCTTTCTTCATGGTCCCTCTTTACCCGTGATGTGCCTGCTTTCGCCTGAAGCGAGAAGGCCGGCCGCCTTCGCGACCTCATCCGGTGTTCCGTCTCGGCCGGAGCTGCTTAGCGATCGCGAGCCGTTTCCGGCAGGAACCATGTCCGGCGTTCAGTCTGATCGATCCACACCTCGATCAGGCTGTTCGGTTGCTACGCCATTCACGAGTGCGCGCTCCTGAATCGGCCCGGACGGGCGCACAGCTCAAGATGCGCCGTTCTCTCTCGCCGCGCCGTTCCGCGCTTCGATAGCCTTGACGGAATTTACGAACGCCTTCTCCAGCACACCCCTGCCGATGGTCCCGACCACGAAGCCGAGCAGCCGTCCTTTGAGGTTCTTGCCCTCGCGTACGACGTCCACGTCAATGTTGGTGGTGCCGTCGGGCCGACGCGTGAAGGTGTAGGTATGGCCCGACGTGCCTCCCCACAGGTTGGAGTCAGTCGTCTTGAGGACGACTCGGTGGGGATCGGACCAGTCGTAGTGCAGGCGTTCCCAGATGCCGCCCGAGCCTTCGGTGACGTCGGCTTGCGAGGGGCCCCGGTCGTGCACTTTGAGGTACTGGTCGGCGCTGTTGCCAAAGAGCTTCGACCGGCCAGGCCCGAAGTCGGTAAGTCCGGCGATGTACTGCTCGGGGGTCAAGGTGGTGGTCTGGTGGAGATGGATCGTGGACATGCGTACTCCTTTCTTGGGTGGTGTCACGCGGTTAATTGCCTCAATTTCTAAACTCAGTCGGATCCTCGACCAGGCGGACTCGACGCGCCTGCGGCCCGGCGACGACACTTTTGCGAAGCCCTCGCCTCGTACCGTAGCTTGCATACTTCCGTCGAGCGCCAACACTTTCCGGTTTAGGGCCTCCACCGAACCATGCACCAGGGCGAGATCGGCCTGTGGAGAGATGTGGAGGACGGTGAGTGGATACGCATGCGACGAGCCGGGCAAATAGGCTCGCAATTCGGCGACCGTTGGCTGCAACCCCGCTTTAGTGAAGTTCTCGAGGTCATCGTTGTGCCACCAGGGTTCCACGACATGGCGATTCGTCAGGATGCGCCCGTCTTTGCTGACCAGAAACCCTGTTCCCACAACATCCATGCGAAACTCGGGGCCGGAGCTTTCCAGTGTCAATTGGGCTTTTTCCGCCAGACCTTGAGTCCGACTGTCGTCCGGCGTGCCGCCGTAACGCAGGGACCGCCCGTTGCGGCGTCCCGGAAAGTTACGGACACTTAGATCAGGCAGACACTGGGCGCGTAATCATCTGATGATCTTTTCGGCCAGCGAGGACTGGTCCTCCAGTCTTTGTTCCGCCGTCGAGGAGCCGGACGCTTTCATCTGCTCGCCGAGCGTATGCACCCGTTCGATCAAGTCCCGCTGATTGGCGAGACCCCGATTTAAGGCGGCCATCCCGCCAAGCAGGTGGGCCAGATCATTGTAATAGAACTGACCCATCATCAGATAGCCGTGGTGAGTCATCGTCCCTTCGCCGCCATAGGACAGCATGTACTTGAGCGTGCTCGGAAGCAGGGCCATGAGATTAAGAGAATGAAGAAAACGGCGCACGCGCCCAGGAGGAGAATCGTGTCCACCCGGCGACGAGCCGGGTAAAGCTCTTTCTTGCCGCAAATGTAGTAATGGAGAAAATTCAAACCAAAATAATGAGGAAAATACTTGGAGGCCAGCATCAGGCCAAAGCTGGGTCCGCTGGCGATGTAGTGCTTCCCGGCGCCTCGAGGGTCCGCGGCCGCGGTCTTTTTGGCGCGGTGATAGAAGTAGTACCCCAGCCACATGAAGAACACCAATAGGGTGTCTTCTTTTGCCAGACGATTGTCCATAATCGCGAGAGTTCCGATTGACCAGAGAAAAGCCGTAAGCAATCCAATTTCGACGCCGAAGAGCTCCTGCGCGATGAGAAAGAGAACGACCGCTGTCAGAGCCCCAAAGACAACATTGGGCAGGCGGACGGCAATCTCTTCGGGCACTGGACGGGCCCTGTAGCCTGCGATTCACTTTCTCTCTTCTTCTGTGTGTTGGTGGCCGTGCACCGGAGAGTCGCCGCTATTGCTGTCGGTCCCACTGTTGATCACGTATTCCCGATGGTCGATGGTCAGGATCTTATTTCCATAAAGGCGGACGTGCACCAGGGTCTCGTCCCTGGCGGGAAGCCAGAATTGGCCCAATTTCTGATACTGGCGCACGAAATCGGCGCGCGTGACCCAGAACGAAAGCGACTTCGCCGGTTGGCCGGCGATCCTGACGATCGCATAGTCGTTGGTATCGATCCACACTTGGCCTTCGAACAGATACTTGTCTCTGCGCCGGGGGATCGCCTCGACCACCAGGCAGTGGTACGCACCAACGTCCTGCTCGCCGATGAGGCTGAACTCATAATTGGCAGGCTTGACTGAGCTATCACGATGTTCGCGCCCGGACGAGGTCTCAGACTCGCTCTCGATCAGGCGCTTAAGAACCATGTTTCGGACCAGCCCGGACCCTTCTTCGGACACCATCTGAAAGCTCTTGTGGTCAGGCGCCTGATAATCGACTCGAACCACCTCCTGGGCGTAGATCTTGCCCGTGTCGTTTGTCACCCTGTAGGTTCTGACCGCCGAATACTGTTGCAGACTTGCGTCCCGCGCGTGATTGCCCTCAAGCAGCCTTGCGAACAGTTCGTCGCCTGTCATGCTCTTGTACGGAGGCGTAAGCGGCGCCAGGGGCGACAAGCTCTGGCCAGCCGCGGGCGCTTCCGCCCCCATTGCTGCCGCGGCCAGGCATGCCAGGGTCACGAGGGTTGCGCAGTGTTGCCTGTTTGCTGTTCGAAATCTCATCGTCGTTCCTCTGTTTTGGCCTCGGTGAAGCAATCGCGGCGAAGCGCCGTTAGATCACTTCACCACGTCGATCACAAATCCGTCCACACGATGTTGCATACCCACAAAACGTCCAAAGTAAGGCGAACCGACGTTGTTGTACACCTGGAGCCAGTTCGAGTGATTGGTGAGATTGAGCGTATCGAGGCCGAGTCGCAGCTTGCGATTCCTCAGGCCGGGCACCTTCAGCCTGAACTCGACGATAGATCTTCACGTCGAGCGAGAAGAAAGCGGGCAAATGCTGGGTATTCGCGCCACCTACGTAATTCTGGAACGTATCTACGTTCGAGTACGGAAGCCCGGAGTGGACATCGACAACGGGACTCAGAGTCATTTGCCGGGGCAGACCGAAGGTGCCCCAGCTCACGAAACGGTTGGGAACGTTGGAAGCGAGGCTACTCGTGACGTCCGGGCGTATTACCGGCTCCTCGAACGGGACATAAAGGTCAGCCAGGGCGTTCAAGTCGCCGCGCACCCGGCTGCGAACGTAGGCTGCATCAAACGCGCTCCGTTCACCGACCTGGTAGTGGACCGAGGCTTCAACCTGGTGGTAGTGGGACCCGCCGTTTGCGGCCAATCCCAACCAGGCTAACCCTCCGGCCGCAGCGGTCAGAGGGTCGACCACATAGAGATCCTGGGTCTGGCTGTAGAGATATTTGACTCGCGCTACGACATTGCGCCGAAGTTCACGGTCAATCTCGAGATTCGTAGTGAAGTTCCGGGGGCTCGAATCGGGCTTCTGGCTCGTCGCAACGAACCCCCGGCCAGGTCCCGCGGTCAGATAAGTATTCTGATGAGTGAGGGGCTCGCCCAGCAGCGCGCCGGTCGGGTCGTAGAGGCTCACGACATGCGTGGGGTTGTCAAGAAAGCGTATCGCGCAATCTAAAATGTTACCCGTGACGGATCGTCGTGCAATTTGAGAATGTTACCCGTTATGGAGACGGGTAACCGAATGAGTCGAAGATCGCGAAGGGACTACTTGCAGAGCAT